>Ga0335070_10000380_pt1 | contig 50993 bp, 52 predicted proteins | sample Lox_Sample_13_FD_206722 | JGI IMG/M metagenome (GOLD analysis project Ga0335070, IMG submission 206722) | Soil microbial communities from Loxahatchee National Wildlife Refuge, Florida, United States - Lox_Sample_1.3 | ecosystem: Environmental > Terrestrial > Soil > Wetlands | place: USA...
ATACAATCTTACCTGGTCGACCGACGGCCTGATCAACGAATATTGCAATCCCTGCGAGTCGATCCGCGACGGTCATCGCGGCGAAGTGCCGGCGCTCGAAGAGCTTGAAGAGTTCGCGCTCGACGGTACCGAATATGAGGCGTTCAACACCTCCGGCGGACTCGGCACCCTGTGCGACACGCTGGAAGGCAAGGTCGAGAATCTGAACTACAAGACCGTGCGCTATCCCGGACACCGCGACATCGTGAAGATGCTGGTGCGCGACCTGCGCCTCGGCGTGCGCCGCGACATCCTCAAGGACGTGCTCGAGACGGCGATCCCGATCACCTATCAGGACGTGGTGCTGATCTTCGTCACGGTCTCGGGCTGGCGCGGCGGCCTGCTCACGCAGGAAAGCTACGCCAAGAAGATCTACGCCCAGACGATCGGCGGGCGGCTGATGAGCGCGATCCAGGTGACGACCGCGGCGGGCATCTGCGCCATGTGCGACATGCTGGTCGACGGCAAGCTGCCGCGCAAAGGCTTCGTGCGGCAGGAGGAAGCGAGGCTCGGCGATTTCCTCGCCAACCGTTTCGGCCGCTACTACGAACAGAAGCTCTAGGCGCGCAGGCGCGCGACGATCGCGCTCAGCATGTCGGAATAGTCGTCGGTCCAGACGCGCGCGCCCGGCCGCACGATGCGCCATTGCGGGCCGAGCCTGAGCGCCTGCATGTCGGCGAGGGAGCGCGTCACCACCGCGATCTCGGCGCGAAGCCTGAGCGTGTCCGGCGATTGCGGCTTGTCGAGCGCCACCGCCGTCACCATGCCGTTCGCCGCGGCGGAAGCGGCGACCGTGTCGGCCAGTTCGAGATTCTTGTTGGAGATGTTGAAGGCGATCGCGCCGTGCGCGGACAGGCGCGACTTGTAGAGGGCGAAGGCCTCGCGCGTCAGCATGTGCAGCGGAACGGAGTCGGACGAGAAAATGTCGAGCATGAGAAGATCGATGCCGGACTTTGCCGTGCGCAACGTGAGGCGTCCGTCGCCGATCACGACCGGCGTGCCGGACGCGCAGGATGCGAGCGAGCGGAACAGACGGGGATCGCGCGCAATCTCGGCGATCAGCGGATCGAGCTCATAGACGGTCCAGTCCTCGCCGGGCTGGCGGTAGCAGGTGAGCGCGCCGACGCCGAGACCGACCAGCGCCACGTGCGGGATCGTTCCGCCCTGGCGCGCGCGCACCGCCAGCAGCGCTTCGGAATACGGGCCGCCGCGGTAATAATAGGCGAGCGGCTCCGGCCTTCCGGTAAGGCGGTTGTCCTTGTCGTCCAGCCGCCTTTCGCTGCCATGCGCCGTGGTGCCGTGATAGAGGATGCGGAACTTGCCGCCGTCTATGTCGACGACCTTGTAGACTCCGTAGAAAGATCGCGCCCGCGCCACGATGCTCTGCGAGGGATCGTAGAGGTTGGTGGCGATGAGAAGGATCGCGGCGAAGCCCACCAGGCGTACGGGGTGCCGCCCCTGGAACGCCAGCAGTACGGCGAGCACCATCACGGCGACGGCGTAATAGCCGACCGCGTCGCGCAGCACGAAAAAGGGCAGCGTCAGCCCCGCTGCGAGCACGAAGACGAAGGCCGCGTCTTTCGCGGCGTCGGCGCGCGGCGTCTTCCAGAGATCCGGCCGCAGCATCAGCGCGGCCAGCGTGAGAAGCGGATATTCGAGCACGGTCGTGAACAGATGCGGCGCGGCGAGTGCGGCGAAGGCGCCGCCGAGCACGCCGCCGAGCGACATCCAGACATAAAAGCGGGTGAGCTGCGAGGCATCCGGCCGGCGGCGGTAGAGTTCGGCCTGGCACACCATCGCCGCGACGAAGAAAGCGAGCAGATGGCCGAGGAGAGAAAACGTCCAGTTCGTGTGTCCCGTCCACAGCAGCAGAACGGCAAGCAGCGCCGTCGTCGCCGGTTGCAAGCCAAGAAACAGCCGCGGCGCGAGCAGCGGCTTGTCGGAGAAGGCGAATACGAAGGTCAGGAGATAGAGTGCCAGCGGCATGATCCAGAGGAAGGGGCCGGAGGCGACGTCGGTCGCGATGTGCGCGGTGACCGCCACCAGCAGCCCCGACGGAACGAATCCCAGCGCCACCCAGATGAATATCTCGCGCCACGCCGTGCCCGCGGCGGCCCGACCGGCCGGCGTCTCCACGCCTTCGGGCGCGCGCGCCGCGATCCAGCCGCATGTGCCGATCGCCAGCACGAGGACGACATAGAAGATGCTCCACAGCCGCGACTGCAAGGTCAGGCCAAGCGAGGGTTCGATCGCGAACGGATAGGCGAGGAGGACGAGGAACGAGCCGAGATTCGAAGCGCGGTAGAGGAAATAGGCGTTCTTCGTCGCGCCGGCTTGCGCGAACCAGGCCTGCAGCAACGGCGCATTCGCCGACAGGACGAAGCAGGGAAAGCCGACCGAGGCGAGAAACAGTCCCATCACCCAGATCGAGACGCCGTGCAGCGGCGGTGTCGTGAAGGCGGGGGAGATCGCCACCGGCAACGCGAACGCCGCGAAGGCCAGCGCGGCGAGGTGGATCAGCGCCGCCTGCTTCACCCCGAAGAAGCGCGTCAGCAGATGGGCATAGAGGTAGCCGCCGAGCAGAAGGCCCTGGAACACGACCATCGCGACCGACCAGACGGCGGCCGAACCGCCCAGCAGGGGCAGGACCATCTTGGAAAACATCGGCTCGACCCAGAACAGGAGGGCGGCCGAAAGGAACGTCGCCGCCGAGAAGGCCAGGACCGCTACGCCCGTACCGGATACGGCGCTTGCACGCACAGAAATGTCCGAAGAAGCCATATCCGGGCCCGGAAAACTGGAGCCGAACAGCCTAGGGAGACGCGGTTAAGTTCCTCTTACAACGTCACTATCGCGGAAAACCGGCCTCGGAGCCTTGTTTTGACGCCGACCCTGGTTTTCATTGCCGCCGCCGCCGCACCGGCGGCTCTCACGTCCACGGGATCATGACCGGGTACATTGCGAGACATTGGCGCGGTCAGTTTCCGCTTGCGCAATCCTGCTGGCTCAACGGCGTCCTGCCGCTGCTGCCGTTCCTCGTCTGGTTCGAGCTTGCGGGCGGCTATCTCGTGGCGCATCCGCCGATCCGGCTGTGGCCGTTTCTCGGCGCCTTCGTGCCGGCGTTCATCCTGTTTTGCATCGTCGATGTGTGGGCCGGGACCGGAATCTGGCGCAGCGCGCGGCGGCGAATCCTGTTCGGCCATTTCGGCTGGGCCTGGCTGGCGCGCATCGCCGTGCTGGTGAATTTCGCCATCCTGCTGCTCGCCGCGGTGATGATCGTCAACAAGACGCACGCGCTGATGAGAGGGCCGGGCGCGGCAGCGCACTACGAAGTGACGTTGCGCGGCGCCACCGCCGTCTTTCGCGGCCGGCTCACCGCGAACGCGGCGGACGATCTCGAGATTGTGCTGGGCGACAAGACGGTCCGGCGCCTGGCCATCGCGGACAGCGACGACGGCGATGTCGACGCCGCCTTGCGCATCGCCGGGCTGGTCCGCGCGCGCAAGCTGTTCGTGGTCGCGCTCTCGGCATGCGACGGGCCTTGCACGCTGGTCCTCGCCGCCGGCGGCAGCCGCGCCGCGGTTCCCCAAACCGTGATCCGGTTCGCCGCCGGCACCGCCGAAACGCAGCAATTCTACCGCCAGGCCGGTCTTGCCGGCCCCCTGCTTGCGGGACTCGCCGGTCTCAGGCCCGGCGCGACCCTCGAACCGACGCTGCGCACGCTCATCGAAAACCGTTTTCTGACGGATATCTTCGTCGACGCGTCCAAGCGCTATGTCCGGGCGCCGGGCTGGTGCGCGAAAAACCTGTTGGTCTGCGCACGCACGGGCAGACAGAATAGAGCGGCGGGAGGTAGCGGCAATGGCACATGAGATCCTGTCGGCGTTCGGCGTGGCGGCGGACGCCGGCGCACACGCGGTGCATTCGCCGATCGACGGCGCGGAGATCGGACGCGTCGCCTATGACGACGCGGGAAGCATCGATGCGAAGATCGCCGCGAGCGTCGAAGCCTTTCGCGCCTGGCGCGACGTCCCGGCGCCACGCCGCGGCGAACTGGTGCGGCTGTTCGGAGAAGAACTGCGCGCCAACAAGGAGGCGCTCGGCAGGCTCGTGACGCTCGAGGCCGGAAAGATCCTGCAGGAAGGCCTCGGCGAAGTGCAGGAGATGATCGACATCTGCGACTTCGCCGTCGGCCTGTCGCGCCAGCTCTACGGCCTGACTATCGCGTCGGAGCGGCCCGGCCATCGGATGATGGAAACCTGGCATCCCGCCGGCCCGGTTACGATCATCTCCGCCTTCAATTTTCCGGTCGCGGTGTGGGCGTGGAACGCCGCGCTCGCGCTCGTCTGCGGCGACAGCGTGATCTGGAAGCCGTCGGAAAAGACGCCGCTGACCGCGCTCGCTACGCAGGCACTTTTCGAGCGTGCCGCAAAACGTTTCGGCCAGGCGCCGGCGGCACTCTCGCAGATCGTGCTCGGCGCGCGCGAGGTCGGCGAAGCGCTCGCGCGAGATGCCCGGCTCCCGATCGTCAGCGCGACCGGTTCGACGCGCATGGGCCGCGAGCTCGCGCCCGTCGTGGCCGCGCGTTTCGGCAAGGCGATCCTCGAGCTCGGCGGCAACAATGCGATGATCGTCGCGCCGTCCGCCAAGCTCGATCTCGCCGTGCGCGCCATCCTGTTCGCCGCCGTCGGTACGGCGGGCCAGCGCTGCACCTCGCTGCGCCGTCTGTTCGTGCACGACTCCGTCTACGACCGGCTGGTGCCTGCGCTGAACGCCGCTTATGGAAAGCTCGCGATCGGCGATCCGCTGGCCGCCGGAACGCTGGTCGGACCGCTGATCGACAAGGCCGCGTTCGATGCGATGGAGCGGGCCCTGTCGTCCGCCAAGGCCGAAGGCGGCCTCGTGACCGGCGGCGGGCCGGCGCTCGCGGCCGGGTTTCCCAACGCGTTCTACGTCCATCCGGCGATCGTCGAGATGAAGGAGCAGACCGCGACCGTGCGGCACGAAACCTTCGCGCCGATCCTGTACGTGATGCGTTACACCGCCTTTGCCGACGCGCTCGTGGCCCACAATGCGGTGCCGCAGGGTCTGTCGTCGTGCATCTTCACGCTCGACATGCAGGAGGCGGAACGGTTCCTCGCGGCGTCGGGTTCGGATTGCGGCATCGCCAATGTGAACATCGGGCCGAGCGGGGCCGAAATTGGCGGCGCGTTCGGCGGCGAGAAGGAGACCGGCGGCGGCCGCGAAAGCGGCTCCGACGCCTGGAAGGCCTATATGCGCCGCCAGACCGCGACCATCAATTATTCCGACGCCTTGCCGCTGGCGCAGGGAATCGAATTCGGCGTCTAGCGACGTCACGATGCGGAGTGTCCTTCCAACCGCGGTGCTTTGCCTGGCGCTCGCCGGCGCTGCCGCCCCGGCATCGGCGCTTGAAACGGTGGTCGTCACCGCGAGCCCGCTGCAACCGGCAAGCGACGACGCGGCCTCGGGGCACGTTCAGTCGCTGACCGCGGCCGATCTGGATCAGTTCGGCGCGGCCGACCTGCTCGGCGCGGTTTCGCGCCAATTGTCCGGCGTCTCGCTCGCGGATGCGCAAGGAAATCGCTTCCAATCCGATTTGAGCTATCGCGGTTTCGCCGCTTCGCCGCTCGTCGGCAGCGCGCAGGGCCTGGCCGTCTATGTCGATGGCGTTCGTTTCAATCAGCCGTTCGGCGACAATGTCGAATGGAGCCTCATCCCCGATCTCGCGGTGGCGCGGGTGAGCCTGGAAAGTCCCAATCCCGCTTTCGGACTGAACGCGCTCGCGGGTTCGCTCAGCGTTTCGTTGAAGAATGGCTTCGACGCCGGCGGGCTGGAAGCCGAAGTCGAAGGCGGTTCTTTCGGACACGGTGAAGCCGCCGTCGAGGCCGGTGGCGAAGAGGGCGGCGCGGCAGTCTATGCGGCCCTCTCGCTCGTCCATGACGACGGCTGGCGCCAGGACTCTCCCACGTCGCTCGCGCGCGCCTTCGCCAGCCTTGCCTGGCGCGGCCCGGACTTCGACCTTCGCCTCGACGCCATCGGCGCGGCAAACGACCTGACCGGCGATGGAACGACTCCGATCGAGTTGCTCGCCGTCAAGCGCAACGCCGTCTTTACCCATCCCGACGAGACGCGGAACCTTTTCGGCCTGGCCACCTTGAACGGATCCCTGCGGCTGGCGGACGGTTTCTCGCTGAGCGGCAACGTCTATGCGGACGTGCTGTCGCGGCATACGGCGAACGCCGACGCCAGCGACGCCGCGCCCTGCGGTGCGCCGGATATAGGCGACCTCTGTCTCGACGACGGCGCGCTGCTCCGGGATTCCCAAGGCCTGCCGATTGCGGATTTTCTCTCGGGCGGTCCGTATGCCCAACTCAATCTGACGCGCACGGCGACTCTCGCCGGGGGAGGTGCGCTCGAGTCGCGCTATCGCACCGGATCGCTCGAGTTGCTCGGCGGAATGTCTCTCGATCGCGGCCAGACCGGTTTCGCGGCGAGCACGCGGATCGGCGCGCTCACGCCCGACCGCGGTTTTGGCGGCCCCGGCACCGAGATCGACCAGCCCGACAAGCTCATCGCGCCCGTCCATGTCGCCGCGGGCAATACCTATTACGGCTTCTACGCGCAGGCCGCGCTCGACGTCGGCGAGGCGCTGCGGCTCGAGCTTTCCGCGCGCTACAATCTCGCCGACATCTCGCTCAAGGACAGGCTCGGCACGGCCCTCGACGGCCATCACGGCTATGCCAGATTCGACCCTTCGCTCGGCGCGGCCTATCGCTTGGACGAAGATCTCTCCGCCAGCCTGCGCTACGCCGAGGCCAACCGCGCGCCCACGCCGGCGGAATTCTCCTGCGCGGATTCGCTGGCGCCCTGCAGCCTGACGAATTTCTTCGTCGGCGATCCCGAACTGCGCCAGATCGTAGCGCGCACCCTCGAAGCAGGTCTGCGCGGCTCTCGCGGCACATTGAGTTTCCAGCTCGACGCCTGGCGGACCGACGTCAGCGACGACATCCTGTTTTTCGCAAGTCCCATTCCCGGACGCGGCTTCTTCCAGAATTTCGGCGCCACGCGTCGCGAGGGGATCGAGGCGGACGCGACTTGGCGCGACGGGCGTTGGACGCTGAGCGCCGCATACAGCTTCACCCACGCCACGTTCCGCGCGCGTGCGCGGCTCGACAGTCCCGACAATCCGCTCGCGGACGCCTCGGGCGCGATCCTGGTGGTTCCAGGCGATCGGCTGCCGGGCGTGCCTGAACATGTTTTCAAGCTCGACGCGCAATTTGCGGCGACGAAGGAATGGACGCTCAGTCTCGCGGCGCGAGGCGCCAGCGGCGTCTTTCTCGTCGGCGACGAAGCCAACCTGACGCCGCCGACGGCCGGATATATCGTGCTCGACGCCGCGGCGCGCTTTCGCGTCTCGCCCGGCATCGAGCTCTATGCCGGTGTCGACAACCTTTTCGACCGAAAGTACGAGACCTTCGGCGACTTTTCGCCGACCGCAGCGGTCCCGATCGCCCAGGCCCCGGGCGCGAGCAATCCGCGAAGCCTGTCGCCGGGCGCGCCGCGCACCTTCACCGCCGGGTTGCGCTGGCGCAGCGCAGACTAGAAATCGGGCCGGGAGGCACCATATCTGGACAAAGGGCTCGGGAGGCCGCGATGTTCCACACCTTCTTTTTCTGGCCGTTCTTGTTCTGGTGGCCGTTCCACGGGCTGTTCACGCTGCTCGTGATCGTGCTGATTTTCAGCCTGATTTTCCGCCGCCGTTACTATTATTACGGGCATCCCTACTGGTGGAACCACGCCCCGCCGCCGGCGCGTTCCGACGCGCTTTCGGTTCTTGAGGGCCGCTACGCCCGCGGCGAGATCAATCGCGAGGAATATCTCGAGAAGAAGAAGGACCTCGGCGGCTGAGCCGTTAACTCTTTTTTCACCATGATCTTTGCCGGCGCCCGCCCGCGCCCTAGCTTTGCCGCTGAGGGCGGAGAAACGCGGGCATGCCGAAGAACATCGCGCAGTTCACCGGGATCGCGGTCACCGCGATCATCGTGATGGGCACGGATCTGGACGTGTTCTATGCGATGCCGCTCGGCATATTCGCGGGCGCGCTCGCGACGTTTTTCGTCTCGCTGTCGGACGGCTACGAAAAGGCGCGCAAGCTCTAGCCGTTGTCCGGCGGGATGCCGTTGAGCGCGGTTTCCAGTTCCTGGAAGGAAGGTTGCGCCTCGCTCGGGACGCTGCCGCGGCCGATTTCGACGCTGACCTGCGCCGCATTGCCGTGCAGGTGCGCGACGAGGATGTCGCGGATGACGTGGTAGAACTGGGCGTCCTCGTCGACGATCGACTTGAGCCGCGCGCCCATCGGGCCGACGATGCCGTAGGCGAGGAAGACGCCGAGGAAGGTGCCGACCAGCGCCGAGCCGATCATGCCGCCGAGCACTTCCGGCGGTTCGCTGATCGCGCCCATGGTCTTGATGACGCCGAGCACGGCGGCGACGATGCCGAGCGCCGGCAGGCCGTCCGACATCGAGGTCAGCGCGTTGGCGCCGACCAGCGCTTCGTGATGGTGTTTCTCGAGCTGCTTTTCCATCGCCGTCTCGACCTGGTGCGGATCCTCCAGGCTCATCGTCATCATCCGGAGCGTGTCGCAGATGAAGTCGAGCGCGAAATGGTCCTTCATGATGCGCGGATAGCGCTTGAAGATCGACGATTCCTCGGGCTTTTCGATATGGGCTTCGAGCGCGATCAGGCCCTTGGACTTCATCGTCTTGGTGAGCAGGAACAGAAGGCAGAGCAGGTCGGTGTAGTCGCTGGGCTTCCACTTGGGGCCCGAGATCACCTGGCCGAGCGAGCCTGCGATCTTCTTGAGCGAGTACATGGAGCCGGAAATGATCATCGCGGCGATGGCGGCGCCGAAGATGGTGAGGATTTCGTGCGGCAGGGCTTCCAGCACCACGCCGAGCGATCCGCCGGTCATCAGGTAGCCGCCGAACACGCATGCGAAAAGTATTACGATGCCGCCGATCTGAAGCATGGCCCGCCCGGGTAAATCAGGCGTTCAGTATTAAGGAGCCGGCTTAAGGAGCGGTGAATGCGCCCGCCACGGTCGCGCTTTGCCGCAGTCCGCGCCGGTTTGCCGCCGCCGCGATGCGCCGCGGGCGTTCATCAAGATGTTGCCGTTTCCTTAAACTCGCCGAGCTTGCGGTCGACGAGCGACTGCAGCTGGTCGGCGACGATCGCGCCATGGCGCACCGCGTCGTCTTCGGTCCGGGCGGAGCGGACGATGGCATCGAGATGCAGCGTCGCGACGGACCGGTCCGGCTCGGCGCCGAACAGCGCCAACGCGTCGAGATAGCGGCAAAGGCCGTTGGCGATCCGCCCCGTCGCGGTCAGTCCGGCGGTCGCCGCCATGCCGCGAATTTCGTGCGCCAGATCGAACACGAGGCTCCAATCCTTCGCCCGCGCCGCCGCGTCGATCAGATCGACATGTTCCATTACGGCGCCGCGCAATTCGGCCTTCTTGAGGGAAATGACTCGATTGGCTTTGGCCACGGTCTCACTGCTGCGCAGCGTGCGCATCGCCTGGGCGCGGCGCGGCGCCGGCAGAAGCTGCGGATAGTCCGCAACGGCGATGATCGTTTCGACTTGCTTTTTTTGCCGGCGCTTCATTTTTCTCTCTCAGGCGATGGCCACGTCGTTCTCGAAATCGTCCCGGCGGCGGAACGGGCCGGCATAGTCGTCGCTGCGATGGCGCCTGCGGTCCGGACCGAAATAGTCGGTGCACTTCACGAAGGGACGCGGGTGGTCGACGATTTCGCCGATGCGCGCGAACAGGTTCTGCGCCGTGATCGGCTTGGCGAGGAATTCGGTGACGCCCGCATCGCGCGCCGCCTCGACGCGGTGCCGTTCGGTGTGCCCGGTGATCATGATGATCGGAATGTAGGGATTGGGACTGGTAGCGGCGTTGCGGACCTGCAGCGTGAATTCGATGCCGTTGATCGGCTTCATCGACAGGTCGGTCAGGATCACGTCGGGCTTGCGGTCGCGCAGGATGACGAAGGCATCGTCGCCGTTCGTCGCCTCGTAGATCGTGGCGATGCCGAGGGCGTTCATCAGCGCCCGCAGGAGCGCGCGCATGTGCTGATTGTCTTCGACGATCAACGCCTTGAGATAATCGAACGCCCCCCCGGACATGCTGATCAGCCTCGTTTTTAAGCGCCGGCGCCGAAAGCCGGAAAAGCGGGCAGCGCGCATGACAATGCGCGGAGCCCTCTACACCTGGCCTCTCGAAGCGACATAAGTTGTGCCGGCAAACTGCGTTAAGCGTTGTGAACCACGCGCCAATGTAGGCACGCGGTGGTTAGCAAAACCTTACAATAGCTTCCGCTAGGGAATGAGGATGCTGGACCGGAGCAGGGCCGTCGTTTCCCGTCTCGCCTTTGGCGGAATGATGGCGGTGAAAGCGATTTGGTCGCCCGTCGCATTGGGCGCGAGCGCGCTCGTCGTCGACCGTTCGGGCCGCGTGCTGCTGGCGCGGCACAGCTACATGCCGGGATGGTCGTTGCCGGGCGGCGGCGTGCACCGCGGCGAGCCGCCGGCCGATGCCGTCCTGCGCGAGTTGCGCGAGGAGATCGGCACGGTGCGCGCCGGACCGCCGGAATTACTGGGTGTTTTCTCGCGCCGCGCGGGCTGGGCGACGAACGTCGTGCTGCTCTATCGGCTGAACGATGCCGAGGTCGTCTTCACACCGAATCTCGAAGTGCGCGAAATCCGGTTCGTCGATCCGGCCGATCCGCCGCCGGGAACGACGGCAGGGACCAGGCGGCGTCTGGCCGAGTTCGCCAACCGGACGCCGCCTGCCCTCAGCTGGTAACTAGCCGGCCTTTGCCTGCTCGGGCTGCGGCGACGTGGCGGAGCGGCTGACCGGGAAGAACTTGTCCTTCATCTGGCCGAAGCACTCGGTCGCGATGCCTTCCGGCGTCCAGCCGCCTTCCTTGTTGATGTTCATGATCGCCCGCGGCTGGCTGTAGAGCTCGATCACATCGCCGCGCGCGCCGAAGATCTGTCCGGAGACGTCTTTGGTGAGTTGCGAAACGAGCGCGACCGCAAGCTTGGCCGGCTGGTCGGGACGGATCATCGCCGCCATCTGTTCGCGGCGCTTGGCCTGCGCCTCGTCGCGGATCGGAACCGATTGCGTCATCCGCGTCCAGGCCACCGGCGCGATGATGTTCGAGCGCACGCCGTACCTCGCGCCTTCCATCGCCAGCACGCGCGACAACCCCATGATGCCGAGCTTGGCGGCCGCATAGTTGGTCTGCCCGATATTACCGATCAGGCCCGAGGTCGAGGTGAACAGCGCATAGGCGCCGTCCTGCTGCTCGCGGAAATGCTCGATCGTGGCGCGGCAGACGTTGAACGAGCCCTTCAGATGGACCTCGATCACCTTGTCCCAGTCGAATTCGGTCATCTTGTGGAACATCGCGTCGCGCAGGATGCCCGCCGGATTGATCACACCGTGCAGACCGCCGAACTCCTTCAGCGTCTGGTCGCGCAGCGCTTCCATCGCCTTGAGCGAGGTGACGCTGTCCGAATTCGAGAACGCCTTGCCGCCATTGGCGCGGATCGCGGCCGCGACCTGCTCCGCCGGACTGGCCGAGCCTTCGTCGTCGCCCTTGAAGCCGCCGCCCAGATCGTTGACCACGACCTTGGCGCCTTCCTTGGCCGCGATCAGCGCGGTGTCTTTGCCGATGCCGTTGCCGCCGCCGGTCACCCAGACGACCTTACCTTCGAGAATACCCATCGTTACCTCCGTCTTCGTTTGTTCTGTCGGCTCTCATCCTTCGACAAGCTCAGGATGAGGTTATAAATTTGCGCTCCACTCATCCTTCGACGAGCTCAGGATGAGGTCTTTCATTGCAGTCCCCTCATCCCGAGCCTGCCGAGGGACGAAGCAGTGGGAAAAATTCGTCACACCGGATCCCAGCCGAAGGTTCCCGTCGTCGGCTGGAGGTCGGTGAAGCTCGGCTTCATCGCCGGCATGCAATGTTCGGCGATGGTCTGCGGCGTCCAGCCTTCGATCTTGCCGAGACCGCGCACCGGGCGCGGCTGGCTCATCAGGAAAATCTCGTTGCCGCGCGCCGCGAAAATCTGTCCGTTGACGTCCTTGCAGGCGGGCGAGGCGAGACTGACGGCGAGCTGTGCCACCTGGTCGGCGCGCATGAAATTCTTCATGCGGTCGACGCGTTTCGCCGACGCTTCGTCCTTGACCGGAATGGTCGCGATCATGCGCGACCAGGCGAACGGCGCGATGCAGTTGGAGCGGACGTTCTTGGCCTGGCCTTCCATCGCGATGATGCGCGAAAGACCGACCACGCCCATCTTCACCGCCGCGTAGTTCGCCTGGCCGATATTGCCGATCAGGCCCGAGGTCGAGGTGAACAGGACGTAGGAACCTTCCTGCTGCTCGCGGAAGTGATTGATCGTGGTGCGCGTGACGTTATAGGCGCCATTGAGATGGACATCGACGACCATGTCCCAGTCCTGGTCGGTCATCTTGTGGAACATCGTGTCGCGCAGGATTCCCGCCGGATTGATCACGGCGTGCAGGCCTTTGAACGTGTCCATCGCCTGCTCGATCATGTGCGCGACGCCCTTGCGGCTCGACACGCTGTCGGAGTTGGACACGGCCTTTCCGCCGGCCGCGACGATCTCGCGCGCGACGGTCTCGGCGGGGCCGGCCGAGCCTTCGTCGCCCCCCGCAACCGCACCGCCGAGATCGTTGACGATGACGCTCGCACCTTCCTTGGCCGCGAGCAGCGCGCATTCCTTGCCGATGCCGTTGGCGCCGCCGGTGACCAGAACGACCTTGCCTTCGAGCACGCCCATGTGTTTCCTCCGCGGGATTTTGTTGGCCGTCAGGATACCGAGCCCGCCTTGAGCGAAGCAAGCCAAGCCCTCTGGACGATCCGCCCGGAGAGACCCGAGGACGCACCTTTGGTCGAGGCGCTGAACGAGGCCGCCTTTGGGCCGGGCCGTTTCGCGAAATCGGCGTATCGCCTGCGGGAAGGTGTGTCGCAGGCGGCGGAACTCGCTTTCGTTGCCGTCGAAAAAGGCACGCTGCGCGGCTCGGTCCGCTTCTGGCCCATCATGATCGGCGGCCATGCGGCGCTCATGCTGGGGCCGCTGGCCGTTCAGTCGGACCAGCGCGGACGCGGCATAGGCGTTGCGCTGATGGAACGTGCCCTTGAGGAAGCGCGCCGGCGCGGCCACGAAGCGGTGATCCTGGTCGGCGACGAGCCCTATTATGCGCGCGTCGGCTTCGCGAAGCTGCCGCCGGGCCGCATCCGATTTCCTGGGCCGGTCGATCCCTCGCGCATTCTCGGCCTGTCGTTGAAGGCGGGCGCCGCGCTCACGCTTTCCGGCGAAGTCCGCCGCGCGCGGCTCGACGATGCGGTGTGCGGCGACGGCGCCGGACTCGCGTCGGTCTAGACGGCTTCGCTTCGGCCGCCGCGCCGCGGGATCAGCGGCCCTCGATCCGCCAGGCGAGCAGCAGCGTGCCGAGCAGCAGCGCGAGCGCGAGCCACGCCGGCAGCAGCGGCTGCTGTTCAACGCTAGTCACGCGATAGGCGCCGTTGGCGCGAAGGCCGATCCAGTTGCCGCCCGCGGCATTGCCGCTGGCACCGACGCGGCGCACATCGGGGACTCCGTCGGCGAGCCAATGCACCGAACCGCCGCTCGCCGCGGCGATCGGCGCGAGGATGCGATCGGTGGCGCGCATGTCGGCGACTTCCTTGGGATTGAGCGGCCCGGCAGCGGCCACGGCCGTCAGCGTGCCGTCGCTGAGGCGATAGAGACCGAGTTCGTCGGCCGCCGCCGCGGCGCGAAAAATGCCGGGCTCGATCTTCGCCAGCGTCAGCGTCGATGTCTTGCCGGATGGATAGGTAAGCTTCACCGGCTTGGCCGCGTCCGCCATGGTGCGGCGCTCGACCGTGATCCTGCCGTCGGCGATCGTGGCGAACAGACGCTCCTCTTCAAGCTCGGGCTCTTTCATCAGCCAATGCGCCAGACGGCGGAGCAGCTCGGCCTGCGGACCGCCGCCTTCGAAACCGCGCGCCCACAGCCACGCATGGTCCGACAGCAGCTCGGCGACGCGTCCCTGCTTCACATTGTCGAGCACGAGCAGCGGACGGTCGTTCGGACCGCTCATCACCGTCTCGCCGGAAATCTTGGTCGCGCCGATGACGCGGAACCAGCGTCCCCAGCTCGGCGGCGACGTCGCGGTGTTGGTGCCGGGAAGGTCGCGCGTCACAGGATGCGCCATGCCCTGCGGCGTCACCATCGGCTTGAATCCCTGCGCCACGATTTCGCCTGTCGGCTGCGCCGGCAGCACCGCCGCGAGCGGCGTGCGCGAGATGCTCATGTCCTGCGCGAATTCCGGACCGGAGGCGACGAGCAGCGCGCCGCCATTCTCCACATAGGCGGCGAGATTCTCGTAGTAGAGCAGCGGCAGGATCCCGCGTTCGCTGTAGCGGTCGAAGATCACGAGATCGAAACCCGACAGTTTCTCCGAGAACAGCTCGCGCGTCGGGAACGCGATCAGCGAAAGCTCGTCGATCGGCGTCGCGTCCTGCTTGGCCGGCGGGCGCAGAATCGTGAAATGGATGAGATCGACGGAGGGATCGGCTTTCAGCAGGTTGCGCCACACGCGCTCGCCGGCATGCGGCTCGCCCGAGACCAGGAGCACGCGCAGCCGGTCGCGGACGCCGGACAGGGCGACGACGGCGCGGTTGTTCTGCAGCGTCAGTTCGGACGGACCGGGCCGCGCCTCCACTTCGACGACGTTCTCGCCGCCATGGCCGACCGGAATGGCGATGGTCGTATCCTTGCCGACCGGCACGACATGACTGCCGACCGGATTGCCGTCGATGCGGATGTCGACGTCGGCGCTGCCGCCCGGTGCCGCGCCGAAATCGTCGACCCGCACCACCAGGCTCGCCTGCTGCCCGACGATGGCGAAGCGCGCGGCGTTGACGATGGTGAGCTTTCGATCCTTCTCGTCGCGCCGCCCCGCGATCAGCGCATGGATGGGCGCATGGATCGCCAGCTTGTCGGCCGGCGGCGCATCGTGCACTTCGCCGTCGGTGATCAGGATGGCGCCGGCGATGCGCTCCGGCGGGACGTCGGCGAGCGCCACGTTGAGTCCGGCGAAGAGCTGCGTGCCATTGTCTTCGCCCGTCGCCGTCGTGGTCACGACGCTCTCGCGCGTCTCGAGATTTTTCTGCGCCGCGAGCTGCTTGCGCAGGGCGGCGAGCGCCGCGTCTTCCTGCGCGCGGCGATCCTCGATGCCCATGCTCTGCGAGCGGTCAATGACGATCGCCGCCACGTCGGGCAGCGGACTGTGCGTCTCATGCACGACCAGGGGGTTGGCGAGAACGAAGATCAAAGCGGCGAAGACCAATGCGCGCGCCCAGGCGCCGCGCGCGCGCACCGCGAAGGAGAAGATCGCCAGCACCGCACCGACGGCGATCGCGAACCACAGCACGAAGAGCGGGATCTGCGGCGCGAAATCGATGCTGGTCGTCATTTGCCCAGCCGCTCCAGAATGGCGGGGGCATGAATCTGGTCGGCCTTGTAATTGCCGGTGAAGGTGTACATGACGACGTTGACGCCGAAGCGGTAGGCCATCTCGCGCTGGCGCTCGCCGCCCGGCGCGACGTCGACGAGCGGCGCGCCGTCGGGACGCACGGCCCAGGCTGCCGCCCAGTCATTGCCGCCGATGATGACGGGCGAGACGCCGTCGCCGCCGCGGGCCGGTCCCGCATTGGGGTCCGCCGGCGGCAGCGCTTCGACCCAGACTTTTCCGCCGTCCCAGCGGCCCGGAAAGTCCTGCAGAATGTAGAAGGCCTTGGTCAGGACATGGTCGGCCGGGACCGGCTCGAGCGGGGGAATGTCGAGCTTGGCGAGCAGACGGCGCAATGTCTGCGCGCCGGGCGACGCCGGTCCCTGGATCGCGCCCAGTGTCAGGTCGCGCGTGTCGAACAGGATCGTCCCGCCGTTGCGCATATAGTCGGAGATCTTCGCGAGCGCCTGGGGCGAGAGATCCTTCTCGCGCGGATCCATCGGCCAGTAGAGCAGCGGGAAGAAGCTGAGATCGTCCTTGGCCACGTCGACGCCCATCGGGTCCTGCGGCTCGTAGGACGTACGCAGGCGCAACTGATTGCCGAGTCCGGTCAGGCCGGCCCTGCTCATATCGTCCACGTCGGGAAGTCCGGTGATGACATAGGCGAGGCGCGTGTCGGTCGCCGCCTTGAGGTCGAAGGCATCGTCGGCGCGTGCGTCGCGCGCCTGGGAAAGAACGGCCAGCACCGCGATCGCCGCCGCGCCGCGCGCGAAACGCAGCGCGTTCAGGTAGCCGCGCATCCACAGCGAGATCGCCGCGTCGAGGAACAGGAGCGCGATGGCCAGGGCGAGAAGATAAGGCGCCAGCGCCAGGACCGCGGTCTGCGCATAGGCCTCGACCGGGCGGCCGAGATCGCCCATCGCCAGCAGCGCGTCCTTCGCCGTCACCGCATTCAGCGCATCCTCCGTTCCGGCGACGCCGTAAAGACCGGGCGGGTGTGTGCGCGATACGCTCGTCCTCGCAAGATCCGCGGCGCGGATCGGCAGCACTTCCGCCGGCGGCCTGCGCGCGCGGCCGAAGCCGTCGAGCGTCGTCACCGGCGGCAGCGTCGCGGCGCTCTTCATGTCGGTCGGCCGCGTGCCGCCGGACAGGGCCAGCAACCGGCGCATCATGTCGACATAGAGTCCGGAGAGCGGCAGCGAAGACCAGGCAGGTCCGGCCGTGATGTGAAAGAGCACGATCCAGCCCTTGCCGTCGGCGCGCGCGGTGACGAGCGGCGTGCCGTCCGCGAGGCGCGCCCAGCTCCGGTCGGCGAGTTCGACCGATGGCTCGGCGAGGACCTGGCGCGACACGGTGACGTCGGAGGGAACCGTCAGGCCCGCGAAAGGACTGGACTCGGAGAAGGGCGCGAGGCGCTGCGGCTCGGCCCAGGCGAGCGCGCCGCCGAGATAGCGTCCGCCGACGCGCAGCTTGACCGGAACCAGATCGTCCGTTCCGCCCGTCATGCGCTGTCCGGCGAAACGCAGGAGCAGCCCGCCGCCATCGACGAACTTCTTGATCTTGTCGTAATCGCTGCCGGCGATCCTGCCGACATCGGCGAGGATCAGCACGGAGATGTGGCGCGAAAGAAGATCGCTCACCGTTCCCTCGCGCACGTCCGCATAAGGCGCCAGTGCGCGCTCGAGATAGTAGAGGTCGGAGAGCAGCGGCTGCTCGTTCTCGTTGCCGCCGGCGGTGACGATGCCCACGGCGCGGTGGGCGCCGCTGCCGCCCAGCAGCTGCACGGTCCCGGCCGAGTCCATATTCGTGACAGCGATGCGCGCGGTCTCGTTGCGCACCTCGAGCGGCAGGACGATGTGCGCTTGGGCGCGGTTTTCGCCACCCGCGAAACGGAAGCGGGCGGACGCCAGCACTTCGTCATGGCTACCGAGCGCGGCGACCTCGCCGCTGCGCTCGCCCTGCGCATCGGCCCTCAGTATGTCGACATTGAATCCGCGCGCATCGCTCTGCGGCGGAAGCAGCGCCAGGGCACCTTTGCCGGCGCCGTCGGCATAGATCTTGAGCGAGCCGGCCGCCGCCAGTGCATCGGCCGTCGCGCGCGCGGTGCCGTCCTCGATCCCGTCGCTCAGCCAGATGATCTGCGGCCGCGCGGCGAACTTCGCCTTCGCGATCGCCGCCGCGGCGCGGCTGCGCTCGGGCAGCCAGGGTTCCGGCGTCAGCGCCTGGGCGATGCGCGCCGCCTTTCCGGCATCCATCAGGCTGACGTCCGGCACGTCCGCCGTCGGGACGATGGCGACGGCGCGGCCTTCCTTGCTCGCGGTGCGCAGCACGTCGGAGATCACCGCCTGGCGCGCGTCCCAGCTTCCCGCCGCGGTCCAGCCATTGTCGATGAAGAGCACCATCGGCCCGCTCCCGGCGATCGGCGGCGATTTGCCGACCAACGGATCGGACAGCGCCACGATCATCGCGGCGGCGGCGACGAGGCGCAGCAGCACGAGCCACCAAGGTGTTCTGGCCGGCGTCTCCTCGTCCCGCGACAGGCCGAGCAGGAGGCGCAACGGCGGAAACACGACGCGGCGCGGCAAGGGCGGGGTGACGCGCAGCAGCCACCAGATCGCCGGCAAGACGAGCAGCGCCGCGAGAATCCAGGGCGCGCCGAAACTCAATCCCGAGAACAGGTCCATGTCCCTATGCGCCGCTCATGTCGGCATAGAGCGCGATCAGCGCCGTTTGGGGCGAGCGGTCCGTGCGATGCGCGATGTACGTCCAGCCGAGCCGCCGTGCGAGCGCGCCCACCGCATCGGCGTGCGCCTTGAAGCGCGTGCGATAGGCCGCGGCGACCGCCTCGGCGCGGCCGACGATTTCGCTCTCGCTGCCGCGCGCGTCTTCGAAGCGCGTCCGCCCGGTGAAGGGAAAGTCTTCTTCCGCCGGATCGACGATGTGCACGAGTTGCCCGGCGACCGCGGAACGCGACAGGCGGCGCAGCGTCGCCTCGATGTCCTGAAGCGGGGCGAGGAAATCGCTGAGCCAGACGAATTGTGCATTCTTGCTGATGGCCGCGTCCGGCGGCAGATTCGCATCGTCGGGCGGCAGGTCCAGAAGCGCCTGCCCGATCCGGCGCAGCGCGGCGCGCGAACTGGCCGGCGCGTATCCGTCGCCGTAGAGCGCGACACGCTCGCCGCCGCGCACCAGCAGCGACATCAGCGCGAGCGCGATCAGCCTGGCGCGATCGGATTTGGTGACGCGGCCGGACGCGAACCGCATGCCGGGCGAGGAGTCGCACCAGAACCAGACCGACTGCGCCGCTTCCCATTCGCGCTCGCGCACGAAGAGATGCTGTGACTTCGCCGATTGGCGCCAGTCGATCGCGGTCGAGGAATCCTCGGGGCGATGGCGGCGGAACTGCCAGAAGCTTTCGCCCATGCCGGCCTTGCGCCGCCCGTGCACGCCGAGGCTCACCGCGCTGGCGAGCCGCTCCGCATCCACCATCAGCGGCGGCAGGCTGGCGCCGAGCGCCTCGGCTTCGTATTGCAGATTGCCGTTCCGGCTCAAAGAAGACTCCGGCACAGCCGCTCGATGACGGAAGAGATCGTCATGCCTTCGGCGCGCGCCGGAAAGGTGAGCGCCATGCGATGGCGCAGCACCGGTTGCGCCAGCGCCACCACGTCGTCGGTCGACGGCGCCAGCCGTCCCTCGATCAGCGCGCGGGCGCGCACGGCGAGCATGAAGGCCTGGCTGGCGCGCGGCCCCGGACCCCAGGCGATGGAATCGCGGATGCCCTCGAAGCCTTCCGCGCCGGGACGCGCACCGCGCACCAGCTTGAGGATGGATTCGACCACCGCTTCGCCCACCGGGATGTGACGGACGATGTTCTGCGCCGCCATCAGATCGTCGGGACCGCAAACGCGGTCCGGCTTCGCCTCGTCGCCGAACGTCGTCGACAGCAGCATGCGCCGCTCCGCATCCTTGTCGGGATAATCGACGTCGATCTGCAACAGGAAGCGGTCGAGCTGGGCTTCCGGCAGCGGATAGGTGCCTTCCTGCTCGAGCGGATTTTGCGTCGCCAGGACGTGGAACGGCCTCGGCAGGTCGTAGCGCTGGCCGGCGACGGTCACGTGCCGTTCCTGCATGGCCTGCAACAGGGCGGACTGGGTGCGCGGGCTGGCGCGGTTGATCTCGTCGGCCATCAGGAGCTGCGTGAAGACCGGACCGGTCAGAAATCGGAACGCGCGCTTGCCGCTATCTTCTTCGAGAACTTCGGAACCGATGATATCGGTCGGCATCAGGTCGGGGGTGAACTGGATGCGCTTCCAGTCGAGGCCGAGGACGATGCCCAGCGTCTCCACCAGCTTGGTCTTGGCGAGGCCCGGCACGCCGATGAGAAGACCGTGGCCGCCCGCCAGCAACGTGACCAGGGTCTGCTCGATCACCGCGTCCTGGCCGAAGATCGCCTGTCCCACGGCCTTGCGAACCTTACCGAGCGTGTCGGCGGCGCGTTCGACCTGGGCTGCGGGCCCGTCGGCTGTGAGCACTGTATCTTGCATGAATTCGTCCGGATGCTTGGTTGCCGGTCCTTAGGGTGCACCTTATCCTTCGGATGCGCCGGGACGCGGCCTATGTACCGCGCCCCTTGCGGCGCAACAAGGAAAAGCCCGGCCCGCACGGCGACGTGAAGTCCGGTTCCAGATCGGTAATGATGAACAACGGCGATTTTGCGATTGGTCTGGCCAGTCTACAGCGCGAAGCGGCTGCCGGGCGCGGCCTTCCGCCGGTCGAAAACTGGCATCCGGCGCATTGCGGCGACATCGACATCCGCATCGCGCGCGACGGCAGCTGGTTCCACCAGGGTTCGCCGATCGGGCGCAAGGAACTGGTGCGGCTTTTCTCGACCATCCTGCGCAAGGATCCCGACGGCTTCGTGCTCGTCACGCCTGCCGAGAAGATGCGCATCGTCGTCGAGGACGCGCCGTTCGTCGCTGTGCTGATGGATGCGCGGGGCGAGGGGCGCGCGCAGGCGCTGACCTTCACCACCAATGTGGGCGACGTTACCGAAGCGGGCGCCGCCAATCCCATCCGCGTCGAAACCGATCCCGAGACCGGCGAGCCGGCGCCTTACGTCCATGTGCGCAAGGGCCTGGAAGCCCGCATCGCGCGCGCCGCGTTCTACCAGCTCGCGGACCTTTCGGTACCCGGCGAAGGCGAACATGCCGGCTGGCTAGGCGTCTGGAGCCGCGGCGTATTCTTCCGCCTCGGCCGCCCCGCATGAGCGCGGAATCGCCGGCCGAGATCGGCCATCGCATCGTCAGCGGCGGCGTCGAGCTCTTGCGCAGCCGCCTGCTCACGGATCCGCCGGCCTTGCCGCTGACGCCCAAGCGGAGCGACTACGATCTCAATCCGCAGAATCGGCCGAAGGAAAAAGTCGACCTGAAACCGGCGGCGGTCCTGCTCCCGCTCGTCTTCCGGCACGAACCGCATGTGCTCCTGACCCAGCGCACGCATCACCTGACGCGCCATGCCGGACAGGTTGCGTTTCCCGGCGGACGCGCCGACCCCAACGACATCTCGCTCGTCGAGACCGCCTTGCGCGAGACCCAGGAGGAAACCGGGATCGAACCGGCCTTCGTCACCATCGCCGGCTTCCTGGACGCGCACGAGACGGGAACCGGCTATGCGATCCTTCCGGTCGTCGGACTATTGAGCGAAGGCTTCTCCCTCTCGCCGCACGCCGCGGAAGTGGCGGAGATTTTCGAAGTGCCGCTCTCGTTCCTGCTCGATCCCGGCAACAAGAAGATGCAGCAGCGCGAGTTCCAGGGCCAGATGCGCACCTTCTATTCCTTCACCTATGAAGGGCACTATATCTGGGGCGCCACCGCCGCCATGCTTTTGAACTTCGGCGAACGGATCACCGCGCCATGACCCGCATCATCCTCGAGCGCCTGCTGCTCTTCGCCGTGCCGTTCCTGCTCTACGGCGCCTATCTGCTGCTCTTGCGCCTGCGTCCGGCGAGCGGAGCGGCGCAGTCGACGCCCTGGACGATGTTGTTCATCGCCGGCTTGTCGCTGTTCGCCCTCAGCTTCGTGGTCTGGGGCCTGAACGAGGGCGAACCGACGACCGGCCGCTATGTCGCTCCGCACCTCGTGAACGGCAAGATCGTTCCCGGCTATGTTCAGCCCGGGGAGAAGCAGCCATGAAACTCGATCCGCGCCGCAATCCGTGGATGACCGACCCGAAAACGCGCGCGGTGCTGGAGGCGCTCGGACCGGACGCGCGCTTCGTCGGCGGCGCCGTGCGCAACGCCCTTCTCCGCTGCGAGGTGTCGGACGTCGACATCGCGACGCCGCTCCTGCCCGAGGAGGTGACCAGGCGCCTGACCGCGGCCGGCCTCGGCGCCGTGCCGACCGGCATCGCGCACGGCACGGTGACGGCGATCTCCGGCGCCACGCCCTATGAGGTCACGACGCTGCGCCGCGACGTCGCGACCGATGGACGGCGCGCGGTCGTCGCCTTCACGACCGACTGGCGCGAAGACGCGCAGCGCCGCGACTTCACGATGAACGCGCTCTACGCTTCGGCCGAGGGCGAGGTGATCGATCTGGTCGGCGGCGTCGCGGATCTCGAGGCGGGGCGCGTGCGCTTCGTCGGCGATGCGGCGACACGCATCCGCGAGGACTATCTGCGCATCCTGCGGCTGTTCCGCTTCCATGCCTGGTACGGCAAGGGCGAGATCGACGGGGCGGCGTTGCGTGCCGCCGCCGCTGAGAAAGCCGGTCTCGCGCAGCTGTCGGGCGAACGCGTGCAGAAGGAGCTGCTGCGGCTTCTGGAAGCCGAAAATCCGGCGCCCGTGCTGCGCATGATGGCGGCTGCGGGAATCCTCCCGGAGCTCCTGCCCGGCGCGCTGTCGATCGCGCGGCTCGAGAAACTCGCGGCGATCGACGCCGAGGCGTTCTTCAAACCCGACCCCGTCCTGCGCCTCGCAGCGCTCCTCCCCGACGATCCGGTGCTTGCCGAAGCGACGGCCAAAAGGCTGCGCCTCTCCAACGCGGATGCGCAAAGGCTCGTCGACGTCGCCGGCGCGAAGGAAAAGATCGTCTCCTATCTGTCGATCAAGGAAGTGCGCAAGCTGCTCTATCGCATCGGTGTCGGGCCGTTCCGCGACCGCGTCTTCCTCAAATGGGCGGAGGATCCCAAGGAATCGAACGCCATCAACTGGCGCATGCTGCTCGAAGTCGCCTCGACCTGGCCGCGGCCGACATTTCCGCTCACCGGGCGCGACGTGATGCTGGCCGGCGTGCCCGAGGGCCCGCTGGTCGGCCGCATCCTCGCCGAAGTCGAAGATTGGTGGGTCGATGCGGATTTCATCGACGACGAATTCTCGCTCGCCGAGCGCCTGAAGGCGGTCGTGCAGGCGACGGCGTACTGACGATGCCCTTCGAGATCCTCGACACGCTGTCCATTCCCGGCGATCCGCTGAAGCCGAACGACGACGCGTTCGCGCATGCGGAGAGCGCCGCCGTCGTTCTCGACGGCGCGACCAGTCTCGGCGAACCGCTCATGCCGGGAGAAAGCGATGCGGCCTGGATCGCCCATTTCGGCGCGCGGCGGCTGATGGCGCATCTGCGCGACGGCGACGCGCCGCGCGAGGCGCTGCGGCATGCGCTGGCCGACGCCAGGAAATCCTTCGAGGCGCTGCGCCGGCGTCCGCTCAAGGAAAAATGGGAAACGCCCTTCGCCTCGATGATGCTCGCGCACGATCTGCCCGACGGCTTCGTCGCGCTCTCGTTCGGCGACTGCGTCGCGCTCGTGAAGCGGCCGGACAAGGACGTCGAAATCGTCGGCGAGGCGTTCGACAAGCGCGCCGCCGAAGCGCGCCGCGTCGCCAAGCTCGCCGCGGAGCAGGGGCTGCCGCCGGCCTCCGGCGCGAACCGTCCGGAATATCTCCCTTCGCTGCGCGCCGGGCGCAACCGCATCAACAGCGGCAGACACTGGGCGTTCAGCCCGGACGAGCGGGCCGCCGACCATGTCGAGGAATGGATCATCGCGGCGCCGCGCGGGACGCTCGTGCTGCTGGCGTCCGACGGTTTTCTCGCACTGGCCAGCGACTACGGCGCGTATGACGCCGACGAACTCGTCGATGCGGCGCGGACGACGGGCCTCGGCGCGCTCGGCGAGGAGCTGCGCGCGATCGAAGCCGGCGACCCGGAGGGCCGCAGGTTCCCGCGCTTCAAGCGCAGCGACGACGCCACGGCGGTGCTGCTCAAGCTGGTCTAGCCTCCGCGATGTTTGGCGGGCGCGGCGCGCGCCTCTACACTGTGCCCGCAGATCGGGGGTGATTGCGCATGGCCGATACGGTTCTGGTTACCGGCGGCACGGGTTTTGTCGGCGCCTGGTGCGTCGTCGGGCTGCTGCAGCGCGGCTATGTCGTACGCACGACCGTGCGCCAAGCGGCGAAGGAAGCCGAGGTGCGCCGAAATGTCGGCGCCCAAGTCGATGCCGGCGATCGCCTTGCCGTGGTCGCCGCCGATCTGATCTCCGACGCGGGTTGGGACAAGGCGATGTCCGGTTGCGACTTCGTGCTCCATGTCGCATCGCCGCTCGGCAGCGGCAGCGATCCCGACGGCGTCATCGGTCCGGCGCGTGACGGAACCTTGCGCGTCCTGCGCGCCGCGCTGGGTGCGAATGTGAAGCGCGTCGTGGTGACATCGTCCGGCGCGGCATGCTGCCCGCCGCTCGACAGTCCCGACAGCGAAACCGATGAGACATTCTGGACGGACGTCGATGATCCCGGCATCACGGCTTACCGCAAATCGAAAGCGGTGGCGGAGCGCGCCGCCTGGGATTTCATGACGGGCGAGGGCGCGCGCGACAGGCTCGTCACCGTCCTGCCGTCGGGCGTGTTCGGCCCCGTCCTGACGGCCAAAGGGTTAGGATCGATGGGCCTCGTGCTGCGCCTGCTCAACGGCGCCCAGCCCGGCATCCCGCGGCTCGGCTTCAACGTCGTCGACGTGCGCGACCTTGCCGATGCGCATATTCGCACCATGACGATGCGCGAGGCTGCCGGAGAACGCTTCATCGCCGCCGGCGATTTCGTCTGGCTGGAGGATGTCGGCCGCATCCTGCGCGAGGCGCTCGGCGACGCGGCGGCAAAGGTTCCGACGCGTCTCCTGCCGACCTTCGTCCTGCGTCTCAGCGCCCTGTTCAACCCCGCGCTCAGGGACATCGTGCCGATGCTCGGCCACAAACACGCCTATTCCTCGAAGAAGGCGCAACGCGTGCTGGGGTGGAAGCCGAGACCCGTTGCCGACACCATGGTCGACGGCGCGCGCAGCCTGATCGCGTCCGGCGCGGTGCGCTAGGCCGGCATGGCGTGCATGATCGCCACGCCGCCGCGCCAGATCATGCTGAGCGCGACATAGAGCACGATGAACAGGCCCGCATAGCTGATCCAGGCGTGCTTGTTGAGCACCTTGGCGATCATGTTCGCCGCGACGCCCATCAAACCGATCGACAGGATGAGCCCGACCGCGAGCACCACGACGTGGTTGCGCGCCGCGCCCGCGACGGCCAGCACATTGTCGAGCGACATGGAGAGATCGGCCGCCGCGATCTGGGCGATCGCCCGCCGGACCATCGCGTTATGCGCGGCCGGCGCATAGGGTCCGCCCAGCTTGTCGGGAATGCAGTCCATGGCTGCGACCGCGCGATTCTCTTCGTTGGCGTCGCGGATGTCGCGATACAGCTTCCAGCACACCCACAGCAGCAGGATGCCTCCGGCGAACATCAGTCCGATCAGGTCGAGCAGCACCGTGGTGAACGTCGCCAGGCAGACGCGCAGGATGACGGCGGTGACGAGACCCCAGAAGATCACCTTGCGGCGCACGACCTGCGGCACCCGCGCCGCCGCCATGCCGATGACGACGACATTGTCGCCGGCCAGAACGATGTCGATCAGCACCACCTGGATAAGCGCGAAAAAGCCGCCGTGATTGAAGGTGAAATCCAAACGCGTCTACCTCGGTGCTTCCGGCTTAGGGCCAGCGTACTTCAGGCGGCATCGACACGAGGATCGCATCGATATTGTGCCCGGTCTTCAGGCCAAAAAGGGTTCCGCGGTCCCACAACAGGTTGAACTCCACATAGCGGCCGCGGCGCACCAGCTGGTGATCGCGTTCGGCCTCGGTCCAAGGCTGCCCCATCCGCCTCCTTACGATTTGGGGATAGACGTCGGCAAATGCGAGTCCCACCTCGCGCACGAAGGCGAAATCCTTCTCCCAATCGCCGGAATTGTGGCGGTCGAAGAAGATTCCGCCCGCGCCGCGCGGCTCTTTACGATGTGGTAAGTAAAAATACTCATCGCACCATTTCTTGTAGCGGGCATGGGTATCGCCGCCCAGCACGTCACAGGCTCGCTGCATCGCAGCATGAAAATCGGGCGCATCGGGACAGTTCGGGAACATCGGCGTCAAGTCCGCACCGCCGCCGAACCAGCTCTCGGTCGTGATCATGTAGCGCGTGTTCATATGCACCGCCGGCACATGCGGGTTCTGCATATGCGCGATCACCGAGATGCTCGTCGCCCAGAAGCGCGGATCCCGTTCGGCGCCGCTCACGGTCTTGGCGAAGTCGGCCGACAGCTTGCCGTCGACGGTCGAGACGTTGACGCCGACCTTCTCGAAGACGCGGCCCTTCATGACGCTCATGACCCCGCCGCCCGCTTCGCGGCCGTCCTCGTCGCGGCGCGTCGTCGGTGTACGGACGAATTGGCCCGGCGGCCGGTCCGCGAGCTGCCCGCCGGCATATTCGCGCTCGATCGCCTCGAAGCTGGCGCACAGCCGGTCGCGGAGGGACTCGAAGCAGGCGCGCGCACGCTGCTTGCGGTCGAGATCCACGTCGCTGTCCGTCATTGCGGGAAAGTCTCCGTCTGGCGCAGGGCTTCGCCCAGTACCATGGCGCCCGCCTGGGCGACATTGATGGAACGCAAGCCCGATTTCATCGGAATACGCAAGCGCGCGTCGGCCCGCGCATGCACCGCGTCGGGCACGCCGGCGCTTTCGCGGCCGAGGAGGATCGTGTCGCTGGGCGCGAACGCGAAAGCCGCGTAAGGCTCTGTCGCCTTTGAACTTAAGAGGACGATCCGCCCGGGCCCGCGTGCCGCAAGAAAACGGTCCCAGGATGCATGGCGGGTGCAGTCCGCCAGGGCCAGATAGTCCATGCCCGAGCGCCTCATCTGCGCGTCGCCGAACAGGAAGCCGCAAGGCTCGATGACGTCGATGGGAACGCCCAGGCACGCGCCCAGGCGGATGAGCGCGCCCGCGTTCTGGGGGATATCGGGTTCAAACAGGGCCAGGCGCATCGGACTCCTCGCAACTCTCGGGCAAAATTGGCATTTTCTGCGTCATCGTGCCGCAAGACCCTCCAAATTCATCTCTCTATTTTACCGCCAGCAAAGCGGCGCACCGAGAGATTCCCGGGGCAGGTGCGACCGACCCTTTCCTGCTGCGCCCGAATAAAAAGGTGAAGCCTTGGCCGCTACCAGCACGACCGCCGAACCGACGCGGCGCGACTTTATCTACATTGCGACGGGCGCCGTCGCGGCTGTCGGCGCCGCCGCCGCGGCCTGGCCGCTGATCGACCAGATGAACCCGAGTTCGGCCGTCCTCGCGCTCGCCTCGATCGAGGTCGATCTGACGCCGATCCAGGTCGGCCAGTCCATCACCGTCAAGTTCCGCGGCCATCCGCTGTTCGTGCGCCGCCGCTCGGCCAAGGAGATCGCCGCCGCCAAGGCCGTTGCGGTCTCCGAACTGCCCGATCCCCTGGCGCGCAACGAAAATCTTCCCGACGACGCCCCGGCGACCGACGCCAACCGCGAGATCAAGGCCGAGTGGCTGATCGTCTCGGGCGTCTGCACCCATCTCGGCTGCACGCCGAACGCGTTCGAGGGCGATTTCGGCGGCTGGCTCTGCCACTGCCACGGATCGATGTACGACACCGCCGGACGCATCCGCAAAGGTCCCGCGCCGCAGAACCTCGCCATACCCACCTATTCCTTTCTGTCCGACCAGCGCATCAAAGTCGGCTGAGGAGCGCCATCATGTCCGGTCAATCGACCTATGTTCCGCAAACTGGGTTTACGCGCTGGCTCGACTCGCGCCTGCCGATCGTGCGTTTCGCGCACGACACGATGCTCACCTTCCCGACGCCGCGTAACCTGAATTTCTGGTACGCCTTCGGGGCCATCCTCACCTTCTGCCTCGGCGTCCAGATCGTCACCGGCATCGTTCTCGCCATGCACTATGTGCCGAACGAGAACATGGCCTTCGACAGCGTCGAGAACATCATGCGCGACGTGAATTACGGCTGGCTGCTGCGTTACGTGCACGCCAACGGCGCCTCGATGTTCTTCCTCGCCGTCTACGTCCACATGTTCCGCGGACTCTATTACGGCTCCTACAAGGCGCCGCGCGAGATCCTCTGGATCCTCGGCGTCCTCATCTATCTGCTGATGGTGATCACCGCCTTCATGGGCTATGTGCTGCCTTGGGGCCAGATGTCCTTCTGGGCCGCCACCGTCATCACCAACCTGTTCTCCTCGCTCGACCAGATCAGCGGCGGCCTGAAAGTCGGCACCCATGTCGCGACCTGGCTGTGGGGCGGATTCGCGGTCGGCGATCCGACGCTCAACCGCTTCTTCTCGCTCCACTACCTGCTGCCGTTCGTGATCGCGGCCGTCGTCGGCCTGCACATCTGGGCGCTGCACGTTCCGGGCAACAACAATCCGCTCGGCATCGACGTGAAGGGCCCGCAGGACTCCCTGCCGTTCCATCCCTATTACACGACCAAGGACGCGTTCTATGTCGGCCTCTTCGCGATCCTCTTCGCGGTGCTGGTGTTCTACGCGCCCGAGTTCGTCGGCAATCCCGACAACAACATTCCCGCCAATCCGCTGGTGACGCCGGCCGACATCGTGCCGGAATGGTACCTGCTGCCGTTCTACGCCATGCTGCGCTCGATCCCGCAAAAGCTGATCGGCGTCATCGTGCTCGGCGGCGCGATCCTGACGCTCGCCTTCATTCCCTGGCTCGACACCAGCCGCGTCCGCTCCAACCGCTTCCGCCCGCTGATGAAGCAGTTCTTCTGGGTCTTCGTCGTGGACTGCCTGGTGCTCGGCTATTGCGGCTCGCAGAGCGTGGACGCATCGCTGCATCTGGGCGGCATCGAGGTCTCGCTGGTCTGGATCGCGCGCATCGGCACGGCCTACTACTACGCCTTCTTCTGGGTGCTGATGCCGGTGATCGGCCTGATCGAGACGCCCAAGCCGCTTCCCGACAGCATCGCAAAATCCGTGCTCGGCCCAGCCGAATGAGGACCTCCATGCGCTTCGCACTTCCCCTCGGTCTTCTTCTCGGCCTGGCCTTGTCGGTTCCCGCCGCAGCCGCGGTGGGCGACCGCGCGCCGCTCAAGCATGTCGACTGGTCGTTCGAAGGACCCTTCGGCACCTTCGACCGCGCCGATCTCCAGCACGGCTTCCAGGTCTACAAGGAAGTCTGCTCGGCCTGTCACAGCCTCAACCGCGTCGCGTTCCATACGCTGTCCGAAGAAGGCGGTCCCGGCTTCTCCGAAGCGCAGATGAAGGCGATCGCCGCCGGCTACAAGGTCCTCGCCGGCCCGAACGACAAGGGCGACACGGTCGACGACAAGGGCAATCCGCTGACCCGCCCGGGCATTCCGGCCGACCATTTCCCGCCGCCGTTCCCGAACGAGGAAGCCGCGCGCGCCGCCAATGGCGGGGCGCTGCCGCCGGACCTGTCGATCATCGAGAAGGCCCGCGTCGGCGGTCCGGACTATGTCTATTCGATCATCACCGGCTTCGGGCAAAAGCCGCCGGCCGGTTTCAAGGTGACGGACGGCAAATACTACAACCCCTACTTCCTCGGCTGGAACATCTCCATGCCGCAGCCGCTGACCGACAACCAGGTGACCTTCGTCGACGGCGCGCCCGCCAAGATCGAGGATGAGGCAAAGGCCGTCGTCACCTTCCTCGCCTGGACGTCGGAGCCGCATCTGGAAGACCGCCACCGCATGGGTCTTGGCGTGATGGTGTTCCTCATCGTGCTGTCGGGACTTCTCTATCTGTCCTACCGCCGGGTCTGGAAAGACGCGCACTAGCGTTCTCAGCGTCCGTCGTCGGCCGTTGCGCGTAAATGTCGGGACCCGCATCGGCGGGCCGTGACAGTTGGCGGCGGCATGCTAAAACGCCCCCATGACCAGAACCGTTCTTGGCGTCATCGGCGGCAGCGGCGTCTATGACATTCCCGGCCTCGAAAATCCGCGCTGGAAGCGGATCAAATCGCCGTGGGGCGAGCCGTCCGACGCGCTTCTGTTCGGCACCTACAAGGGCACCGATCTCGTCTTCCTGCCGCGCCACGGCCGCGGCCACGTCCAGACGCCGACCTCGATCAACTACCGCGCCAACATCGACGCGCTGAAGCGCGCCGGCGTCACCGACGTGATCTCGGTCTCGGCCTGCGGCTCGCTGAAGGAAGAACTGCCGCCCGGCAAATTCGTCATCGCCGACCAGTTCATCGACCGCACCTTCGCGCGCGAGAAAAGCTTTTTCGGCCCCGGTTTCGTCGCCCACGTCTCGATGGCCCATCCGGTCGATGCGCGCATCGCCGACGCGCTGTGCCGCGCCTGCGCGGAGGAAAACATCGAATATGCCCGCTCCGGCACCTATATCTGCATGGAAGGCCCGCAATTCTCCTCGCTCGCCGAAAGCAACCTTTACCGCTCCTGGGGCTGCTCGGTGATCGGCATGACGGCGATGCCGGAGGCCAAGCTCGCACGCGAGGCCGAGCTGCCTTACGCCATCGTCGCGATGGTCACGGACTATGATTGCTGGCATCCCGATCATGACCACGTCACGGTCGACGCCGTCGTCAAGATCATGCACGCCAACGCAGAACATGCGCGCAAGCTGATCATGAACGTGTCGCAGAAGCTCGGGCCCTGGCACACCGCCTCGCCGCAGATCGAGCATGTGCTCGACACCGCCGTCATCACCGCGCCGGAAAAGCGCGATCCCAAGATGATGCGGAAGCTCGACGCGGTGGCGGGACGGATCCTGCCGAAGAAGGCGCCGCGCAAGGCAGCGCGCAAGACACGCAAGAGGTAGCCAGAATGGATTTCAAATCGGTCATCCGCACGATCCCCGACTATCCCAAGAAGGGGATCATGTTCCGCGACGTGACGACGTTGTTCGGCAACCCGCGCGCTTTCCGCCGCGCGGTCGACGAGCTGGTGCAGCCCTATGCCGGCGTGCGCATCGACAAGGTCGCGGGCATCGAGGCGCGCGGCTTCATCCTCGGCGGCGCGGTGGCGCACCAGCTCTCCACGGGATTCGTTCCGGTGCGCAAGAAGGGCAAGCTGCCGTTCGAGACGATCGGCGAGGACTATGCGCTGGAATACGGCACGGACCGGGTGGAGATCCACACGGACGCCGTCAAGAAAGGCGACAATGTCATCGTGGTCGACGATCTCATCGCCACCGGCGGGACCTGCCTCGCGGCGATCAAGCTGCTCGAGCGCGCCGGCGCCAACGTCGTCGGCTGCTCTTTCGCGATCGACCTGCCCGATCTCGAAGGTTCCAGGAAGATCCGTCAGCTCGGCAAGCAGGTGATCACGCTCGTCGCCTATGAAGGACATTGAGCGGTGAAGCTCTACACGCACCCGGCCTCTCCCTTCGCCCGCAAGTGCCGCGTCGTCGCGCATGAGCTCGGGCTGAAGCCGGAGGAGATCGTCGTCAACGCCCGCGACGACGAGAGTTTTCGCGCGGTCAATCCGCTCAAGAAAATCCCGACGCTCATTCTCGACGACGGCTCGGCGCTCTTCGACTCGCGGGTCATCTGCGAATATCTCAACGAGCTCGGCGGCGGGAAGTTCTTTCCCGGCATGTCGATCTGGCGCCAGAGTTCGGGCCGCTGGAAGGCGCTGGGGCTGCAGGCGCTGGCCGACGGAATCATGGATGCCGGCGTCGCCTGCCGCTACGAGAATCTCGAGCCGGCGGAGCGCCGAAACGCCTCGCACGTGGGGCGCTACACCGCGACGATCAAGGCCGGCGTCGACGCGCTCGAGCGCGTGACCTTCAGCGATCCGCCGACGATCGGGGAAATCGCAGCCGGCTGCGCGCTCGGCTATCTCGATTTCCGCTACGCCGATCTCAACTGGCGCGACGGCCATCCGCGCCTCGCCGGATGGTTCGCGAAATTCTCGCAATATCCGTCGATGGCGGCGACGGCGCCGTGAAGATCGGCGGCAGGCATTACCGGTCGGTGTGGCCGATCGGCGAGGATGCGTTCGGGATCATCGACCAGACGCGCCTGCCGCACGAATTCGCGACGCTGACCTTGCGTTCGGAGCACGATGCGGCGCATGCCATCCGCGCCATGCAGACGCGCGGCGCGCCGCTGATCGGCGCGGTCGCCGCCTACGGGCTGGCGCTGGCGCTGCGCCAGGATCCCGCGGACGACAATCTCGCCTATGCGCACGACATGCTGGCCGAGACGCGGCCGACGGCGATCAACCTGCGCTGGGCGTTGAAGCGCGTCGCCGACGCGGTGCGCAACCAGCCGCGCGACAGGTGCGCCGCGCTCGCCTGGACGGAAGCCGCCGCGATCGCCGACGAAGACGCCGCGATGTGCGAGAGCATCGGCCGGCACGGACTGGCGATCGTGCGCAAGCTGGCCGACGAAAAGCGGCGCAAGCTCAACATCCTCACCCACTGCAACGCCGGCTGGCTGGCGACGGTCGATTGGGGAACGGCGCTGGCGCCGGTGTACATGGCGCATGACGCAGGCATCGCGCTGCATGTCTGGGTCGACGAGACGCGTCCGCGCAACCAGGGCGCCTCGCTCACCGCCTTCGAGCTCGGCGCGCACGGCGTCGCCCACACCATCATCGCCGACAATGCCGGCGGCTATTACATGCAGGCGGGGCAGGTCGATCTGTGCATCGTCGGCACGGATCGCGTCACCGCGAACGGCGACGTCGCCAACAAGATCGGCACTTACCTGAAAGCGCTCGCCGCGAAGGACAATGGCGTGCCGTTCTACGTCGCGCTGCCGAGTTCGACGATCGACTGGTCGCTGCGCTCGGGCCGCGACATTCCGATCGAGGAACGCTCCGCCGACGAGCTCTTGAAAATGACCGGCCGCACACCAGATGGAACAGTCGCGACCGTCGAGATCGCGGCGCCGGGCAGCCCGGGCGCCAATCCCGGTTTCGACGTCACGCCGGCGCGCCTCGTCACCGGCTTCATCACCGAACGCGGCACTTGCGCGGCGACGGAACAGGGCCTACGCAGCCTTTTCCCCGCCACCTGAAGGCCCTGTTTGGGTGGCGGGGATACCCTGCAGTCCAACGCGAAAACAGTACGATGTGGGTCCGCCGGTAGCCGGCCGCAAAATATGGTGGAAAGACGATGAAATCCCGCTGGTCCGATTCCGATGCCGAAGCTTTTGTGACGCGCTACGCGGCGCAGGGCGTCAACCGCGATCTCGCGCTGCGCACCTACACGACGCGGCTACTCGGCTCCGATCCGAAACTTGTGCTGCACGGCGGCGGCAACACATCGGTCAAGACGCGCGCGCGCGATCTGCTCGGCGAAGAGGTCGAGGTGCTTTGCGTCAAGGGCTCCGGCTGGGACATGGGCAATATCGAGCCGGCGGGCCTGCCCGCGGTGCGCCTTGCCGAACTGCGCCGGCTGCGCAAGCTCGACAAGCTCTCCGACGAGGACATGGTCAATTTCCAGCGCGTCAACCTGCTCGATTCGTCCGCGCCCAATCCGTCGGTCGAGACACTGCTGCACGCCTTCCTGCCGCACAAATTCGTCGACCATACCCACTCGACCGCGGTGCTGGCGCTGACGGACCAGCCGGACGGCGAAAAGGTCGTGCGCGAGGTCTATGGCGATGCTCTCGCCTATGTGCCCTACACGATTCCCGGCTTTGCGCTGGCCAAATCGGTCGCCGACGTCTTTGACCGGAACCCCAAGGTCGAAGGGCTGGTGCTGCTCCAGCACGGCATCTTCACGGTCGGCGACGACGCCAAGCAGGCTTATGAGCGCATGATCCGGTTCGTCTCGCTTGCCGAGGAGCGGCTGCTGCGCCAGCGCAAGCCGCGCGCCCGCGCCGAACTGCCGGCGAACATCGCGCGGCTTTGCGACATCGCGCCGATCCTGCGCGGCGCGGTTGCGATCGAGCGCGACGAGATGGCGGGAACCGTCAAGCGGCAGATCCTTTGCTTCCGCACCTCGCCGGCGATCCTCGACTATGTCGACGGCGCCGACCTCGCGCGTTACGCCCAGCAGGGCGTGGTGACGCCCGACCATACGATCCGCACCAAGAACTGGCCGCTGATCGTTCCCGCGCCGGACGCGCACAAACTCGCCGACTGGAAGAAGGACGTCGCCGCCGCGGTCGAGGCGTTCGTCGCGCGCTACCACGATTATTTCGCGCGCAACAACAAGCGCGCCGAGCCCAGGAAGAAGCCGCTCGATCCCCTGCCGCGCGTGATCCTTGTTCCCGGCGTCGGCCTGTTCGGCGTCGGCGCCTCGGCGAAGGATGCCGCCATCGCCGCCGACATCGCGGAGAACACGGTCGAGGTCATCACCGACGCCGAGGCCGTCGGCGAATATCGCTGCATCTCCGAAGCCGACATGTTCGACGTCGAATACTGGTCGCTGGAGCAGGCCAAGCTCGGCAAGGCGGCTGAGAAAGTCCTGGCGCGGCAGGTCTGCGTCGTCACCGGCGGCGGCTCCGGCATCGGCGCGGCGACGGCGCGCGCCATGGCGGCGGAAGGCGCGGAGATCGCAATCCTCGACCGCGACCACGACATGGCCATGAAAGCGGCGAAGGCGATCCACAAGCAGGCGCTGGCCATCCAGTGCGACGTCACCGACCCGATGTCGGTGCGCGCCGCCTTCGACAAGGTGGTCGATGCGTTCGGCGGCGTCGACATCGTCGTCTCCAACGCGGGCGCGGCCTGGCAGGGCAATATCGGCAGCGTCGACGAGGAGGTGCTGCGCAAGAGCTTCGAGCTCAACTTCTTCGCCCATCAGAGCGTGGCGCAGAACGCGGTGCGCATCATGAAGGCGCAGGGCACCTATGGCTGCCTGCTCTTCAACACCTCCAAACAGGCGGTCAATCCGGGCAAGGATTTCGGCCCTTACGGCCTGCCCAAGGCGACGACGCTGTTCCTGGTCCGCCAATATGCGCTCGATCACGGCAAGGACGGCATCCGCGCCAACGCGGTGAATGCGGATCGCGTCCGCACGGGCCTGCTCACCGACGAGATGGTGACGTCGCGCGCCAGGGCGCGCGGCGTTTCCGAACAGAGCTACATGTCGGGCAATCTGCTGGGCCGCGAGGTCTACGCGTCGGAAGTGGCGGAGGCGTTCGTCTATCTCGCGCATGCCGAGAAGACGACCGCCGGCATCATCACCGTCGACGGCGGGAACATCGAAGCGAGCTTGCGGTAGCGACGCGCGCCTCACCCCCCGTTGGCGCGGAACAGTTCCAGCGTGCGCTGCTTGCCGAGCTTGGCGCTGGCCTCGTCATAGTCGGTGCGGCGGTCCGAATTGAAGCCGTGGCCGGCCGGGTAGACATAGACCTTCACGTCGGGATGGGCGTCCTTCACTTTGTTGACGGTTTCCATCGGGATGCCGTGATCCTTCTCGCCGAAATGCAGGATCGTCGGGCATTTGGGCTTGAGGTCGATCATCTGGCCGATATTGCCGCCGTAATAGCCGCTCGCCGCGCTGAGACCGTGGCAGCGCCCGGCCGCCGCCCAGGTGACCGAACCGCCATAGCAATAGCCGGTGATGAACACGTTGCCGCGCTTCTTCAGATCGTCGATGCAGACCTGGGTGTCGGCGATGGAGAGATCGAACGGATGTTCGGCGCGCGCGATCTTGATCGCCTTCTGGATGTCTTCTGGCGAGTAGGTCGCCTGGAATCCCGGCTCCTCGCGGTCGTACAGCGCGGGGCCGAGCACTTCATATCCCTCGGCGGCATAACCGTCGCAGAGTTCCTTGATGTGTTCGGTTACCCCGAAAATCTCCTGGATCAGGACGAGCCCGCCGCGCCGCGCTCCGGCCGGCTGCACGCGATAGACGCCGATTTCGGCGCCGTCGCTCATCTTCATCTTTTCCATCTTGCCCCTGAGAGCCATGTCGTCCTCCGCTTTTTTGGCTGGCGGAGTCCTAGCACGGAACGGCGCGGCTGCGCGTCAAATTCCCGTGCCGGCGCTCAGGCGTTGAAGCGGAAATGCATCACGTCGCCGTCCTGGACGACATAGTCCTTGCCTTCCAGGCGGAACTTTCCGGCGTCGCGCGCACCCGCCTCGCCGCCGCCCGCCACATAATCGTCAAAGGCGATGGTCTCGGCGCGGATGAAGCCGTGCTCGAAATCGGTGTGGATGACGCCGGCGGCCTGCGGCGCCCTGGCGCCCTTCGTCACAGTCCAGGCGCGCGCTTCCTTGGGGCCCGCGGTGAAGAAGGTGATCAGCCCGAGCAGCGCATAGCCGGCGCGGATCAGCTTGTTGAGGCCGGGTTCCTCGAGGCCGAGGCTGGCGAGGAATTCTTCGCGCTCCCCGGCCGGCAATTGCGCCACTTCCTCTTCGATGCGGCAGGAGATCGTGACCGTGCCGGCGCGCTGGCGCCGCGCCATCTCCTCGACGGCTTTGGAGAACGCATTGCCCGTCGCCGCCGACGCCTCGTCGACATTGCAGACATAGAGCACGGGCTTCGCCGTCATCAGCCCGAGCTGGGAATAGGGTGCGCGCTCTTCCGGCGAAAGTTCGGCGTCGCGCGCCGGTTTTCCCTCGCGCAGCAGCACGACCGCCTTCATCATCAGCGCGAGCTGTTCCCTGGCTTCCTTCTCGCCGGAGTTGGCTTTCTTCTCGAGCGGCTTGAGGCGTTTTTCCAGGCTCTCCAGATCGGCCAGCATCAGCTCGGTCTCGACGGTTTCCGCATCGCCCACCGGATCGATCCGGCCCTCGACATGGGTGACGTCGTCATCCTCGAAGCAGCGCAAGACATGCGCGATGGCGTCGACCTCGCGGATGTTGGCGAGAAACTGGTTGCCGAGGCCTTCGCCCTTCGAGGCCCCGCGCACCAGTCCGGCAATGTCGACGAAGGTGATGCGCGTCGGGATGAGCTCGGCCGACTTGGCGATGGCGGCGAGTTTTTCGAGACGCGGGTCCGGCACCGCGACGTCGCCGACATTCGGCTCGATGGTGCAGAACGGATAGTTCGCCGCCTGCGCCGCCGCGGTCTGCGTCAGCGCATTGAAGAGCGTCGACTTGCCGACATTGGGCAACCCGACGATGCCGCACTTGAATCCCATCACTCTTCCTTTTTTTCGGGTCTCGGCCTCTTCGCGGGCGGGTGAAGCGTCAGCGTGACCTTGTTCATGAAGCCGTTATCGTCGTTCCTGGCCAGGAACGGCGCCGCGTCTGCGATCGCCGAGAGCATCGGCACCAGCCACTCTTCGTCGGCCCTGGTAAAATTGCCGAGCACATGGCCGCTGACGCGGTGCTTCTCGCCCGGATGGCCGATTCCGATGCGCACGCGCCGGTAGTCGGGGCCGAGCGCGGCGGTGATCGAGCGCGCGCCGTTGTTGCCGGCGTCGCCGCCGCCCGTCTTGACCTTCAGCTTGCCGGCCTCGAGGGCGATCTCGTCATGGATGACGACGACCGACGACAGCGGCAGCTTGAAGAAATGCACCGCTTCGCCGAGCGCGCGGCCGCTCTCGTTCATGAACGTCGCCGGCTTGAGCAGATAGGTTTTGCGGCCGGCAAAGTCGCCTTCGCAGATCAGGCCGTGGAAGCGCGCGCGCCAGGGCGAGAAGCGGTAGCTGGCATGAATCGTGTCGAGCGCCATGAAGCCGGCATTGTGCCGGTTGCGCGCATACTCCGCGCCGGGATTGCCGAGCCCGGCGATGAGAAGAGGCGTGTCCGACATGCGCTGGCGTCCCCCGGCAAGGCCCGCAAGGCGGGCCCTGAAGGGTTACTTCTTTTCCGGCGCCTTGGCACCGGCGGCTGGCGCTGCAGCACCGGCGGCGGGGGCGGCGGCACCGGCGGCGGGCGCTGCACCCTCGGCGGGGGCTGCGCCTTCCTCGGCGACGGGCGCGGCGGCGGCTGCCGCGGCGGCCGCTGCGGCGGCCTTCTGCTCTTCGATGACGCTGGTCGGCGCGACGATCGAACAGACAGTGAAGTCGCGGCCGCGGATGATCGGCCTGACGCCTTCCGGCAGCGTGATCGAGGAGATGTGGATCGTGTCGTGGATGTCGAGGCCGGAGAGATCGACGTCGATCGTGTCCGGAATCGCGTCGGCGGGACAGTGCAGCTCGATTTCGTGCTGGACGATGTTCAGCACGCCGCCGCGCTTCAGGCCCGGCGACTCGCCCTGGTTCTTGAAGTGCACCGGAATGGCGATGCGCACCTTGGCGCCTTCACCGAGGCGCATGAAATCGACATGCACGGGACGGTCGCTGACCGGATCGACCTGCAGGGCGCGCGGCAGCACGCGGGTTTTCTTGCCGTTGACCTCGAGCATGAACAGCGTGGTCAGGAACGTGCCGGTTTCGACATGACGCTCCAGCGTGCGGTACTCCACCGAGACGTTCTCGGGGGCCGCATCGCCGCCATAGACGACGCCGGGCACGAAGCCCTTCTGGCGCGACTGGAAAGCGGGGCCCTTGCCGGTGCCGGTGCGCGGCTCGGCGCGCAGTTCTTGTGTCTCACGCATGGTGGAATTCCTTGGACTTTCCGGCCCTTGACGAAACGCGAGGCCGGAAGCGGGCGCTTTTAGCGGATGCGGAACCGCCATGCAACCGGGCTTGACCGGGCGCCGGGCCTCCGCGATAAGATATTGAATATATTGCGATAATCGAGAATGTGCGGGTGGGAAAATCGCCCGATGCGTGCTGCGTCCCTCGTGCTTCGACAGGCTCAGCATGAGGACACTGAAATAAACCTCATCCTGAGCTTGTCGAAGGATGAGGGCCAAAGCACGAGGAGAACGGAAATGCCGTCCGTGACGACCCGGCTCTTGTCACACCTGCTCGCGGCGGCAGGTGGCGGCATGCTGTCGGCGGGCGCGCCGCTGTTCAACCTCGCCGTCCCCAAAAACGGCTACCGGATCGAGCGCGACATCGCTTATGGCGGCGCGGCGCGCGCGCGGCTCGATCTGTACGTGCCGGATGGATTGAGCACAGCGGCGCCCGTGATCCTGTTCTTCTACGGCGGAAGCTGGCAAAGCGGCTCGAAGAGCATCTATCGGGCCTTCGGCGAGGCGTTCGCCGGCGCCGGCATCATCTCGGCCGTCGCCGACTATCGGCTTTATCCGGAGGTGAAGTATCCGGCATTCGTCGAGGACGGTGCGCAGGCGTTCCGCTATCTTCGCGCCAACGTCGCCCGCCATGGCGGCGATCCGGCACGGATCTTCGTCGCCGGACATTCCGCCGGCGCCTATATCGCCGCGCTGCTCGCCTGCAATCCCGAATTTCTCGGCGGCGATATGTCCGCGATCAGGGGCGCGATCGGAATCGCCGGTCCCTACGATTTTCTGCCGCTCTACGATCCGGCGCTGATCGACATTTTCGGCGGCGACCGCGTGATGGCGACGCAGCCGATCAAATATGCGCGCAACAGGACGGCGCCGATGCTGCTGGCGCACGGAACCGCCGACAGGACGGTCGGGGCGGGCAATTCCCGCCGCATGGCGCGGCGGCTCGGCGAAGCGGGAAACAAGGTCGAACTGGTGGAGTATCCCGGCGAAAGCCATCTCGGGATCATCCTCTCCCTGGCGCACGGTTTCCGTTCGCGCACGACGTTGCGCGACGACATGCTGCGCTTCGTGGCGAGGAACTAGCGGCGCGCTCATCCTTCGACAAGCTCATCCTTCGGCAAGCTCAGGATGAGGGTTTTGGCGATTTCCTCATGCTGAGCCTGTCGAAGCATGAGCCTGTCGAAGCATGAGTCTGTCGAAGCACGAGCCTGTCGAGGGACGACAAGCTGAGGATGAGGGTTTATTGGGGACACTCCTCATCCCGAGCGCGCCAAAGCGGCGAGGCTCAGATGCCTGCATTGCTCGGCGCGGTGAATTCGGAAACCGGCGCATCGCCCGTGTTCACGACGTCGCACGGCTCGAAGATCAGAACTTCGGCGCCGCCCTCGGAAACGGTGCGATGTTCGACGCCGCGCGGCACGACGATCATCTGCCCGGGCGAAAGTTCGACGCTCGCGTCGCGGAATTCGACGCGGAAGGTTCCGCGCCAGACCAGGAACAGCTCGTCGATGCCGGCATGGCGGTGCCAGGGAAAGACTCCTTCGACCTTGACGAGTTTCACCTCCTGTCCGTTCGGACGGGCGACGGTCTTGGGCCGCCAGGTCTCGTCGAACAGCGAAAATTTCTCCGCCAGGTCGATCTTTTCCATGGCCAGTCCTCCGATCCGCGCCCCGCAAGGCTAGTGGATCGCAGGCGCCGCGATTAGCGCGTCCGGCGCAACGGTGCCTTGCGCCGTTCGGACGGCGACGTCGTCTTCCGCGCCGCCGGACGGTTCTTTTCCCACGCTTCGCGGATCAGCGCTTCGAGCTCGCGCTTGCCGATCTTTCCGATCTGCACGATGACGTTTGCGCGCTTGCCCCACATATACTTCACGAACACCTTCGGGTCGGCTTCGAACAGGAACTCCTTCCGCTCGTCGTCGAGGTTGAGATAGAGCCCGTCGGGCCGCATAACGGCGAAGATGCGCTTGGGCGTCCGATAGGCCGGCCGCGCGAAATGGTCGATCTCCGTCACGCCCTCGAGCGAGAGCGCGAATTTCCGGACGTCGGCGGGCGTCGGCATGCCGGCTACTCCGCCGCCCTCGCGCGCGCCGGCTGGTGCGCCTTCAGCCGCGGCATCACCTCGGAGGCGAACAGCCGGAGGTTCTTTTCGGCCATGTCGTAGGGCATGCCGGCATAGGAGAAGACGCCGGTGAAGGTCTCCGCGCCGAGCCGCGCCGAAAAATCGAAGATGCGCTCGCAGCACTGGTCCGGCGTGCCGTAGACCTGCAGACCGAGGAAGAAATCGATCATCGAATCCCTCGCACCCGGCGTGCTGATCATCTTCTGCATCGCGCCGTAGCTCTGATAGCCTTTGGTCCTGGTGAGATGATCGCCTTCCAGCTCGTAATGTTTGAGCACCGTCTGCCAATAGCCGCCGATATATTCGCGCGCCATCTCCTCGGCGCGGCCGGCGTTCTCGTCGCAGAACACCCAGCCGGCGAGGACGGGCGGCGGCGCGTCCGTCTTGTTCACCTGGCGGTAGATGCGGCGGTAATTCTCCAGCTCGGTCGTCACCGCGTCCCACGGCTTTTGCGGGATGATCAGCAGCCCGATGCCGAGTCTCGCCATGATCTCGGAGGATTCCGGCGACACCGCCGCGGCATAGGTGCGGCCCTTGAAGCTCTTGAAGGGCCGCGGACGGATGTCGCGCCGCTGCTGCTTGACGAACTTGCCGTCGAACTCGCACCAGCCGCGTTCCAGTCCTTCGAGCAGCATCTGCGCGGATTCGACGAAGCGTTCGCGCGCCGTGTTCTGGTCGACGCCGAAGCCGTCGAATTCGATGCGGCCGAGCCCGCGCCCCATGCCGAAGATGAAGCGGCCGTCCGACTGGTGGTCGAGCACCGAGATCTGCTCGGCGACGCGCATCGGGTCGTGCCATGGCAGCACCACGACCATCGAGCCGAGCTGGATGCGCGTCGTGCGCCCGGCGAAGTAGCTCAGATATTGCAGCACGTCGGGGCACATTGTGTAGTCGGTGAAATGATGCTCGACGCCCCAGATCGAATCGAAGCCGAGCGGTTCGGCGAGATCGCCGAGCTTGAGTTCGGCGCGATAGACATCGCGGTCCGTGCGTTTGGGATCGGTCGCCTGGAAAATCACGGCCATGCCGACATGCATTGGGGCCTCCCGCGTGATGTTCGTTTGGCGAAAGCCTAGCGTGGCGGCGCGGAGAGGACAAACGAACGAAACGTCCGAGATTTCTTCGCTTTTCGCGCCCGACGCGGCCCGGCCGGAGCCGTGCGGGCCCTAGTCGAAGAGGCTCGACACGCTCTCTTCGTGGTTGATGCGGCGCATGGCTTCGCCGATCAGGGGCGCGATGGAGATGCGCCGGATGTTGGGGCAGCGCGCGATTTCCTCGGTGGCGGCGATGGAGTCGGTCACCACCATGGACTTCAGCTTGGAACCGGCGATGCGCGCCACCGCGCCGCCGGAGAGAACGCCGTGCGTGGCATAGGCGCAGACGTCCTTGGCGCCGTTCTTGAGCAGCGCCTCCGCCGCGTTGCAGATCGTGCCGCCCGAATCGACGATGTCGTCGATGAGGATGCAGGAACGGCCCTTCACGTCGCCGATGATGTTCATCACTTCGGACTCGCCGGCCCGCTCGCGGCGCTTGTCGACGATGGCGAGGTCGGCGCCGAGCCGCTTGGCGAGAGCGCGCGCGCGCACCACGCCGCCGACGTCGGGCGAAACGACCATCAGATGGTCGCCGGTTCCCAGATAGTCCTGGATGTCGCGCACGATGACCGGCATGGCATAGAGATTGTCGGTCGGGATGTCGAAGAAGCCCTGGATCTGGCCGGCATGGAGATCGACCGTGAGAACGCGGTTGGCGCCGGCTTCGGTGATCAGGTTGGCGACCAGCTTGGCCGAGATCGGCGTGCGCGGTCCGACTTTGCGGTCCTGGCGGGCGTAGCCGAAATAGGGAATGACCGCGGTGATGCGGCGCGCGCTGGCGCGGCGCAGCGCGTCGATCACGATCAGGAGTTCCATCAGATTGTCGTTGGCCGGAAAGCTCGTCGACTGGATGACGAACATGTCCTCGCCGCGGACATTTTCCTGGATCTCGACGAACACTTCCATGTCGGCGAAGCGGCGGACGACGGCCTTGGTGAAGGGCAGCTTCAGATACTGGCCGACCGCTTCGGCGAGCGCGCGGTTGGAATTGCCGGCGAGCAGCTTCATGCCCCGCGATCCGGTCTGCTCGGCCATGGAAGCGTGCCCCGCTCTGTGATGGTTTGGTGACGGGCTTGTAGCAACTGCGCCCGCGGCGGTGAAGTGTCAGCTGAGCACAATCGCCGAAATTTCGCGGCCGTAGTCCTTTTCGCCGCGATGCGTGGCGCGGCGAAAGCTGAAGAAATCGCTTTCTCGGGCGTAGGTGCAAGCCGAGAGGCGAGTCGTCTTAACCACGCCGGCGGCTGCGAGGCGCGCTGCGACAAAGGATTCCAGATCGAACTGGTGGCGGTCGGCGCGCTGCCCGTTGATGAAGAATCGGGCATTGGCGGGATCGGCCTCGACGAACCCGGCGCGGAATTCCGCTCCCACCTCGTAATTCGCCTGGGAGATGCAGGGGCCGATCGCGGCGGCGATTCGCGCGCGCCGGGCGCCCAGGGTCTCCATCGCCGCGACCGCCGATTCGACGATGCCGGACAGTGCGCCCTTCCAGCCGGCATGGGCTGCGCCGATGACGCCGGCCTCGGCGTCGGCGAAGAGTACGGGTGCGCAATCCGCGCTGAGGATGCCGAGGGCGACGCCCGGTGTTTTCGTCACCATTGCGTCCGCCTGCGGCGGTTCTCCGGGCCAGGCGGACTCGATCGTCACGGCCGTCGCGCTGTGGATCTGGTAGAGCGTCGCGAGCGCCTGCGCGCCCAGCGCCATGCGCACGCGCCGGCGGTTCTCTGCGACATGGTCGGGATTGTCCCGCGATCCGGGCCCGCAGTTGAGCGACGCGTAAATCCCCTCGGAGACGCCGCCCGCGCGCCCGAAGAAGCCGTGGGCGACGCCGGGGAGGTCGAAGAGATTTGGTGCCGTCAGGACGATCATCGCTCTACTCAAACGCCTTTGCCCGGGCAGTCCGAGCGCTCCGTCCAAACACAAATTGGCTCGCCCGCCCGAAGCGGGTGATGACGGCGGTCATTTTGTACAGGAGCAGTCAGCACGCCAATCCCAGATCCGTCATTTCCCGGCTCGTCCGGGCGACCCAATTTTTTGGGGCGATATCAAAACCCCGGCGGCGTAGATGCGGATTTCGGCACGATCGCCAGTGCCTTGAATAACGTGCCCATCTGGTCCGGGAGGATCAGCCGGTCCAGTTGCCCGCGCACCATCGGTGCTTCGCTCAGATGACCGGTCCAGCGGCTGCCGCTCGAATGGCGCCGCGCCAGTTTTTCGGCGCGTTCGACGATGCCGAGCGCGACCAGCAGCGCGCCTTGCTCCACCGGCCCGCAGACGCTGGCGCCGCCGCGCATCGCCGCATCGCCCAGCGCGGCGAAATCGACATGCGCCGAGAGATCGCGCGTGCCTGGCGCCTCGAGAACGCCGGCAAACCGATGTCCCGCCACAGCCTGCAGCGTTTCGCCGAAACCCGGCTTGTCGTAGCCATAGTCGATAATCAGCGCGGCGCCGCCGTCGCGCGCGATTCCGTGGGCGATCTCCTCGACGATCGACTCGCCGCCCGCCGACATCTCGTACACGCCGCCCGGCGGTGCCCCGTCGCGGCTGGCGGGCACCTGGCCGGCCGGCAGGGGGACCGGTGACAGCGCGAAGGCGAGCGCGCCGTCCGCATCGACGCTCACCATGCGCTCGCACCAGCCGCGTTCGGTCTGCACGAATTGCCGGATCGGCAGCGCGTCGAAGAACTCGTTGGCGATGAGGAACAGTGGACGATTGCGCGGCACGTCGTCGAAACTTGCGACGGAGCGGATCGCGACGTCGCTGTTCCGGAGCAGGTCCTCTTGCGCCCGCTCGAGGACGGGACTCGCTTCCACCAGCACGACGTCGAGCGCCTCGCGAAACTCCGGCACCAGCTTCAGCGCGCGCAGCGCATCGGCCATCAGCGTGCCGCGGCCGGGACCCAGTTCGACCAGGAGTGGACGGTCCGGCTTACCCTGATCGATCCAGGTCTGGGCGATCCACAGGCCGATGAGTTCTCCGAACATCTGGCTGACTTCGGGCGCGGTGACGAAATCGCCTGCCGCGCCGAGCGGATCGCGCGTCGCGTAATAGCCGGACTCGCGATCGTGCAGCGCCAGCGTCATGAATTGTGCGACGGAGATCGGTCCTTCCGACGCGATCAGCGCCGCGATGCGCTCGCCGAGCGCCGTCACGCGCCCTTCGCCCGGGTCAACGACGTCCAGAGGAAATACGCGGCCGTGAGCCAGAGCGGAATCGAAAGCGCCATGCCCATGCTGAACCAGCCGAGGAACGGTCCGTCGGGTTCGCGGAAGAACTCGACGAAAAAGCGGAAGACGCCGTAACCGGCGAAAAAGAGTCCGGTCTGCAGACCCGGCCTCTCATGCAGGCGGAACAGGCGCAGCCCGATCTGCAGAATGACGAAGAGCAGGAGTCCTTCGAGCGCCGCTTCATACAATTGGCTCGGATGCCGCGGCTGAAGTCCGGCGGGGCAGACGCCGCCATACTCTTCCAGAATGTGCGGCGTGCAGAACACCATGCCCCAGGGCACGTCGGTGATCTTTCCCCACAATTCGCCGTTCACGAAATTCGCCAGGCGTCCGAAGAACAAGCCGATGGGCGCAACGACGGCGAGCATGTCGGCGACCGGCAGCAGCGCGAGCTTGTTGCGCCGGCAGAACAACCAGAGCGCGACGGCGACTCCGGCGAGGCCGCCATGGAACGACATGCCGCCCTGCCAGATGGTGACGAGGCGGAGGGGATCGGTGAGGAACGCCATCGGCAGTCCCGGCTCGCCCGGAAGGCCGTGGCAGAACGGCGACTGCGGCGAGACGGCGCAGAGCGCGATTCCGTAAAACAGGATCCAGCCGATGCGCCCGCCCAGGATCACGCCGAACGTCGCCCAGACGACGAGGTCGCCGATCTGGTCGGCGGTGATCGGCGATTTGCCGTTGAAGGGCGGGTTTTTCCACAGGCCGGCCTCGCGCGTCATTCGCGCCGCCGCCCACCAGCCGAACAGGAGTCCCGCGATATAGGCCAGCGCGTACCAGCGGATCGCGATGGGGCCCCAGATATGCAGGGCGACCCGGTCGATATCGGGAAAGGGCAAAGAGGCCAGGACCATCGGCGCAAATCGCATCGCTTCGCGCCCCTGTGTCAAGTCGCGCGGTCCCGAACGCTCATCCTTCGGCGGGCTCAGGATGAGGCGCGACTTGGGACAAGCTCGGGATGAGGCGTTTTTGCGCTCTCCTCATGCCGAGCTTGTCGAAGCGTGAGCCTGTCGAGGGACGGCAGGCCCAGGATGAGGTTGCATCTAAAAACCCTCTCATGCTGAGCTCGTCGAAGCATGAGCTTGCCGTAGCATGAGCTTGTCGAAGCATGAGCTTGTCGAGGGCGAAGGCCGCGCCACCCTTGCCAGCCCGGATGCCGCTCGCCATATACAGCCTACGCAGGAGAGCCCCATGGCACAGACGGACAATCCCTTTCTCGACGGCATGGCCCGGATATTCACCGACGTTGCCGGCGCCGCCAAAAGCGTTCGCGACGAAATCGACACCTTCGTGAAACAGCGGCTGGACCGACTCGTCGCCGACATGGATTTCGTGCCGCGCGAGGAGTTCGAGGCCGTCAAGGCGATGGCTGCCAAGGCCCGCGCCGAAAACGAGCGCCTGGAAGCGCGCATCGCCGCGCTCGAAGCGAAAACCGCCGCACCCGCCGCATAGGGCGCGCGGCGGCTGCTGATCGCCGTCACGGTATCGTCATCGCGCGCTTCGGGCAGCCGCGCACCACCTCCGATTTGCCCCGGATTCGGACTCGCGTCGCCGCCCGGCCAAAGCTGTGCATGGCCGGACCTGTCCAGAGGCTCGTGGAGTCGGACTCTTGTGCGGCCACAAAATCTTGTGCCAGTTTGATTCACGACTGCTTCGCGTTGCGTCGCGGCCGGATTCTGGAGCACTTGATGAGCGTCATCCACCAGGACGAACAGGCCCATACCCCCCATCCGATCGACATGCTCGAGCGAACGGTGGAGGAGAACGGCTGGGCGTTCGAGCGCGCCGGGCGGGACGAACTCAATCTCTCCGTCGCCGGCCGCTGGAGCGACCATCATTTCAGTTTTTCCTGGCGCGAGGATCTCCAGTCGCTGCATCTGTCGAGCGCGTTCGACATGCGCATCACCGATCATGTCCGGCGCGGCAACGTCGCCGAGCTGCTGATGTACGTGAATGCGCGGCTGTGGATCGGCCATTTCGACCTGTGGCCGGAAGACGGCACGATCGTCTTCCGCCACGCCATGATCTTTCCCGATGCGCGCGCCAGTGCGTCGCAATGCGAGGCGCTGCTCAATCTCGCGCTCGAAGCGTGCGAGCATTACTATCCGGCATTCCAGTTCGTGCTGTGGGGCGGCAAGAGCGCGGAGGAAGCCGTCGCGGCGGCGGTGCTGGAGTGCGCCGGACAGGCGTGAGCGCGATCCTTCTCATCGGCGCCGGGCGCATGGGCGGCGCGCTGCTCGCCGGCTGGGTCAAACGCAAGATCGGCCCCATCGTCGCGGTCGAGCCGACGCCGTCGCGGGAGCTCAAGGCCTTCGCGCGGCGCAACCGTGTGGCGCTCGCCGCCCGCACCGCCGGCACGATGAAGGCGCGGGCCTGCATCGTCGCGCTGAAGCCGCAAGTGTTGAAGGATCAGGCGGCCGGCCTGAAGCCGATCGCCGATTCCGGCGCGCTCATGATCTCGATCGCCGCCGGCACGAACGTCGCCACTTTGCGAAGGGCCTGGGGCAGAAAGGCGCGAATCGTCCGCGCCATGCCGAACACGCCGGGCGCGATCGGCCGCGGCATCACCGCGCTCTACGCCGCCAGGGGCACGACGGCGAAGGACAGGGCGCTGGCCGCCGAGCTGCTGTCGGCCTTGGGCGAGATCGTGTGGGTGAAAACGGAGTCCGAGATCGACGCCGTCACCGCCCTGTCCGGTTCCGGCCCGGCCTATGTCTTCCACCTGGTCGAAGCACTCGCCGAGGCCGGCGTCGCGGTCGGACTGTCGCGCGCGGTGGCCGAAAAGCTGGCGCGCGCCACGGTCGCCGGTTCGGGCGCGCTGCTCGATGCCGACGCCGCGCCGGCCGCGAAGCTCCGCCAGAACGTGACGAGTCCGGGCGGCACGACCGAGGCGGCGCTCAAAGTCCTCATGGCAAAGAATGGCTTGTCGGCGCTGATGCGCCGCGCCGTCGCCGCCGCCCGCAAACGGGCCCGCGAGCTCGGCGCCTGAGCGGCGGCGCGTCGCACTTTGCGCTAGGCTGGCGCCGCCGCAGGCAGGGACGCAGACATGACGTTCATCGACACGCGCGAACTTCCCGTCATCGTCCGCAAGCCGGGCTGGCGCGGCCGGTTCTTCGATTCGCCCAGCATGTCCTTCGTGCAATACGAATTCGACGCCGGCGCGTCGATCCACGAGCACCGGCATGCGCAGGAGGAAGTCTGGCAGGTGCTCGAAGGCACGCTCGAGATCACGATCGCCGGCGTGACGCGGCGCGCCGGCCCCGGCTGCGTCGCCATCGTGCCGCCGAACACGGCCCACGCGGTCGTGGCGCTCAGCGGCGGGCGCGCGTTCATCGTCGACTACCCGCTGCGCGAGATTCCGAAGGCCTAGGCGGGAAGCCGGATCGTCGCGCGCAGGCCGCCGAGCGGGCTCGTCTCGAGGATGACGTCGCCGCCCTGGCCGCGCGCCAGGTCGCGGGCGATCGCGAGGCCGAGGCCGACGCCGCCGGCTTTCAGGTTCCGGCCCTCGTCGAGGCGGTGGAACGGCCGGAACGCTTCCTCGCGCCGTTCGGGCGGAATGCCCGGACCGTCATCGTCGACGACGATACGGATGAAGCGTTCGTCGCGCGTCACGCCGACCTTGACTTTCTTGCCGTGCGTCAGCGCGTTGCCGATGAGATTGGTGGCGCAGCGCCGCAAGGCCTGGCGCTTGACCGAAATCGCGATGCGTTCCGGAATTTCCAGCGCGACACGGTCGGCACCGGAGCGGCGCGCATTGGCGGCGGCGGCGACGGCATCGCGCACCAGCTCGCCGAGATCGGTCGTCACCGCCTGTTCGCCGCCCTCGCCGCGGGCGAATTCGAGATAGGCGTCCAGCATATGTTCCATCTCGACGATGTCGGCGCGCATCGCCTTGACGTCCGGCGTCTCGCCCATCATCGCCAGTTGCAGCTTCATGCGCGACAAGGGAGTCTTGAGGTCGTGACTGACGCCGGCGAGCATCTCGGTGCGCTGCTGCACATGGCGCTCGATGCGGCCGCGCATCGTGATGAAGGCCTGCGCCGCCCGCCGCACCTCGGCCGCGCCATAGGGCTTGTAGTCGCTGACGGTGCGGCCCTTGCCGAAATTCTCTGCGGCGAAGGCGAGCGCCTCGATCGGGCGCACCTGGTTGCGCAGGAACAGCACGGCGACGGCGACGAGGAACAGTGCCGAGCCGACCATCCACAGGATGAAGATGTCGGCGCTGGAGGTTGACAGTCTTTCGTGCGGCACGACGATCTGCAGCACGCCGTCATGCACCTGCACGCGCAGCTCGACGGAGTTGCCGATATGGACGGTGTTGAAAGGATGGTGTTCGCCGATCGTTTCGGTCATCACCTCCATCAGCGCGACGTCCAGGCTCGTCATGTGATGCTTGAGCTTGCGCGGGGGAACCGTCGCGCCGGGCGCGAAGGAGATGTCGTATTGCAGCATGCGCCGCTCGCGGTCGCGCAGCGCGGCGCGCTCCTTGTCCGGATAGGCGTCCTCGACGTTGATCATGAAGGCGACGTCGGCGGCCACGTCGCGCGCCATGCGCCGCGTCGTCTCGTCGAAATGCCGCTCGAAGAAGACGTAGGACGCGATGCCGAGCAGCAGGATGATCGGCGTGACGATGATCAGTAGCGAACGCCAGAACAGGCCGCGCGGCAGGAACCCCTTGACGAACCGCCAGGGATCGTAGCGCGCCATGCCGCGCAGCGGTTCAGGCGACGCGGTCTGGGACAAGGACATAGCCGACGCCGCGCACGGTCTGGAGATAAAGCGGTAGCTTGGGATCCTCCTCGATCTTGCGGCGCAGGCGCGTCACCTGGACGTCGATCGAACGTTCGAGCGTGACGCCGAGCCGCGCGCACAGATCGGTGCGCGAGAAGCTGCGTCCTGCGTTCGCCGCGAAGAGCTGCAGCAAGGCCGCCTCCGAGCTCGTCAGATGCACCGGCTTGCCCTTGCGCCGCAATTGTCCGCGCTCGGGGTCGTACACCGCGTCGCCCATGCGCACTTCGCTGTGCGCCGAACGCGCCGGCGGCACCGCCCGGCGCAGGAGCGCGCCGACGCGCAGCAGCAGCTCGCGCGGCTCGAACGGCTTGGGCAGATAGTCGTCGGCGCCGGCCTCGAGACCCGCGATGCGGTCCTCGGCATCGCCGCGCGCGGTCAGCATCAGGATCGGCACCTGCGAGCCGGTGCGCAGGTGCCGGGTCAGCTCGACGCCGGACTCGCCGGGCATCATGACGTCCAGCACCAGCAGGTCGAAAGCCATGCTCTTCATCAGGGCGCGGGCATCCGCCGCATCCGCGGCCGCGGTGACGCGATAGCCGTTGGCGGTAAGATAGCGATGGAGAAGCTCGCGCAAGCGCTCGTCATCGTCGACGACGAGCAGGTGCGGGTCCTCCACGGATGACTGGGCGGCGGTCATGGCTGCTATTCCGGGCGCCTTGTTTTCCTCGCCCCTTGCGGCGGTATAATGGCCGCAAAAGGGCGCTAACCCCTTACGATAACTAGGCCCTCGCTGCGCAGCGGGCAAGGGCGAAAGGACTGCCATGGCCGACGTTCTCCCCTTCGATCAGCGCGACGGAGCCCTGTGGTTCGACGGCGAGATGGTCCCCTGGCGGGAGGCGCGGATCCACGTCCTGACCCATGGCCTGCACTATGCCTCGTGCGTCTTCGAGGGCGAGCGGCTCTACAATGGCCGCATCTACAAGCTTGAGGAACATACCGAACGGCTGTTCGAATCCGCGCGCATCCTCGGCATGAAAATTCCATTCACGCCGGACGAGATCAACAAGGCCTGCTACCTCGCCACTGACGCGCTCGGCGCGCCCGACGCCTATGTCCGCCCCGTGGTGTGGCGCGGCAGCGAGATGATGGCCGTCGCCGCGCAGCACTCCAAGATCCACGTCGCCGTGGCGGCTTGGGCCTGGCCCTCGATGTTCGATCCGGCCGAGAAGCTGAAGGGCATTCGCCTCGACATCTCCGAATGGAAACGGCCCGCGCCGGACACCGCGCCGACCCAGGCCAAGGCAGCC
>Ga0335070_10000381_pt1 | contig 50955 bp, 47 predicted proteins | sample Lox_Sample_13_FD_206722 | JGI IMG/M metagenome (GOLD analysis project Ga0335070, IMG submission 206722) | Soil microbial communities from Loxahatchee National Wildlife Refuge, Florida, United States - Lox_Sample_1.3 | ecosystem: Environmental > Terrestrial > Soil > Wetlands | place: USA...
CATGCAGGGCGATCATCTGTTCGTGTTTTTTGCGTGCGCGCTCGACCAGCTGATGCGGAAAGTCCTTGAGCGACTCGGCCCACGGCAACACCGCGCTCTCCTCCTTGCTAAGGTGTCTGGCAATAACGGAATCGATTCGCGCCCATATCTTGGCGGCCCTCTGACGCAATTCGAGATCGCTCGGGTCAAGGCAGAGCCGAGCCGCGATCGAGGCCGCTTCCAGGATCGGCAGCCTTAGCCGCGCATCCTCCTCAGCCAGATTGGCCAAGGTGGTCCTCATTTGAGACTCTCTGCTCGCTGCTTGCGGTAATTGTTTGGTGTCCATTGTTTTGGCCCCGTCGAGTGCTTCGCTGACTTGGCTTGCACGGCCTGTGCCACGCATCCGCACGTTTGTCTTCATTGCGGAAGCCGAAACGGTACCCAACGTTAGTCCGTCATGGCACGCTTTCGGTGCTCGATTCGCAATGTTTGAAGACTGACTCCAGAGGCAACAGCGATGTTTCCTTTCCGCCCAGCCAAGGAAGGAGCCTCGGGTTGCCGACGCGGCGAGTCTGCCGCACAGTTATGGCACGACTGATGCTGTCAGACCTTGCTCGAGGTATGGTGCCGTGAACGTTGCGCAACTCCGGGAGAAGGCGGAACAGTCCCGGCGTGATATCGAGGCCAGCTTGAGACAGCAGTCGGCCGCGATCCGTGAACACGAACGGGTTTGTGCGGAAGCGAAAGCGCTGCACGATCATGTGGACGAATTGGTGCGCCTGCGAACGGACCCGTTTCTCGTCTCGACCCTTCAGGACGAGCTCAAGGATCTGAACCGCCAGGAGACTGAAACCAAGCAGGAGGCCGAGACGCAGAAAGCACGCGTCCGCGCGATGAGCGGGGCTCTGGACGCGGTCAAGGCTGAACTCGAAACCGGCGAGGCCAACCACAGAAAGATGACCGACCAGGCGATGAAACTGCGGGAGCATCTGGAAAAGGTGGAGCACGCCTGATTTCGGTTCGAGCGACGCTCTGCCGGAAATGCGCTAGTCTTGGTGCCGTGACGGATCTCGGTCGTGAGCGCGCTTCGCCCTGCAGCGCCGCCGAACGAGCAAACCGGAGGTAGCGATGAAGCCACTCCCGCATCTATACGAGGTCAGCCTGAAAGACGGCCCCGGCGGCTATGCGACTCTCTCCGCTGGAGGGCCGCCCGAGTTGCGCATGGCGCCGCCGGTCGAGTTCGACGGCCCCGGGGATGCGTGGAGTCCGGAACAGCTCCTGGTCGCGTCCGTCGAAAGTTGTTTTCTGTTTACTCTTCGTGCGGTGGCGGCAGAAGCGAGGCTTGAATACGCGTCGATTCATATCACCGGCGAGGGACTCCTCCAGCGCAAGGAGGGCGTCATTCGGATCACCGAGATAGTGCTGAGACCGGTCCTGGGTTTGCCCGCCGGCTCCGATCCCGCAGAGGCCACGAAGGTGCTGGAGAGGAGTGCGAAGCTGTGCTTCCTTTCGGCTTCGCTCGCCGCTCAGGTCCGGCTGGAGCCGCGTATCCTGGTTTCCGAATCCTGACCGGGTTCGGAATAAAGCGATTAATGAAACCCGTCTTACTCCGAGCGCCCGGCCGCCGCGCATGCGGACTTTATCGTTGCTGCTGCGATCGCGCCGCCTCCATCCACAGTTTCTTGAGGTCCTTGGGAAGCTGGCTGAAAATATCCCATGCTTCCCCCTCCTGTCCGGTCGGACTCTGAAAGAGGACCTGCAGGGCATGAAAGACGGCTTTCACCGCGTGCGACGCCTCCACCTCCTGGATCTCGGCTCGCTCGGCAACTTCGCGGATAAAATCCGCCTTGTGGATGCGCCTGACGGCCCTCTGCGGGGACTCGGAGACAAGCCAGATCTCCTTGAGACCCGTCGGCATCTGGGCGCCCGCGTCCACGGCCTCCTTGGGCGTGAGCCGATCGCGGAGCTCGTGAAAAATCGCCTCTACGATCTTTCTCGCCTGTTGCTTGTCAATGGCCAATTGCTCGGCGACGGAATGTATGAATTTTTCTTCTTGCATGGTTGTATCCATCCGTTGCACCTGAGGAGAGCATTAACCATGCCGTCTGCGAGCCAGACCCACGTGTCGCTTTCCTCCGCACAAGTCTGCACCGCTTGACGTGAACCAACGCGGCACATTTCCTTGCTGGCGCCATCCGATACACCGCATGACTAATCAGGACCGAGGCTTCATGTCACAAGCTCGTCGCGGCGACTCGAAACGGCGCCGTCCGATCTTTTGCCATACCGTGGAGTAACGGACGCCGCATATCTCCAATGTCATGCAGGAAGCTCTTCAAAACCCAGTGTCCGGCCCCGATCTGCCGGGAACCGTTAGTCGGGTTCGCGGTTCAGTGGTCGACGTCGAGTTCCCGTCGCAGCGATTGCCGCCCATTTACCATGCGCTCGTCGTCGAATCCGACGGTGATGCTCAAGCTGTGCAACTTGTGATCGAAGTGCAGGAGCATCTCGACCGCAAAACGGTACGCGGAGTGGCTATGCAGACCACCGCAGGGCTGCGCCGCGGAGCGGTGGTCCGGCAGACCGGCAGCCCGATTGTGGTTCCCGTGGGCGAAATGGTGCTAGGCCGGCTGATCAACGTGGTCGGATCGCCGATCGATAACCTCGGCCCCTTCGACTCCGCAATCAAACGCTGGCCGATTCACAGGAGCTCGCCGTCCATAAGCCGCCAGGAACACCAGCGCGAGGTCTTCCGCACCGGTATCAAGGTTGCCGACCTTCTCGCCCCGCTTGCGCGGGGCGGTAAGGCCGGGATGTTCGGCGGCGCAGGCGTCGGAAAGACCGTGCTCATCATGGAGCTGATCCGCAGCACGGTCGAAAAGTATTCTGGTATCTCGGTCTTCGCGGGAATCGGCGAGCGCTCGCGCGAGGGTCACGAACTGCTGACTGAACTGAGCGAATCCGGAGTGCTGAGCCGCACCGCGCTCATCTTCGGCCAGATGAACGAGCCTCCGGGCGCGCGCTGGCGCGTGGGTATGACGGCTTTGACCGTGGCCGAATATTTCCGCGACGTGATGGGCCGCGACGTGTTGCTGCTGATGGATAACGTGTTCCGTTTCGTCCAGGCCGGGGCGGAAGTGTCCGGGATGCTCGGGCGCCTGCCTTCGAAGGTCGGCTATCAACCTACCCTGGCAACCGAGATCGCGGAGCTGGAGGAGCGAATCGCGTCCATCGCGGGCGCCTCGGTGACGGCGATCCAGGCGGTTTACGTGCCGGCCGACGACTTTACCGATCCCGCCGTGGTCGAAACTTTCCGCCACCTCGACTCTTCGGTCGTGCTGTCGCGCGATATGGCTGCGCAGGGGCTCTACCCCGCGATCGATCCTCTGGCTTCGACCTCGATACTGCTCGATCCGCGAGTCGTGGGCGCGAAGCATTACTCGGTCGCCGAGGCCGTGCGGCAAACGATCGCACGCTACAGGGAGCTGCAGGAAATCATCTCGCTGCTCGGCGTCGAAGAATTGAGCGCCGAGGACCGCCGGACCGTGGCCCGCGCGCGGAGGCTCGAGCGCTTTCTCACGCAGCCGTTCCTGGTCACCCAGCAATTCACGGGAGTACCGGGAAAATCGGTCGCGGTCGGAGATACAATCGCGGGCTGCAGCGCGATATTGTCGGGCGAAGGCGACGAATGGGCAGAAAGCTCGTTCTACATGGTCGGCACGTTCGAGGACGCGCGCGAAAAAGAGCTCGCCATGCGCAAGGAGCAGGCCTAGGCGGATGCCGATGAAGCTCGTGATCACCACGCCCACCGAGGTCGCGGTCAACCAGGAGCGGGTGCGCTACGTTCGCGCCGAAGATTCCAGCGGCGCGTTCGGAATCGAGCCTCGCCACGCGGATCTGCTGACGACGCTTGCGATTTGCGTGGTCAGGTGGCGCGACGAGCGCAACGCCGAGAAATATGTAGCGGTTCGCGGCGGCGTGCTGCGCGTCCGCGAGGGTCAGCTTGTCGAAATCGCGACCCGCGAGGCGGTCGTCAACGAAGATCTCGCGCTGCTGCGCAATCAGGTTCTTTCGGCGATGATCAAGAACGTCGAGCAAGAGCAATCCGCGAGAGCTGGAGCGCTGCGGCTGGAGCACGCCGCGATTCGCCAGATCTATCACTATCTGCGGCCCGCGGACCAGCCCGTCAAGGCGAAGACTCGGGAATAGGCGACGAGGCCGCTCATCGTGACTCGCAAGGAACCCGGCGAGGAGGAATCTCGGCGCGAAGAAGATGAACTCGAGGAGGCGGTCGAACGCGCGCACCGCAGACGCGAGCATTGGTTGCGCGCCGGCGAATGGCCGCTTGGACGTTCGCTGGCGATGATGGGCCGCTTCGGTTGGACCATGGTCACGCCAATTCTGCTCGGCGCCTTCGCCGGGCGGTGGCTTGACCGGACTTTCAACAGCGGCGTTTTCTGGAGCGCAACCCTGGTCTTCTCCGGCGCCGCTTTCGGCTTCTGGGCGATGTGGAAAAGGATGAACAGCGAATGACCGACCCGGCTATCCTGCGAGTTCTGCTCTACGGCGTGCTCGGCGCTCTCGTGGGCATCGCCTTCTTTTCCGCGCTCGACTGGAACGTGCTGCTTTATGTCGCGGGGGGCGCCGACTGGAAGGCTCCGCTGGTCCATGTAACGCGCCTGCTCATGGCCGCCGCGATCTTCACGCTCGCTGCGCGCCAGGGCGCATTGCCTCTGCTCTCGACCTTGGCCGGCTTTCAGGTGATCCGCATCGTTGCGGTCAACAGACATCGAACCGCCATGGGAAAAAATCCATGATCGAATCCCCACTACGCACGGCCGTTCTCTTCCATCTCGGCTTCGTACCCATCAGCAGCACGGTTATAACGACCTGGGGATTGATGGCCGTGCTGACGGTTGGTTGCTGGATCGCGACCCGCGCGCTGCAGGTCGTGGCGAAGGGCCCGCAGGCTGTCATCGAAACCGCCGTTCTCGAAATTGAAGAGCAGATAGCGTCAACTCTCGATCGCGATGCGGGCCCCTTCCTGCCCTTGCTCGGGACCCTCTTCATCTTTCTCGTGGTCGCTAACCTGTGCGGCGTTTTGCCCGGCGTCAGACCGCCGACGGCCTCGCTCGAGACTCCCGCGGCGCTCGCCACGATCGTCTTTCTGTCGGTGCATTTTTACGGGATTCGGTTTCAGGGTTTCGTACCCTATCTGAAGGGTTATCTGAGACCGAACCCGATTATGCTTCCGTTCAATATCCTGTCCGAAATTACGCGCTCATTCTCTTTGGCGATGCGCCTGTTCGGCAACCTGATGAGCGAGGAGCTGGTGGTCGCCATCATCCTGGCGCTGGCGGGTTTGCTGGTGCCGATTCCGTTCATGGCGTTCGGGATCCTGGTCGGGCTGGTGCAGGCATACATCTTCACGGTCCTGGCCGCCGTGTATATCGGCGGCGGTATCGGCACTATTGCGAAGTGACGGAGGTCTCGGGATGACGGTACAGATGCTGAGCATAATCGGAGCGGTGGTCGCAGTGGCGGTCGGTTCGATCAGTCCGGCGCTCGCCGAGGGACGCGCGATCGCGGCCGCTATGGAAGGGATCGCGCGCCAGCCCGAAGCCGCGGGCTCGCTCGCGCGCACATTGTTCGTCGGCCTCGCGATGATCGAGACGATGGCGATCTACTGCCTGGTAGTCGCCCTGCTGCTGCTGTTTGCCAACCCGTTTGCCGCGCGATGAATTTCAGTTGGTGGACATTCACGCTGCAGGCGGCGAACTTCCTTGTCCTCGTGTGGCTGCTGCAGCACTTTCTGTTCAAGCCCATCAAGGCGATCGTCGCTCGGCGCAAGGAGGAAATCGCGCGCGCGCTGACCGATGCTGCGGCGCAAAAGCAGGATGCCGAACGGCTGAAGCAGGAACTCGAGGCCAAGCAGGCCCAGCTTGACGCCGAGCGTCAGAAAATCATCGAGGAGGAGCGCGCACAGGTCGCAGCCGAGCGCCAAAAGATAATCGAGCAGGCCCGCAAGGAGGCGGAGACAATCCGGGAGCAGACGCTCAAACGGCTTGACGAGGAACGTGTCGCAGCCGGCGACGAACTTTTCGAACGAACGGTCACGCTCGCAACCAACCTTGCCGAGCGTTTCTTGCGCGAACTGGCCATGCCCTCGATGGAACAGCCGTTTCTCGCGCGGGTGACCGATTATCTCGATAAGTTGCCCGGGCAAGAACGTGCGCGGCTCGTTCTGAATCCGGGCGCAGGCTCCCTCTCGGTAACCACGGCACACGTGCTGGAGCCCCAGGAGCAGGCCCGATGGAGTGAGCAACTGGCCAAGCGGCTCGGCGGAAACTCTGACGTCACGTTCAGCGCCGACCCGGCGCTTATCGCCGGCGCCGTTATCACGCTCCCGCACGCGGTCCTGCGCTTCAACTGGCGCGATAGTCTGGCGGCGGCGCTGCACGAACTCCACGGCGATGAACATTCTCGCTGAGTCAATCGGCGCCCGCCTGCAGAAGGCCGCCGACGCGATAGGCGCGCTCAGGGTTGAGCCTCGGCTCGACCTGATTGGGCGGGTCGAGCGGATCGGCGACGACGTCGCGAGCGTTCGCGGCCTGCCCGACGCGCGGCTGGGTGAATTGCTGCTCTTCGAGCGCTCGGACGGAGGAGCGCCGGTTGCGGGCATCGTTCTCACCCTCGACCCGGAGCTGATTGGATGCGCGATGCTGGGCGCGGGCGGCGTGGAGGCCGGCAACCTCGTGCGCGGAACCGGCACGGTCGCAAGCGTGCCGATCGGCGAGAAGCTTCTTGGCCGCATCGTCAACGCGCTCGGCGCGCCGCTCGACGACGGCGCGGCGATCGAGGCGGCCTCGGTGCAGCCGGTTGAGCGGCCGGCTCCCGCGATCGTGGATCGCGACCTCGTCAACAGCCCGCTCAACACCGGGCTCCTGGTGGTGGACGCGATGCTGCCGCTTGGCCGCGGACAGCGTGAGCTGATCATCGGCGATCGCGAAACGGGCAAGACCGCGGTGGCCATCGAAACGATGATCAACCAACGCGACAGTGAGGTCGTTTGCGTTTACTGCGCGGTCGGGCAGAAAACGTCGTCGGTCAACCAGGTAATCGACGCGGTTCGGAGCTACGGCGCTCCCGAGCGTTGCATCTTCGTGTTCGCCGCCGCCGACGATCCGCCCGGCGTCCAGTGGCTCGCACCATACGCGGCCTGCACGATGGCCGAGTATTTTTCCGAAAAAGGCGGCGATGCGCTGCTGATCATCGACGATCTCAGCAAGCACGCCGTGATCTATCGCCAGCTGTCGCTGCTGCTGCGCAATCCGCCCGCGCGCGAGGCCTATCCTGGGGACATCTTCTATATCCACTCCCGGCTGCTCGAGCGCGCGGCGAAATTGAGCCGCGCGCGGGGGGGAGGATCGCTCACCGCCCTGCCCATCGCGGAAACCCAGGAAGGCAATCTCTCCGCCTACATACCGACCAACCTGATCTCCATCAGCGACGGACAAATCGTTCTCGACGCGCGTTTGTTCCATGAGGGACAAAAGCCCGCGGTGAATGTCGGCCGAAGCGTCTCTCGCGTGGGCGGCAAGACACAGTCGGAAGCGATGCGCCAGCTCGCCGAGAAGCTCCGGCTCGAATACGCGCAATTCCTCGAACTCGAAATTTTCACCCGGTTCGGAGGCATGGTGGACGAACGCACGCGCAATATAGTCGAGCACGGCCGCAGGATTCGAACTATCCTGACCCAGCCACAATACGCTCCGCTCTCCCTCGCGCACCAGGTAGCCTTGCTACTGGCGATTGAAGAAAAGCTCATAGACCGGCTTCCCGCAGACCGGATGGCTGAACTGCGAACCAAGATCGGCGAATGGCTGGGGACGCAGGGACGCGAACTGGGCGGTCGAATAAACGCCACCGGCGACCTCGACAGCCGCGGACGCTCGGCGCTCGTGGCGGCCATCACGGAGCTGGTCGAACAAACCGCCTGACGCCGGGGCGGCTTTTGCCGGCGCTGACAAGACGATGGCCCAGGAAAGGGAACTTGCGACGCGGATCGCGTCGCTGGACGAATTGCTCAACGTGGTCTCGGCGATCCGCGCGATCGCGGCCTCGCAGATGCAACAGGCGCTGCGCTCGCTCGAACCAATCCGCCATTATTCGGAAACGATCCGGGCGGCATTGTCGGATGCCGCAACGATGCTGCCCGCGGACGGTACCGTTACGCCGGCGCCGGCGCCGGCCAAGTCGGGCTTGATCGTGTTTTGCGCCGAGCACGGTCTCTGCGGTGGCTTCAATGAACAACCCCTTAACGCCGCGGTCCGAACCCTGGCCGATCGGGCAGGCCGGATGGTGCTGATCGTGGTAGGATCGCGGGGGGCGCAGATAGGCCGCGAGCGCGGTTTGAACCCGGATATAGTACTCCCGATGGCTACTCACTGCGCGGGAGTTACGGCGGCGGCCGGTCGGGTCGCGATAGAACTTTATCGCATGTTCAGCGACGGCCGGATCGCGGGAGTCGAGGTCATTTACGCGCGCTTTGCAGATAGTCAGCTATCGCGGCTCGAGCAGCATCGGCTTTTGCCGCTCGAAATGCCGGTTCTCGAAGAGCCCGCCCCGGCAACGCCGCCTCTGATCAATCTGCGCCCGCGCCGGCTCTTCGACGACATCGTGGGCGAATATTTCTTCGCGGCGCTGGAGAACGCGGCGATGCAATCCTTCTTCAGCGAAAACTCGGCGCGCTTCCGGACCATGGAGGCCGCCCATCAGAACATCGGAAACAAGTCCAAGGAACTTACCAGCCTCGCGCGCCGCCTGCGGCAGGAAACTATAACGACGGAGATCCTAGATCTGATAAGCGGCGCCGAAGCCCTCTCCTCCGGATGAATATCGCCGTTGCTTGAACTGCATGGCGTGATGCGGCGCTTCAGTGCACCGTGACGGTTACGCTCGAGCTGGTTCGCCCGTACTCGTTGGTCGAGCGCAGGATGAACGTCGTCGTCGCCCCCGGCGTGACGCTGACGCTCGTGCCCCGCACCGGCCCGACCAGCGGCGAGATAATGTCGTAGCTCGCGCCGCTGACGCTCCAGTTAAGGTTTACCGACTGGCCGGCAGCGATCGAGCGGCGATTTGCCGTGAAGCTGCCGATCATCGGAGGCGGACCGCTGGGCACGTCAGAGCTGGTGTAAACCGGGTCCATCAGCACCACTTCAAAATTCGACGCGGCGATCGTCTTAAGGTTGCCCAGGTCGTCGTTGTTCCATCGAGGGTCCGGCGCGCCGCTGATATAAATGGCGCTGCCGTTGTCGGCGAGGATCATCCCGTATTTCTTGAGCGCCGTGAGGATCACCTGGTTGGCCGACGAAAATCCCGAGATATCGAAATCGGCCTTGAGCCGCAGCCGCATGCCCATCGGCGGCGCGTCGGAGTTCGTATTCGAGGAGGCCCAGTGCGAAGCGGGCGGCGTGAACGCCTGGCGCGTCACCGGCACGGTAAACCGCAGCGCATGATTGATCGCGCCGGCGGCGACCTCGTCGTATCTTGCCAGACCCGGAAAGATCGGCAATCCCGCGGCGTCGGCCGAAGTCCAGGTATAGGGCCGCTGCTCGTCGGCGGCCATGTCCCAGACGGCGGCCGAGTCGGCGCTCCAGTCGGGCGCCGTCAGCCGATGGCTGTTATAGAGTTCGTATAGCCAGCATCCGTGCCGGTCGAGCACCAGCACGTGACGATCGCCGCTGCCGGGCGCGGGAGAGCCTTCGATCAGTGCGTTGTACGGAATCGGCAACGGCTGGTGATCGCTTTCGCTGGCGTAGGCGCCCAGCCGTATCCCCACTTTCGGCTGCTTGCCGCCCACAACCTGGTACGGAATGCCGATCGATTGTCCACCGTAGAGACCGGAGCCGAAGTCCGGATGCAGCGTCACGCCAGCGCCGATGAAATTGATGATGTTGTCCGAGTTCGGGTCCAGCTTGGCGCTGGAAATATCCGTGTTCCACAAATTATCCGGCGGGAAAGGAACGAACCCGTTGAGGCTCGCAAGTTTCCCGAGACTCATCCCGCTGCAGGTGCCTTGCGCAAGCGCCGGCGCGTTCGATAGCGGCAGCAATACCATCGCTACGAAGAGAGCGAGCGTCACGGCGGAATTTTCAGCCGAAGCCCGGGTCCTCGTTGCCAAACCCGGGCCGGACGAAAAACGAAGCGTAATCATGCGTCCCCCCCTTACAGTACAGGCTGTTTTGCGCCCGCCCGCAACGGGGCCGCCCGCCCGGCACGCCGCCGGCCGGCAGTCCGACGACATTGCGAGGGCGGCGCGCGTGGCCTGATCCGTTTGCGAACGGCCGCCGCTGTTTCCTATGCTCGATGGTGGCGCGGAGCCCAATGCCTGCAACATAGACAGAACAAACGGCCCAGCCGTCAGCTATCGAGTGCAAAAAAACGCGCGCCCGAGCGTCCGCTCGGGCGTCCGGGCCTGCCTTGCACTCCGTGAGGGAGAGAGAATTCGTGAGCAGCGACTCTTCGAAGACCGTGATAGTTTCCAGCGCGCGTGCGCGACTGATACGCGTGGGCGGGATCGTGAGCCTTGCGCTGGCGCTGGTCGCCGGATGCGCGGCCTTCGCGCGTGCGGCGGATCCTCGCGACACCACCCGCGCGGACATCGACCAGTGGCTCGCGAAATATCGCGACGCCAAGCCCGATTTCAAACCCGGCGACGTCCTGACGGCCAAGGATCTCGATCGGATTCGCCCGTTCATGATGCCGGGTTATGTCGAGCAGTATAATTTTCCGGAAATGCGCATGGAGATCATCGCGACCCGCAATCACACGCCGCGCAGGGACTACATGGATTGCACCGAGAAGTACCAGGCGCAGGTCAAGATGAATGCCGACGGCTCGATCGACAACTATTTCTGCGGACAACCCTTCGCCAACGCCTCGCTTAGCGCCTCCGATCCGCTCTCGGGCTACAAGGCAGCGTGGAATTTCGAGGCTCGATGGTGGAACTACGGACCAATCATCATCAGCGTGCTCTTTCTCTACGACCGCTTCGGCGGCAGCCATCAGGGCCAGGCGCCCAACGTGATCGAGACGCCGCCGGCGGGATGGATCAGCGGGGTTGACTACAAGAGCAAGCTGCCGAGCGAAGCGTCGAAGTTCTTCGGCGGCGGCGGCACGTTCGTCAAAACCGCGAACATCCTGTACGAGCGGGTTTACTTCAGCCATCTCGCGCCGCGCGCCGACGCCGGCGGGCTGCTGCCCCTGCCCGAAGCCAAGGACATCTATTACAAGGAGTTCTCCGGCTTCTTCTCGCCCTTCGACCTGCGCGGCCAGGTTTTTATCACTTACCGCTATAACGATCCCCATCGCTCCGACGACGCCTGGGCCTACGATCCGCAGTCGCGGCGCGTGCGCCGCGTCTCGGTTGAGGTCAAGGAAGATTCGCTCGGCGGCAGCGATCAGACCAACGAGGATTTCTACACTTTCTCCGACCGCATCGCGCAGTGGAATTTCAAGTTCCTCGGATGGAAGGACATGCTGGTTGTGATGGACGGCAAGAACGACTACGGGCATTATTACGGCCCCAACGGCAATCTGCCCGACGACGTCTGGTCGATCCGCCGGATGGCGGTGGTCGAGCGCATCTCCAAAAAGCCCGACCATCCGTATAGCGGCGTGGTCATGTTCTGGGACGCCGAAAACTGGCATCCGTGGATGGCCGGAACGTTCAACCGTCAGCACAAGCTGTGGAAGACGATCGTCTATTCATCCCGGTGGACTGAAGATTACAAAGAATGGGCGGAGATCAATCACGGCGTGGATTCGACTCAGCTGGAAGGCATCACGGCGACCGACTACATCAATCAGCGCGCGACGATATTTGCCGATTTCGGAACCGGCTATCCGGCGGTCAATCTCGAGCAGGTGGGCAAAATCTTCGACATCAGCAAACTGGAGGAGTTCCATCGCTGAAATTTCGACGGCGCACGGCGAATGAAACGATCCGCGGCGAACGATTTTCCACAGCTGGGTATTTTTGCGCGACGATAAATCACATCAGAATATGCCCTAGCTTAGGCTTTATTTTGCACGTTCTATTTTAACTGGTCAAACTGCTTCTGAAGTTAGGGGCCGCAAACACGTATCTTTTCTGGTCAACGCATGAAATTTTGCTTCCGTCGCCACGCGCAAGATTGATAAGCTGATTTTGGTGAACGCGAAACTCAGGCGTCCGCAACAATCGGTTGTCGTGACTTTGAACAAGAAGAAGTCTACAAAAACTGTCAGCCTCATCCGGCCGGGTCAATTTTCGACTCTTTCGTGGCTGTCGAATTTACGCACAGCTAAAGAGGCTGTGCGAACCGCGGGCACTCTCTTTTCGGTCAAAGCCGCAACGCCAGTAGGAATGCTGCCGGAAGAGCCGCTGGCGTCAGAGGTGCAGGGATTGCTCAATAGCGTCACGAATGTGATCGAATGCGCGACCGGCGGTCACGGGCGATGCGCCAACAGCGCCTGCGTATGTCGCTGTCACAAGTCGCGAACGCGCTCACGCGCGAAGCGTCGCATGAGCGTCTGAACCTGCCGGAAGTTTCCTTCGTCCGAATACCCAACCGAAGCAAGGTTCCGCGAAGGGACGCAAGCTGGCGCGGCAGCGGGCCTATTCACGGCCGATCAGTGCGAGCACCAGCGGCGTAACGGCCATTTCGGAGAGCGTAACGTCCTCGCTCACTTCATCGACGATCCGTTGCATGGCGGCGCCGGAGCCGCCCTCAAGAGCCAGAATCAGCGGCACATTGCTGTCAGACATATCCGCGCTTCCATGCCATGAGTAGTGCGTCGTGGCAGCGAAGTAGTATCTGTCCTGGATCGGAATCGCAGAACTGGCTTTGGCGAGAAGCACTATATCGCCGGCGCGGCCGCCATACGGACCTTCTCCGAGCCATCTCATGCGCTCATCGAGATCTGTGAGGTCCGGCCGGGGATGTCTTCGCAGATAGCGGTAGATCGGAACCAGCGTGCGGCCGTCGAAAATCTTGAAGGCCTCCGCCTCCTCGTCCGCTTCGGCAGGTTCGCGGGCAAAAATAAGATCGATAGTGCCCTTGCCTTGCGGGATCGGCTGCCCGGCCTGATTCTCCTTGTAGAAGGCGCGCACTGCCCTCATCACGTCCGCGTGAAAGCGCGGCGGCCTCGTCCAGTCGCACTTGTGCCCGGCGGCCGCGCAGGTCGAGCGGTCGGCGAGATAGACGTACGCCATGAAGCCTTGCGAGGCGATCACGGCCTGATAGTCCTCTTCGCTCTTACTCACCGTGAGCGACGCCTTGCGGACTCGAAACCCGGCCGCCTTGAGGGTGGCAAAAGGCGAGCCCGGATCGTCCGGGCCCAGCCGATTCCTGGTCTCATTCAAGGTCGGCGTATGACCGTGGTCGGCGACAAAAATTACGAAGGTGTTGGGGAGCGCTCCGCGTTTGTCGTAGGCGTCGAGCACCTCGCCCACCGCGGGGTCGGTGGAATTCTCGATGTAATTGACCTGAGCATGTAGAGGATCGGGCGAGGCGTGCGTGAAAATATCAATCCCTGGGAAATAAACGATCTGCAGCCGCGGCAGTCCATGCTCGTCAATAGCTTGCAGAAGCTTGCTCGTCGAGTCCAGGTCGAGCGTCTTGCTGATAGCCTCGAGCGCGGTCTCTCCGGCGAGCTTGCCCTCGACCAGGTTGCCGACGAAGCCGGCGAAAGTCGCGGGCGGCACGGTCGTGAACAGCGTCGAGCCCCGATAGACCATCAGCATCGAAACATAAGAGCGGCGCTTCAGCCGCTCGTACAATGTCGGTGCCTTGAGTTGCGAGCCGATTAGATCGTCGTTGAGCATCGCCGAGAAGTCGGCCGTCTGGGTAACGGTGATCGGCACGGGCGCATAGAAGCGTTGATGCGCGCGGTCGAACCATTCGTCGCCGGGCCATCCATTTTGCGCAGGCGGCTTGCCGGTGAATACCGCCGACCAGTCGGCGACCGTGCTCGATGGCAGCACGCTCAAGACGCCCGGCGCCGAATATCCATGCTCGAACAACCCGTTGCCCTGCTCCTTGCCCAGGAGCGCCGCAATGCGTTGCGCTTTGCCCGATCGAATGGCTTCCATCAATTGCGGATAGCCGGCTCCGTCCAGGCAGAAAACGATCACCCGCGGGCCTTCGTTCGGCGGGGCCTTGGCCTTGGTCACGACCGCAACACGAACCGGCTGCTCGCCGCCGGTGGAAACGGTTTTGGCCACGAACGCGCAATCCTGAACAACGAATAGCGCGATCCCGGCAGCGAGGCTCAGGAGAATGGGTGGTAGGCGCCGTTGGCGAACAGATTCTCTCACATGAGTATCACACATATCTCTCGTCGCCCGATCAACGATCTTCATATCGGCCCGGGTTTTGGTTCCGGTCGCCGCCCTCGCCATGGAGCCGCCTCATGCCACGAGCCGCTATCGTGCGGACCAGCCTCGCTAATGCTAAAGTGGCGCCTGATGAGGGGGGAGCTCAGCTCTCGCGCCGGCGGTCAGGCCGGCGCAGATGTGCGAGACGAGCTCAGATCAACTGCGTGTCGCATCGCGCGACGTTGAAGCGAGCCGCACTGACGGCCGGAGCCTTCGCGCTCGCCGTCGTCGCCAGTGGATGCTGGATGGCGGCAATTCAACTCGCCCCGGTGGCTATCCAGGCGGCCGAGGCGGTCGGCAGCGGCGTCGCCAATCTGGCCGTGGGCGGCATCGTGGCCTCGCATCAATCGCATCAGGACAAGGACATGCCTCCGCCCGACAGCGACGTCTGCGACGAACTGTCGCAGGAGGTGCCGATGCTGGTCGAATTGAAAACCGACAAGACCGGCGTCACCCGCTATCGCGAGTTGAGCCTGGTCGGCACTGACCTCGACCCGGCATGGGCGGCGATGCCGAACCAGGACACGAAGGACGGCGGATGGAAGCTCGCGAGCAACTTCACCAAGATGAACTTTCAGCCTCCGCTGCAGAGCGAGCTTACCGCAGACTCGACCGCCTTCGTGGCCTATGCGCCGGCGGACGCGCGCGACGTGACGGAACAGGATCAGCTGAATGCGCTGGAGATGGGCTTTGGGTCTGCGGGCGGAACTTTCACCTGGAACGAACGGCCCTTCCGTTACGCGGTGGTGCACAAGCTGCCATGCTTCCCGGCGCCGCCCGAACCCAAATCTTAGAGTCGGGGCAAAGTCCTGGCTTCCTGGTCGCGGAAATCACAACAGCTTCAGTTGTCCTGCGGCAACTATCTCGCGATAACGATCTCGGCACTCGCCGGCTCGACCGCGACTCGGTCGACCACGCGCACGCGCTGCGCCACTTGAATGACGTGGCGATCCGCTTCGGTAACGATCGACGCCACCTCGCCCTCGCAGCGCACCGTCTCGCCCGCAAATACCATCGCGCGCAGACGAAAGCTCATCCGCCGGATGAATGCCCGCGGCCCGAGCCAGTCGAGCAGCGCTTCGGCCAGTAGCGCGCCGAACATCTGCCCGTCAACGATCGGTCCGGCGATGTTGCGCGCGCGGGCGTACTCCGGTTCGTAGTGGAGGCGATGCCAGTCCCAGGTTGCGCCGCCGTAGGCCACCAGCCGCACCTGGGTCAGCGTGCGTTCGAGCGGCGGGACCGGCACGCCGATCTCCAGCGCGGGCAGAGCCTCTGTCTGCTGACTCATCGGGAAACCTCAAGCGGCTGAAAAATAAGCGTCTCGCGGCTGCGCGCGAGAAGTTCGCCGCGTTGATTAGCGTAGGTCGCCGCGGAGATCACGATCAGCATCGACCCGCCTCGCGAGGAGCGATGCTCCGAAATATCCTCCAGCCGCCAGGTGACAGTGATCCGATCTTCCGGCCGCGCTGAGCGGAAAAATTCGTAGTCGTGTCCGCCCCGGATCATACGGCAGCTCCTGATCGGCAAGTCCCAGGTGTGGCCCACATAGCCGTCGGAATCGGGCGGACGATGCGCGTACTGGCTGGTCTCGCACACGAAGGTCGGTGGAGCGACGATCGAAGGATAGCCCGCGGCGCGCGCGTAGGCCTCGTCAGTATAGAGCGGATTCTCGTCGCCGATCGCCAGCGCGAAATAGCGGATCGAGGCGCGGCCGATCTCCTCGGGCGCCGTATAACTGAACTCGCGCCCGATCCATCCTCGAAGCTCGTCTGTCAGCAGCGCGTCGATTAGAGAACGCTCCGTTAGGTACTAGGCTGCGGGAACTATCGCGAGCGCATCGACTTCGATCAGATATTCCGGGCGCAGCAGGGTTTCGCATACGCATCCGGTGGACACGGGAAACGGCGTCCGCAACATCCGCGAGCGCACGCCCGCCACCTCGCGATAGCGCTCGAGCGCGGCTGCGGTGACGTACTCGACGGTTTTGACCAGATGTTCGGGACCGCCGCCCGCCGCCGCGACCACTTGCAGGATGTTGTCATACACGTAGGCGGCCTGCGCAGCGACATCGCCCGGATGCATCGGGGTTGCGCTACGCGGATCGAGCGCCGTCTGCCCGGCGATGAAAAGCATTTCGCCTGCGCGCACAGCGGGGCTGTAGGTTAACTCCGCATAGCGCGTCCATCCGGGATTGACCGCCGCCGGCGGATGGCGCGACGCGATGAAATCGACCTGGAGCATCGCGTCCCGATAGCCGACGCGCTTCATTACGATTCCGGTCGCGGCGGGATAAACCGGCCCCAGGAATTGGCGGCGCACCGCGCCGGTCTTCCTGTAGTTCGGCAATGCGGCGGGCGTGAGATAATCAACCGTCTTCACCACGCGGTCCATTCCCAGACTCAGCGCGGATAGTATGCCCGCTGCGCGCCGGTAAATTGCGCGCGCCTGCCCGATGAGATCGCCCGGCGCGATGACCGCACCCGCATCGTCGAGCGGCAGAATGGACGAAAGATAGACCACCCCGCCGGCAGCTCGCGCGGCCGCCGCTGTCGGCGGCCATCCGCGCCCGGCGCTCGGCGGCGGCTCCGAGGGCTCCGCGTCGACTTCGATTTCGATGAGCGCTTGCGGCCGCAGCAGGCGGTTCACCACCACGATGCTGACCGCCGGGCGGTTGTCGCCCAACAATTCGCTGCGAACCGCGGCGGCCTCGGCATAGCGCTCGATCCCTTCCGGCGTGACGTACTCGACCACGCGCACGACCTCGGCCAGGCTTCGGCCGCCGGCTTCGAGAATGGCGGCGATCTTTGCCCATGCGGTGCGCGCCTGCTCGCGCATCCCTCCGCGTACAACCATCTCGCGCGTATCGGCATCATACTCGGAAGCCGAGTGGCCCGAGAGCATCGTTCGCCCGCCGGCGCTAAGCCCGAGCGAGAACGTGTAGCGCGAATAGTCGTACCAGGGAAAATTACCCGGCCTGAGCGCGATTCGTTCCATCACGGTTTCCCCAAATACCATCTCCCTCTAAAACGGCGGGGGCAAGCCGAAGATTCTCCCGTTCGGGCTCAGGCGACAAGTGTCGGGCGTGCCGACCGTCGCCGAAGGATTCTCCGGCGTTCCCGTGGTCGTGAAGCTGGTGCTGCAGGAGGCGGCGCCATTCATCGCCGACAGCGTATAAGTCTGGCCGATCTGCAGCGGCGCGATGAACTGGTTGGGCGACCGCTGCGCAAGTACTGCGTTATTGATCGTCACCAGCGTGCCGGTGTTAACGCCAATCTGATAGTAGGCGTACTCGGACCCGGAGGACCATGGCGGTCCCGGGTCCGTGTTGGTACCGGCGGCCACCTGGCAGACCGGCGGCGGATTGGCTGTCGCGTGCGGGTATTCCGGGGTGCCGCCCACCGTCAGCGTCACCGGGTCGCCGGTGTTGAACGGCGGGGCGGGGCTGGGAGCTGGACTCGGCACCACGTAAGCGAGCGTGTTCTGGTTCGCCGGAGGATCCTGCGTAAAGTTGTGGTTCGCATCGTTGGGCGGATAGGGATTGCAGGATGACCGTCCGGGATCGTACGCCCCTTTCATCTTCACGCGATACGAAGTGCATCCTCCGGCCGGGCACGTATAGTAAGTCTCGCTCCCGTGCGGACATTCCGGCGGCAGCGGCGTTTGCGCATTGGCGCCGCAGCTTCCGAGCGGCGACGGCCCCAGCGCGTTCGGCGCCGATTGCACCATGTAGAAAAGCAGCATCCCGGATTTCTTGTCGTAGAAATACTTGTTGGGAACCGGCAGATGCGTATTCGAATCCAGCAGGTCGGCAACCGATGTTATCCCGTTATCGTCCAGTTGGGCCTTCGGACACATCCCGGCGACCGGCGCCTGGCCGTCCGGGCATGCGCCATCAACCACCGCGCCCTCGCTCGGGCAGGCCGTAGCGTTCGGCGGATGCTGGCTGTCGAGCTGATCGCAGGGAAGTTTGTTCCAGTATTTCTGCAGCTCGGGGTCCTTGGGAGAAACGTTCCCCGCGCCGAAAGACTTATAGCCGCGCACGATTTTGAAATCGTTCGACGGATGCGTCTGGTCTTTGTTGCTATAGCAAATACCCACTCGAACGTAGAAAGGATTGCCCGCCGAAATGCTGGGCATGTTGAGATCGGCGAGCGTCAGATCGATGGTTGATGGAATCCCCACCGTCGCGTTGTTGCCGCTTTTCTTGCCCGAGCTCGCGCCGATCGTGTAGCCGTAACCGTTCATTACCTTCGGCTCCCATACGCCGAGGAAATTCCGCCCGTGCAGCACCATGCTCCAGTGCTTGGGTTTGTCTTGCGGAAATAGCGCATCGTAGTCGGTCGAATCCTTGGTAAAAGTCATGTGCTGCCAGTTGCTGTGACACGTGCAGAGCGCCGCCTGCTGTTCCGGCGTGCATGCGGGAGGGTTGGGTCCTGCCTCCAGGTTGCAATCGCAGGGCGGCGTCTGGTTCGGAGCCGCCTCGCAGGTCTGTGGCGTCTCGGCCTCGAACTCGAGCGTGCCCAGGCTTCCGGGTTCGATCAGCGACGTCGGGCGCTGCTCGGCCAAGGTATCCTGCGCGCCCTGCGCCAGGCACTCATCCGCCGAGGTCTGCGTCAACTGCTCGTCGGCCGGCTGCGCGCGCACGGCGGTCGCGTTGAACGGCAGATTGTTGAGCGAGATTGCGTTATCGACCTTGACGTTGCCGCCATGAACAACTTCAAAACCCGTCAATGTACCGTCAAGATCGACGATCAGCGTGTTTTTGTCGCCGTCATTGAAGGGGCCCAGGTTAACCTTGTCAGTATAGATCTGATGGCGCAGATCGACGTGATCGAAGGTCAGGCCTTCGCTTGCCTGCGCGTTCGGATAGCTGCTCTGGTTCGACTGAAACCATCCGAGCGCGGCGTCGCCCTCGTAAACCCCGAGATGATTGGTGAATTCGTTGTTGCGGGTGAAATAGTCGAGCGCGGCGCGATCCTCGCCGGTGAGATACTTCCTGATATCGACGTTGAAGTTGACGAACGCGTCATTGAAGATCAGCGCCGGGCCGTCATAGATCATGAAGCCCGCGAAGTTCCAGTTCGGCGTGGGATAGCCGCGCGCCACTACGTCGTAGCCGGGATTGGGCAGCACCGGCTTGCCGTCGTTGAAGGTTATCGGCGTCACGTCGATGCATCCGGTGATGCGGCCCGTGTTGGGCAGTCCCATCGCCTGATCGGGATAAGGACAGGGGCCGAAACGATCGACGTTGTTCTGGCTGAGACCGACGACCACCGAATTTTCCAGCATCGCCCAGCTTCCCGGAGCCGCGCCGTCGAAGCCGCCCGCGCTCACCAGCGAAACGCTGTCGCGATTGGTGGCGAGCCGCGCATTCTTGACCACGAACCAGTCGGGCCGCAGCCACACGCCGCGGTCGCGATTGCGGGTCGCTGTGATGCGGTCAAACGTGCTGAACAGGGGCGGATCGTCAGCTGTCGCCGGTACGCCGCTGGAGGCGGGCTTGTGCGGGAAGAGCTGGTCGGAAAGCACGCCGTCCTCCCCCTCCGCATAGAGTCCCGAATAGCATGCGTGGGCGCGATTATTCTGGAACAAGCCCTCGGGCTGGAACTTGACGTCGACTTCCTTTTCCAGCGGATCCTTCGGATTGGAAATATTGATCTTCGGCGGAACATACCAGTATGCGCGCCCGGTGCCCTGGCATCCGCCGATCGAGTTGTTCGTAAGCACCGTAGTCGGATTGACAATCCAGAACCCGCTCGCCGGTTCGAAGTAAATCTGGCCCTCCGGGCAGTTCTTCCATCCCGGTTGCCCGCCCACGTTGGTCTCAATCTCCTTGGGATCCTGCAGCTTCAGCGTGCCGTCGCCCTGGGCAATGCCGCATCCGCCGCGCGTCGGATTCTGCTGGCCATCGGTATCGGGAATATTGAAGCCGTTGTAGTTGTAGCCCGCCTGCTTGACCAGGTTATCGCCGGTCCACCAGTAGTTTTCGACCAGCTTCTTCCTGAGTCCCGGCGTCGGCGCATTGATGTTGAAGTTGTTGCTCATCGCACCGAGGCCGAGGTTGCTGTCGAGCACGACGCCCGTCTCGTTCCCCCACTCCTCGTAGAAGATGTGGCCGACGATACGCGCGCACACGTTGTTCTTCAGCGTCACGTTGCTCGTCGAATGCACCACCAGGCACTTGTTGAAGCTGTGATGGATGCTGTTGGCGTTGACCAGCGCCGTCGCGTTGCTGAGCGCGCCGTCGCGGTGAAAATGAATCGGATAGCTGCCGAGCTGGTCCTTGCCGAATTTTTCGATCTCGACGCCCTGGACGCGGGTGGCGGCCTCGTCGAAACCGCTGTGGTACATGATGTCGCCGCCCCAATGCCGGCTGTTCGGATCGTCGGGGATCGCCGCCGTCAGCTTGATATTGCGCGTGATGAGTCCGACTTCGGCGCGCTCGTCGACGCCGTAGTTGCAGCCCGCGGTTTGCGCGCCGCCGGTGCAGGAGTTCGGCGCGGGTCCGCCGAAACCAAAGTGATAGTACTTAAGCGGCTGCACCAGCTTGATCATGTTCGGCGCCGGGAAAGAATCGATCTGCACGAACTCGGTCTCGAACGGATTGAAGCTGGTCGTCGCAACCACGATCCAGTCGCCCGCCTGCCAGCCCTTGCTGCTGACGTCGTCCGCCAGCTGGATCACCGTATCGCCGTTCGCCGCGACCGGGTTGCCGACGCCGGTGCCCGCGCCGTACCGCCCCGGCGGCCCCGCCGCCGCGCCAAGGTAGCTCCAGCTTACCTGGCTTGGCGGAACGCCTTTGAGCCCGTACAGGCCGAGCGCGCCGCCGGACATCACCTCGATGCCCTTGGAGAATTTCGCGCACTTCTGCGGCGACGGGCACGGGCGCTCGCCCGTGAAGGTGATCGTGATGCGATTGCCGAGGCTCGAGGTGCCGACCGGCATGGCGGCCGTGCCGATCTGCAGGCTGCCCGAGACGATTATCTCTTTGACCTTGAGCGCGCGCGTCTGGTCGGGGATATCAAGCTCGCCGCCGCTTTTTATCGTGATCTTGCCGAAATCGCAGTCTTGCTGCAGGCAGACGTGGCTGTTGATTTCGATGTCCGCGCGATCGACGGGACAGCTGATAAGAGGTGTGCTGCCGCAAACCTGCGACGCCGCCGGACTCGGCCTCGCCGCAAGACCACCGAGCACCACCGCTATCACAACGATCCATCGCCGGATCCCTGCTCCTTCCATTTCTTTCCCCCTCGACTACTAAAGACTGTGCTTCTCGGATCATGCCCCGGCACGATGCGTCGGGCCGTGGACGCGAAGCCCTGGTTGAACTGCAGGCTTGCGACTTGAATGTGGAGCCCTGGTACCGCAGGGACCGGCGCGGGCGAGCCGGCTCGATATTACTTAGGCTTCGAATACTTCTTCCCAACCGCCCTCGTCTCGCTAGCCGGCGGAGCACCGCTCTTGTCCCGCGGCGCGGTCCGTGCGATTAGCTAGACCGTGTAGCACTTAGCATTACCGCGCGAGCGAGACTAGATTAGCGAGGCCGCCGGCGCACAGCCCGGAATCGCTCCGCGTTGCGGAAATCGCTGGAGGCTGCCGCGAATCCTGGGGAGCGTGCGATGACCGATTTGCTGCGAGACGTCCGCGTCGTCGAATTGAGCGATGGATGCTCCGCCGCTTTCTGCGGGCGGCTTTTCGCGCGGATGGGCGCCGACGTCATGCTGGTCGAGCGCCCGCGCACGGGTAGCGCGGTGCGATGGCTGCCGCCGTTCCTCGACGATCGCGCGGGCCTCGAACGCGGCGGGCTCTTCATGTTTACCGCTTCCGGCAAGCGCAGCCTCACGCTGGATGCGGAGCACCCCGACGGAACTGCAATCCTTGAGCGTCTGCTCGAACGCGCCGACGTGTTGATCGACGATCGCGGCCTCAGCGGCGCGGCGGACGAGGGTTCCGCCGGCCGCGCGAATCCGCGGCTCGTGCGCATTGTCTTTCGCCGCTTCGCCGCGGGCGGACCGTACGAGAAATGGCTTGCGACCGAGCTTCAGCTGGCCGCGCTCGGCGGATGGATGGCACAGCTCGGAGAGCCGCGGCGCACGCCGCTCATCAGCAACAGCCGCACGATGACCGCATTCGTACCGGGCGTGGTCGGCGCGATCGCGGCACTGGCCGCGGTGCGCGGCGCGCGCGCAAGCGGGCGCGGCCGGCGCATCGATGTGGCCGCGCAGGAGGCGCTGCTCTTCACCACGCGCTTCAACGAAACTTTCCTCTCCTATACGGGCACCGAAATCAAACGCGCGGGCGATCGCTATCCGGCATGGGCCGCCTACCGCACGTTCAAAGCGGCCGACGGCGACGTCACCGCCGCGGCCGCCACCGACGCGCAAATCGAAGCGTTGATGAAAGTCGCGGGCGTCGACGATCCGCGCTTCAAGACCCGCAGGGACCGCGAGGCGCGCGTCGATGAGTTCGGAGTCGAGATCTCCCGATGGACCGCTGCGCACACGCGCGAGGAGATTTTCCGGCAGTGCCAGGAAAATCGCATCCCGATGGGCAGGGTCAACCGGATCGATGAGGTCGCTGCGATGGCGCAAGTAAAGACGCGCGGCTTCTTCGAAGAGATCGAACATCCCGTTGCCGGACGCCACCGCTTCCCTGGAGGACCCGCCAAATGCGGCGGCGAATGGCCGGTTCCCCGCCGCGCGCCGCTGCTCGGCGAGCATACGGAACAAATTCTGACGGGCGAGCTTAAGCACGCGGCCGCAGAACTCGCCACGCTTGCCGAGATGGGGGTGATATGAGCGCCGATCGCCTGCCGCTCGACGGAGTCCGCGTCGTCGATTTCACCGCTTATTGGGCCGGGCCGCTGCCGACCGCGATCATGGCCGACCTCGGCGCCGAAGTGATCAAGGTCGAATCGATCCAGCGGCCCGATCAGTTTCGAATCGTCGCGATCCCCGGCGATCCCGCCGAGGTTTACGAGCTGTCGCCGCCATTCAACGCCACCAACCGCAACAAGCTCAGCCTGACGCTCGATCTGGCGCGGCCCGAGGGTGTACGGCTGTTCAAGGAACTCGTCAAGCGCGCCGACGCAGTGGTGCAGAACTACTCGCCGCGCGTGATGCCGCAGCTCGGGCTTTCCTACGAGACCTTGCGCGAGGTCAATCCGGCGATCGTGATGACCTCCGTCTCGGGCTTCGGACAGGAGGGGCCGTGGCGCGACTACGTTTCGTTCGCCGCGATCGGCGAGGCGCTCTCGGGAATCTCGGGACTGAGCGGATACACCGGCGAGGGTGCGCTGATTCACGGCGTGGGCGTTTCCGATCCGTTCGCCGGCTACCTCGCCGCCTTCTGCACGCTCGCCGCCGTGCATCACGCGCGCACAACCGGCGAGGGCCGGCACGTCGACGTCTCGCAGCTCGAGGCGAGCATGCAGTACATCGCCGACGCGCTGGTCGAATTCGAGTTCACCGGACGCCCGCGCGCACGCGCCACCAGCGACGACTCGGCCGCATCGCCGCATGGCGCGTTCCCCGCGCGCGGTGACGACGCGTGGGTCGCGATCAGCGTCGCGACCGAAGAACAGTGGCGCGCGCTGCTCGCGGCGATGGGCGCACCCGGATGGGCCGCCGACGCGCGCTTCGCCACCCCGATGCTTCGCCGGCGCAATCGCGAGGCGCTCAACCCCCTCGTCGCCGAGTGGACCGCGCGCTTCGATCGCTACGAACTCGCGCGCGATCTGCAGGCGCGCGGCGTTCCAGCGGCCCCGGTGCTCGCGCCCTCGGACCTGCTCAAGGATCCCGGCCTTGCGGCGGCCGATTTCTTCCAGTTCGTCGACCATCCGGCCGCCGGCCGCCATCCGTATCCTTCCTTTCCCGCGCTGATCGACGGAGAGCATCCGCCAATCAAACGGGTCGGCCCGATCCTCGGTGCAGACAATCATTACGTGCTGTCGAAAATCCTCGGCCTCGGCGACGCCGAGATCGCCGGCTTGGAAGCGGACAAGATCATCGGGACCCGACCGCTCTACTGAGCAGGCGGGCCGAGGGTGGCGCGCTGGCGCGGATCGCAGCGGCGCTTTAGCTGCGGTCGAGCAGCAGGTCCAGCCTGAGCGCGCGGCCGCCGCTGCTGACCGCGTTGACCGTCGCCTTGACGCCCATCGCCGCGGCCGGATTCTTCTCCGCGATCGCGCGCGCCATCTCGCGCACGGCCGGGTACAGTTCTTCCTTCTTCACCACCCGGTTGACCAGTCCCATCGGCAGCAGTTCTTCGGCGATGTAGCGGCGGCAGGTGATGATGACCTCCTTGGCGATCGCGGGACCGCTTTGCGCGGCGAGCAGCGCCGTGGCCTCGGGACTCAGCGATACGCCGAGGTCAACTTCGGGAAACCAGAATTGCGCGCCGGCGGCCGCGATCCGGAGGTCGCAGGCGAGCGCGATGCCCCATCCGCCGCCGATCGCGTAGCCGTTGACCGCGGCGATCGTCACCACTTCGAGATTGGCGAGCAGGCCGAGCGCGCGACCGATAAGACGTGTGCGTCTTTTGGAGAGCCCGGCGAACAGGCGTTGGCGCTCCGCGGGGTCGGTGACTTCCTTGAGCGTCGAAAGATCGGCACCGGCGGAGAAGGCGTTGCCGCTGCCGGTGACGATCAGCACGCGGATATCGCGATCGTCGCGCACCTGATGCAACAGCGCCTCGAATTCCAGTATGACCTCTTCGTTCAGCGGATTGCGTTTCTCGGGACGGTTGAAAGTCAGTGTCGCAATCCGGCCGTCTTTTTCGAGCAGGAAACTTCCCGCCATGGCGCTTTCGCTCCTTTCGCCGCGAGTCTCGTCTTCGATGCCGAGCCTGCCCTAAACCGATCAAACTTGACAACCCGAACGCGCTTGTCTTAGTCCTAACCGCAAAGCTTCCGGTCCTAACCGCAAGCGTCCGTGTGCGCGCATCAGGCCGCGCGCTCGACCCAGGTTCCCCGGACAACTGCATGACGCGCCCGACACACGTTCTCGACGGCTACAAGGTCCTCGACTTCACCCAGTTCATCGCCGGACCTACGGTCACCAGGATGATGGCGCAGATGGGCGCCGAAGTGATCAAGGTCGAGATCGCGCCCGCGGGTGACCGCACCCGCACGCTGCCGCTGGTGCGCGACGGGCGGAGCGGCTACTTCGTCCAGCAGAATATCGGCAAGCGGAGCCTATGCCTCGACGTCAGGAATCCGGCCGCACTCGCGATTTTGCGGGAACTGGCCGCGAAGGTCGACGTGGTGGTGGAGAATTTCGCGCCGGGCGTGATCGGGCGGATGGGTTTCGACTACGAAACCGTGCGTGCGCTCAATCCGCGGATCGTGATGTGCTCGGTTTCGACCTTCGGCCAGCAGGGCCCGCTCGCGCATCTGCCGGGCTACGACTTCATCGCCCAGGCCTATTCGGGAATCACGTACATGATCGGCGACGCCGACGGTCCGCCCTTCTTTCCGGCCGCCGCGCTCGGCGACATCAGCACCGGCGTGCACGCCGCGCTGGCCGTGGTGGCTGCGCTGCTCCATCGCGAACGCACCGGCGAGGGCCAGTTTCTCGACGTCGCGCTGCTCGACGCGTACTTTCACTGCCATCACACGGCAATCGAGATGTACAGCTTGAGCGGCGGCGCGATTAAGCCTGAGCGCAGCGGCCATCATATCTCCTACGCGGCGCCGTGCGGGATGTTTAAAGGGCGCGAGCGCTACATCTTCATCATCGCCGGCATCGACCACCAGTTCGCGCAGCTGTGCAGCGCGATGGCGGAGCCCGGGCTCGCGAGCGACGATCGCTTCAGGTCCAACGCCGACCGGCTAAAAAATCTTCCGGAACTGATTCGAATCATCGAGGGCTGGCTCGCCGCGATGCCGAGCGACGAAGCGGCCATCGCGCGCCTGGCCGAGTTTCGCGTGCCGGCCGCGCCCGTGCTCTCGCCGGTCGAGGCGCTCAGGCTGCCGCATCTGCGCGAGCGCGGCACCGTGGCGACCGTGAACGATCCGATCCTGGGAAGTTTCGATCTGCCCGGTTTTCCGCTTCACTTCTCGAGCTTTCCCGAGCCGGCCGGCGAGGGCGCACCGATGCTCGGGCAGCATAACGAGGAGATCCTCGCCGGCCACCTCGGCTACTCGCACGAGCGCGTCGAGGAACTCGAACGGGCGGGTATCCTGCATCGCGAGCAGCGCTGACGACGCTACGATCGCATCACTTCGCGGTAGTGCCGCCAGATTCCGCGCTGCGTGGTCTCGTCGGTCTCATGGCCGGCGATCGTGCCCGTGGGCTCGTACTGCTCGCGATGAAGTCCGCGGCGCAGCACCAGCCATTCATTGGTCCGCGCGCGGAAGCCCTCCTGGTTGCGTTCGTAGGCCTCGAAGTCGTCGGGCGCAACGCGCCCCGCCGGACCGTGAATCAGGTAGGTTTCGGCGAGGCGTCGATGGTTCATCTCGTCGGGCGCTCCCTTGAGCATCGTCGGATAGTAATAAACGACCGTCTCGTCGACGCTCACCGGCTGGATCACGCGGAACTGATTCAGGATGAAGATGATATTCGGAAATATGCAGAAGTGCGGCCCGCCGGTCTGGATTATCCCGCGCGCGCGGTCCGCTCCGTAGCGCCGTTCCATCGCGCCCAGGTACTGCTCCCAAGCCGCGGCGCTCCATCCGTGCGGCACCACGCGCCCGCCGCGCTCGCGATTGACCGCGGTTAAATCGAGTTGCGCGCTGCCGCTGCCGAGATCGCGCGCGAGCGCGTCCGTATGTTCGCCGAAGACCGACTCCATGTCGACCTTGCGTCCCTTGGTGATCAGCATCATCGCCGCATGGTGCAGGATGTTCGGATGGTAGCCGTCGACCGAGTTCTCGAGCGCCATCTTCCAGTTGCCCTTGAAGGAATGTTTGAGTACTCCCGAACGCAGCACCACCTCGCCTTCGGGCGACAGATCCACGAAGCGGTCGACAAGCTCAGCGGCCCTGCCCAGCCGCTCCTTAAGGCCTGGCCCTGAGGCGCTCATGCTGCCGAAGATGAGTCCGCGATAGGCCGCCATCCGCGGCACTCGCGCGAGCGGATAGTCCGCGCGGGAAAACGAGGCGCCGTAGCCCGCCGCGTACGGGACTCCGACCAGCGCGCCGCGATTGTTGTAAGTCCATCCGTGATAGGCGCAGCGGAAAGCGTGCGCGTTGCCGCGCTCGCTCTGGCATACGGTGTTGCCGCGATGCATGCAGCGGTTGAGCAGCAGATGGACCGCGCCGTCCTCATCGCGCGAGACGATAACCGGTTGCAGGCCGATCCGGCGCGTTACATAGTCGCCAGGCTCGGGAATTTCACTTTCATGCGCGACGTATATCCAGTCGCGATACCATATTTTCGCAAGCTCTTCCTCGAACACCGCGGGATCGTAGTAAAGGCGTCCGCTTACGCGATCGTCCTGGACCAGTTGCTCGTAGTCGGCTTGCGTCGAAGGCATCTCGGGCACCTTGCTCAGTTCCGCGGGTACGCTTTTCGATCAATCCGCGGGTTACGGTTTTCGATCGCTCTCCAGCCGTGCGGGATCGAGAAACGGCGTCAGGTCCTCATGGCGCGCGCAGGCGAGCGCGGCAAGCTCGAGCGGATCGAGGAAGACCGAGCGCCCGCTCTGCGTATCGCGAATCATCAGCCGCGGCCCGTTGCCGCGATCGTCGCGTGCGATTTCGACCGCGGCGAATTCGCTGGCGAGGCGCAGCGGCAGGCCGTGGTTCGCATCTTTGCCGGCGGCCATGGCTAAATTAGAAACATCAGGTTGGGCATCGGTTCATCGTTGTTGATCAGCACGACCTTCTTGGAGCGGATCCTGAAGCCGCCGGCGGCGGGGACCAGCTTGTGAATCGAGGTTCCCGCCCACAGATACTGCTGATGGCGATGCAGTTGGGCAAGGATAAAGTTGGAACTGGCGGTCACCTCTGCGGGAGTCTCGTCCTCGATCTCGACGTTCGAGACCACCCGAGTGAGCCGCGGCGCCTGTTCGCGCAGCCACAGGGTTTCGCGCAGGCGCGCGATCCGGTTACGCAACTGCGTGCGCGTATCGTAAATGATCGAGACGTTGGTGAGCGGATCGAGGTCTTCGCCGTTGCAAGGGACCCAGTAATTGACCTGGCCGTCTTCGGCCCACAGCGCAAGCCAGTCGTCGTACCGATGGTTATCCATCAGGCGCGCTTCGTGGTAGAGAAACCGTTCGATCGCGCTGCGCTCAACGCTCATCGTTTCAAGGCGCTCTCCGTTGGCAAAAGCCTTCCGCCGCCGCCAGCGTCACAGAATTGTGCGTAAGCTCCGCGGGCGATAAAAGTCAAGCTTGGCTCGGCGCGGCGGCGGAATCCGCCGTCAAATGTGTTGATCCGCGTGCTGCGCGGAGCTTGAAACGGCGCGCAACTATGCTCAAATCATCTCACGCGCGCACGTGCGCGGAGGCCGGAAGGCCGGCCGCCAGTTTTTACGGAGCCCGTCCGTGAACGCAACTTTGTACCTGCTCGAAAAGGTCGCCCAGGCGACGGTCGGTATCCATTCGGTGATTCCGGCCTCGCATCCCTCGGCCAGCATCGGCCTTGGCACCGATCGTAACGGCACCGGCGCCCTGGTCAGTGCCGACGGGCTGATTATCACCGTCAACTACATGCTGATGGGCGCGCAGAGCGTGTCGGTGACGCTCAACAACGGGCAGGAGGTTCCGGCGACGATCGCGGCGCAGGATTTCACCACCAACATCGCGTTGCTCAAGATCGACGGTCGCGGCCTGCCCTTCCTCCAGGCCATCTCGTCGCTGACCTGCTCGGCCGGACAGGAAGTGATGATGGTGTCGAGTCTCGGTGGCGAGAAGCGCTGCGCCGACGTCGGGCACATCACCTACCTCGGGCCGTTCGACGCGGCCTGGGAATTCGTGCTCGAGCGCTGCGTGTGCGTGACCGCCTCGGCCCTCAACATCGGGCTGAACGGCGGCCCGATCTGCAATTCGCGCGGACAGATTATCGGCATCTCTTATCTCAACTTCGCCGATCTGAGCCGCGCGATCCTGGCGATCCCCGGCGAATGCTTCATCCTGGGGCGCGACGAGCTGGTGCGCCACGGACGGCGCGTCAGCGTGCCTTCGCGATTGTGGCTGGGAATAATGTCGTACACGCTGCGCGAGCACGTGGTGATCGCGAGCGTGATGCCGGGGAGCCCGGGCGAAAAGGCCGGGCTCAAGCAGGGCGACGTGGTGCTGGCCGCCGATGAGCGCGAGATCCACGACCGCCGCGCGCTCTACGACACCATCAACAGCCATCACGCTGGGGAGATCGTCAAGCTGAAAATCCTGCGCGACAACCGGGTGCGCCAGATCCCCGTCACCGCGGTTCGCGTCGAAGACTACCTCGGCTGACGCCGGCCGCGCGGCGCCGGCGCCATGACTATACGTCCTTGAAGGCGCGCTTGGTGCGGCGTTCCTCGATCGCGGCCTGCGCGGCGGCCAGCCGCGCGATCGGAATCCGGAAGGGCGAGCACGATACGTAATCGAGCCCCAGGCGATGGCACAGCTTCACGCTGGCGGGATCGCCACCGTGCTCGCCGCAGATGCCGAGCTTAAGTTTGGAATTGGCTTTGCGGCCGCGCTCGATCGCGATTCGCATCAGGCCGCCGACGCCGTCGGGATCGAGCTGCGCAAACGGATCGTGCTTGTAGATCCCGCGCTCGATATAGTCCTCGAGGAACTTGCCCGAGTCGTCGCGCGACAGCCCGTACGTCATCTGCGTGAGATCGTTGGTGCCGAAGGAAAAGAATTCAGCCGCCGCGCCGATCTCGCCGGCCTCGATACAGGCGCGCGGCACTTCGATCATCGTGCCGATCGAATACTTGACCCGCGTTCCGAGCTCGCGGGCGACCTCGCGAATTTCGCCGGCCAGCACGTCGTATTCGCGACGCTCGCCGATGAGCGGCAGCATGATTTCGGGGATCACGCGCACGCCTTCGGCGTGCAGCTGCTGGGCGGCCTCGAGGATCGCGCGCGCCTGCGCCTTGTAGATCTCTGGATAGCTGATGCCCAGGCGCGAGCCGCGATGTCCCAGCATCGGATTGAACTCGAACAGGCTGTCGCGGACCTGCCGGAGATGGTCCGCGGTGACGCCGATCTTGGCGGCAAGATCGCGAATCTCTGCTTCTTCCTTGGGCAGGAATTCGTGCAGCGGGGGATCGAGCAGGCGGATGGTCACCGGCAGCCCCTTCATCTCGCGCAGGATGCCGATGAAATCCTCGCGCTGCATCGGCAGGATTTTCGCGAGCGCGCGAGCGCGCTGTTCGCCGGTCTCGGCGAGAATCATTTCGCGCACCGCTTCGATGCGCTCCGGCGCAAAGAACATGTGCTCGGTGCGGCAGAGCCCGATTCCCTCGGCGCCGAAGTCGCGCGCGGCCTTGGCGTCATGCGGCGTGTCGGCATTGGCGCGTACGCCGAGGCGCCGCTCGGCGTCGGCCCAGGTCAGGAATTTCTTGAAGAACGGCGACATCACCGGCTCGACGGTCGGCACGCGGCCCTCGATCACCTCGCCCGCGGTGCCGTCGAGCGTGAGGTATTCGCCGCGGTGCATCACCTGGCCCGCGGCGCTGAGCGTGCCCGCCGCGTAGTTGATTTCGATCTCCGAGCATCCCGCCACGCAACACTTGCCCATCCCGCGCGCCACCACCGCGGCATGGCTGGTCATCCCGCCGCGCGCGGTGAGAATTCCCTCGGCCACTTGCATCCCGTGGATGTCCTCGGGCGAGGTTTCGACGCGCACCAGGATCACCTTGCGTCCGGCCTTGCTCACCGCGACCGCTTCGTCGGCGCTGAACACGACCTCGCCCGCCACGGCGCCCGGCGAGGCGGGCAGTCCGCGCGCCAGCACCTTCTTGGGCGCGCGGGGGTCGAGCCGCGGATGGAGCAGCTGCTCGAGTTGCACCGGTTCGACGCGTAGCAGCGCCGTGCCGCGATCGATCAACCGCTCCTGCGTCATCTCGACCGCCGCGCGGACCGCGGCCTCGGCAGTGCGCTTGCCGGTGCGGGTCTGGAGCATGTAGAGCTTGCCGCGCTCGATGGTGAATTCGAGGTCCTGCATGTCGCGGAAATGGCGCTCGAGCCGCGAGGCCACCTTTAGCAGGTCGCGATAGGCGGAAGGAAAGCCTTCTTCCAGCGTGGCGTGCCTGGCGCCGCGCTCCTCTTCGCTGACGCCGCTGCGGTCCGCCCATTCGCGGCCGGCGCGGAGGCTTATCTGGCGCGGCGTGCGAATACCGGCGACCACGTCCTCGCCCTGTGCGTTGGGCAGAAATTCGCCGTAGATGCCCTTGGCGCCGGTCGAGGGATCGCGCGTGAAAGCGACGCCGGTTGCGCAGTCGGCGCCGAGGTTGCCGAAAACCATCGATTGCACGGTAACCGCGGTGCCCCAGTCGCCCGGGATGTTATTCAGCTTGCGATAGGTTACCGCGCGATCGTTGTTCCAGGACTCGAACACCGCGCCGATTGCCGCCCACAATTGCGCCCACGGATCCTGCGGCACGTCCTGCCCGGTGCGCGCGCGGATCAATTCGCGGAATTCTCCGACCAGCTCCTTCAGATCTTCAGCGGTAAGATCGACGTCCTGCACGACGCCGCGCAGGGCCTTTTTTCGATCGATCAGCTCTTCGAAGGGATCGGGGTCATTTTTGTTCTCGGGCTTCAGCTTGAGCACGACGTCGCCGTACATCTGGCAGAAGCGTCGGTAGGAGTCCCAGGCGAAGCGCGGGTTCTGGCTCGCCGATTCGAGCCCCTTGACCGTCTCGTCGGTGAGCCCCAGGTTGAGCACCGTGTCCATCATCCCGGGCATCGAGACGCGCGCGCCCGAGCGCACCGAAACCAGCAGCGGGCTGTGGGCGTCGCCGAACCGCCGGCCCATCGCCTTCTCGAGCCGCGCGACGCTTTTGGCGACGCCCTCCTTGAGTCCCGCCGGATATTTGCCGCCGCGCTCGTAAAAATAGGTGCACACGCGCGTGGTGATGGTGAAGCCGGGCGGCACCGGGAGCTTGAGCGAAGCCATCTCGTGCAGGCCTGCGCCCTTGCCGCCCAGAAGCTCACGCATCGTGGCGCGGCCCTCTGCCGCGCCCGCGCCGAAGAAGTAGATTTCAGGATGAACACGCGCCATCGTCGGAAATGATTCTCCTCTCCCGCTCGCGCGGGGACTTCAGGACACAAGCTTGACCGCCGGCCGGCGGCGCCGCACGGGCGCGGCCTGACCTAGCGATGCCAGCCGATGCGCTCGGTCAACTCCGTGGGTAGCGCCCCGATTTTAATTCGCACCTGCTCGGTCGAGTCGCGATCGCGCAGCGTGACCGTGTCGTCTTCCATCGTCTGATGATCGATCGTGATCCCGAACGGCGTCCCCACTTCGTCCTGGCGGCGATAGCGCCGTCCGATCGAACCGGCCTGGTCGTAGGCGGCGGTGAAATGCCGCTTGAGCATTCGCAATACCTCCTGCGCCTTCTCCGGCTGCCCGCCCTTGCGCAGCAGCGGATAGACCGCAGCCTTGATCGGCGCAAGGCGCGGATCGAGCCGGAGCACGATCCGCTCTTCATTCTCGACCAGGTCTTCGTCGTAGGCGTCGAGCATAAAGGCGAGCGTCGCGCGGTCCACGCCGGCGGCCGGCTCGATCACCCACGGACGATAGCGCGCCTTGGCTTCCTCGTCGAAATAGGTCAGGTCCTTGCCGCTGTATTGGGCGTGCTGATCGAGGTCGAAGCTGCCGCGCTTGGCAATTCCTTCCAGCTCGCCCCAGCCGAACGGATACAGATATTCGACGTCGGTGGTGCCGCGCGAGTAGTGCGAAAGTTCGTCCTGCCCGTGCGGCCGCAACCTCAGATTCTCTGGCCGCACGCCGTGGCTCACGTACCAATCGAAGCGCTGCCCGACCCAGTAGTCGAACCATTGCGCCTCCTCGGCCGGATCGGGCTTGACGAAAAACTCCATCTCCATCTGCTCGAATTCGCGCGTGCGAAAGATGAAATTACCGGGCGTGATTTCGTTGCGGAACGATTTGCCGGCTTGCGCGACGCCGAACGGCAGCTTGACCCGCTGGGTGTCGACGATGTTGGCGAAGTTCAGAAATATGCCCTGCGCGGTCTCGGGACGGAGGTACACGACGCTCGCGCTGTCCTCCACCGGACCCATGAAAGTCTTGAACATCAGGTTGAAGCTCCGCGCTTCGGTCAGTTCGCCGCCGCACTCGGGACATCGCCCGCCGCTGACGTGGTCGGCGCGGAAGCGCTGCTTGCAGCTTTTGCAGTCAACCAGCGGGTCGCTGAAGCTCTGCAGATGGCCCGAAGCTTCCCAGGTGCGCGGATGCTGCAGGATGGCGCTGTCGAGGCCGACGACGTCGCTGCGCGTCGTCACCATCGCGCGCCACCAGGCCTCCTTGACGTTGCGCTTGATTTCGATGCCGAGCGGGCCATAGTCCCAGGTCGAACCGAGGCCGCCGTAAATCTCGCTGGCGGGGAAGACGATACCCCGGCGCTTGCAGAGATTGACCAGCTTTTCCATCGTGACCGCGCGCTTGGTGCTCGCGGGCGATGTTTCCTCGGTTTTCGGTACGGACAAACGAAACTCTCCTGTGCAGAGTGTGCGCAACCCGCGATCGATCAGTTCACTGCCATCCGGTCACTGCCGTCCGGCGGATTTCCCAAACCGGCGATTTCACGGGTGCTTCGAGCCTTCGCGCGATCCTGAAAAACGTACCATGCGCCTAGGGCGGCGGCAAATTTGCCCGCGGGCCGTCCAGAGACCGTGCCTCGCGCTCCTTCACCGCTTTGCAGGCCTATGTAATAACTTCGTTGCTGTATCGTTAGTATTGCCGCGGAGAGCTTGAAACACGGCTGCGGTGCGGCAGGCCGGAAGAAGGACGACATACGGGGACCAGATTTCTATGCGAAACCAGAGCTCGACATTCCATCGCGGCGCACGATCCTTTCTCACGCTCGCGGCGCTTGCGATAGCGATCGTTGCCGCCGGATGCAGCCATCGCGTAGTCGCCAGCGCCGGCGAGCATACGGTTAAAGTTTTCCCCGACCAGGCAACCTACGACAAGGTGGCCAAGATGAAATCCGAGGGCGGGGCGATGGGGATGCTGGGCGGAATCGGCGCCAACCTCGCGGCCAAAGAAGTTGACGATCAGACGCCAGTGCGGATTGTCACCAGCAACGAGGAAGGCAGCGTGGTCGAGGTAACGGACGGGCCCTTCAAGGGCGTCACGGGCTTCGTCCCGCGGCAAAACGTGAACTGAGGCCGGTACGACGCGTGAGATGCCGGGCGGCGAGATGCGCGCCACGCCGCCCGGCATCTCATGGGCTGTTGCCGCCGGGGCGGGCGGCCGGCGCGACATGGGGCGAGTCGGCAACGCATGCCGCCTCGCCCCATGTCGCCCCTGCTCGTAATCTCGTGCGAGCGCGCTATCGCCGCCCGCGACGCTATAACGCGGAGGAGCCGCGCTCACCGGTGCGAATCCGCACCACCTCTTCCATCGGCATGACAAAGATCTTTCCGTCGCCGATCCGGCCGGTACGGGCGGCGCGTTCGATCGTTTCGACGACTTGCGCCGCCAGTTCGTCCGAGACAATTATCTCCAGCTTCACTTTGGGCAGAAAATCGACCACGTACTCGGCGCCGCGATAGAGCTCGGTATGGCCCTTCTGGCGGCCGAAGCCCTTCACCTCGCTCACCGTGAGCCCCTGTACTCCGATACTCGAGAGCGCTTCCTTGACCTCGTCCAGCTTGAACGGCTTGATGATCGCCTCGACTTTTTTCATATGACCCCTCCCGGCACGCGTCCGGACGGACATCCCCTCCGCCTTGCGGTTGAGCTTATCTGTTCCAGATACGCGGCGGCTCGCGCAAGACCCCGGCTCGGTGCGGCGCGGTGAGTTCCCCGTGGGCATCTGGGACTCCATGAGCAATCTTCGCGCCTTGCGTTATGCACGGGGTTGGCCGCAATCATCAACTGAAGAAAGGGGGACGTAGCAATGGATGTGGTATGCGGCGGCATGTCTGCTGCCTTATGTGGCAGCCCCGTGTCTATTGTGAGGCTGGGTGAAGCCGCAGCCGGCGGTATCAACAACGAAGGGGCCATTTAAGCGCCCGCCCCACCTTCGCTTGCGCTCTTGCCCCCGACCGTCGGCTCTTCGCCGCGGATCAAGCGGGCTATATTCTCGCGATGGCGCAGCAAAACGAGCGCCGTCATCACGATCGCCAATCCAACGTATGGGCGTGGCAGGCCCAGGATCGCGGCGGCAGGCGGCAGGACAACCGCCGCGCAAATCGAGGCCAGTGACACTATCCGCGAGAACGCGAACACGATGGCGAACGCTACCAGCGCCACCAGGATCGGCAAGAGCGAGATCCCGAGCCAGATCCCGAGCGAGGCCGAGACTCCCTTGCCGCCGGCAAAGCGAAGGAAAACAGAGCTTATAGCGCCGATGAAGGCGCCGAGGCCGACGATCGCGACGGCCGCGGGCGGTAAACCCTCAATCCGTGCGAACACGACCGGAATCAGCCCCTTCACCAGGTCGCCAGCGAAAGTGATCGCGCCGGCCCCTCTGCCGCCGGCCCGCGCCACGTTGGTCATTCCGATGTTGCCGGAGCCGACCGCGCGCGGATCGAAACCAAGGGCGCGGCCGACCAGTACGCCCACCGGGATCGATCCGAAGAGGTATGCGGCAATGAAAAGCAGCGCGATGCTCAAACGGATGCGGCCTTTCGCGCGAAAGAAAATGGTCGGGGTGACTGGATTTGAACCAGCGACTTCTGCGTCCCGAACGCAGCGCTCTAGCCAGGCTGAGCTACACCCCGTGCGCCGGAGATTCTGAACCGGAACCTTCTTATAGCATCGCCGCGCGCGTCATTGCGAGCAGCGCTCGGTCAGGCGCGCGCCGCCCGCTCGCGCATCGCGGCGATCATCTCGCGGTAATTTTCATGCCCGAAAATACCCGAACCCGAGACAAAAACGTTCGCGCCCGCCTCGGCCACCGCGCCGATATTGTCGATCTTGACGCCGCCGTCAACCTCGACGTCCACCTTGAGGCCGCGACGTTCGATCTCGCGCCGAACGGCGCGCAACTTATCCAGGCTCTCGACGATAAAGCCCTGGCCACCAAAGCCCGGATGCACGCTCATCACGAGGATCATATCGAGGTGCCCGGCGGCGGCGAGCACTCGCTCGACCGGCGTCTCCGGATTGATTGCAACCGAAGCGCGCGCGCCGAGTTCGTGGATGTGTGCGGCTATTCCGGGCAGGTCGTCGCAAACCTCCGCGTGCACCGAGATCGAGTTGGCGCCGGCCTCGACGAACGCCCTGAGATAGCGCGCGGGCTCGGAAATCATCAGGTGCGCGTCGAGCGGCAGCCGGGTTATCTTGCGGAGCGATTTCAGCACCGGCAGCCCGATCGAGAGGTTCGGCACGAAATGGCCGTCCATCACGTCGAAATGAATCAGGTCGGCGCCGGCATCCTCGACCCGGCGAATTTCCTCGCCCAGGCGCGCGAAGTCGGCGGACAGAATCGAAGGCGCAATCTTGTGCTCGATTCCCATGACCAGAGATTAGCGGCTCGGCCGCAGCGCGGCAAAACGCGCGTTCATCGCCGGCGCATCCGGGCAGCAAAAAACCCGTCAAGGCCGCCCCGCTCGGGACTGGTCGCCATCGTGCCGTCCCTCTGGAGCCAGGGCGCGAGCAGCGGCTCTTCGGGCCGTTCGAGCACGAATTCCGGATGCTTAGCGAGAAACCCGCGCACCACGCCCTGCCCTTCCTGCGGAGCGAGACTGCAGACCGCATAGACGATCACGCCGCCGGGGCGGACCAGCGCAGCCGCATTATCGAGCATCGCGCTCTGCAGCTCCGCCATCCGGCGAAGATCGTCCGCCCGAAGACGCCACCGTATTTCCGGATGCTCCCGCAGCGTGCCAATGCCGCTGCACGGCGCGTCGAGCAGGACGAAACCGGCAGATTCAGCGCGCAGAGGCGTTGCGGCGGCGACATCCGCATTGGCGAATACGATGTTGCGATGGACCAGCCGACGGGCGAGATCGCGCGCGGCCTTCAGCCCGCTAAGGTTCAAATCGAGCGCGATCACCCGTCCGCGCGCGTCCGCCAATTCCGCAAGATGGCTTGTTTTGCCGCCCGGCGCCGCGGCGCAATCGATTACCGTGGCGCCGGGTGAGGGCGCGAGCATCCGCGCGACCAGTTGCGAAGCCTCGGATTGCGGATGGAACAGGCCGGCGCGATACGACTCGGAATCAAAATCCGCGGCGCTTTCGAGGACCACGGTCTCGGGCAGACTGCCGCCCGAGCGTATTCCGATTCCATCGGCCGCCAACCGCGCGACGATCTCTTCGAGCCTCCCGCGCGTGAGATTAAGGCGCATCACATTGGGCGCCGCCTCGTTGTTGGCCGCCATTAGCGCCTCTGCCCGCGCCAAGCCGAACCATTCGATGAAGCTCGCCACCATCCATTGTGGATGCGAATATGCGATCGCCAGGAACCCGACCTCGTCCGGCGCCCGTTCCGGCATCGCTACGACCTCGCGCGCGGCGCGCCGCAGCACGGCGTTAACCAGGCCTCCGGCGCCGCGTCCCGACACCTCGCGCGCGAGCGACACGGCGGTGTCGACCGCGGCATGCGGAGGAACGCGGCTGAGATGGCGCAGCTGAAAAAGTCCGAGCCTCAGCGTGTTCAGCACCGCAGGCTCAAGCTTGTCGAGGGACTGCTTGCATAGTTGCGCGAGCTCGTAATCGAGGCGTCCGCGCCAGGCGAGCGTGCCGAGCACCAGGCGCGTCAGCAGGCGGCGGTCGGGCGGGGCGAAAGCCGCGAGGCGATGGCCGAGCATCACGTCGGCGAAGGCGGCGTGAGTGTGGACGCGCACGAGGATTTCGAGCGCGGCGCGGCGCGTCAGCAGGCCGGCCGCCGTCGCGGGACCGGGCGCAGCGGCGGCCGGTGCATCAGCGCCGGCCGCCGCTGTGCGCGAACCGATGCGCGGACGGCGGGTCATCCCAGCCGCGCTCCCGCGACAACGCGCCGTCCGCGCAGGAATTCCGCCGCGCTCATGCGCTTGCGTCCCGTGGCCTGCACTTCGTCAAGCACGAGCCGGCCGCGCCCGCATTGCACGACGACGTTCGGCTTGAGGCGCAATATCGTGCCGGGAGGAGACACCGAGAGAGTAGCGCCCGGCGCTGCCCAATCGTCCACCGCGGCGCGCCATATCATCAATTCATCGCCGCCAAGACGCGTGCGCACGACCGGCCACGGATCGTACGCGCGCACCATCCGCTCGATCCGTACGGCATCGCCGCTCCAATCGACAACGGCGTCGGCCTTGCTCACGGGCGAGGTATAGGTAGCCAGGCTTTCGTCCTGCGGCGTCTCGGCCAGGCTTCCGTGCCGGAGTTTCTGCAGCGCTTCGAGCAGCGCCGCCGCGCCCAGTTCCGCGAGCTTCTCTTTGAGCGTTCCCTGGGTCTCTCCTGGCGCGATTGGAATCGCTCGCGCGAGCAACATCGGACCCGCATCCATCCTGCTGGTCACGCGCATGATCGTGACGCCGGTTTCCAGGTCGCCGGCGAGGATCGCACCCTCGATGGGCGAAGCGCCGCGATGGCGCGGCAGGAGCGAAGCGTGAAGATTGATCGGCATGATTCGCGGGGCTGCGAGGACCGGGTCGGGCAGGATTCGGCCGTAGGCCGCGATCACCAACAAATCGGGATTCCAGGCGCGGAGCTCGGAGAGGAATTCCGCTGTGCGAATCTTCGCCGGCTTGAGCAGTGGCAGCCCGCGCCGTTGCGCCGCTGCTCCGACCTCGCTCGGCTCGAGCCTGAGCCCGCGTCCGCGCGGCTGGTCGGGACGCGTGACCACGCCCACGATTTGGAAGCCGGCATCGGCGGCGCCGGCCAGCCGCTCCAGGACATGAGCCGCCAGCGCGGGCGTGCCCATGAACACGATTCGCAACGGTTTCGCGGAGTCGTCGATTTCAGATCCGCACGCTGGAGGGCCGCTGGCCATCAGCCTTGCCCTCCTTTATCAGTTTGGCGAGTTTGCGCCGGTACAGTTCGCGCTTGATCCGGCTGATGCGGTCGATGAAGAGCTTGCCGTCGAGATGGTCAATCTCGTGCTGCAGCGCGACCGCGAGCAGATCGTCGGCCTCGATCTCGAGCTCCTTCTCCTCCGGCGTCCATGCGCGCACCAACACCCGGGCGGCGCGCTTGACGTCGGCGGTATAATCGAGCACCGAAAGGCACCCCTCTTCCCAGACAATCGAGCCCTCGGCCTCGACGATTTTGGGATTGATGAGCCGCAGCAGCTTTTTGCCGGGGTTCTGATGGTCGGTGTCGAGCACCACCACGCGGCGCGAATCGCCGACCTGCGGCGCTGCCAGCCCCACGCCGGGCGCCGCGTACATCGTCTGCACCATGCTCTCGATGAAACCATTAAGGCCGCCGTCGATGTTGGCGACCGGCTTTGCCGGATCTTTGAGCGCGGGGTCGGGAAATTTGCGGATATTAAGCAGCGCCATCGTCAGTTCTTTGTCAGACCCGGCGGGTCACCAAAAAAAATCTATCAAAGGCTCCGGAACGCCGAAAGCATGCATGCCGCGCGCGTGCGGCGCGCTATCCGATAAATCCGTGCTTGCGCAGGTACGACTCCATCGCGCGGATACACTCCTCGGGGCGCTCGATCTGAAGAAAGTGCGTGGTATCGGCGATAGCTTCGTATTCGACCGGCGTTTCCTCGGCAATCGCGCGCCCGATGAGCGCCGGCGTCTGCTTGTGCTCGTGTGCGGGGTCGCCGCAGATGAGCTTGCACGGCACCGGCAGGTTTTTCATCCGCGGCCATATCGTTGCGTCGCGATTGCTCTCGAAGATGTGCGCCTCGAGCTCGCGCGGACAGGCGAGGACCCAGTCGCCCGCGGCCTCGTCGCGCCTGAGCGTCGCCCGCGCCATCAATTCGTAAGCCTCGGGGCGCCAGAGCTTGAACTGCTGCACATGGGTAAAGAGCTCAGCCAGATCCTCCGGCGTCTTGTAGCGTTCGGTGCGGCGGCGCGCGCGCGCCGCGATCTGTCCCTCGTGAAATATCTGGACTTCCTGCAGCGGATGGCCCTCGCGCGGATGAATCGGCGGATCGAACAGCACCAGCGGGTCCCAGCGCCGGCCCATCTTCAGCGTATGCATCACCGCGGCCACGGCCGAAAGCGAATGAAACACGCCGGCCGCCGGCTTAGCGCCCCATCGCTCGCGGATCGCGTGCCATACGCGCTCGTCGTCCTGGATAAAACTCTTCCAGTTGTGATGGGCGGGATGATGCGGCGGATTCTGGCCGTGATTGCGAAAGTCGTAAACGATGACGTCGTAGCGATCGAGCAGCTGTCCCCAGAACGAAAAATAGCCGTCTATCGCGAGCCCGTTGCCGTGACTCAGCACAAGGCGCGGAGCGCCGGGCTTACCATGGCGGCGCACGCGTATGACGGCGCCGTCCTCCATTACCGCATCGAAGACCCCATGGGGCCGCGGGATGCTCACCTCTCCGGTTTTCGCCATCGTATAGCCAGTTTAGCAACTAAGCCGGATGATTTTCGCGATCTGCGCAGATTCATGTTTTGACATTGTCAACGTCGTTTATCGTGATTATGGTTTGTCTATGGACAACGATACGGTTTTAGTCACCACGATGAACGATGTCCCCGGCTTCAAGATCGTCGCCGTTTATGGCGAGGTTTTCGGCCTTATCTGCCGGGCGCGCAATGCTTTTTCCAACATGGGCGCCGGTCTGCGCACAATCTTCGGCGGCGAGGTCGCGGGTTATACGCAATTGCTCTCCGACAGCCGCCAGCAGGCGATCGACCGCTTGCGCCTGGCCGCGGTGGAAAAGGGCGCGAACGCCGTGGTCGCGATGCGTTTCGATTGCAACGAGATCGGCAACATCATGAGCGAGATCGCGGCCTATGGCACGGCGGTGCGAATCGAAAAAGCCTGAAGCTGCGCGACTCGCACACAGCAATCTCTGCGTCGGTCGGCGTCTGCGGCTAATCGGTGCGCTCGGTGTGGAAGCCCTTCGAGCTGATCAGCCATTCGCCGTCAACTCGATGATAAGTGAGATGATCGACGTAGACGGTCTTGTTGATCCTTACACGAACCTTCACCAGCGCCTGGGTCGGCGACGCGAAGTCCATCAGTAAGATTTCTTCTTCGCGGGGCGCGCCCAGGGACTTTGGCGACGGCCGCCCGGCTGTCAGCTCCTTGTAAGCCGAGGCCGTGTACATCGTCATCTTGCCGTCGCGAAGCCCGTGTAGTTGGGCGGTCGGGCGAAACACGCGATCGAAGCGCGAGGTGTCGCCGTCATACATGAGATCGAAATAGCGCTGCACGGCGGCGGTCAGGGTCTCGATGCTGTTGTGGTCGATCATGGGATTCTCCTGCGCTGGCGAACTGCCGTCATGGTCTAGCAAACGCGCGCCGCTCTTCACCAGCCGGGCGCGCGATCGCAAAAAACCTCACAGCATGTTGACCGGGTCAAGATCGACGCCGACGAAAACGCCGCCGCGCGCGCCGCGGCCGCCCAGCGACGCCTGCATCGAGACCAGCGCCGCGCGCATCGCGGCTGCCTCGGTTGACCTGAGCATCACCTGCCATCGATAGCGCCCGCGCAACCGTTCGATCGGCGCGGGCGCAGGCCCCAGTACGCGCATCCCCTCGCCCCTCGCGTCCCGGTTCTCGCTCCGCAGCATCCCGGCCGCCCGCTCAGCCGTCGCGGCGACCGCGGCAGCGTCGGGCCCCTCGATTCGCACCAGCGCCATCCGCGAGTACGGAGGCCATCCAAGTTCCTGGCGCAGGCGCAGCTCGCGCCGGATGAAGCGATCGTAGTCCTGGTCGCGCGCCGCGCGGATGCTGTAATGATGCGGCGCGTAGGTCTGGATAAGCACGCGCCCCGGACGCTCGCCGCGCCCCGCGCGCCCCGCCACCTGCGTCAGCAGTTGAAAGGTGCGCTCCGCAGCGCGGAAATCGGGCAAGTTGAGCCCGAGGTCGGCGAGCACCACGCCGACCAGCGTCACGCCCGGCAAATCGAAGCCCTTGGTGATCATCTGCGTGCCGACCATGACGTCGATCTCGCCGCGCCGCAGGCGTTCCACCAGTTCGAGGCGAATTCCGCGCCGTCCGCTGGTGTCGCTGTCCATCCGCTCGATCCGCGCCTGCGGCAGCGCGGCCGCAAGCGCCTCCGCCAGCCGCTCGGTGCCGAAGCCCTGGCCCACCAGCCCGAACCCTTTGCATTCGGGACACGCCTCAGGCGCCGGCTGACGCGCGCCGCACCAATGGCATCGCAGCGAACGGTCGCGCAGATGAAAGGTCATGCTGACACTGCAATTGCCGCATGAGAGCACGACGCCGCAGAGATGGCATTGCAGGAAGTTGTGAAAGCCGCGGCGGTTTAGAAAGACCACGCTCTGGCCGCCCGCGGCCAGGTTGGCGCGAAGCGCGTTGAGCAGCGGCGCCGACAGCGGCACCGCCCGCGGCTCCTCGGGCTTGGCAGGGCCGCCATCCGCGCGCGACGGACCTTTCTTGAATTCCGCGCGCAGGTCGACGACCTCGACCTCCGCCAGCGGACGCTCCATCACCCGCCTCGCCATCCGCAACAGCCGATAGCGTCCGCGCCGGGCGTTGTAGAACGACTCTGACGACGGCGTCGCGGAGCCCAGCACGACGGGGCACGGCGCGAGCCGCCCGAGCATCACCGCAAGGTCGCGCGCGTTGTAGCGAATTCCCTCTTCCTGTTTGTAGGCGGGGTCGTGCTCCTCGTCGACCACGATCAGCCCGAGCCCGGCAAGCGGTGCGAAGATGGCCGAGCGGGGGCCGATCATGATACGCGCCTGACCGTCTAGCGCCGCCATCCAACTGGCCCAGCGCTCGGCCACGTTCTGCGCGCTATGCGCGATGGCCACCAGCGGGCCGAAGCGGGCGCGAAACGATCGGACTATCTGGTCGGCGAGCGCGATCTCCGGCACCAGCACCAGCACTTGCCGGCCGGCTTCTAAAGCCGCCGCCGCGAGTTTCAGGTAAACCTCGGTCTTGCCGCTCGCGGTGATGCCCCACAGCAAAAAGGCGCCCTCGCGCCCTCCTGTGACGGCGGGCATCACGGTTTCGATCGCCGCCGCCTGCTCAGGCATCAACTCGTAATCGCCGCCGCCGTGCGCATCGGGAGCTCCCGCGCCGCCGATCGCGTCCCCGACATTCGCCCACGGCGCAGCTGCCGTACGCGGGGCCGACTCGACTTCGACCACTCCGCGCCTTGCCAGCGCGCGCACTGCGGCACGCGCGCCTGGCACCTGCTCCTCCAATTCTTCGAGCCCAAGCGCTTGCGGCGCAGCCTCGTCGAGCAGGCGCACGATTTCGCGCTGGTTGACTCCGCGGAGCTTTACCGCGCTCGATGGCGGCGCGCCGGGGGTAAGGCGCACGACGCTCGTGCTCCGATGGCGTCCCCGAATCGACTCCGCGATCTCGACGATCCGTTCCGCGACGAGACGGGCGAGTGCCGAGGTGACTTCGCCCGCCTCGCCCAAACGGGCGACTTCCCGCACGGTCATCGCGCGGCGTTCGAGCGTCTTCAGGATCGCGCGTTCGATCGGCGAGAGCGTCGCCTCGCGGAGCGCGTCGGGCGCCGCCGCCAGCCGATACAGTTTGCGCGATTCGATCCGCGCGGCCGCCGGCACCACGCTCTGCATCGCGTCGCCGAGCGGCGCCATGTAATAGGCGGCCATGAATTCGATGAGCGCGAGATGGGCGCGGTCGTAGAGCGGCCGGGATTCCGGAAGTTCCAGGATCGGCTTGAGCGCTCCGGCGCCGGCATCCAGCCCCTCGCCAACTTCGGTCACGATTCCGGTCAGGCGGCGCGCGCGCAGCGGCACCAGCACCCGATGGCCGCACTGCACGCGCCCTTCGAGCGCGGGCGGAATCGCATAGGTCAGCTGTCCCACGCCGCGCGCCGCGCCGATCAGAATCACCTTCGCCTGCATCGCGATTGCCATTGGCAATTTACATGGCACGAACGCGCAGGCAACCGCCCTTAAGCGGCGCGAGACGCTGACGCGGGATTTCGCTCTTGCCGGAAGACCGGCTCAGGCCGGCAGACGGCGCACAGTTAACGCCAGCATGATTTCAGTCCAGCCGTCCACGATCATGTCGATGCCGATGAACATTCCGATGACCCAGAGCCCCGAGACCGGCCACGAGCGCCAGATCATCACGCCCAGCAGGATCGAGATCGCGCCGTTGAGGACGAGCCATCCGCGATGATGGAGCGGCGTCGAGAAGGCGATGAAGAGGCGGAACAGGCCCGCGACGATCAGCATCACGGCGATTACGAGCGTCAGCGTAACCGCCGCCAAGGCCGGATTCGAGACCATCACCAGGCCGGCCACCGCGTACAGCACTCCGCCGAGCAGGTTGATGAAAAAGCCGCTCCACGGCCGGTGCGAGAAGCCGTGAATCACTTCGAAGATGCCGCCGATAATCAGCAACCATCCGAGAAACAGCACCGAGACGATGGTCATCGCGACCGCCGAGCCGATCGCGACGATGCCGAGGATGACGAGCGCGATTCCCACCACGAGGAACCACGTCGTATGTTTGCGCACTTCGTCGATTCCAGTACTCACCGCCAGTGGAGTCATGGCCTTGGCCTCCTGTGACGCGTAGGCTGCGCGAGCGTCTGTTCGCGATGTAGCTTAGAACCGCTATCATGGCGGTCGCGCGAAACGCTATCCGACCAAGGTCGCGTACTTGCCGATACGCGCGGCCGCGCGCTTTGCCGCAGGTGGCGGCGTCCCTGCCCACTATGCAGATGGCCGTGCGGCGCGGCATTGTGCTACGAGCTAAAGGCGAACTTGCGTCGAAACAGGATGGAAGAGTCATGAGCGAGAGCTGGCAACTGGACGGCGAATATTTCGAGTCTTGCAACTGCGAATTGCTATGCCCCTGCCTGCTGGCCAAAGGCTCGAAGCCGACCGAGGGCCATTGCGACGTCGTCGTCGCCTTCCATATAAAGTCGGGCAAGTACGGCAACACCGACCTCTCGGGCCTCAACGCGGTCACCGTGATCTACACCCCCGGCATCATGACCGAGGGCAAATGGACGATGGGCTCGTATGTTGACGAACGGGCCAACGACGCGCAGCGCGCGGCGCTGGAGAGAATTTTCACCGCGCAGGCCGGCGGCCCGCTCTCGCGCTTCGCTCCGCTCGTCGCGCATCGGCTGCCCGCCCATCGCGCCGCGATCAGTTTCGCGAGCGAGGGCAACACGCGCAAGCTTTCGATCGAGAACGTCACGGAAGTCACCGTTCAGGGCGTAGCCGGCGCCAACGGCGAACAGGTCTGGTTCGATAACGTCGCGCATTTCGCCTCCAAGCGGCTGGCCGCAGCCAGGAGCACCGTGAGCCATTTCAAGGACCAGGGGCTAAGCTTCGACAACACAGGCCGCAATGGGCACTTCGCAGATATCCGCTGGTCGAACGCGTAGTCTTTGCCCGATAGTCTTTCTCCGATAGTCCTGGGCCCATAATCCTGACCCATAGTATTGGCCGCAGCCCCCGAAGCTCATCGCCCAAGAGGGCCGCGATTTTCGCGCGCAGGCGTATCGGCTTTCCCCGCCGCGCCAACTCTGGTTGAATCGATCGACTACGAGCGCGGCTTACTGCCGGCTCGGCGGACGGACGATTTCAAGATGCTGCGTTTCCTCACGGCCGGCGAGTCGCACGGCCCCGAACTGGTCGCGGTGGTCGAAGGCTACCCCGCCGGTTTCGATATCGACCTCGCGAAGGTCAACCACGACCTCGCGCGCCGCCAGAAAGGCTACGGGCGGGGCGGACGGATGGCGATCGAGCGCGACGAGGTGCGAGTGGTTTCGGGCGTGCGCTTCGGGCGCTCGATGGGCAGTCCGATCACGCTCATCGTCGAGAATCACGACTTCAAAAACTGGGTCAAGCGGATGTCCGTCGATCCCGCCGACCGCGGGGCGGCCGAGCCGGTCACGCGGCCGCGCCCCGGCCATGCCGACCTCGCAGGCGTGCTCAAATACAACCTCGACGATGTACGCGACGTGCTCGAACGCGCCTCGGCCCGCGAGACCACGATGCGGGTTGCGGTGGGCGCGCTCGCCAAGCTGCTGCTCGAGCCTTTCGGCATCACCACGCTCGGCTACGTCGCAAGTATCGGCTCGACCGAGGCGCGAACGCCCATCGACATGAGTATTGAGGATCTGGCGCGGGTGACCGAGGCCTCGCAGGTGCGCGTCGCCGATCCCGACGCCGAGCGCGCGATAATCGCCGAGATCGACGAGTGCAAAAAAACCGGCGACACGCTGGGCGGCGTGGTCGAGGTGGTTGCCACCGGATTGCCGGTCGGGCTGGGCAGCCACGTGCAATGGGATCGCAAGCTCGACGGGCGCCTCGCGCACGTGCTGCTGAGCCTGCAGGCGGTCAAGGGCGTCGAGCTGGGGCTGGGCTTTCGCGCTGCTGCGATGCGCGGCTCGGCGCTGCACGACGAAATCGCGTACGACGCCGGCGCGCGCCGCTTCATCCGCAACTCCAACAATTCGGGCGGCACCGAAGGCGGGATGACCACCGGCGAACCGCTGCGCGTGCGCGTCGCGTTCAAACCGCTGTCCACCCTGATGCGGCCGCTGCGCTCGGCCGACATCCGCACCAAGGCCGAGTCGGTCGGCAACACCGAGCGCTCCGACGTTTGCGCGATTCCGGCCGCCGCGGTTATCGCCGAGGCGGTGGTCGCGTTCGAACTGGCCAACGCCTTCGTGGAAAAGTTCGGCGGCGATTCGCGGACCGAGATCGCGCGCAACTACCAGGGCTACCTCGAGCAGGTGCGCAATTTTTGACGCCGCCGGGCTCCAAGGGCGCGATGGCTCCGAAGTTGATCCTTACGGGCTTCATGGCGACGGGCAAGAGCGCGGTGGGCCGCGCGGTCGCGGCGCGCCTGGGATGGAGGCTGCGCGACAGCGACGCCGAACTGGTGGCGCGGGCGGGCAAGCCGATTCCGGCAATCTTCGCCGAACACGGCGAGGCGTACTTTCGCGCGCTGGAGCGCGAGGTAATCGCCGCGCTGGCTGACGAACCGGCGCTGTGTCCGCAATGCGGCGAGCCGCGGCCCGCGGTTATCTCGACCGGCGGCGGCGCGCTGGTCGATGAACGCAACTACCTCGCGCTCAAGCGCGCGGGCGTGATCGTGTGTCTGAGCGCGCGCCCCGAGGTGATCGCGGAGCGCGTGCGGCGCGCTCCGCACAAGCGGCCCAAGCTGCTCGAGGGTGGCCAGCCGCTGGAAGCGCGGATCAACGAACTCCTTGAAGAACGGCGCGCGGCCTACGCGCGCGCCGATTATACCGTGGACACATCCGATCTTTCGGTTGCCGAGTCGGCCGAACGCGTACTCGAGATCTTCAGCCGGCACGGCGGAAGGAGACATCGATGCACACCTTCCGCGTAAAACTGGGCCGCGACGCACATCCAGTTCACGTCGGCGCCGGGACGCTCGAGCAGACCGGACGGCTCGCGCGCAAGGCGGGCCTTGCCGCCGGACGAGCGCTGATCGTCACCGACGTAAACGTTGCGCGTCTTTTCGGCGAACCCGTGGCCGCCTCGCTTGCCGAGGCGGGCTTTGCCGCGCGGACCCTGGAGGTTGCGCCGGGAGAGCAGAGCAAATCTTTCGCGGCGCTCGCGCAAGTTTTCGACGCGATGGTCGAGGCGGAACTCGATCGCGCCAGCACCGTGTTTGCGCTCGGCGGCGGCGTGGTCGGCGACCTCGCCGGCTTCGCCGCGGCGACCTACATGCGCGGCGTGGCGTTGGTGCAAATCCCGACCACGATGATCGCGCAGGTCGATTCGTCCCTGGGCGGCAAGACCGCGATCAACCATCCACGGGCCAAGAACCTGATCGGCGCGTTCTACCAGCCGCGCCTGATCGTCGCCGACGTAAAACTGCTCGAGACGCTCCCCGATCGCGAATTTCGCGAGGGCCTGGCCGAGGTCATCAAGTACGGCGCGATCATGGATGCGCCGATGATCGAAGAACTGGAGCAGGGGCTCGACGCGATTTTGCATCGCGATCCTGCGGCGCTCGAGCGGATGGTCGCGCGCTCGCTGCATCATAAGGCGACTATCGTCGCGAGCGACGCGCGCGAGGGCGGCCTGCGCAAGATCCTGAACTATGGACACACGGCCGGGCACGCGCTCGAAGCGTCGTCGGGCTACGGCAATTACCTGCACGGCGAGGCGGTCGCGATCGGGATGGTGGCGGCGGGCCGGCTCTCGCAGGCGTTCGCGGGACTGAGCGCCGCCGAGGCCGAACGGCTCGAGCGGCTGATCACGCGGGCCGGCTTGCCGACCGCGATGCCCGAGGGATGGCGCGGCGAGGATTTCGTGCGCGCGCTGCGGCTCGACAAGAAGCGCACCGGCGACGAGGTCGAGTTCGTGCTGCTCGATCGCATCGGCGACGCGCTGACCTGCAAGCTGAGCTTCGAGGAGATTGTCGCCAACCTCGGCTGAGCGAATCCGCCGGCCGGATCTTTCTTCGGCTGGCGCAGGCTATCCGCTTATCCCTTGCGTTCCATCAGCCTAACGCGGCCGAGGAACTTCGGCCGGATGAGCACGGTCTCAAGCGGCAGCACGCTCATCGCGAGCAGTCCGTTGAAGGCCATCACCAGCGCCAGCATCAGGCCCATCTCGGCGAGGAATCGCAGGTCCGAGAGGAAATACCAGGGCAGCACGCCGACCACCATGGTGAAGGCGACGAAAAAGGTCGCCTCGCCGGTGGTAAAAACCGCGCGCGTCACTGCGGCCTGCACGTCGCCGTCAGCCGCGCCCTGGAACTCCTCGCAGATGCGGCTTAGCAGGTAGATTCCGTAGTCGATGCCGACGCCGAGCCCGACCGCGACGACCGGCAGCGTGTTGACGTCGAGGCCGACCCCGCGGAGATACATCACCGAATCAGTGGCGAACTGCGCGAACAGCAGCGGCACGAGCAGCATCGCAGCGGCGACGGCCGAATGGTACGTCAGCACGCACATCACGAAGATGGTCGCGAGCAGGTAGAGAAGGATTTTCAGATCGGCCGCGCGCACCACGTGGTCGAGCGCGTATTGCAGCGCCACCGCGCCAGTGGCAAGCCGGATGCGGTAGATGGGCGAGGGTTTGGGCTGCACTTCGGCGATCGCGCGCTTGGCCTGCGCCATCGCCTGGTCCACCGTGCTCGCGCGCAGGTCCTTGTACCACAGGATGACGTCGCCGTTGGTGCCGTTGGGCTCGATTATGTTGGCGAAGTTTTCCAGCGAGTGTCCGGTGCGGGTCCAGAACAGGTAGGCGCCCACGTCATGGCCGGTGAGATCGATCGGCAGCCACTTGGGATTGCCGCCGCGCAGGATGAGACCCGTATAAGGGATGTAGTCCGCGAGCGAGAGCGTTGCGATTGCGCCATGGTTGCGCTCGATCGCCTTCTGGAAACGAAGCATCGAGTCGTACACCTCGGGATAGTAGAGCGCGCGCGGAAGCTTGCCCTCCCATACCACATTGAGGGTCGCGGTGCCGGCCAGATTGGCGTTGATTTCGCGCTCGGCAACGTTGAATTCGTTGTCGGGCCACAGCAGCGGGCTCCCGATCGAGACGTTGCCGACCGGACGGCTGATCGCCACAAACGCGAGCAGCGCCGCCGCCGGGAGCGCGATCGCCGTCGCTACAATCCGCATCCGCGGCGTCAGCAATCCGGCCAGCACCCGCTGCACGGGCTCGATCAGCCGAGTGCTGAGCGAGGGGACTTCGTGGGTGATGAAGACGCTTACGTCCTTGGGCGGCGGTAGAAGGGCGAGCAGCACCGGCGTGAGCAGCACCGCCGAGGGAATGATCAGGAGCGACCAGGTGCCGCAGAGCACGCCGAGCTTCTGAATTATCGGAATCGGCGCGAGGCAAATCATGTAGAGCCCCGCGACGTCGCACATGATGCCGAGGAAAGCCGGCGCGAACATCGAGGCCAGCGCGCCCGCCGCGCCGGACACGCGCTCATGGGTCTCGTAAAGAATCTCGTAGTAGCGCCGCGTGATTTGCAGCGAGTGGCTGAGCGCCCGCGCCATCAGCAGCACCGGCACCACCACGGTCAGCGGTTCGAGGTTGAGCCCCATCCATCCGCCCGCGCCGAGCCCCCAGATGGTCGATACGGCGGCCGCGATAATCGGGGTTAGCGCGCCGGCGAGGCTGCGCATGTAGTCGATGTGGGCCAGAATGATCAGGGCGAGCGAAAGCAGGAAAATCCACAGCGCCTGATGGCCATAGCGGTAAACCCACGCGATCAGCATCACGCGCCCGGCCGTGTAGAACTCGACGTTCGGATCGCTCTCTGCCGCGAGCATCTTGTGCACGCGCTCGAAGACGCCGGCATAGTCGAGGCCTTGCTCGAAGAACGCGGCATCGATCAGGGTCGCCTTCTCGTCGGGCGAAACCAGGATTCCGGTGACGCCGGCGGCG
>Ga0335070_10000382_pt1 | contig 50841 bp, 54 predicted proteins | sample Lox_Sample_13_FD_206722 | JGI IMG/M metagenome (GOLD analysis project Ga0335070, IMG submission 206722) | Soil microbial communities from Loxahatchee National Wildlife Refuge, Florida, United States - Lox_Sample_1.3 | ecosystem: Environmental > Terrestrial > Soil > Wetlands | place: USA...
GGATTCACCACCGTGCACCAGCCTGGTAAGGCGCTCCACGATCTCTTTCAGGGCGTGAGACTGCGCGCTCAACTCCTCGGCCGCTGAGGCGCTCTCCTCAGCCTGAGCTGCCGTGCTCTGCGTCACTTTGCTCATTTGTGTGATCGCCATGCTGATCTGCACGATCCCGCGTGCCTGTTCTTCGGAGGCGCCTCGGATTTCATCGGTTTCCGCCTTCACCGCGCCGGCGATCTTGTTGTTTGCCTCCATCGCCTGCAAGACGTTATCGAGCTGGTGCTTGCCGTCCTGAGATTTCGAGAGGGACTCCTCAATGAGCGCAGAGGTATCTCGAGCGAACAGCAGCAGATAGAACTGTATGGTTCGCACGCTCGCAAACAGTTCTCTATCCGGAACAACCGCGACAATGGTCCAGGGCTTGACCTGCGCGCGCCGGAAACAGGCAGTCCTGGCGATTCCTTCGAACACGTAACTCAAAGATCCGTTCGCTCGGCTCACCATCTCACCGCTGAAATCGGTCTTGGCTATATTCAACGACATGATCTTCGAGGCATCGGGATGAGCGAACACGAGTCCGGAGGCGTCGAACATGTACACGTACCCGGTTTCGCGAAAGCGGTACTTGCTAACAAAACTATCGGAGAAGTTGGACAGCTCGATGGGTGTTCCCAGGATGCCGACGACCTGAGTGCCTGCTTTGATCGGCGCCGTGAGCAGCACCACAGGTCTGCCCGTCGCCGGCGATTTCATGACATCGCCGAGCCAAAGCTCTCCTTGCCGCGCATGCTCCACGTGGCTCCGAAAGCCCTCGATTTGCCTGACTCAGAAGGTTTCAGCTAGCCGCAAACCCGGTTCCCGGCGTGTTCCCCGACGCTCGCAAACCCTCGAGAGGATGGGTCGGCGCCACAGATGAAGCCAGTGGCGCCGGTGGTGTGGTAGGGTTTGTGGCGGGACGGCGGTGAACTGTGCCGTGTCTTCGGGTAATTTGGGCGTCGAGCAGCCCATCTGAGGAATCGAGGTCCTGACTGCCGGCGTGGGCGGCAGGAGGCGCAAGCCGTTCTGGCAATGCGATGTTGGTATGGCGGGCGGCGGAAACGGGCGTAGCCAGCTCGGGCACCAGCAGCAGGGTCAGAACGCCGGCCGCCACTGAGACGACTGTCCGCAATATCCGGTTCATATAACGTCGAAGCCGCCTGGAATCATCAACATGCTTAAAGAAAATGACCCTGTAAATGTAACATTATTGCGAGGAAATGCAATAGCAAAAAAGGGTAGCAGAGATTACCTAACCAGCGTTAATGGCCGCCTGATGCGAAAAGAGGAATCATTTCTTAAAATGAATTATTATTTCCTGCGAATTGCGAACCCGAGGGAGGCGAACCAGCAGGTAGTGGAGGACATGACCCGGCGACCGGCCTCCAGATCCAATTGGGCATTCCTGCCGAGAGCGTGAGTCATTCCGCCATCCAACATCCAGGTGCCGTCGCTGCCCCAAGCCGCAGGGCTCATGTTATAGGCTTCCACGTATCCGTTGAGACCGGCGAAAAGGGCCCGCCCGACAGACACGGCCTGGGTGCGCTGGGCGAACCTCCCGGCCCCGTCCGAAACAGACGCGACACCGATGGTCCCGCCGGCGCTCCACTTTGCCGGCAGGTTCGTGGACCACGCCAGTGTGAGGCTGGGGTCAACCGCCGAACTGGTGAACAGAGGGCCTCCTAGCGGCAAAGAAATTGTGGGAATTAGCGAAAATGGGGGCCACAGATCGTGGCCCGGATACAATGCGATTTTGGCGCCCAGGCTGAAGTCCGACCATCCACGGGCCTGAACCGCGTGACCGGTGTCCACAGTCCTCGAAGATAAGAAACCGTCTCCCCCGAATCGGATTTCTGTGTTGCTTCCGACGCCGAACCGGGCCAGAGGGCTACCCCACGCCAATGTCCGCTGAGATGTGTTTTGGCCTGCTTCGGAATTCCACGCAAATCCGCCCTCGAATTGCAGCACGCCGGCTGGCAATACCTGAGTCGGCACGCCGAATCCTGGTCGGTCAGCAGTGAATTCCCCCGGTTCCGATTCGGGTGTTTGGGTGGGCTGGGCTAAGGGTTGCGCGGGGAGGGCCATGGCGGAAGTCAGAGCCATTCCGGCCAGCAAGGTCATTTTCATGATCAACGTGCTTTTCGGCGGCGAATTCGATTTCTTGACGTTTCCCGGGTGATGCGCTAAAGCCCTGAAGATTTTCTACCGATCCTTGTCTTTGAGCGACATCATCGCTGTCCGCTTTTCGTTCGCTCCAAAGGAAAGGACATGTCATTGACAGCAATTGCACCGACAGAGAATAACTCCTCGACGAAGACTGACGACCGCGCCGGAAAATACCTGGTCTTTCAACTGGCCAAGGAAGAATTTGGGATTCGCGTGCTGAAGGTGCGAGAAATCATGGGGATTCAGGACATCACCGCGGTGCCCCAGACGCCCGGCTACGTGAAAGGCGTCATCAATTTGCGCGGGAAAGTGATCCCCGTGGTGGATCTGCGTTTGAAGTTCGGGTTGCCGGAAATCGAGTACACGCAGCGCACGTGCATCATCGTGGTGCAAGTCGAGGCCGATTCCCACAACATGCTGATGGGCATCGTGGTGGACGGAGTGGCCGAGGTTCTGAATCTCGTGCCCGGGGACATCGAGGACACGCCGGATTTCGGCCGGGGCGTGGTGACGCCTTACCTGCTCGGCATGGCCAAGATCAAGGGCAATGTCAAGATTCTGCTGGACATTGACCAGGTGTTGACCAGCCAAGAACTGCACGGGCTGGAGTCGGTGCTGAACTAGCCCCAGTATCAGAAGGAGCTGTCATCACCATTCGGACCAATGATCTGGTTTTTTGATTAGGCCGCGTGGCCGGGCGCGCCATCATCATAATGAAGTCGCGGCTCATTGAACTAGCCGGTCCCGTTGCACGGTCAGTGTCGTCGGCTAACCGGTTGCTTGCAGCCTGCCCCTAGACTAGTCTGGGCTAAGAGTCTCAGGAAAGGTTTTCGCGCCAGGAAACTGGAACGTCTCGCGCTGACCGAGGACCGCAACCAGATTCTGCAATGGGCTGCCAACCTGTGTGGAGCACAACCTTCCGGATGGACTGGTGGCCTACTGGAGAACTATAACATCCTTCGATTGCCTATCTCCAGTAGGTTCTTCTTAACCAAGCAGCACCCATCGTCCCCAACATTGTCAGCACAGGAAGAAAAACCATTCCTAGCACTTGAGCTTTTATGCCGATAGCGATTTCCATACAACGCATATCGGCAGCGAGACCACACACTTAGCTTTCGGTGATCTTACCCACTTAGTCATCACTTACCGGTGTCGTCGGCAAGCTTAGTCAAACTGTCCCCACAACTAAGGTTGTTGCTTTCACACTTCCCACTGCCGTCGCCGAAGAGCCTACTGCGAGGCACTCCTCGCGGAGTAGACTTCTATGCGACGCTTAGCACTTCCAACCCTCGTCTTTCTATGTCACGCGGTTCAACCGGCTGGCTCCGCCTTAGCGGCTGAAGGCCCAGATACCACAACCCAACCCAGAAACACTGTTGCTGAACAATCGCCATCCGAGACAAGCGCTTGGCCGAAATGGCTGAAATTCGGCGTATTGGAACGCAACCGCATGGAGGCCCCCTTCGGTGTCGGATTCAAAAAAGGCGCTGATCAGCTTTACGATTTGAATCGCGTGCGGCTGGATGTGACCCTCAAGCCGGAGTCGTGGCTGCAGTTTGTCGTGCAAGGCCAGGACACGCGCGCCTTCGCGTACAAGGGGCCTGCCGGCTCGATGCAGGACCCGGTGGATCTGCGCCAGGCCTACGTCCAGGTCGGAGACGGGGAACGCAGCGGGTATATGGCTCGCGTGGGCCGGCAGGAGATGAACTATGCCGGCGGCTGGCTGATCTCGCCCTCCGATTGGGGCAATACCGGCCGCACGGTGGATGGCGCGGTGGTGTCGTACAAAAAAACGGGCCTGAAGCTGGACGTTCTCACAGCTTCGGCCATGTTACCCGACCCGAATCGCTTTGACCGGCATCGGCCCGGCGACCGGATGTCCGGCGCCTACGGCTGGTTGGACAAGCTGGTGCCCCGGGCCTCGATTGAGCCCTTCCTGTTCTATCGAACCCAATTGAACGTGGTTTCCGAACTCGGTCATCACGGCGAGGCGGACTCGTTCAACGGCGGCGTCCGCATGGTCGGCCGCCTGCCCGGCCGGTTCGATTATTCCACCCTCATCGTCAGCCAGTGGGGTTCCTACGCGGGCGATGGGATCTCTGGGTTGGGCGGCGCTCACTCGATTGGCTGGACCCTCAACAGCTCATCGTGGAAGCCGCGCATCAGCGCGGAGTACGATCACGCTTCCGGCGATCACGGCTCCAAGGACGGCTCTCGCGAGACCTTCGATCAGTGCTACGGCGGCTATCACTATCAGTTGGGCATCGCCGACCGGCTGGGCTGGCGCAACTCGCGCAACCGGCGCGTGGGGTTCGAGTTCACGCCGCTCGCCAAGCTGAAGGTGGTGACGGATGTGCGCGACCTGTCGCTCGCCACCGTGGCGGACTCGCTCTACGACGCCTCGGGCGCGAAAAGCGTGTCCAACCCGAAGGCCACCAGCACCCACGTGGGCGTCGAGCTGGATAGCTACGCGGCCTTCCAGCTCACCAACACGGCCAGCATTGGAGGGGGCATCGGTCATCTGTTTCCGGGAGCCTATCTGCTTCAGTCCGGAAAAGGCGGCTACACATTCCCCTACTTGATGGTCACCAAGAAGTTCTGATCGCCAGCCCACCTGCTCGATACTGCGCGCCGGCTAGTCTGCTGGCGCGTAGTATCCCCGTCTCCAGGAAGCCCGGTATTTCGGCTGCCCCGGTGCGCGTTCGATCCGCACCCGCACGTGGCGGTACTTCCCGTCGCGCTCCAGGTTGGCTGGCGTGTACCCCAGCACGTACTGGTGGAGCAGTTCGCGCCCGATCTTCTCCGCCACCGCAGGCAGTTTACCCGGATTGTCGACCTCGTAATAGCGTCCTCCGCCCTGTTCGGTAATCTCGCCGAGCAGCGCGGCTCCCGCAGGCTTCTCCGGCTCTTCGCGTTGCGGAGGAGTCCAATCCACAAGGCCGATGGCATAGATTTCAACATCCGATTCCCGCGCCAGATTCTCCACGTCCCGAGCGCGGAAGCGGCTGTTGTTGTCTGCGCCATCGGAGACAATGAGGAGCGCCTTGCGGGGGTTGTGGGCCTTCTTCATCTGCCGGAGACCCAGATAGACCGCGTCCAGCAACGCCGTGCTTCCCTTTGGCTTCACGAATGCCACGCGGTTCTGAATTTCTTCCGGCGCGGCGGTGAAGCCCATCGCCAGTTCTGCGCGGTCCCGGAACTCCACCAGGCAGAATTCATCCTTTGGATTGCCAGTCTTGAGAAACTGGGCCACGGCTTCCTGCAGCCGGTTGAATTTGTCGGACATGCTGTGGCTGAAGTCGAGAACCAGACCGATAGAGAGTGGCGCCTCCTCAGCCGAGAAGTATTTCACTTCCTGCTCGGTCTTCTCCTCGAAGACCTGGAAATTCTCCTTTGCCAGGCCCGTGACAAATCGGCCCTTGTCATCCGTAATCGCGACGTGGATCAGCACGACCGCGCTGTCCACCTTGAAGTCCGGGCGGGCCGGATCCCCGCTGGCCGTGGAGGAATTGGGCCGTCTGCGTGCCACCGCGTCTTGCGGCACGACCGGCAATACCCCGAAGGCGGCGACGAGCATTAGCGGCAGATAGATGCCTAGCAATCGGCGGCAGAGTCGACTATTCATGCTTATCTAATGGCCACGGTATCTCGGGTGAATCATGCAGACAAGGGTACGGACAGAGTAAGTAGTACCGGTACGCCGGTTTCAGCGTTTAATGAATAACGGTGCCGCGTACCTAAAGTCCTGCTCCCCTTTTCCCGATTGATCCTGGTAGCGGCGTGCAAGCCCCCATGGGCCCCCAGCAAACCGCTGTACAGGCTCTAGCGTTGTTCCAGGAAAACGTCATGCCATCAATTGCTGTCGCATCAACAGAGAGCAGTGCCGTTAAGACCGAGGACCGGGCCGGCAAGTACCTGGTCTTTCAACTGGGCCGGGAAGAATTCGGAATTCGTGTGCTGAAGGTCCGGGAAATCATGGGCATTCAGGGCATCACGGCCGTGCCGCAGACGCCGGGGTACGTGAAGGGCGTTATCAATCTGCGCGGCAAGGTGATTCCGGTAGTCGATCTGCGTCTGAGGTTCGGATTGCCGGAGGTCGAGTACACGCAGCGCACGTGCATCATCGTGGTGCAAGTCGAGGCCGATTCCCAAAACATGCTCATGGGCATCGTGGTGGACGGAGTGGCGGAGGTTCTCAATCTCGTGCCCGGGGATATCGAGGACACACCGGATTTCGGCCGGGGCGTGGCGACCCCTTACCTGCTGGGCATGGCCAAGATCAAGGGTAATGTCAAAATTCTGCTGGACATTGACCAGGTGCTGACCACACAAGAATTGCACGGGCTGGAGTCCGTGCTGCAGTAGAAAAAAAGATCTGAAAGAGGAAGACTCATATGAAATCGCAAATGACTATTGGGAAGAAGTTGATGCTCAGCTTTGGCGCCGTGCTGGCGCTCATGCTGGGGCTTAGCTATTCCTCGCTCACCGCGGTTGGTACGCTCGGCAACCATCTGAGCGAAATGGCCAACAAGACAGCAAGGAAAGTCGACCTGGCAGGCGAAATTAGGGCGTCTGCTGCTGAGATGAGAGGCAGTGTGCGGGAAATGATTCTGGTTTCGGCGCTCAAAGACACAGCCGAGTTCGACAAGGCGCGACAGGCGTTCAACGACAGTGGCAAGATCGTTGCGAAGGCGATTGCTGAGGCGCGACCGATGCTGGTGACCGAACGCGGGAAGCGCGCGGCCGACAGAATTGAAGAAGGCCTCGCCAACTGGTCTCCGCTGGTCGTGCAAATTGCGGAGCTATGCGCGAAAGGACAACTGGAGGAGGCTTATCGCGTCCGGAAAGAGAAGCAGAAGCCCATTGCCAATGATGTAAAAAAGGCGTCGGAGGACATTCTGGAGATCAACCGGGAACTGCTGGTGTCAGCGAGTAAAGACGGGGCGCAGGCCGCCGCGACGAGCCGCTGGATCGCCTTCGTGCTGATCGGGATCTGTCTGGCGGTAGGAGTGGGCGTGGTGTTCATCGTACGCCAAATCAGCAGCACGCTGCGGCAGATTGCCGGCGAGATGGCCGACGGCGCCCAGCAGGTGGCGGCGGCTGCTGGGCAGGTTTCCTCTTCCAGCCAGTCGCTGGCGCAGGGATCTTCAGAGCAGGCGGCGTCCATTGAAGAGACCTCGGCCTCGAGCGAAGAGATCAACTCCATGGCGCGCAAGAATGCCGAGAATTCCAAGTTCGCGGCGGACAACATGGTGGAAGCGGCGCAGCGCGTGGAGGAAGCCAACCGGAATCTCGAGCAGATGGTGACCTCGATGAACGAGATCAACGCCTCCAGCGAGAAGATCAGCAAGATCATCAAGGTCATTGACGAGATCGCGTTTCAAACCAACATACTGGCGTTGAACGCGGCGGTGGAAGCGGCGCGGGCGGGCGAAGCGGGCATGGGATTCGCGGTGGTGGCCGATGAAGTCCGCAACCTGGCGCAGCGCTGCGCGCAGGCGGCCAAGGATACTGCGGGGCTGATCGAGGAATCGATTTCCAAGTCCAACGACGGCAAGACTAAGCTCGAACAGGTGGCCAAGGCAGTGGGATCGATCACCGACAGCGCCACCAAGGTGAAGACGCTGGTGGACGAAGTCAAGTTGGGCAGCGAGGAGCAGGCGCGAGGCATCGAGCAGGTGGCCAAAGCCATCACGCAGATGGAGAAGGTCACTCAGACCACCGCGGCCAATGCGGAGGAAAGCGCCTCGGCCAGCGAAGAGTTGAGCGCACAGTCCGACACACTGCGCGCCATTGTCGCGCGTTTGAACGGGATGGTGGGCGGCGGTTCGGAAGCCGTCCACTCTGTCTCGCATGCGAAGACCGTTCACCACGCAAGTGCGCGGAAACGCGCCGCGGCAATGCCGTCGGCAGCGTTGCTGGCGAAGCCGGTTAACTTCCACCAGGAGCCGGTCGCGGTTTCCGTCACCGGCGACAAGAGCTCGTTTCCGCTAGAAGGCGATTTTAAGGAGTTCTAGAAAGACTCTTCGATTGGCCGGTCAGCCTGTCCGCGAGATATGGCTGACAGGCCAAGACCTGGAATATGGGGTCAAATCTGATCCTGGCGGGTGCGGCGCTCCTGGCGATAAGCGAGGCTCTGGCGGGCTCCTTCCTCCTCTGCCGTGAGCGACGACGTCGCCGGCACGCGGAGAAGGAAGGAGCCGAGAACCGCGCCCTCATGATCGAGGTGCAGAAACTCGCCCGCATCGGCAACTGGGAGTTTGACCTCATCCACGATCAGATCCGCTGGTCGGAGGAAACTTTTCATATCTTTGGCCTCCCGCCCGGTTCCGAGGAACCGGAATTCGCCGATGTCCTGCTGGCCATCAATTCGGAAGACCGGCCCATGTTTGATGCCGCGATCGAGCAGGCGATTTCGGAAAGACAGCCGTACAGCCTCGATCTTGCGCATTCGCACCCCCGAAGGGACCCAGAAGTTCATCCACGCGCAGGGCTCGGCACTGCATGATAGCTCGGGAACAGCGCTGCGATTGATCGGAACGCTGCTCGATATCACCGAGCGGAAAAGGGAGGAGAACCGGCTGGCGACCGCGGCCACACACGATTCGTTGACGGGTCTGGCCAACCGGAGATATTTTTCAAATGAACTGGAGTACGCGATTCGCGTCAGCCGGGAATCCGGAAAACCCATTGGCGTTTGTCTGTGCGACATCGACCGGTTCAAACAGGTCAACGATACTCATGGCCATACCGCGGGCGACGAAGTCATCCAGGCCTTTGCACGTTGGCTGAGCGAGGGCGTGCGGCGCGGCGACCTTGCGGCGCGATGGGGCGGCGATGAGTTTTGCATCCTGTTCCCCGCCACCAGCGCGGAAAGCGACGGGCTCTCGGTGGAACGCATCCGGCAGAAGCTGGCCTCGCTCCGGTTCTCGGCGCCAGGCGGAAGTCTGTTCGGCGTGACAGGCAGCTTTGGCATTGCCGAACTCGACGCCGGCATGAGCAGCGAGGACCTGATGGAGTCAGCCGATCGAAGCTTGTATGCGGCCAAGCAGCGAGGCCGCAATTGCCTGATGCTTTCGCAAGGTAACCAGGAAGCTGATGTCACCACGCCGGCGCACGAGATGCACTGCTAGCTCCGACCGTCCTTTTATTTCCAGGCACATCCGCCTGCGAATTTCGGATCTCAAGAAAAACATCAGCTCAGTTGATCGGGAGGCACCGCCAGGATCACCTCGACCTTGACCGGGCGTCCGTCGCGGACCGCAGGCCGGAACTCCCAATAGGCTAGATACTCGAGTAGAGCGCTGGTCGTCGGAAGCGTCGGTTCGTGGCTGGGCAGGATTCTCAAGTCGCGAAACCGGCCGGATTCGTCTAGAAATCCGTGGATCAGCAGATATTCCGAACCATGCTGCCAATCTTCGGGCGGGCGTACGGTGACCATGGGGTAAGGGGCGCCGACCGGAGCCGGTTTTCCAAGCTTCACCAGCCCGCCGGCCTGAACCGGGCCGGCCATGTCAGGAACGCAGAACTGCAGGACCCATTCTCTGGATGCACCCACCTGGAGGTACACGGTGTAAATCGGCCTTCCCGACAAAGCTGCCGCGGCGTCGGGGAATGTTTCTGAAGTCGAGTTTTGCACGACCACGATATCGAAGACGCCGTTATTAGGATGAATAATCCGGAGCGGCGTGCCTTTCAACCCGGCGGGGTTCAGGATTCCGAAAAGGCCATCGCCGGTGCCGCCAGGGCCGGATTTGCCACCGTTCCCGCCTTCGTCGGCGCCATCGGCTCCATTGCCGGATGAACCATTGCTGTCCGAGGCATCGCCGGGACGCCCGAAACCGGAAAGAGCAGCTGCTCCAGGCAATCGCGCTATCTGGCTGCCCGGAGGGATAAACAGGCCTTTCAGTGCGTCGCTGAGCGGAGCCGGGTTTGGAGAAAGCGCCAGCAACTGCACGGGCTCGCCGGTCAACGGATCGATCGAGCTGGAGCCCGCAGGGCCACCTGCCGGGTCCAGCATGCGCAACGGCATGGTGGTCGCTGGCGGCACCGGAAGGGCGGCGTGCAAGGGAACCGGAGCCGGGGCCATACGGAGATCGGAGGTAGACAGCGCGAGATTGGGCGCTTCGAGCAAAGGAGTAGACGCCAGACGCGGCGGTTCCAGTTGTAGCTTTCGGTTGCCCGGTACGATGGGCCGGTCGGGCCGCTTAGCGGCGGCGTCCCAGAAGACAAGCTGGGGAAGCCTTTTGTCGATCTGTACCGCCATGGTGGGCGGCATATCGGGTTGCAGAATAGTCTGCGTTGCCGTGTTCTTAACCGGCAAATCCGGCAATTCGAACTTTTTGGGCTCGACTTTGGGCAGCTCGGGGAGCTTCGCGATTTTCGAAAACAGGCTGGCTTCAGGCTTGGGGGTGGGTACGACGGGCGGTTCGAGCGGTTTTGCCTGGGCGAACTTGCGAAGGTCTTTCCGCCGGATAGCAACCTGCGAATCGCGTTTTTCCTGGTCGATTGGCGCGGGGGCCGGCTTCGTTGCCGCCGCAAGATCCAGGCGATTGGGAAGCCGGATCACCAGAGGATGCCGCGTTTCCTGCCGGACGACGAAATCATCGTCTGAGGAGTTGAACAGATCGGGGGACAAGAACAACAGGGTGACGACGACTGCGTGCGCCGCGATGGAATAGAAGAGCGGGCGCCATGCGCGCCGGGGCCGCGCCTCCAGTGCGGTGAAGATCGGCGCCGCGTCGGCTTTAGGGCGGGCTTTACCCGAGCCAAACAGCCAGGAAATGACCGCCAGGATAAGCAACGCCGGCATGACTTCTCACTCTCCCGTGCGGAAGTAGTGCCGGAGTTAGCTGGCGTTGCGAAGCCGGGTAGGCGGCACAGACATGCGCAGGGAAGATTTCTCCAAAAATAGCGCGCGCAGGTCCTGCATCGGCAGCGTTTCCGGAATCGACGAGCGATCCGAAGGCGCGGTCGGAGCCTTTTCCAGCGTGCCATGCCCGGTGGTCAGGTTCTTCAGACCATAGAGAGCCAGCTCGAAACGATCCTTCACGCCGACTTTCTGGAAAAGCCGTGACAAATACACCTTCACGGTTCCTTCCGAGATCAGCAGCATGGAGGCGATCTCTTTGTTCTTTAATCCCTGGCTCAGCAGACTGACCAGTTGGCCTTCGCGCTTGGTGAGGGCGATTCGCTTGGCTGAAAGAAAGCTGTCGGTCAGCGCCTTTTCAAACCAAAACTCGCCTTCATTTACGCGCTGAAGACATTTAATCAATAGCTCGGACGGCAGCGTTTTCCGCAGAATTCCGCGAACGCCGAGCGCCATGGCTTGCAGCGCCAGTTCGGTGGAAATGGAATGCACCCAAAGCACGATTTTTGCATTCACCGAAGCTTTTTTGAGCTCGCTCAGGATGCTGAAAGTAACGTCCGAGGTCAAATCGATTAACAGGATATCGGGCTCGCCGCCATCCAGGATTTCTTTGAGCCTGGCGGTGGTGGAGCAGACCCCCGTTAATTGAAAGCCGTCAACGCTGGCCAGAACAGATTCCAGACCCCTGGCCAGAATGGGTTCATCGCTGAAGAGAAGCGTGCGTGTCATAATTCGTAGGTCAGAATATCATCGCTGTTATCCATAAAGCTAGCACTTTTTTGCAGTTTTTTTTAATTTATTGATAATTACGAAATATTTATTGAAAAGTCCCGTCACTCACGCCCGCACTGGCGGCCGCAACAGGCGGCGCCGGCCCACGTTGCCCACTAACCTTGGTCAACAGAGGGATACCATCTATTTTCGGTATTGCTTGCAAGCCCTTCAAGTATTTAAATTGCTGGAGTATCTGAATTTTATCGCATGAACAGGCGAGAAAGCCCGCGCATGGATGTCCAGCTCAAATGTCACGTGGCCCCGATGAAAACCTGGCCGCAGGGATTGCGTGGCGTCACCGAAAATATTAGCCGCAATGGCGTGCTGATATATTGCACGGATGGATCCGCGGGCGAGCAGTTGCGCGTGGGCGAGATCGTTACGGTGGAAATCGAGTTACCCGAAAATCCCGTTTTTGGCAGGAAATGCATCCACTGCCAGGCAACAGTTGTGCGAATTTCCGGTGAGAAAGGCCAGCCATTTCACGTTGCATTCAGCGTGAATCAGATGAAATTCACGGAATACGTGAATCCGATGCCGCAATTTGAGGAAATCGGAGCTGGTGCAGGAAATCTTCAGGTTTAACGGGTCTTTTATGTTGAGGCGCAGAGTTCATTCCGCTCCCCATGGCCGTCTGCTGCGGGCCGCGCGGAACGGCTCGCCTCTCGGCGGGATCTGGCCCGGCGTCAAAATGGCGCCACGGGCTAAATAAGATGAACGCACCCAAACCCCATTTCGCAGTCCGCCTGCTGCCGTCGCTGACGGATGCGGCATTCCTCATGCCGATCGCGTTTCTGTTCCTCAAAATGGGCGGAGCCACGGGCATGTTGGGGGATGGCGACACCGGCTGGCACGTGCGCACGGGTGAATGGATCCTGGCTAATCATCGCGTTCCGCACCAGGATTTCTTTTCCTACACCCGGGCGGGACAGCCCTGGTATGCGTGGGAGTGGCTGTGGGACGTCGTGTTCGGCTGGATGCACCAGCGCGCGGGCATGGCCGCCGTGGTGTTGGTTAGTGTTCTGGTCGTATGCATGACCTCGGTCCTGCTGTTCCGGCTGACGCGCCGCAAGTGCGGCAGTGCGCTGATGGCCATCCTGGTGATGATTTTCGTTACGGGCGGAACCGCCATTCACTGGCTGGCCAGGCCGCATCTGTTCACCATGCTGTTCACGGTGATTTTCTACTCCGTTCTGGAGCGAGTGAAAGAAGGAAACGTCCGGCTTCTCTGGTGGCTGCCTGCGTTGACGGTGCTGTGGACCAATCTGCATGGTGGATTTTTCCTGGGCATCGCCCTCGCGGGCGCTTACGCAGCCGGTGAAATTGCGGATGCGCTGCTGACCTCTGATTCCGGCCAGCAGCAAAGCGCGCTCCGGCGCAGCGTGCCCTATCTGGCCACCGCGGCAGGGTGCTTCGCGGCGACATTTATTAATCCGTACTTTTATCATCTGCACGCGCACATCATCGAATACCTGAGCGACAGCTATCAGTACAAGAACATTGTCGAGTTCCAGTCGTTCGATTTTCACCATCCCGTGGCCATGTTTTTCGAGCCCATGCTGGTGCTGGGAGTCGCCGCCGCGGTTTGGAACTTGTACCGGCGTCAGTATGCTTACGCCATCCTGCTGGCGGGCTGGGCGCATCTGGCGCTGGTGGTCGTGCGTAATGAACCCATCTTCATGATCGTGGCCGGGCCGCTGGTCGCCGAGATGCTCGAGAGCCTGCTGCGCGAGCTGCCGGCCAAAAACCTCGCGGGCTGGATCCGCCGGGGAGCGGGCCTGTTGGAAGAATACGCCAGGGACTTTTCTTTGACCGATTCCATCGCACGGCTGCATTTGACTAGCGTCGCAGCCATGGGCCTGCTGGTCGCGCTGTTTTACGCGCCGAATGCGCCCGCCAAGTGCCGCGCCGAGTACGATGTCAAGCGCTATCCCGCCAAGGCGGTCGAGATGCTGCGACAGGCCGGTTCGCCCGAAGTGATTTTCACCGACGACGAGTGGGGCGACTATCTTATTTATCGCCTTTATCCGTCTAACCGAGTTTTCATCGACGGCCGGAGTGATTTCTACGGCACGCCCTTCAACGAGAAGTATCTGAGTGTGATGAACGTCAGATACGACTGGGAGAAGAGCCTGGCGCAGTATCACGTCAATACCATTCTCCTGTCGCCGAATGCCGCGCTCGCTGGGACCCTCAAGGAATCCCGGCACTGGCGGCCCGTCTATGACGACGGGGTCGCGATCGTGTTCCGGTCCGCCGAGGACCGTACCGGCAGCGCTGAACAAGTTTCCGTCGCCACAAACGGCGGAAAAGATCGTGATCGCAAGATCACGAAATCCCAAACCAGTGATCTCACGATCACCAAACCACACCCAAGGAGTGAACCAACATGAAGACGTTTCTGTATAACTTCATCCAGGACGAACAAGGTCAGGACCTGATCGAATACACGCTGCTTCTGGCTTTCGTGTGCCTCGCCTCTGCCGCGCTGTTCATTAGCGCCGGTGGCAGCGTGGGCGGTATTTGGAGCGCCACGAACTCGCGTTTGGCTGCTGCCAACACCTCTGCCAGCTAACGGAACCGGTGGAGGGATGTCGACCAAATATCCCTCCACTTTATTTTCTGCTGCAAGTGAGGAACAAAAGCTAGGAACGTGCACGCGGAACGGCCGTTGCGCTAGCGTCCGCCAGGTAATCACGAGACGGACAGGCCAGCGGTTAGTGCGGTGTCACGAGCGGACCGGTTCAATTTTTAGGGCTAAGGAGAAGGACCCAATGCTGAAACGGTTTTTAAAGGATGAGCAGGCTCAAGACTTGATTGAGTACACCTTATTGGTGGCGTTCGTGTGTCTCGCCACCGCGGCGCTGTTTGTCAGCTCAGGCGGTAGCCTTACGGGGATTTGGATTACAGCGAACAGCCAGCTCGGCGCCGCGAATACATCTGCGAGTTAACGTTATCTAACCGTGACTCGCGTCCGCCAGTTCGGTCATTCGGTTTTGGAACGGGAGATCCAAGACCACGTCAGCCGCTAGAGCTGAAGCGCCGGCAAGACCGGCTTGATGAGTTTGTTTTATTTGAAAGGTGAAAAATGAACCAGCGTCTGTTTTCAGTGCTTATCTTCGCGTTTGTCGTTTCCGCGGGAGCGAGCTTGTTGCTCTACCGGCTCATTGCCTCGCGCGTGACGGCCAACGCCAAGCAACCGACCGCCCAGGTCATCGTCGCCGCCCGCACCATGGAGCTTGGGACCCTGATCCGGGATTCCGATCTCAAGCTCGGCGACTGGAGCGGCCCTTTGCCCAAGGGCTCGGTTACCCGCAAAGAGGACGTAGTCGGGCGCGGCGTGATGGCCGCGATCTATGAGGGCGAGCCGGTACTCGAGAACCGCCTGGCGCCGAAGGGTGCCGGAGCGGGTCTTGCGGCTACCATCCCCGCCGGGATGCGCGCGGTGGCTGTGCGCGTCAATGAAGTAGTGGGCGTGGCCGGATTTGTCGTCCCGGGAATGCGGGTTGACATTCTGATTTCAGGGCAGCCACCGGGGGGATCGACTGCGGCCGGCACCGTCTCCAGGACTCTTCTGCAGAACATCGAGGTTCTGTCCGCCGGACAGAATTTCCAGAAAGACGCCGAGGGCAAGCCGGTGCAAGTGCAGGTCGTGAACCTGCTGGTGACGCCGGATCAGGCCGAAATTCTGAGCCTGGCGAGCAACGAGACGCGCATCCAACTGGTCTTGCGCAATCCGCTCGACACCGAGACCACCAAGACCAACGGAATCGCGTTGGCCTCCCTGTACGGGAGCACGGTCAAGCCGCCCGAGGCAGCTCCGAAGCCCCGGCCGGTTACCGCGCGCGTGACTCTTCCAGCGCCAGTGAAGGTTGAGCCGCCCAAGCCGGCTCCCCCGGTCATGGTTGAAGTCATTAACGGCGCCAAGCGCGTCGAATCGAAATTCCCCTCGGGTCCGGAGGCCAACCAATGACATTCTCGAAACTCCTTCGAGCCGTAGCGAGTTGCTTGTTAGGCGCGTGCCTGGCGCCGCTGGCGCTGGCGCCGGCTTCGGCGGCGGACGCAGCGCTCCCCGCCGCGGTCGCGGGCATGCCGACGACCACCGCGGCCGCGGCGCAGGAAATGCATTCGCAGGCCGCACGCGATCTGTTTGTGACGGTCGGGAAATCGTTAGTGGTCGATAGCCCGGTCAATATTCAGCGAGTTTCGGTGGGGAACGGGGACCTGGCCGAGGCGCTGGCCGTCAACCCGCGTGAAGTTCTGGTGAATGGAAAGGCGGTGGGCGAGACCAGCATCATCATCTGGCAGCAGGGTGGCAACCGGCTGTTCTTCGATCTGACGGTGCGGCCCAGCAACTCCAAAGTCGCCGGCATCCAGCAACAGCTCGACCGCGAGCTGGCGGGCCAGGATATTCGGGTCTCGTTCGAGAACGACACCGCATTCGTGCGCGGTACGGCGAAGGACCTCACCAGCGCTGAGCGCGCGCTCGCCATGGCATCCACCCTATCGGGGAAGACGGTGAACCTGCTGCACGTGAGCGTTCCGCCCACCGAGGCTCAGATTCTGCTCAGGGTGCGCTTCGCCGACGTGGACCGTTCCTACTCGCAGGATTTGGGAATCAACATTCTCAGTACCGGCGCCACTAACACCATCGGCCGCATCACGACCGGCCAGTTCAGCCCGCCGAGTCTGGTTTCGACTCCGGGGCAGCCAGTGCAGGTTAGTTACAGCGATCTGCTCAATGTCTTTCTGTTCCGTCCCGACCTCAATCTCGCAACGACCATCAAGGCCCTGGAGAGTAAAAACGTGTTACAGATTCTCGCCGAGCCCAACGTGCTCGCCATTAACGGAAAAACCGCCAGCTTCCTTGCCGGCGGCGAGTTCCCGTATCCGACATTGCAAGGTGGCGGCGCAGGTTTGGGAGCAGTGACCATTCAGTTCCGTGAGTTCGGCGTGCGCATCAACTTCACCCCGGTGATTACACCACGCGGAACCATCCGCTTGGAGGTAGCGCCGGAAGTCAGCTCGCTGGATTTTGCCAACGGCCTCGTGTTCCAAGGATTTAACATTCCAGCGCTGGCCACGAGGCGGGTGAAGACCGAAATCGAGCTGGAGAGCGGCCAGAGTTTCGCCATCGGCGGATTACTGGATAACCGCACCACCGAAGCTTTGAGCAAGGTTCCCGGTCTGGGGAACATTCCGCTGCTGGGCAAGCTGTTCCAGTCGCGCGCCATCCAGAAGAGCAACTCAGAACTGCTGGTGCTGGTGACGCCGGAGCTGGTGCGGCCTGTGCCGAAGGGGCAGAATCCGCCCGACCTGAAGTTCCCGACGCCGTTCATGAAGGGCATCCCGCCCGATGTTCCCAGGACTCCTGGTATGGACGTGACCGGTCCCGTGCCCACCAAACCGACGCAAGATACCGTGCCGGTCGAAGACCTGATCCAAAGCCAGAAAGCACTACCGTCCTCGCAGGGACAAACGCAGCCGCAAATTCAGTTTGTGCCTATGTTGACGCAGCCGGGCCAAGCGCCACAACCGATGACGCAACCCACGACACCAGCCGCGCCGCCAGCTCCAACAGCGGCGCCGCACACCGGAGGAGGAACTGGAGCGAGCCAGTAGATGTTGTTCGCAGTTGAGGTTTTGAAGTGTATCCCCTGACGATTGGCTTAGTCATCGAGACCAAAGAGCTGTGGGACGAAGTCCACTCCACATTGCAGGAACTACCGGTACGCCTGCTCATCGAACAGCACGAGCTGGGCGATCTCGGGGAATTTCTGGACAAGGTGGAGCGGCTTCGCCCGGAGGTCATGATCCTCGAGGTCATGAAGCTTCGGGAACCGATGGAGCACGTAGTCGGCCGCATCAAAGCCGGCTCCGCGGATCCCATGGTGATCGCGCTCCACAACACCGCAGAGCCGGAGCTGATCCTGAGCGCGTTGCGGGCGGGGGCACACGAATTTCTGCACCCCCCGCTGAAGAGCAATCTCCACCAGGCGCTGGAACGCAAGTCGGCCGAGCGCAACAAGACCAAGGAGCGCCTGCGGCAAAAAGGCAAGGTGATCGGTTTCCTCTCGGCCAAAGGAGGTTGTGGCGCCACCACTATCTCCTGCCACACGGCGGCCGAACTCGGAAGGCAGGGGAAGCACGTTCTGCTCGCCGATCTGGACCTTGACGTAGGAATGATCCGCTTCCTGATGAAGACCAAGTCGCCTTACTCGGTGCTGGATGCCATGAACAATCTGCACCGCTTGGATCAGAGTTACTGGAATGCGCTGATTTCCAACGGGCAGCCCGGACTGGAAATTATCGCCGCACCCCCCGCGCTGCCCTCCAAGCAGCAGCCCAATCAGGAACAGGTGCAGAATATGCTCACTTTCGTCCGGGGCCAATATGATTACTCGATCGTGGATTTGGGCCGGAGCCTGAACCTCACGGCCATGAACGCGCTGGATGAAATCGACGAAACCTACCTGGTCACCACGCTGGACGTTCCAGCGCTGCACCAGTCCAAGCAGATTATTCAGACACTGTCGAACGTCGGGTATGGACGGGAACGGCTGCGCCTGGTGCTCAATCGAATGCCGCAGCGGCTGGACGTGACTCCGGATGAGTTGGAAAAGATGATGTCGTTGCCGGTGTTCGCCACGCTGCCCAACGATTATCCATCGCTTTACGAATCCTATTCGGAGGGCTCGCTGCTGCCCGCCAGCAGCAGACTGGGTAAGGAACTCAGCCGGATGGCTGTCAAGATGGCGGGAATTCAACCTGACGACAAAGGAAAGAAGAAGTTCTCGCTTTTCGGTTAAGAGATCAAACGAATGCTAACTGACACAGTACAACGGACCGGCGGTCGTGAAGCAGGCTGGGTGAATCGCCTCTTCAGCAATGAAGGCTATACGCCTGAACACCAGGAGCTGAAGTTTGCGCTGCACCGCAAGCTGCTGGACCGCATCAACCTGGAAGCTCTCTCCGCCATGGCCGGCGAGCGCGCGCGGGCGGAGATCCGCGCCGCGGTCGCGCGGCTCATCGAAGAGGAGAAGACGCCTCTCAGCTTGATGGAGAAAGACCGCGTTATTGAGGAGGTGCTGGACGAGGTGTTTGGCCTCGGCCCGCTGGAGCCGCTGTTGCGCGACCCCACCATCTCCGACATTCTGGTTACCACGCCGCGGCTGGTGTACGTGGAGCGCGCCGGCAAGCTTCATCGCACGCCGGTCGAGTTCAAAGACGACGCGCACCTGCTGCGCATCATTGAGAAAGTGGTCTCGCGCGTGGGCCGGCGTGTGGACGAATCGTCGCCGCTGGTGGACGCGCGCCTGCCTGACGGATCGCGTGTCAACGCGGCCATTCCGCCCGTGGCGGTGGACGGCCCCCTGCTCTCCATCCGCCGTTTCGGCCGTGACGCGCTGCAGGGCGAAGACCTGGTCAAGAAGCTGGCGCTTACCGAAGGCATGCTGCAGTTGTTGCAGTGCTGCGTGAAGGCGCGCCTGAACATCGTCATTTCGGGTGGAACGGGCGCCGGTAAAACCACGCTGCTGAACGTTCTGTCGTCGTACATTCCGGAGGACGAGCGCATCGTCACCATCGAAGACGCAGCGGAGTTGCGCCTGCGGCAAACGCACGTGGCGCGCATGGAAACGCGTCCGGCCAACGTCGAAGGGCAGGGAGCCATCCGCATCCGCGAACTGGTGGTCAACTCCCTGCGTATGCGGCCCGACCGCATCATCGTAGGTGAGTGCCGCGCCGAAGAAGCTCTGGACATGTTGCAGGCCATGAACACCGGTCACGACGGATCTTTGACCACGGTACACGCCAACAATCCACGGGACGCTATCGGACGTCTGGAAGTCATGGTGGGCATGGCGAACTCCAATATGAGCCTGCGTTCCATGCGCCAGCAGATCAGCTCGGCCATCGACATGTTTGTGCAGGTGGCCCGCTTCAGCGACGGAACGCGGCGCATCACCCATGTCACCGAGTGCGTGGGCATGGAGGGCGACCTCATCACCATGCAGGACATCTTTGTTTTCGAAAAAACGGGCTTGAGCGAGAACGGCAGGGTCACTGGACGCTTCCGCGCTACGGGTATCCGGCCCAAATTCTACGAGCGGTTGCGTGCTTCGGGCATGCAGCTGCCGGCTTCGATCTTCCAGACCGTGGTCGAGATTTCGTAAAGAGGCTACATGCTGACGCCGTTTATCATCAGTTTTCTGATCCTGTTCATCGTGATCATGGTCGCGGTGACGCTGGGGTCGAAGTATTTCGACAACAAGCGCAAGAAACAGGTCAGCTCCATGCTCGATACGACCTCCGGCGAAAAGGCGCCCGAGGTCTCCATCACCAATCTTTTGATGGAGCCGGCTGACGACAACCGCTCCTGGTTCGAGCGCTTCATCGAAGGCCTGGACTTCGCCCAGAAGCTGCAAGCCCACATGCAACAGGCCGGGCTCGACTGGACTCCGACCAAGTTTCTGGTTCTGTCGGTGATGTGCTCCTTGATTGGTGTGGTGGCCGGCGTCCGCTTTCCAGTCATCGGATTTGGCGTTAGCTCCCTGGTGTTCGGCTTGCTGACTGCATGCCTGCCGTATTTTTATGTTCGGCGCACTCGAACCAGGCGGCTCAACAAGCTGGAGGAGCAGTTTCCCGAGGCGCTGGAGTTTCTAGCGCGCTCCATGCGGGCCGGCCATGCGTTCACTATCAGCCTGGAAATGCTTGGGGAAGAGTTGCCGGAGCCCCTGGGTCAGGAGTTTCGCACGCTGTTCAACGAGCAGAACCTCGGAGCTGCGCTTGAGGTGGCGCTGGCGAACCTGTGCAACCGCGTGCCGCTGCTGGACGTGCGATTCTTCTCCTCATCGGTACTGCTGCAGAAACAGACGGGCGGCAACCTCGCGGAGATTCTCACACGGCTGGCGGATGTCATCCGCGAGCGCTTCCGGCTCAAAGGACAGGTCAAGGCCGCTAGCGCTCACGGGCGCCTGACCGCCACCATTCTGATGATCATGCCCATCGGCACCATGTTCGCGTTGTTGGTGGTTTCGCCCGGATATTTACAGGGCATGGCGAAAGATCCGGACGGCAGGTGGCTGATCGCATTTGCCATTGTCGGCCAGATCATTGGCAATTACTTCATCCGGCGCATCATCAAGATCAAGGTCTAGGACGATTTATGGCCATCTTCATTTCCATCTTTCTGTTTTCGCTGCTGATGGCGGCAATCTCGGTCTTCGGTTATCGCAAGTATGCCCGGCCGGCGCGTGTCCTTGAACGCCTCGGAACCCCGGTCCTGGAGACGCAGGGCGTCGGTTTGAGTGCCACCATGGCGGAGCCCAGAGCCGAAATCGGCTGGATTGTGCGCGTCATCCAGCAGGTTGGCGAAAAGGTTCCCATTTCTCCTGATGACGCCGGCGCGACTCGCCGTGATTTGATGATGGCGGGATACAAGTCCGACAACGCCGTCAAGATTTTCAACGGTGTCCGCATCAGTTTGGCGGTTCTGCTGTTCCTTTTCGCCCTGGCGTTTCACGCGTCCATCCCCAACCCGGTGCTGCGCATCGTGGCTATGGGCTTTGGGGCTTTCATGGGTTACTTCTTGCCGGCCTACATGCTCGACAAGATGATTGCCAAGCGGCAGGAAACCCTGCGGCTTTCGTTGCCCGACGCTCTCGACATGATGGTGGTGTCGGTTGAAGCCGGACTAGGCCTCGACCAGGCGATCCAACACGTGGGACGCGAATTGCAAATGACCCACAAGGAATTGAGTGAAGAGTTGAGTTTGGTGAACCTCGAGATGCGCGCGGGTAAACGACGCTCCGAGGCGCTGCGCAACCTGGCCGAGCGCACCGGTGAGCCGGAACTGCAGAAGTTGGTGGCCGTCCTGGTGCAGACCGACCGGTTCGGCACCAGCATCGGCGACTCGCTGCGTGCCCATTCGGACTTTCTGCGCGTGAAACGCAGGCAGGAAGCCGAAGAACGCGCCGGCAAAGTCGGCGTGAAGCTGGTCTTCCCAATCTTCTTCTTCATTTTGCCGGCCATGCTGGTTGTGGCGGCCGGTCCCGGTCTGTTGCAGGTGTTTAAGTATCTCTTCCCGTTGATGAAGCAATTCCAAGGATAGAAAGGAGAACCGCCGATCATGAATGACATGGTTATGCAAACCGTACTTTGGCTCACCGCAGGGTTCTTACTGGTGATGCTGATGATGCGCCGGCGCAAACGCAAAGTCCAGCGGTAGGGGCTTGGCGTGCACGGCAAGGTTTGGGTTTCGGAGGCCGGCCGCCCGGACCATCTCGGAGGGATGGGCTGGGTCTGCAGCAACGCGATCCTGATTTTGGGGCCGCAATGTGGGTGGGCGTCGATGCGGCATTCTGCCCGAGGGTGGATGCCAGATCGACGCCGGTGGCCGGACTTTCCGGGCTCTGTTTCGTAGTGTGTCACTTTTCGAGGTTGCGTTCCTTTCAAGAGATCAGAAGTTGAACTAGGTCCGTCCGCTCTCCGTTTAAGCGAATGTTTGACATCGCAAGCATCATGGCCCTGCAGAATCGCGATGGCGGCTGGCCGTATAAGAAGGGCGCTAGCTCGTGGACCGAGCCGACTGTCTTTGCCCTGCTGGCGCAATCCGTTGAGAAAGGCGATCCACAGAGCATCGAGCGCGGCCTGAACTGGCTGCGGGCCTCGCAGCGCCGGGATGGCGGCTGGGCGCCGCGGCCCTCGGTGGCACAGAGCACGTGGGTCACTTCGTTGGTTGCCCTGTTGCCTCCCGACCGCATTGGGCATTCGCAGCACGCGGCTGCGATTGGCTGGCTGATGGGGCAGACCGGGGAAGAGACATCGTTCGTCTACAAGCTCCGCGGCGAGCTGATTGGGAATGGTGCTGGGTACCAACCGCGCGACGGCTGGCCGTTTTTCCCCGGCGCCGCGGCGTGGGTCTCCCCTACGGCGATGAGCATTTTGGCGCTGGAAAAAGCGCGGCGGATCCAAACCGACCGTCGCATCCAGGAGCGAATCCAGGTGGGACGTCAATTCCTGCTCGACCGCATGTGCAATGACGGAGGCTGGAATTACGGACGCAGCAGAGTCTTGGACGTGGAGGCGGAGTCATACCCCGAAACCACGGGGCAGGCGCTGCTCGCGCTCAATGGCATGCAGTCTTCCCAGATGGCCACAGCCCTGACCGCGGCCCAGGATCACGCGCGACAGTGCCGGTCGGCCGAAGGGCTGAGCTGGTTGCAGTTGGGATTGCAAGCTCACGGAGTGGTGCTCAAAACTCCGGAGCGAAATCTGCCTTGCCGGCAGCTCATGGACTCGGCGCTCTGTCTGCTGGCGCAAGCCGCGCTGCGCGGCCGAAACATCTTTCTGGAGTAGAGGGTGAAAGAGGGAATCACACGTCGCCAGGCCTTGATGGCCTCTGCGGGTTGTTTGACACTGACGCGCTGTTCGCTGGTCGGCGGGCCACCGCCGCTTCCGCGGGTCTCGATTGTCCGCGCTGCCTACAACCAGTCCCTCTATGAAACCGTCCGCCGCCTCCTGGTTGAGCACCGCGTCGACGTCAGGGACAAGCGGGTGGTCATCAAGCCGAACCTGGTGGAGTTTGATCCCGGCACCACCATCAACACGCATCCCATGCTGGTGCACGCCGCGGTGGAAGGCTTTCGCGCCCTGGGAGCCGCTGACGTGCGCATCGCAGAAGGACCCGGGCACCGGCGTGTCACCATGGACTTGGCTGATGCCGCGGGCTATTTCAACACCATCCCCCAATTCGAAGACCTCTTCATCGATTTGAATCTGGATGACGTCTCTCAGGTCCTGCTGCGGGAACCGTTCTCACGGCTCAATTCCCTTTACTTCCCCAACACCGCTTTAGGTGCGGACCTTCTGGTCTCCCTGCCAAAAATGAAGACGCATCACTGGGTGGGTGCAACGCTCAGCATGAAGAACTTCTTTGGCCTGGTGCCGGGAGGCGTGTATGGCTGGCCGAAGAACGTGCTGCACTGGGCCGGCATCGACGAATCGATCGCCGACATTCACGCGGCTTTCCCGCGTCATTTCGCCATCGTGGACGGTGTCGTCGGCATGGAAGGCAATGGGCCGATCCAGGGCCATCCCAAGCCGGTCGGAGTGCTCGTAGCAGGCCGGGACATGACGGCAGTGGATGCCACCTGCTGCCGCATTATGCACATCAATCCCGCCGGCATTCATTACCTGCGTCTGGCTGCGGGCCCCAATCGCATGGCCGAGGAAAACATCCGGCAAATTGGCGAGCACATCAAATCGGTTGCCACTCCGTTTGAGCTGAACCCGGAATTCCAAGACCTGCGCATATGAACATCCCCGTGGCGGAGGCGGATGCGGCCGAAGTGGCCTGTGACCCGGAGCCCGCCGCTCCGCGTGGCGGCCAAGACTTCCTGGCTCGAACGCCCGTTCGCGCGAGCATCGTCTCCCTTCTCTTGCTGGTGCCCTGCTTTTGGCAAACGCACATCCAGGCGGTCGATCTCTCCAGCCATTTGTATAACGCCTGGCTTTCCATCTTAATCGGTGAGGGGAAAGCGCCGGGCCTGGTGATCGCATCGCAGCGCACCAACGTCCTGTTTGACCTGATGCTGACCGCATTAATGCGCACTGTCGGGCCCTGGGGCGCCGAGCATATCGCGGTTCCGCTCACTGTCCTGGTGTTTTTTTGGGGAGCTTTTGCCATGATCTCCGCGGTCTCAAACCGGCGCCCCTGGTACCTGCTCTCGATTGTCGCCATGTTGGCCTACGGCTGGACCTATCACATGGGCTTCATGAATTTCTATCTCAGCCTGGGCCTGTCCTTCTGGGCGTTTGCGCTGCTGTGGAAACGGCAATGGAAATTCAAACTCTGCGCGCTGCCGCTGGTGATGCTCGCTTATGTGGCGCACGGTCTACCCGTCGCATGGCTGGCCGGCGCCATGGCTTACGCAGGGTTGGCTCGCAGGATCCGTCCTCGCGCCCGGACCATCCTCATGTTTGCGGGCGTGGCATTGCTAGTCATCTTGCGGCAATTCCTGATGACCCACTTCCCGACGCGCTGGGAGCCGGCACAATTCGTCAGCATGACCGGCGCCGATCAGATGTCGGTCTTCGAATCCAAGTATCACTCGCTCGAGATTGTCCTGCTGGTGATCTGGGTTTCGCTGTTCGTGCGATTGGTGAAACTCAAGAGCGGGGCGCGCGTGCTCTTCAGCATCCCTTTCCAGTTGTGCGTGATCGTCGGCGCTGCAGTTTTGTTCCTGCCGGGCGCGATTCTGCTGCCCGGATACAACCACGCGCTTCGGTACATCAGCGAGCGCATGTCGCTCATCGTGGGAGTGGCGGGTTGCGCGTTGTTGGGCCGGGTCTCGCCTGGAAACCGCGAGAAGGCTGCGATAGCCGTATTGATGGGGCTGTTCTTTGCATTCCTCTACGTGGACACCCGCTCGCTCAACTATGTGGAAAGCCTGATGGAACAGAGTGTCGCGCAGTTGCCGGCCGGATCCCGTGTGATCAGCGCGCTCTGCGATCAGCGCCGTGACGTGAACCTGGTCGGCCACACCCTCGATCGCGTTTGCATCGGCCACTGTTTCAGCTACGCCAATTACGAACCGTCGAGCGGAGCGTTCCGCGTTCGTGTGGCCGGCCCGAGTTCCATCGTCGTGGCCGAAGATCGCGACTCCAACGCTTTGCAGGAAGGCCGGTACGTGGTGAAACCCGGTGATGTCCCCCTCTATCAGATATACTTGCGCGGCCGCTACCTGGATGTGCGCCGGCTTCAGGTGGGAGACGTGACCGGCGCAACATGCTTTGAATCCACGCCCAGCCCCCACAATCTGCTCCGTGGACGCTCCAATGCGCCTCGCTGAGCGAAGAGGCCGGCAATTCTGCTGCTTCGTCCTGGTCGTGGCGCTGGCCCTTCCGGTGTGTCTGGGAATCGTGCATGGGTTGTTGGATCTCGCGCAGAATCCCGTGCTGAGATCGGCGCTGGCCGGAGCGTTTCTGATTCACATGTCGATGCGGCCGCGGCGCGCGCATTGTGCGCTGGCAGTGGCGGCTGGGCTGATCGCCAGTGCGGCCTACGCCTGGCTGCATCACGGTTTTGGAGATTATCTGGGCGCCGCTCCCGCTGTGTGCGCGGCATTCCTCGGCCTCGGAAGCCTCCTCGTGCTGGCTGCGCAGTCTGTATTTGCCGCTGCCGTTGACCGCCCGGCACACCGCAAAACGTTCATCGCCGCGGCGGCCTTCCCGTATTTTTCCTTCGTCATCGCGCTCGCGCTGAACCTGACCAGCGCTCTGCATCCCAGCGTTTACGATCTCTGGCTTTATGCGTTCGACGAAACCCTGAAGCTGCCAGCCAGTTCCGTCATCGGGCACCTCCTCGCGAATTTCAACGCGCTGCGAGTTGCCGGGGTGCTGGCCTACGAAAGCCTGCCTTTGGTGATCTGCTGGCTAGTCGCTCTTGAATTCAGGTCGCCAGAGCGATTTGCCGCCGGCATCGTGCGGGTATTCGTCACAGCAGGTCTGGCCGGAGTTCTTCTATACCAGCTTCTTCCCGCCACGGGACCGATTTACATCTTCGGGGCGAATTTTCCCGACCGTCTGCCGCTGATAAACGGCCTCCATCCGGTTCTGCTGCCCCGCGTGGCTCGGAATGCCATGCCGTCGGTGCATTTTGCGTGCGCTCTGCTGGTCTGGTGGAACACTGCCGCATTCGCCCGCGTGTGGCGCTCGTTGGCTGCTGGATTCGTCGCCATGACGTTCTTGGCGACCATCGGTTTTGGCGAGCACTACCTCGTAGATCTGGTTGTAGCGTTCCCTTTCGCTCTTGCGGTGCACTCGGCTTGTCTCAAACCAAATTGGGACTCAAAGGCGCACCGAGTGGCGTTCTGGGGTAGCGCGACCTTGACTGCCGGCTGGATCGGCGCGCTCCGCCTGGGGCTTCTGCAGAACTCTTTGTCGCTCTCATGGTGCGCCGTTGTGGCGACGCTCGTTCTCACGCTGTGGTGGAAGCGGAGCCTTCGCCCGCAGTGGCGCGTGCCGGCCGCCTTACGCAGCGAGGATGTTGCAGAGATTCCAGATCACCAGAATGGCGTACCAGTAGTTGATCCATCGAACCAGGTACGAACGGTTCAGGAACACGCACACACCTGCCAGGCCAACCGCCACGATTTTGGAAACTGCGACCGCGAAACTGGGACCGAAATGCAACAGAGAGCGAATGAACGGGCTGGCTTCCGAGATGCCGAGCTTGAAGCCAACCAGCGTGGTCAGCAGATCCAAAACCTGCAGGTATAAGAACACCTGAACGTAGACCATTTTCTCGTTCTCGGATATGTTTGGCGTTCCGCTTGGACTCACGTTATTTCCCCCAAATCGCCCTTCCTGCTAAAAACGCAATCGACCCCAGCGCAATCACCGCGCCGTGCGGCATCCGCAGTCCCTTCGCGCTCCTCACATCCAGTTCTTCACTGCTCTTGTACGGGGCTCTGAGGTGAATCACCTCGCTCATGATCCAGCCCACGTTCCAAAACGTCTTGCGGAAGCGTCCTGCGAGCAAAAGCACCACCAATGCGGTCAATCCTCCCAGTAACGACGTCAACACAAACAACACAATCCAGTTTCCCGGCCCGACGATCGACCCTACCGCCGCCATCAGCTTGGCATCACCAGCGCCCATGGCTCGCAGCGCGTAAAGCGGGAAGTAGATCAACAGCGCCAACCCCATTCCCAGCGCCGCTTGCTTCAACCCTACTAACTCAAACATAAAAATGTTCAGGCCGAAACCCAGGACCACGCCTGTCAGTACCAGCCAGTTGGGGATGCGGCGAAACCGGATATCGTAAATCCCTGCGGTGACAACAATGAGTACAAGGAGTACTTGCAGTACCGGCGGAAGATAGGTCAGCATTCCGTGAATCCATCAATATACCTTAGTTAGCAATCGAAGGCATCGCTCGACGATAATGGGCCTGTGGAACAGGCTCGGGAGTGGATCAGAAATGCTTCGAAAATTGCTGTGCTGACTGGCGCCGGCATCTCCGCCGAAAGCGGCGTCCCGACTTTTCGCGGTCAAGAGGGCCTCTGGAAGCAATACAAGCCGGAGGAACTCGCCACCCCGGAAGCCTTCCTCCGCGACCCGCGCCTGGTGTGGGAATGGTATGACTGGCGGCGGCAGTCCATCGCCAACGCTCTGCCCAATCCCGGCCACAAGGCTCTGGTGGAGCTGGAAATCCAGAAGCCGTATTTTACGCTGATCACGCAGAACGTGGACGGGCTGCACGACCGCGCCGGCAGTGGCCGCATTCTCAAGCTGCACGGCGACATCTGGCGTCTGCGCTGCCTGGACTGCCGCGCTGACTGGCCCGATCGCCGGGTCCCGCTCCCCAAGCTTCCGCCGCACTGCCGATGCGGAGGCATGGCCCGCCCGGGCGTGGTCTGGTTCGGCGAACCGTTGCCCGATGGCATGTGGATGGAAGCCGAACACGCCGCTGCCGCCGCCGAAGTGCTGCTGGTGATTGGAACATCGGCCGTCGTCTATCCGGCCGCCAGCCTTGTCACCGTGGCGCGCGCCGCAAAAGCTCGCATCATCGAAATCAATGTAGAAGAAACCCCCATCTCCGGCGAAGTGGATTGCTCATTGCGCGGGCCCTCCGGCGAGATCCTCCCGAAACTCGTGCGGTAATGCGTTACAGCAACATGTCGGGTTTCAACGCCCGCAAATCTTCCAGCAACAGATCCGGCTCCAGTGCAGCCAGTTCATCGCGCGTCGAAATGCCGGTGTGAACGGCGATAGCACGCGCGCCGTTTGCCCGCGCGGCGATGATGTCGCTGGGAGCGTCGCCGATAAGCGAGACGCTCGCGCTGCTGCCGATCCACGCCCGTTTGCGCGCGTAGTCAATGGCCATGCGAGCCAGCTTCGTACGGTTTGCCGCCATCTCCGCAAAAATTCCGAACCGGAAATAATGCCGCAGGTTCGCGCGCTCCATCTTCTTCCACCCGATGCGCGTCAGATTTCCGGTGACCAGACCCACCGGGATTCTGCGCCGGTTGAGCGAATAGAGCAGGCGGCGAGCGCCGGGGCAGGTTTTCCGCTGCAAATCGGGGCAGCGGCGCACGTAGATGGCTTGCGCGCGCTGCATAATGGCCGGCAGGTGGCGGCGGATCACGACCCGGGAAGCGCCCGCATCCTGCATCATGCGCGTCAGTATGTCCGGATCCAGCATTCCATGTACCGGAATGTGGTCGGTCGTGGTATCGAGTCCGGTCACGTCGCGCACGGCATCCACCAGCGCCTCGCGGTGATGCGGGCCGGCCCGCCGGATGAGCGTTCCGTCGATGTCGAACAGAACCAGCGCCGAAAATTCCCTGCGTTCCACGGTCTTCGCCTCTTACAATAGCAGTTGTGACTGATCCGAAATTTCGCGTGGGATTGATCCAGATGGCCTGCTCCAGGGACCCGTGCGAGAATCTCGCCAAAGCCGAATGGCGCATTCGCGAGGCGGCGGGGAAGGGCGCGCAGATCATCTGTCTCCAGGAATTATTCCGCTCGCAATATTTCTGCCGCGAAGAAGATGCGCGCCTGTTCGATCTCGCCGAGCCCATCCCCGGTCAGACTACCGAAGCCCTCTCGCACCTCGCCCGAGAATTGACAGTCGTAATCGTCGGATCGCTGTTCGAGCGCCGCGCGCCAGGGGTGTATCACAACACCGCGGTTGTGATCGACGCCGACGGTTCTTTGCTCGGTCTCTACCGGAAAATGCACATCCCGGATGATCCGCTATATTTTGAAAAATTCTATTTCACGCCCGGCGATCTCGGCTTCCGCAATTTCGATACACGCTACGGCCGCGTGGCCGCGCTGGTGTGCTGGGACCAGTGGTATCCCGAAGCCGCGCGCGTCGCAGCGCTCGGCGGCGCCGAAGTGCTCTTTTACCCCACGGCCATCGGCTGGCATCCTTCGGAGAAAGCGCAGCACGGCGCGGCACAACATGACGCCTGGCGCACCATCCAGCGCTCCCACGCCATCGCCAATGGAATTTATGTCGCGACGGTGAATCGCGTCGGTTTCGAAGGCCCGCCGGATCACGGCCTCGAGTTCTGGGGTGCATCTTTTGTGGCCGACCCCTTCGGCTGCATGCTCGCCGAAGCTTCACACGACCGCGACGAAACGCTAGTCGTCGAATGTGACCGCCGCCGCATCGATGAAGTCCGCCGCAACTGGCCCTTCCTGCGCGACCGCCGCATCGACGCCTACCAAGGTATCCTCAACCGGCTCATTGATTGATCTATGCTTTCCGAACCGCGACCAAAGGAAGCGGATGAAAGGACTCGATATGAAAACAATCATCGTTCTGGCCTCAGTTCTATTGGCGTCTACGCTGACCGCGGCCAACATCCCATCTCCCGACGTCCAGATCGCCGCCGCGGTCCTCGCTGCGCCCGCTGAACTACGCGACGGCGCAGCCGTCCTCGGTTACAATCCGCAGGGCGAGCTAGTCAAACTTCGCGAAGGCAAAAACGAGCTCATCTGCCTGGCGAGCGACCCGGGTAAGACTTCACTCAGCGTCGCCTGTTACCATCGCGATCTCGAACCGTACATGGCTCGCGGGCGCGAACTTGTGGCTCAGAAAGTCACTGGGTCAAAGCGCAACGAAATCCGTTGGAAGGAGGTTGCTGACGGAAAACTAGCCATGCCACGCGAGCCTCGCACGCTCTACGTGCTCACCGGTTCCGGCTATGACGCGAGCACTGGGAAAGTGACCGATGCCTACCTGCGCTGGGTCATCTACGTCCCGTTCGCCACGCCCGAATCCACGGGACTCTCGACCAAGCCGAGCGACAGCGCTCCGTGGCTCATGTCCCCCGGCACGGCAGGCGCCCACATCATGATCAACCCGCCGAAGAAATAAAAAGCAAGACGCTTACGACGGCTTGTAATACAGCACCATCCCCGCTCCCAGCGCCGTCAGGATGAACCCCAGATACAGCAGTGGGTGCGGCGCGGTTTTGGGTGGATGCGTCACCATCGAAACCAGCACGTTCACCAGCGGCGCGCCGCCGAATACGATCGGCATCACGTACGTGGGCAGGCCACCGGCCTTGAAGGCCCAGATAATGCATACCGCGCCCACGGCGCCCAGTGCGCCACCCGCCGTCGCCCAAATCGAGCCGCCGAAGTTAAAGCCGACCGCCACGCCGCCGGCCGACGCGGAAAGATTCGCCAGCGGCACCAGCACGCCGATCAAAAAATACGCCACCCCCACACACAGCAGGGCGCGGAAAGGATTGCCGAGCTGCACCTGGCCTCTGTGCAGCGCCACGCCGTACATGCCCCACGACAGCACCGCGCCCAGAGCGAAGGTGATCCAGATCATAGTCCGCCTCTTCGTTTGCATTCTCTCTCCATAGAATCGAAACGCAGCATAGCACAGCCGCATCCACCGCAGCGCCCCTTTGTGGCATACTACGTGGACATTCGCAAAAGGTATCAGGTTCCTGCGAGTCAACACGTGTTACAGCGCGTCTAAGAAACGACAACCTCCTATGCCCGACGCCGTCCTCGTTCCCCGTCCTTCGCGCCTCACGGCGGTTCAGTGGGTCATTTGCGCGGTAGCCGCCATTGGATTTGCATTCGACACCTACGTGCTACTGGTGCTGCCGCTGATCGTGCGCCCCGCGCTCTTGGAAATCGGCAAGCTGCGCCCCGGAACTCCCGAATTCAATGACTGGGTCGGCTGGCTGTTTTACGTCCCTGCGGTGGCGGGCGGCATCTTCGGCCTGCTCGGAGGCTATCTCACGGACCGCCTAGGACGCCGGCGGATTCTCGTGTGGAGCATTCTGATCTACGCATTCTCCACCCTGGCCGCGGGCTATGCCACCTCGCTTCCCATGCTGCTCGTTCTTCGCTGCACGACCTTTATCGGAGTATGCGTCGAATTCGTTGCCGCCGTCGCATGGCTCGCCGAGTTGTTTCCCGATCGCGACCAGCGCGAAAGAGTCCTCGGTTACACGCAAGCGCTGTCGTCCATTGGCGGCATCATGGTCACGGCGGCTTACTACCTCGCGGTGACGTACGGAAAATTCCTGCCTCCAGTTCACGGCGGCCACGAAGCCTGGCGCTACACGCTGATGTCCGGCGTGATCCCCGCGATTCCGCTGATCATCATCCGCCCGTTCCTGCCCGAGTCGCCCGCGTGGCGGCAAAAGAAAGCCGCGGGAACGCTCAAACGTCCGAGTTTCGCCGAGCTGTTTCAACCGGCGTTCCGCCGCACCACCTGGGTCACGACGCTGATGTTCGCCTGCAGCTTCGGTGCGGCCTTCGGCGCCATCCAGCACATCCCGCGAATCGTTCCCGGTCTTCCGCAGGTCGTCCACTTGCCGAGACAGGCACAGGAACAGGCCGTGAGCACCGTGCAGTTTTACCAGGAGATGGGCGGACTGGTGGGCCGCTTCATTCTCGCGTTTCTTGCCGTGCGCATCGTAAGCCGCCGCCGCCTGCTGCGCGTCTTTCAAATTCCGGGATTGTTCATTGTGCCGCTGGTCTTTCTGTTCCCGGCGCTGCGCGATCTCGAAACCTTGAAGTGGGGCATCTTCCTTGCCGGCCTGCTCACGGTGGCGCAATTCAGTTTCTGGGGAAATTATCTGCCGCTGGTTTACCCCACGCACCTGCGAGGCACAGGCGAAAGTTTCGCGGCCAACATCGGAGGCCGCATGATCGGTACGTTCGCCGCATACGTGACGGCACATCTCGCCAACGTGATGCCCGGCGCCGGCCCGAGCACGAAACTTGCTTACGCCGCCGCCGCAGTGGCCTTCCTGGTGTACGCGGTCGGTTTCACCTCCAGCTTCTGGCTCCCCGAGCCCCGCCAGGATCGCTTAATGGACGACTGACCCTAACCGCGTCCGCCAGCCGCCAAGCCGCACCTGTGCATTCCCGCCGGTGGTCACCAAACAGCGGGCCGCAGTTTGGGGCTGGTCTGGTCGCCGAAACGAATTTCATATGCGAATCGTTTGCTTGTTCATGTTGCTGATCGGCTGTTCCTGCGCCGCCGACATCAAGACCGTTCACTTCCAAAGTGAAGACCACTCGACCAAGCTGGTCGGCTACCTTTTCGAGCCTTCCGGACCTGGCCCGCACGCGGCGGTGGTCATGCTGCACGGGCGCGGCGGCCCCTACTCTTCTCTGGCCAAGAGCGTCTACACCGCTGACACCCTCTCCAAGCGCCACAAGGAGTGGGGCCGGTTCTGGGCCGAGCGCGGCTATCTGGCGCTTCTGGTGGATAGCTTCGGACCACGCGGATACCCGCAGGGCTTTCCGCGCGGGAGCTACGAAAGTCGCCCGGCGGAAGTCAGCGAACAGACGGTGCGGCCTCTGGACGCCTACGGCGCGTTGCGTTATCTGCGAAAGCGCTCCGACGTCATAGGGGACCACATTGGCGTGCAAGGATGGTCGAACGGTGCCATGACGGTGCTGGTCACGATGAGCGACCAGGCTCCTGGTATCGATCACCCCACACGTGGAACCGGATTTCGCGCGGCCCTCGCTGAATATCCAGGGTGCGGCATGGAGGCTATCAGAGGAAGTTACCATTCGTATGCGCCGCTGCTCATGATGATTGCATCGGCGGACGAAGAAGTGTCGCCGAAAATCTGCGAAGCATTCGCCAAACGCGCCAGATCCTCCGGCAGCACGCTGGAATCGATTATTTTTGAGGGAGCGGAGCACAACTTCGACGACCCCGGTAAGAAGAAGCAATCCAACCCGGCCAACCGCCGGGCAACCGAGGAAGCCATGCGTCGCGCGGAAGCATTCTTCGCAGACCGGTTGCTCAGGTAATCGGTGTCTCAGCCGCGCGGCATTCCATGTGCGCCGAAATACGCGCTACATCGCGAAAGCCCTAAATACTCCGCCCGCCCATCGCCACCACGTCTTCCACCAGCATCGTCTCTTTCACCACGAACGGCTCGCCGTACTTCACGCCCACCAGGTTTCCGTAAAACCTTGCCACGGCGCCCAGCCGTTCCCGAATCTCCGCCTCATCGGGAAACAACTCGCCACCCTCGCCGCCGCCGTACTGCGAGCGGTAACTCAGCAGCGCGGCCATGCGCCGCTCGAACTGCGCCGAGATGTCCACGACGAACGACGGCGTCACGTTGGCGTAAATGGATGAGTAGAGAATCTTGTAAGGCCGGTGCGGCTCGGAATATTCGTCCAGCTTCTTGAGCCCCGCCAGAAAGCAGGCTTCGTAACCGAGTTCGGCGGCTCGATAGTGGTCCGGGTGGCGGCCCTCCCAATAAGGCAGAATCACCACGCGCGGCCGCGTCTCGCGAATCTTCAGCGCCAGCGTCATGCGCGCCGAGATGGTATTCTCCAACCGCGCATCTGGAAAACGCAGGTTGTCCCGGTAGCTCGCCAGCATGATCTTCGCGGCCGTGAGCGATTCTTCAATGCGCTGCTCAGGCGTCCCCCGCGTGCCCATATCGCCGGCCGTGAGATCCAGCACGCCCGTGCGGTAGCCTTTCTCGGCCATCTTGATGAGGGTTCCACCGCAGGTCTGCTCCACGTCATCGGGATGCGCGGCGATCGCCAGTATATCGACGCTCATCCGCGCGCCGCCAGCTTCTTGAGAAGTTCCTGCTCGGTCACCCGATATTTGAACGCCTTGCTGCCGTTGATGGCGATCACGGGAACCTCATTGTTGTATAACCGCGTGAGGCCGGCATCGCTGTCGATGTCCACTTCGTCCAGTTCGAAGCGCGCGTGCTGGCCGGCTGATTCCAACACGCGCTTGGCATCCTCGCACAGGCAGCAGCCTTTCCGCGTGTACAGCGTCACTTTAGGAATGCCGGACATTTACCAATTGACATCGCGGCGCCGCAGGTACGTCTGGCGCGTGCCCAGCAGGCCCACCAGGATCATACCGGCGATGAAGCCGCCCACGTGCGCAAAGAAAGCCGTACCGCCCTGCGAGACGTGCGAGTAGCCGATCGTGCCAACCCCGCTGAAGAACTGGATGAAGAACCAGTAGGCGAGCATCAGCGCCGCCGGCACTTCAATCGTGGTGATAAAGATGAAGATGAATACCAGAGTCACGATGCGGGCCTTCGGATATTTGATGAGGTAAGCCCCCATCACGCCTGCAATCGCGCCGCTCGCTCCCACCATCGGCAGCCGCGAGCCCGCGCTGAACGCCACCTGCGTCAGGCCCGCCGCGATCCCGCACAGAACGTAGAAGATCAGATATTTCACGTGCCCGAACGCATCCTCCACGTTGTCCCCGAAAATCCACAGGAACCACATATTGCCGATGATGTGCATCCAGCCGCCGTGGAGAAACATGGAAGTCAGGATCCTGGAAAAATGAAAGCGCGCGGGAACCAGCCCGTAATGCATGATGAAGTAGTTCCGCGAGTATTCGTCCAGCGAAATCTCGTGAAGAAATACCACGGCATTCAGAATAATGATCAGAACCGTGATCACCGGACGCGAGTAACTGGGCTGCGTATCCCGGAGAGGAAACATCTACTTGGCTCGGAGGGCGCTGGAGGAAGCCCGGCTCGCAAGTTCGGGATGCGACCGCCGTTCCGCACGGGCCATCAACGCCCGCGCTTCTTCCTTGGTGCGGATGCCGCCGCGCGCGCCCAGAGCCATGCAATTCAGAGCCGCCATGGCGTTGGAGAAATCGAGAGCGCTGCGCATCGGCATTTCTTGCAACACAGCATAGCAGAAGGCGCCGTGGAACACGTCGCCCGCTCCGGTCGTATCCGCACAGTTGACCACGAAAGCCGGCGAGTAGATGAACTGGCCGTCGGCCAGCGCCAGCGCGCCGTGCGCCCCCAGCGTCATTGCGGCCACGCGCATCTTGTATTCCTTCTGAATTATTTCGAGCGCCTTTAACGGATCGCTCTCGTTGGTCCACTGCACGGGAAACTCGGAACTGGCCACCAGGTAATCTACGTACGGCAGCACGTGGTCGAACCCGTGATAGATCGTGTCGACGTCCACCGTCACCGGCATCCCTGCCTGCTTCGCGATTCGCGCCGCATGCTCCACCGCCGCCGTATCGTGGCCGTCAATGTGCAGCAGGCGCGCGCATGTAATCTGCTCGGGCGTGATTTCCTCGGGCGCGATGCGCAGGCACTCCGGCCGCCGCCAAAGCACCGTGCGCTCGCCCGTGGTGCGGTCGATGACGATATAAGCCGACTGGTTGGCGCACCCGTGTCGCAATTGCACGTGGTCTAAATTGATATTCGACGCGCGCAGGCTCTCCATCTGAATCCGCCCCCGCTCATCGTCGCCCACCGTGCCGATGTATTTCGCTCGCAACCCCAGTTTGGCGCACGTCACCATGGCACTCGCCACTTGTCCGCCCGGGCTCAGCAGCTCCTCCTGAAACGGGACCTTGCCCGCATAAGCAGGAAAGTGCGGCACCACCAGCAGAGTGTCGGTGGCATTGAGCCCAACGCCCACTACGTCAAACGGAGGCATCACTTGATTGTAAAGGCAGGACCGGTGTTCCCGCCTGTTCATGGCCCAGGGCTTCCAGGATTCTCCGGGCCGCATGTTTGCCGCGCTCGCCTACCTCGCCTACCGGCCCGACGCACGAGGGACATCCATCTCCACACTCACAGCGCGCCAGCAGTTCCGCCGTGTCGCACAGCAGCGCGTCCGTCATTTCATAGAGTGGCGCGCTCTGCCCGATTCCTCCCGGGTAGTTGTCATACAGATATAAGTTCGGCTCGAACGCCACCGCGGGTTCCACGTTCCCCAGGGCCACGCCCAAATCGTGCGGATCGCACATCAACCGCAGCGCCGCTATGCTGCGCAGCGCGTTGCCCAGCCCGGTCAACCCGTTCTGTTTTTCAGTGGTCGAAAGGTCGTTGAGACACTCGAGGAACGGGGCGGGGAAGTGCAGCCAGAAGGCCGTGGTGTGCATCTCCTGTTCCGGCATGAACAGGTTCCCTGCTCCCACGTTTTCGAGTGTGTAGAACTTGATTTTCTTGAATCCAACGATCTGGCGGTTAACGCGAACGTCGCCGTGCGCCCGTTCCGCTCGAGCCACTTCGGCCGATCCCAATTGCCGCAGCACCTTCACTTGTGTGTAACTCATCGCGTCTGTGTAGTAGTCGCACTCTACGTGATGCACGTACGCCTTGCGTTCCTCGTAGTCGAAGCGATCGACGTGATATTGGCGCGCCTCGTGGAGATAAATGGCCTTCTCGTGCAGGGCGGTGAGCGCCGCGGGGAACGGGACTTCGGCAATCACCTTGGGCTCGCTCGTCGTGTCGACCACTACGAAATTATCGCTGGTCACGGCGCGCAGGCTGACCGCATCCGCCGGATAGCTTTCTGAGGTCCAATGCCACGCGCCTGCCGCATGATGCAGAAAACCGGCGTCCTCCAGGAAACGGCAGAGGTCGCCGGTCTCGTGGGGCCCGAATCGTTCGCCGTCTCCGAGCGGCAGCTCGAATGCCGCGCATTTCATGTGGGCCAGCAGGATCTCGAGGTTGTCGGCGTTAATGCAGGCATGTTCCGGCGACTGGCCGAAGAAATACTCCGGGTGCTCGATGATGAACTGGTCGAGTGGCGCGCTTGAAGCCACCAGTACCGCCGCCGACGCGCTCTGCCGCCGTCCCGAACGCCCGGCGCGCTGCCAGGTGGAGGCGATCGTGCCCGGATAACCAGCCATCACCACCGCATCCAGCGAGCCGATGTCGATCCCCAGTTCAAGCGCGTTGGTAGCCACCACGCCACGGATCTCGCCTTCGCGCAGCCGGCGTTCGATGTCGCGACGCTCCCGCGGCAAATAGCCCGCTCGATACCCGCGAATGCTGCCGTCGGGCAGCGGGCCGCGCGTGCACGCATCTTTCAGGTACGTAATCAGAATTTCTGTAGCCAACCGGTTGTTGGCGAACACCAGCGTCTGCTGGCCGCGCCCGATCAACTCCACCGCCAGCCGCCGCGTTTCGTTGATGTAGCTTCGCCGGATGCCCAGGTGCTTGTTCACCACCGGAGGATTGTAGAAGACGAAATACTTCTCTCCCGTCGGTGCGCCGTTCCGGTCTACGAGGCCAAAGGGCGCCTCCGCCAGCGCTTCCGCCAACTCGCGCGGATTCGCAATCGTGGCCGACGAGCAGATAAATTGCGGCTCCGTCCCGTAAAATGAGCAAATTCGTTTTAAGCGCCGCAGAATATTCGCTAGATGGCTGCCGTAAACGCCACGGTAATAATGCAGCTCATCGATAACGATGTAGCGCAGATTCTCAAAAAGCTTGGCCCAGCGGGTGTGGTGCGGCAGGATCCCCGTGTGCAACATATCGGGATTGGTGAACACCAAATTGGCGCGGCTGCGGATGGCTCTTCGCGCGTCCTGCGGTGTGTCGCCATCGTAGGTAAATGCCCGGATTTCCCCGGCGAGTTCGTCTGACAGCGCCTGGAAGCCGTGAAGCTGATCCTCCGCCAGGGCCTTGGTGGGGAACAGATAGATCGCCCGCGCTTCGGGTTCGCGCAGTAGGAGGTTTAGTACTGGAAGGTTGTAGCACAGCGTCTTGCCGCTGGCGGTCGGAGTCACGATGACCGTGTTTTTACCCGACTCCACCGCTTCGAACGCTTCGGCTTGGTGTGTGTAGAGCTTCTCGATCGCTCGCCGCTTGAGCGCCTCGCGCAGCCGCGCCTCGACGCCAGCCGGAATGTCGCAGAAAGCGCCGGCAGTGGCCGGCTGGCGCCGAATCGCCCTCACGGGCGAATCTGGCTGATCGATGAGCCGCTCAAATTCCTGTACTACCGCAGTTAGGCTGGATTCTTTGGTCCTAGCGATTTCGAGCATGCTTCGCCTTTTCTTTGCCAAGCGTACACTAAAATCTTGGGGGGAACAAGAGGCGAAATGTTACTCGTGGCGCCTTACGAACTCATAGCGATCTAGCGTGGCGGCGATGAGGTATTCAGGCGCTTGTTGCAAGGCGGGCTTTTCCATGCGAACCACCTTGCCGAAGCAACGCAGGTCGACGTGCATCCCCTGCAGGTCTGCGAGTGTAACGACATACTCGATAACCCCGCCGATCGGCGCATCCGCTCCCGAGGAGAATAGGACGCCGCGAGAGCTGATGTTACGGGTCTGGGCCTCGTGGGAAAGGTACCCGGCGCCCGTTCGCATCACGCGAAGCGGTAAATGAAGTTCAAATCTGGGTGATCTGCGCTGTTCCACCAATGTGCCAATGCCTCTAGTAATGTAAGTGACTTTTGTCGGGATGGTCAAGCATTGTCTCCGAAATAGGGTACGGTACTAAAGTCGGAATCAACCGATAGAGGCGGTAGGAAAATAGGTGCGGCAACCTGTTTTTCTCGGGAGGCCGGACGGTCGGGGTTCTCCAGATTTTCGCTCAGGGGATTCACCTACAGACGCGACTCTATTTATGCAGGAGCGAAACCGACAATCCTTGCTTCTGAAGTTCAAATGGCTAAATTTGCGGCAGATAGAAATCTGCACGCGGTGTGACCGGGCGGGAGGAATCGTGCGTCATCCCGCCCGAAAATCGGAGGGGTTATGTCACCTTGGCGAAAATAATGACCAGCGTGTAAAGCGCCAGCGATTCGATCAGGACCAGTCCTAGCAGCAACGCAAATCGGATGGCTGCGGCGGCGCCGGGGTTGCGGCCCATGCCTTCGGCGGCCGCGGCGGTGGCTTTCGCTTGCGCCAGGCCGCAGCCCGCGGATGCAATGGCCATGGAGAACCCGGAGGTGATGGCGACCCATTGGAGATGGCCTTCCTTGGCGGCATCCTGGGCGAAAATCGGACTGGCGAAGACGAACAGCACCAGCAAAAGCAGAAACAGCTTCACGTTCATGTGCAACGTACTCCTTTTTTAGGATTTGCTTCCAGGAGGTGGTTTCCGTCATCCTCGTGCAGCCGGTCTCACACTGGAAGCCGCATAAAGCCGTGATCAATGTTCTTCGTGCGGCACGGTCTCCGACAGATACATCATCGAGAGGAGCACGAAAATATAAGCTTGCAAAAATGACACGAAAACGTGCAGTCCCATGAAAGCGGCCGGGGCCACCAAATAGGTTAGTCCGAGAAAAACGACCGTGACTTTTTCGCCGGCCAGCATGTTGGCGAACAGACGGATGGTTAGCGATAGCGGGCGCGCCAGGTGACTGATCAGTTCGATGGGGATCATCAGCGGCGCAAGGAACGGCATGGGCCCTGCAAAGTGCTTCAGGTATTGGAAGACGCCCTGCTGCTTGAAGCCCATGAAGTTGTAGTAGACGAAAACCAGCACCGCACATCCGGCCGGCACCGACGGATTCATAGTGGGCGACTCGAAGCCCGGAATGATGCCGATCAAGTTGCAAAACAGAATGAAGACAAAAAGGGTTCCGAGAAAAGGAAGGAAACGCGGCCCCTCATGACCGATGCTGTCGTTAGCCTCCCCTCGCAGAAACGTGTAGACCACTTCGCAAACGTGCTGCATTTTTCCCGGCCGGTCCATGGAGAGACGCGGCCGCAAGATGGCGAACACCACGATGATGATGGCAGCCACCAGAATCTGCATGGTGATGAAGTTCGCCCACGGTCGCGCCGGGTTTTCGGCATGGACACGAAACAGTGACAACAACCAATCGCCCAGGCCAGCCAGGTGATCGTTGAACAGTCGGGTCAGCCAAATCTCATGTTCCGGCATACACTAATTCGTAAAGGATCTCCAGGATGACGGCGGCCACCGGCACAAATAGTCCCCCCAATGCAGCCACTAAAGAAAGTGTAGTGAAGTTCAATATAGCATAGGCGCCCAGCCCCAGTAGGAGATACCGCAGGCCGAAGATCACGCCGACGCGCGTGCTGGGTGGTTTGCCCGTCGCGGCTGCCCCAAGCGCGTTCGTTATTTGTTTCAACCAGCGGAAATTGAGGTAAGAAGCGATAGCGCCTAAGAGGTATCCGGCCGCCCATCGCCAGCCGCCGCCGACTGCCGCGGCGATGACGCCCGCGCCGCTTAGAAAGAAAATCAAAGATTGAACACGAGCAAGGGCGCGGCCGTAGAACAACGATTCAGGATCCATCGTTGCTTGTATCCTGCATGAGGCGCCGGATCAATTCCACAAAACCAGCCGCGATGCCGAGGAGCAGAAAAACGAGATAGAGAAAATGCGTGCCGAACGCCTGGTCGAGCAGGTAGCCAATGACCCAGCCAACGAATGTCGATGCGGGCAACAGAAAGGCCAGTGAGGTGTATTCACCCACCAGCACCATGACAGGCTTCTTCACGGCTTGGTCATCGCTTGGCTTTCAGCAGAGCTTCAGCGCGTTCGGCAGTCTCCTGCACCAGGAACCCCATCTTGGGATGGCTGGGTTCAAAATCGGGATGAATCCCGGCGTCTTCGAGCGCTTCTGTCGTAGCCGGTCCCACTGAGGCGACCAGCATTTTTGAAAACGCCGTGCGGACGTAATCCTCCAATCCCTTCTCGGCGGCCACGCGCAGCAGGTGATCGATCTGCACGGAGGTAGTGAACAGCGCCACATCCACCTCCTCGGCGGCAATGCGCTCGGCGGCTTCGCGCAGCGGACCGGTGTCTTCGGGCAACTCCCACTGATACACGCGCACCGGTGTGACTTCCGCGCCGCGCGCTCGCAAGCCGTCGAGCAACTCCGTACTCGGCCTGCCGTATTCCTGCACGGCGATGCGGCGTTCCGGGCGGCTCTCGGTTGCCGCCAGCACTTCGCGCCAGGTGTTCGGCTCGGGCACGGCAATGGCCACGGGCACATTCATTTCGCGCAGCACTGCAAGCGGCTTGGACCCGCGCGCGACCACCGTGATGCGCCGCAAAGCTTCGGCGAAGCGTTCCGGAGGATATCGCTTAGCCAGGGTTTGATTGAGAATGCGGGTGCCCACGCCGGTGAGCAGGATCATCATGTCGAACTCGCCGGCAAACAACCGCTCGGCGAAGCGAAAGGCTTCCTCATTGCGTTCAATAGGCGCCTCGCGCATGGACGGAGCGACGATAGGCTCGCCCTGTTGTTTGCGGATGAGCTGCGCGATTTCGGCGGCGCGCCGGCTTTCGAACGCAATCACCTTGAGCCCGGCAAAGGACATGTAACGGTTAAATTATAGCTGGCAACACGGCATTTCGAGCGAGGGATGAGAACATGATGTGGTGGACCTACAATATCCGATCGGGCGTTTCGAATTTCCGCGCGAAGTGACGGACCAGGACCGCGCGCGCTTCATCGAAGAGATCGCGCAGACACCGGCGAATCTACGCGCTGCCGTGGCCGGACTTTCCGAACCGCAGCTCGAAACACCGTACCGTCCGGGCGGCTGGACCGTGCGCCAGGTGGTGCATCACGTCCCCGACAGCCACATAAACAGCTATGTCCGGTTCCGGCTGGCGCTCACGGAGGACGAGCCGACTATCAAGCCGTACGATGAGAGCCGCTGGGCGGAGCTTACCGATTCGCGCACGGCGCACATCGAAACTTCGCTGGCGTTGCTCGAATCTCTGCACGGGCGCTGGGTTCTGCTGCTGCGCTCGCTCTCTCCCGCTGATTTTCGCCGCCAGTTCCGGCATCCGGAATTAGGCGCGGTGAGCCTGGAAAAGAATCTGGCCCTGTATGCCTGGCACGGTAGACACCACGTGGCGCACATCACATCGCTGCGAGAGCGGATGGGGTGGAGCTAAGGCTTGAGCGAAGTCGGATCGGGGGTGTCCGGCCCTCCGAGTGCGGTTGCAGACTCTGGCCCCCGACTTGCCGAAGGACCAGCATGATTCGAAAACTAAAAAGCGGAAAGTACCGTCTTTATTCGAGGAAAACAGACGCCAAGACGGGCAGGCGTAAGAATCTGGGCACCTTCGATACGCGCGAGGGGGCGGAAAAGCACGAACGCGCGGTTCAGTATTTCAAGCGGCACTAGTGATCGGTCGCAGCCGGAAACCGCTCCCTTTGGTCGCGGCTCAGCAACCCGCCTCATAAGTGAGCCGCGACCAAAGGGAGCGGTTGCGTCATGACCATTGCGGATCATTGCACGCTACTATTGAGCCTGAAGCAGCCGCGGAAGGACGCGCTGATAAGCATATCCGCCTTCGTCGCGGCCCTCGACGGCGACGCGGAAGGCGCGGTGTTTCAGGGCGAGCGTGCCTACGAACGCGCGATCCTCGCTGTTCTCATCGCTGGGTTTCATATCCAGCGCCTCGAGCGTTTCGCCCGCTGAATTGACCAGGCGAAATGACGTGTCACCGCGCGGCGCTCTCAATCGCACTGAGAGCGTGCGCGTTTCTCCCAAATGAACAGGGCCCTTGACCGGGAACAGCCCCTCGTGTCCCGGCCGGCCGCCGGGTTCCACGAATTCCACGTTATCGAGAGAGATGGAACTCTTCGCCTTCGCGACGACGAAGTACAGCCCCTGACCCGCGATCTGGACGCGCCAGGCTCCAGCTTCGGGGCGTGCAAGGATCAAAATTCGGCCGGAGCGGAACCGGTTGTCGTCAACATCGGGTTCTCCGGAATGGACCTCCGTATTCGACGGCCTCACCACGGTGATGGATTGCAGGCACTGCAAGGTCACCGAAAGCATCAGGCTTTCCACCGTCGAGTCTACCGGGAAACTAAACTCGTGTGAGCCTGTGGACAGCGTCCCCATGCCGCGAAAAAGGGTGTCCTCGTGCTTGCCGGCAGCGCGCACGAGCACCATGGACCTGGGAGCCTCGGAACGATCGAACAAAAACACCTGGCCGCCGGTGTCCTCAGCGGTGCGCACGTAGGCAGGGTCCACGGCCCGGCCCGCTACACAGGGCCAGCCGGGCTTTGCTGACGGCGTCTGTTGTTGCTGCGCGCAAAGGGCGGCGGCGAGCACCAGGGTAGTCATCAGGATCCGCGATGCGGCAGCCACGCTCTTTCTCATTTTAGACAGACTTTTCGGGAACTTTTCGCGCTCGTCATGACAATTCTACAAATGCGACCAGCTGGAAATGACGGAACGTGTGGTGCGTGGCGATCCCGCTGCGGTTTCCTCGGAGCCTGTTGCGCCGTTTACCTGGCCATGGCGCCGGCGGTTTATGGACAGGAGTCGTCCTCGGCACCAGTGCCAGAGCCGGAACCGCTGGGGTGGCGGCGGTTCTCTTTCGGTGGACGGCTCAACGGTCTCCCTTTCAATGTGCTCAACAACAAGGATGTCAATCTTACTCCAGCGAACTCCACCGCGAGTTACGCCTACCATACGACCAATAGTTATCTGCAAATCGAATTCGGTCCGAGCCTGGAATTCAGAGTGACCAGAAGCTTCGCCTTGAGCGCGGAATTCCTCTACCACCGCCTGAGTTACAACATGACGGACACTATCACCGCCGACGGAAACGTCACCACCGTAAGCGAGCAAACCAGCGCCAGACTGTGGGACGCTCCGGTGATGGTACGCTGGCGCGGACTAGCCGAAACAGGTTTCCTTTCGCATTTATACTTTGCCGGCGGCGGCGAGCTGCGCAACGCTTCACACATTCGAACGAACAATCTAACCACGCTTCCGGATGGCGCAACTTCTTCGGACAACATAGCCACTGTGCCATCGAAACGCGACTTGATGGGAGCTGTAGTGGGCGTCGGCATGCGTTTCGTGGACGATTTCGGCATCAAACTCACTCCAGAGATGCGCTTCACGCGCTGGATGGGAGAGACCTTCGACAACGAGTCCACCCGCTCGCGGAGAGATGAACTCGTGATCGGGATCGCGCTGACGTTCTGACTGGGGGACTGTATCCTAGCGACGGCCAGCTTCGGCACGCTCGAAATGGCGTGTAACACGTCTGCAAATCGCGGCGGCTGACAATCCCAACGCGGCTGGCCGGGCAATGCCTTCCGCTACGTGGTGCGAAGCAAGCGGCCGCATAAGTGTAAAAACTGATCGCAGTCACGCATTGATGGCGCGCGAAACGGAAGAGTAAGACGTCGTTTCTTCTAGCAAGATCATCACATGCTAGGAGGCATTCTTGAAAATCACTCGTTACGTTGCTCTATGTCTATGGAGTCTGCACGCAGCATTCGCACAAGCGCCTGCGACTCTAGCGGCAATCGGCTACTCGACACCGGCGGCCCCGCTGCCGGTTGCCCCAGGGCAAGTAGTCACACTATTCTTGCGTGGTGTCGGGCCGTTATTTGATGGTCAGTTGCGCTCCGGCCAAGCGGCATCCGTTCCGTTGCCAACTACGCTTGCGGGTTTATCTGCCCGCATCGCAGACCTGCAGGTGAGCGTACCGATATTTGCTGTACGCCAGGAGAATGACTGCTTGCCAGGCGAGGCCGCCAATCCCGCCTGCTTACTAACTTCGATCAGAGTGCAGATGCCTTTTGAACTGGGGCTCGAAGCCGGGCTGGAGAGGGAGCTGGTGTTGGAAGTAGACGGGCAGTCAAGCCGCAGTTTTCCGTTGAACGTTGTATCGGACAATTCTCACGTCATCACGTCCTGCGACGCGACCTGGGACACCAACTGGGCAAGCTCCTGCAGCCGGCTGATTTTTCATCCCGACGGGACGCCTGTCAGCGAAAAGGCGCCGGCGACACGCGGCGAAACCCTGGTGTTGTATGTTTGGGGGCTAGGTCGGACTTCACCAGCGGTGCCGACAGGAGAACTCTCACCGGCCGGGACTAAGCTGCTCGAAGCTCCGGCGATACGCGCAGTTCGGGCACGATTCCTCAACAGCCTGCTCACTTCGCTCACCGCAACGCCACGCGCCTACTCTGCGGAGGACGCAAACGATCCCGGCTCGCCCATTGCATTCTCGGGTCTCGCGCCCGGCCAAGTCGGCCTGTATCAAGTAAATGTTCCTGTTCCCCAGTCACTCCAGCCGGCAGCGTCCTGCGGGAATGAAATTCTTGCGAACGCCGTGTTACACATCACGACATACTTCGGCGGCACCGAGGAGATGGGGTTCTGTATGCGTCCCTGATCGGGACCGCCTCACTCCTAACCGCGCGCAGCTTCGGCAAGTTCGAAACGCATGTTGTGCAAAATGGACTGGAAGCGTGGTGTGGCGCGCAGGTCGTCAAAACGGGGCTCGGCTGCGAGCCACACCAGCCACACGTCGCGCTGTTGATAGCCGGTTTCCAGCCACTGGACCGCGAGAGTGTTTTGTCGAAGGCCGGCGTAGACAACCGCACGCCAGTAAGGCGAGACGTATCGCCTTGCAGAAAGCTGTTGCAGTCTGCTGAGGGTTTCTTCGGCCTTCGCAGTTTGACCGGCCTTCGCCCAGGAGTGCCCAAGAGCCGCCATCACGGCCGGCTGCTCGTGACCAGAGGCCTGTGCATTCTGAAACTCGATTATGGCCTCCTCGTACATCTCCATTTGTTCGTAGACCAAACCAAGCACATGCTGCGCCGCGCCGAAACTCGGTTCCAATGCGAGCACCTTCCAGCACTGCTCATGGGCCCCTGCGAAGTCCCGTGCCAGGTAAAGCGCCCAGGCGGCCTCTACATTTACGGCCGGCGAAACCGGGTCTAAACCCTGTGCGAGGCGAAGCTCGTGCAGCGCCTCCTGCATGTTTCCTGTCGACGACAAGAATGACCCGTAAGCCTGATGGACCATCGCGCAACCCGCGTCCAGAGCCATCGCCCTGTGAAATTCCTCTGCGGCTCCGGCCCACTCCCATCCGAAAAACCGCTTCACACAACCCAGGGCCGCGCGGGCTGGCGCACTGTCGTGATCGAGTTCGACTGCGGTGGTCGCCAGTGATTTGGCGCGCGGGCCGACATCACCGGGGGACGCCATGTTCATCACGGCAAACAGGCAGTATGTTTCGGCGAGCCCCGCGTAGGCCTGCGCACACCTGGAGTCTTCGTCGAGCGCTGCTTGAAAGTAAGCTATCGCCTTGTGCAGATCTTCCTGCGTCTGCTTGTTCAGAAAGTACCGTGCCTTTGCGCAGCTCTGGTAGGCATCCTGATTCACACCTGTAACGTGCTTCGGAACAATTTCCTGAACCGGGGCGATGAAGCGATAGCCCATTCCCGGACGCGTTTCAATGTAACCCGGATTGTGCGATGAATCACCCAGAGCCTTTCGCAGAGCGTTGACCGCGGTGTTCAAACTGCGATCAAAGTTCACGTGCAAACCCGGCCAGAGCTCGCGCGTCAGCTCAGCGCGCGACACGAAACGGCCTCGAATGCGCAGCAGCAGTTCCAGGACCTGAAAAGGCTTCCGCTGCAACCTTACCTGGCGCCCGGATTTACGCAGATCGCGGCTATCCAGGTCCACCTCGAAGGCTCCAAACCGGAGTCTGCGGGCTGCAAGGGCTGACAAAGACTTGACATCTTCTTGACCTACTGGCATGGCCGAAGTTTCGTCTCCTAATTGGACGACCGACGTGCTCAGAAGGTTGTCGAGAAAAGGAGAGCAATTGTGAAATACGCAAAATACGGGATGATGGTTCTCATGCTGGCGTTGGTTATTGGCGCCGGTGCACCGCCTGCAGCAGCGCAGGAAGCGTTCAAGGGGACCTTCAATTTATCGACAGAGGCCTATTGGGGGCCAAACCTCTTGCAGCCCGGCCAATACTCGATCTGGATGAGTCTTGATCAGACCCAATTCGTCCGCGTAATTCGGCTTACGGGCGATGGCGTGCGAGCGACTATTCTCACGGGCCCGGGAACTCCCGAGGACATCTCGAAACATAGCACGCTCCAACTCGAGCAGATCAACGGCGTGAACGTTGTGCGGCACCTCGATGCCGGTATTATAGGAAAGTCCTACGGCTTCACTGTGTCTAAGAATGTGCGCATGAAGGTGGAGCGCGCCAGCGCGCCTTCGCAGATCACCGTGCCGATTGCTACAGGCGGCGCGTACTGATTGGGGCTTTATCTTGTAGTGGCCGGGCATCATGCTCGGCCACTGCGGCGCGGCAGATGACATCAGAGCGCGCGAGGCTGCCGTTCGCGTCGCTCGCAATCCTGACATAATCTTGGGATGCTCTCATCCCTCCTGCTCGCGTTGCTGCTGATGCAGGCCGCGCCTCTCGCAGAAGCACCCAAACCGCCTGAGGCCAAGCCGGCCGAGAAGGAAGAAGCGCCGGTTATCACGCATCACGAGGCCCGCGTGAACGGCCGGTCGCTCAAGTACACCGCGACCACGGGCATGATGCCCATCCGCGACGCGAAGGGCGACACCGAGGCCCACATCTTTTTCATCGCGTACACGCTCGAGGGCGTGAGCGACACGAGCCGCCGCCCCCTCATGTTTTCTTTCAATGGCGGGCCTGGGTCGGCGTCGGTGTGGCTGCATTTGGGCGCGGTGGGACCCAAGCGCGTGGTGATGCTCGAGGACGGCGAGATGCCGGCGCCGCCCTTTCATCTGGTCGACAACGAATACACCTGGCTCGATCAGACCGATCTGGTGTTCATCGATCCGGTCGGCACGGGCTACAGCCGCCCCACGAAACCGGAGCTCGGCAAAAAGTTCTGGAATTTGCGTGGAGACATCGAATCGGTCGGCGAGTTCATCCGCATGTATCTGACGCGCTACGAGCGCTGGACGTCGCCGCTGTTTCTGGTGGGCGAAAGCTACGGGACGACGCGCGCCGCGGGACTTTCGGGCTATCTGATCGATCGCGGCATCGCGTTCAACGGCATCGTGCTGGTATCGTCGATTCTGAATTTTGAAACGCTCAGTTTCGCCAAGGGCAACGATCTACCGTACGTCTTATACCTGCCGAGCTACGCGGCGACCGCGTGGTATCACCACAAGCTTTCCGCAGACTTGGAACGTGATCTGCAGAAGACGCTGAAGGAAGTGGAAGCGTGGGCGGAAACCGGATATGCCGTGGCGCTGGCGAAGGGGGACCGGCTGACAGCCGCCGAGCGCCAGGAAACCATCGGCCGGCTAGCGCGCTACACCGGGATGGAAGCGCGATACATCGACAACAGCAATCTGCGAGTGCCCATCTTCGCGTTTACTAAGGAACTGCTGCGCGATCAGAAGCGCACCGTCGGACGCCTCGACAGCCGGTTCAAGGGCATGGATGAGTCGGCGGCAACTGGGGCGCCGGAATATGATCCCGCTCTTGCGGCGATTCGTCCTCCGTATACGACGACCTTCAATAACTACGTGCGTGGCGTGCTGGGTTACAAGACAGATCTGGAATATTACATTCTGGGCGAGGGCATCACCAGCCCCTGGGAGTGGGGACCCTCCAGCAGCCGGCAGGGTTTCCCCGATACCAGCGACGATTTGCGCAGCGCGTTTGCCAAGAATCCCTACATGAAACTCTATGTGGCATCCGGCTACTTCGATCTCGCGACTCCGTACTTCGCCACTGAGTACACGCTAACGCACATGGGCCTCGATCCTAAAGTGCGCGGAAACATCCGCACCGGCGAGTACAACGCGGGCCACATGGTTTACATCGACTCGAAATCGCTCGAAAAGCTGAAGCGCGAAGTCGCAGGGTTTCTGGAGAACGCGTTGAAGTAAGGCACGATCTCGCCTGTAGTTTGCTCGCCGGGTTTGCCGTTAGTAAAGAAGTACCGACGGATCCAGGCCATAGCTCATGACGTGCATAAGTGCAAGGCGTGCGCGTGATCTAGTTGGAAAGCACTAAGAGGTTATGGTTTCGTGGCGGCAGTTCGAGGCATGCCTCGCTCTACATCGTCTGATGCGTAACGGCCGGACATGTGTGGCCCGCCGCTTACTGTACGAGCCGCGACGGTTCACTAGTAGTCATATGTTAGCCGACACCGCCCTTGTAGCTCGATAACTCACTAAGTACAGTACAAAGGCGCGAAACGGAACCAAGTTTCATCTAAGACAACTTCATCATTACAATGCAAACCTATTAGTACTTTCTTAACACACATATGCTTGTGCACTAAGAGAAACAGTGGCAACATTATAGCGGTTCGGCGTAGACCGCCGACACATCCCGAAAAGGAGAATAAAGTCTCTCATGCTTACAAGGCGCTGGAACTCCGCCGGGACCGCCCGAATTTTATGGACGCTCCTGACGATCGCTGTCATCCTCACCTGTTTGGCCTCAACAGGCTTCGCGCAGTCAACCGCAAGTGAACATTCAAAGGACGCCTATTATCTTGGCTATTACGGCAATGCCAATATGGGCTTTCCCGCTGCGGAAGTGAACATTGTCAACCCCGGTTCCACGGGCGGCTATTCGCAATTCGAGTCGCCGTCGGGACCCTATGGCGATCTGTGTGCGAACATCTACGTGTTCACCTCAGATCAGCAGATGGTGGAGTGCTGCAGTTGCTTCATCAGCCCCAATGCACTGCGGACTCTGAACATCGATGTGGATCTTACGTCCAATCCGCTGACGAGCGCCCGGCCTCACGCCGGTCTCATTAAGATTGTCTCTTCGGACACCCAGAGTGATGGCACGTGCACCAGCAGCCAGACGAATCCTGCTGGAACGACTTTCACCATTGACTTGGCCGCCACTACCTATAGTCCCGAGGGCTCGCTGCGCACCTGGATTACCCACGCACGCTTAACAGCAGCCGGCCCCTTATTCACTTTGACCGAGACGGAATTCCGTCATGCTGACCTGGGCCGCGAAGCATATGGCCCCGAGAGCCGGGACGACGGCGGCACGGAACTGTATAAGATCCAGCGACAGTGCGCATTTATTGCGCTCAATGGCAGCGGTCACGGGCATTGCACGTGCGGCAGTGGTGATTGAGTAGATCACAACTAATTGGAAAAAGGAGAATTTAGACATGCTTACAATGAAACGAATCATCCTAGCGCTCGTCGCCATAACGCTCACGTGTCTGGTTCCAACTCTGGTTTTCGGGCAGGACTCCGTACTATCTGTGCAGGGAAGCGGGTCTTATGACATTGGCTACTACACCAATGCCAATATGGGCTTCCCGGATGCGCAACTGCACATCACCAATCCGGGTTCTAGCGGCGGTTATGGGTCGGGCGATCCCACCACGGTAGCCGGCGGCGATCTGTGCGCCAACGTATATGTATTCACGCCGGACCAGCAGATGGTGGAATGCTGCAGCTGCAAGATCACTCCGAAC
>Ga0335070_10000383_pt1 | contig 50763 bp, 42 predicted proteins | sample Lox_Sample_13_FD_206722 | JGI IMG/M metagenome (GOLD analysis project Ga0335070, IMG submission 206722) | Soil microbial communities from Loxahatchee National Wildlife Refuge, Florida, United States - Lox_Sample_1.3 | ecosystem: Environmental > Terrestrial > Soil > Wetlands | place: USA...
GGCGACGGCAGCTGCCGCGCCGAGAGCGAGCTCGCCGCCGTGCTGCAGCGCGCGCTCGGCGGCGAGCTCGGCGTCGCCGTGACGGCGGTGCGCGTCCCGACCTTCTGCGGCGATGCGGCGAGCCTCGCGCTCGAGACGGCGTCGCCGGCGGAGCCGGCCGCGCTGGTCGATCTCCTGCGCAAGAGCGCAGGAATTGAGGTGGCGGACGCCGATTGTCCGCCGAGCGCGCGCGCCGCCGCGGGCAGCGACCGCGTGTACGTCGGCCGCGTCCGGCGCGATCCGTCGCGGGCGGGCGGCGTGCTGCTCTGGCTCGCGGCGGACAGCCTCCGCCTGGCGGCGGCCCAGGCCGTGCGCCTCGCCGCGGCGCGCCTCCTCGCGCGATCGTGAACTGGCGCCTCGTCGTCGAGTACGACGGCACCGACTTCGAGGGCTGGCAGCTCCAGCCCGGGGCGCGCACCGTGCAGGGGGAGCTGGAAAGCGCCTTCGCGCGCCTCGCCGGGCGACGCGTCGTCGTGTACGGCGCAGGGCGCACTGACGCGGGCGTCCACGCACGCGGCCAGGTCGCCAACGCGCGGGCCGAGACGCGGCACCCGCCGGAGGTGCTGCGGCGCGCGCTGAACGCGCTGCTCCCGCGCGACGTCGCGGTGCGCGAGCTCGAGCCCGCCGGCGACGGCTTCGACGCGCGGCGCGACGCGCGCTCGAAGCTCTACGCGTATCGGCTCTGGACCGGCGCCACGCGTTCGCCGCTCGAGGAGCGCTGGTCGCACTGGGTGTCGGTCCCCCTCGACCTGGCCGCGCTGCGCGCCGCCGCGCGAGACCTGGTCGGCACCCACGACTTCGCAAGCTTCCGCGCGGCCGGCGGGCATGGGCGCACCTCGGTGCGCACGCTCACGCGCATCGAGCTGGCGGGGGCGCTCGGCGGCGAGCTGCGCTTCGAGTTCGAGGGCACCGGCTTCCTGCGCCACATGGTGCGAAACCTGGTCGGGACGCTGCTCGAGGTGGGGCGCGGGCGCCGCCCGCCCGCGTGGGCGGCCGAGGTGCTGGCCGCCCGGGATCGGCGCGCGGCGGGCCCCACCGCCCCCGCCCGCGGCCTCACCCTGGTGCGGGTGGACTACTGATTTCAGTCGCGAATCCAGGGGGTTGGGGCCACCTCGGGTTGACGCGCCGCGAGCCCTCGGCTAATGAACGCGGACTCCGAGGAGACCCTGCATGCCCGCCGTCCGTCCGCCGCGCCCCACGCGCGCCGCGAAGCCCAGCGACGTCGACCGGCGCTGGTGGGTGGTCGACGCCGCCGATCAGACGCTCGGGCGCCTCGCCACGCGGGTCGCGTCGCTGCTGCGCGGGAAGCACCGCGTGCTGTACACGCCGCACGCGGACGCGGGCGACTTCGTCGTGGTCGTGAACGCCGAGAAGGTGCGCCTGACCGGTCGCAAGCGCGAGCAGAAGATCTACTACCGCCACACCGGCTGGGTCGGTCACCTGCGCTCGCGCACCGCGGATCAGATCCTGAAGGGGCCGCATCCCGAGCGCATCGTCGAGGACGCCGTGCGCGGCATGCTGCCGCGCAACTCGCTCGGCCGGAAGCTGCACCGCAAGCTCAAAGTGTACGCCGGCTCCCGACATCCCCACGCGGCCCAGAAGCCGGAGGTGCTGAGTCTTGGCTGAGGCGCTGAACGCGCGGCCGATCACGGGCAAGCGGAAGATGGCAGTGGCGCGCGTGCGCCTGCGGCTCGGTACGGGCAACATCGTCGTGAACGGCCGTCCGATCGACGAGTTCTTCGGTCGCGAGGTGCTGCGCACGCTGGTGAAGCAGCCGCTCGACCTGGTGAACGCGTCGACGCGCTACGACATCTCGGCCTCGGTGCGCGGCGGCGGCCCGACCGGTCAGGCCGGCGCCCTGCGCCACGGCATCGCGCGCGCGCTGTGCGATCTCGATCAGGCGCTGCGGCCGCAGCTCAAGCGCGGGGGCTTCCTGACCCGCGATGCACGCAAGAAGGAGCGCAAGAAGTACGGACAGCGCGGCGCCCGCGCCCGCTTCCAGTTCTCCAAGCGCTAGCAGTTCCGGACGATTCCTCTTCGACGGCGGGAGGTCCGGAGCGGACCTCCCGCCGCTGTTTTTCGAGCCATGGAGCAGCGAATGCGCGTCGCCGTCGTCGGAGCAAGCGGCTACACCGGCCTCGAGCTGCTGCGCATCCTGCTGCGCCACCCCGAGGTCGAGATCGCGGCGGTGACCTCGGAGCGCCAGGCGGGCAAGCCGCTCGCCGACGCCTTCCCGTCGCTGCGCGGCCTCGTCGATCTCGAGCTCGAAGCCGCCGACGCGGCCGCGCTCGCGAAACGCGCCGAGCTCGCCTTCGCGGCGCTTCCGCACGCCGCCTCCGCGCCGATGGTGCGCGAGCTGCGCCGGGCCGGCATCCCAGTGATCGACCTCTCCGCCGACTTCCGGCTGCGCAGCGCCGAGCTCTACGCCGAGTGGTACGGGCCGCACGCCGCGCCCGAGCTGCTCGGCGGCGCGGTCTACGGATTGCCCGAGCTGCACCGCGAGGCGATCCGCCGCGCCCAGCTCGTGGCGGCTCCCGGCTGCTACCCGACCTCGGTCCTGTTGCCGCTCGCACCGTTCCTGCGCCGCGGGCTCGTCGAGACCGACGCCGTGTGGATCGACGCCAAGTCCGGCGTGTCGGGCGCCGGCCGCAAGCTCGAGCAGGGCTACCTGTTCGCCGAGCTCGACGAGAACTGCCGCGCCTACAAGGTCGGCGGCGTGCACCGGCACGTGCCGGAGATCGAAGAGCAGGCGGGGCTCGCGGCGGGTGCTCCGGTGCGCGTTTCGTTCGTCCCCTACCTGCTGCCGACGATCCGCGGCATCGTCGCCACGCTGCAGCTTCGCCCGCGCGGCCGGCTCACCAGCGAGGACGCCCGCCAGGTGCTGCTCGACGCCTACCGCGGCGAGCGCTTCGTGCGCGTGCTGCCGCCCGGCGAGACGCCGAGCCTCGCCTCGGTGCGCGGCAGCAACTTCTGCGACGTCGCAGCGTTCGTGGACGCGCGCACCGGCTCGCTCGTGCTGCTCTCCGCGCTCGACAACCTGGTGAAGGGCGCCGGCGGGCAGGGCGTGCAGTGCATGAACCTCATCTGCGGCTTCGACGAGGCGGCCGGCCTGCGCGAGGCGCCGCTCGTCCCGTGATCGAATGATTGACACGGTGGGACGCGCAGCGGTATATGAAGGCGTTCCGCATCCCCAGCCAGGTTTCTCTCATCGCGAGCCCGGTCCTTCGGCTCGACCCGTTTGCCCGAGGAGCCCGCGGGCGGTGACGCGCTATTTCGCGAGCGATCCGAAGGAGCTGCGCCTCTCGGTCTCCGCCGTCGTGTGGCGCGACGACGGGCGGCGCGAGCTCCTGCTGATGCAGCGCTCGGACAATGCGCACTGGGGTCTCCCGGGGGGATACGTCGAGCCCGGCGAGTCGGTCGCGCAGGCCGCTGCGCGCGAGGTCTACGAGGAAACCGGCGTGCAGGTCGAGGTCGGACGGCTGGTCGGCGTCTACTCGAATCCCTCGACGATGGTGCTCGAGTATCCAGGCGGCCGGCGCGTGCACGCCGTCAACCTGTGTTTCGAAGCCGCGCCCGTCGGCGCCGGCGCACCGACCACGCCGGACGAGGCGCTGGCGACCGGCTATTTTGCCCTCGACGCGCTGCCCGAACCCCTCGTGCCGATCCACAAGGTGCGCATCGACGACGCCGTGGCCGGCGGGGGCGCGGTGCGCGTGCGCTGAGCGGCGAGCGGAGGAGCGGGGGGCATGAACGACCGGGCGACCAAGTTCATCTTCGTGACGGGCGGCGTGCTCTCGTCGCTCGGCAAGGGACTCGCCTCCGCGTCGATCGGCGCGCTGCTCGAGGCGCGCGGGCTGCGCGTCTCGTTCCTGAAGCTCGACCCGTACCTGAACGTCGACCCCGGCACGATGAACCCCTTCCAACACGGAGAGGTGTACGTCACCGAGGACGGCGCCGAGACCGACCTCGACCTCGGGCACTACGAGCGCTTCACCCGCGCGACGATGGGGAAGATCAACAACGTCACCGCCGGCAAGGTGTATGAGACGGTGATCAACAAGGAGCGCCACGGCGAGTACCTGGGCGGCACCGTGCAGGTGATCCCGCACGTCACCGACGAGATCAAGCGCCGCGTGCACGCCGCGGCCGCGGGCGTCGACCTGCTGCTCGTCGAGGTGGGCGGCACGGTCGGCGACATCGAGTCGCTGCCGTTCCTGGAGGCGATTCGCCAGTTCCGCGCGGACGTCGGGCGCGAGAACGTCTGCTACATCCACATCGCCCTGGTCCCCTACGTCGCCACCGCCGGCGAGCTCAAGACCAAGCCCGTGCAGCACTCGGTGAAGGAGCTGCGCGCGGTCGGCATCTCGCCCGACGTGATCCTGTGCCGGACCGACCGCTTCCTGCCGCGCTCGGTGAAGCAGAAGATCGCGCTGTTCTGCAACGTCGACGAGGACGCGGTGATCACCGCCAAGGACGTCGAGTCGATCTACGAGGTGCCGCTGATCCTGCACGAGGAGGGCGTCGACGAGAAGCTGACGCGACTGCTCAACATCTGGACGGCGCGCCCGAACCTGGAGCGCTGGCAGAAGCTGCTCGAGGCGGTGCGCAATCCGGAGCGCACCGTCACGATCGCGATGGTCGGCAAGTACGTCGACCTCACCGAGTCCTACAAGAGCCTCAACGAGGCGCTCTACCACGCCGGCTTCGCGCACCGCGCGCGCGTGCAGATCGAGTACGTCGACTCCGAGAAGCTCGCCGACCCGGCGCCGATCGTGCACGTCGACGGGATCCTGGTGCCGCACGGCTTCGGTTCGCGCGGCGTCGAGGGCAAGATCCTGGCGGTGCGCTACGCGCGCGAGAACAAGGTGCCGTACTTCGGGATCTGCTACGGGCTGCAGATGGCCGTGATCGAGTTCGCGCGCCACGTGGCGGGGCTTGCCGGCGCCAACTCGACCGAGGTGGACCCGGAGACGCCGTACCCGGTGATCGACCTGCTGCCGGAGCAGCGCGGCGTCGCCGAGAAGGGCGCCACGATGCGGCTCGGCGCCTACCCGTGCGTGGTGCGCAAGGGCACCAGGGCCTACGAGGCCTACCGCAGCGAGCGCATCGCCGAGCGCCATCGCCACCGTTACGAGGTCAATCCGGACCTGCGCGATCAGCTCTCGCGCGCGGGGCTCGTGCTCTCCGGCGTGTCGCCCGATGGACGCCTCGTCGAGGTGGTGGAGCTCGCCGACCACCCGTGGTTCCTCGGCTGCCAGTTCCACCCGGAGTTCAAGTCGCGACCCTTCCAGCCCCACCCGCTCTTCGACGCCTTCATCCGCGCCGCGATCGAGCACGGGGCGGGGAAGGGCTGACGGCGCGCTGGCTTGCGGCGCCCGGCGGCGTCGCCTACACGTTGCGTTCCGGTGGGATCGAAGGGACGTTAGCTCAGCTGGAAGAGCGCCGTGTTCACACCGCGGAGGTCACTGGTTCGAGCCCAGTACGTCCCACCATCTTCCTTCCGCCGCGCGTCGCAGTTCGAGGCCCAGTAGCTCAGTTGGATAGAGCGCTTGCCTCCGGAGCAAGAGGTCGCAGGTTCGAATCCTGCCTGGGTCACCATCCACCAGCGTCGGCGCGCGGACGCGGCCATGGATCGCGAGCGTCGCCGCCGGCGACAGGCCGAAGCACGAGTCGTCAGGACGCCTTTGCCTTGGTGCGCGCGCGCTCGAACCGCGCGATCTGGAAGGTCGGGCAGGTCGAGTCGGGGATCTCGTCGAGCGGTGTCGCCACGAGCTCGGGCGTGATCGCGATCCGCTCCGCGAGGGGCCGGAGATTCTCGAGGTCGAAGCCGTAGAGCTTCGCTGCGTTCTCTCCGATCATCATGCGCACCTCGCTCTGGGGCACGTCGGCGAAGGCGAGGCGCATGTTCTCGCGCGAGTGCGGGTAGCAGCCCTCGTAGTGCGGATAGTCGTTGCCCCAGAGGATCCGATCCACGCCGACGAGCTCGCGCCCCTGGATGTCGCGCGGCGAAGGGAAGCTCGCCCCGTACCAGCAGTTGCGCCTGGCGTAGACGCTCGGCGGCTCGGCGAGCGCCCGGGAGCGCGAGAAGTCGATCTCCCCCGTCATCCCGGCCTTCACGCTCATGTGGATGCCGTCCATGCGCCGCAGCAGCGGCGGCGCCCATGCGCAGCCCGACTCGGTGAGGATGTAGCGGAGCTTCGGGAAGCGCTCGAAGACACCGCCGAGGATCATCTGGCAGAAGCCGCGCTGCACGAAGAACGGCATCTCGAGCACCCAGAGCGCCTCGGCGCCCTGGCCGCGTCCGTAGTCCGGCGAGCCCTGTCCCGAGTGCTGGTTGATCACCAGGTCGCAGTCCTGGATCGCCGCCCACAGCCGATCGTATTCCGGTGCGTAGAGCGGCTTCAGATGCACGTCCGACGGCGACGGAAGCGGGAGCAGGATCCCGCCGCGGAGCCCGTGACGGGCGATCCACTCGACGTCCTCGAGGGCGGCGTCGACGTCGTTCAGATGGATCAGCCCGATCCCGGCGCGTCGCTCGGGCGCCTGCGCGCAGAAGTCGGCGAGCCAGCGGTTGTGCGCGCGGACGCCGGCCTGCCAGCGCTCGTACTGGTCCGGGCGCGGCGGCGGCGAAACGTGGAAGGCCTTGTCGTAGAAGGGCGGCACCGTGTTCGGGAAGATCACCTCGGCGACCACGCCGTCGGCCTCGAGGTCCCGGGTGCGCTCGGCCGAGTCCCAGTTCTTGGTCTTCTTGCCGCCGAGGTGCTTGGTCGAGGGGTTGCGGTACGCGGCGCGCCAGGCGTCGAACTCGCCGCGCCACGCCGGATCGAGGTACTCGCGGTACACCTCGATCGGCGCGCCCGCATGGGTGTCGCCGGTGATGACGACGTATGGACGCCGTGCTTCGGGCAAGGCGCTCAAGGATGCCTCCCGTGGGCCTCGAGAGACTATTCCTCGCACAGCCGGATCCGGCTGGCAAACGCGCAGTGATTCGGCCCGCTCACGACTGCCGCCGTGCATGCGCGGGCCGCTGCGCCGCGGCGATCAGCTCGTCGAACGATGCGGCGAGCTTCGCAGCCAGGTCGGCCACGTCGGGCACCGCGGCGCCGTCGGCGTCGAGGCCGACGTAGAGGCGGTCGCGGTAGCCGTAGAGAGCGACGCTGACCGGGCAGTGCGGGGCGACCGGGGCGAAGGGGTAGGCCGCGGTGATCTCCGCACCCGCGACGAAGCGCGGCACCGGGACCCCCGGCACGTTGGTGACGATCAGCCCGATCGCCTGCGAGCCGCTGAAGGCGAGCGTCCGGTAGAGCGCGCGCGGCACCACCGCGAGCATCGCGGCGAGCTGCGGGAAGAACTGTGCGGCCGGATGCGCCTTGCGCTCCGCCACGCGCCGGTGGATCTCGCGGAAGCGCCGGCGCGGATCGCGGATGCGCAGCGGGAGCAGCACCTGGATGCCGGTCGCGCGGTTGCCGACGCCGGCCTCGAGCCCCTGCTCCGCGGGCGGGCGCAGGTTGATCGGCACCAGCGTCAGCAGCTCCTCGACGCCTGCGAAGCCCTGCTCGCGGTGCCATTGCCCGATCGCGCCCGCGACGGCGGTCAGCATCACGTCGATCATCTGGCCGCCGAGCGCGTGCTTGGCCCGGCGCAGCGGCTCGAAGGCGAGCTCGAGGCCGCCCAGGTGGCGCGCGCGCCCGAAGTGGCGCAGCGGCGAGTCGCTGCGGTGCCCGACGTCGGCGACGAGCGCCGCGGCGACGCGCGCCGCCGTAGCGAGCTCGCCGGGCGCACGCGCAGCGCGCCACAAGGCACCCGCCAGCGACCCCAGCCGCGCGGCGTCCTGCTCGACGCGGTCGCGCAGCGCCCAGCCGAGGCGCGCCGCGAGCGGCGGCTCGGACCACGCGCCGAGCGGCTTCGACTCCGGCGCGGGCAGCGGCTCGCCGGCGCGGGCGCCGTCGCTCAGCGCCGCCAGGATCGCGTTGCCGCCGACGCCGTCGGCGACGGCGTGGTGGAGGCGGAAGAACAGCGCGGAGCGCTCGGCCGGGAGATCGATCTCGATCAGCTCCCAGAGCGGCCGCGAGCGATCGAAGGGCCGCTCGTAGATCGGCCCGAGCGTGCGGAACAGCGCGTCGAGCTCGGCTTCGTCGCTAAGCGGTGCCGAGAGCGCGTAGCGCCGCACGTGGAAGTCGAGGTCGAAGGTCGGGTCCTCCTGCCAGCGCGGCAGGGCGAGATCGAACGGCGCGTCGATCACGCGCTGGCGCAGCCGCGGCACCGCCTCCACCGCCCGCAGCGCGGAGGCGCGCAGCCGCTGCGGCTCGGGCCGTCGGTCGAGCAGCATCAGCAGCGCCATGGTCGTGCGCTGGCGCGGCTGGTCCGCGTACCAGAAGCTCAGGTCCTCCGGCGAGAGGGGCGTCGAGCGGGGCCGGTCTTCGGGCGACACGTCTTGGCCTGGGATGCGAGCGGCATGCCGACCCGCGCGCCCCCCGCGGGCCGTCGCGGCGCAGCGGGCGACGCAGCGCCCCAACCCGTGCGACGCGATGGCGCACCACCCGGGATCCTAGAAGTAGTCGATCGGCAGCAGGCCGAACGGCGCGCCGAGGTTGCGGTCGCAGTTCGCGGCCGCGGCGGCTGCGTGAGGGCTCGCGGCCGTGGTGGCTCCGAACGGCACGCACACGAGCTCGGGCGACGTCCAGCGCTTGCGCCAGAAGCAGCGCTCCGCGTTCTGGCTCTCGGCTTCCGTTGCGAATCTCTGGTTCGTGGCGCCGACGAAGTTCGGCTCGGACGACCGGTAGAGGAAGTTGTAGGCGGTCACGTGGAAGGGCCCGCGATCGCCGCCGCGACCGTTCAGCCCGAGGCCGTCGATGACGACGTTGCAGCGCGCCACGGTGTTCGACGACATGTCGTCGTAGGCGTTGTCGGCACCGACGATCGTGTTGAATTCGACGTCGAGGTCGCTGGCCGTGCTCAGCGGAAGCAGCGCGGCGCTTCCGCCGGCGCTGCCCACGGCGGTACGGATCTCGTACAGCAGATTGCCCGCGATGATCCAGCCCGGGCCGGTCGCTTCGACGCCGATCGTCGAGTCGAGCACGACGTTGCCCGCGACGAGCACGTGGCCCGGGCACTGGTTTCCCGAGCTGATCGCCTGGCCGAGGGCCCCCGAGCCGCCGCACAGCGACGGGAAGCGCGTCGGCCGGAAGCCCCAGACGCGGTTGTTCGTCACGAGCGTCCACTGCGCCGGGTCCGGGCCCGGATCGGGCTTGATGTCGATGCCGTTCTCGGCGCAGGCGCAATCGCCGTTGGGATCGGGCGCGCCGCTGGTGCAATCGATGCGCTTGTCGCCCGTGATGTAGACGTCGTTGCCGTCGACGATGGTTCCGTGCGGGCGGGCGGCGAAGTTGCAGTCGTCGCGATCGGACGCGATCGCAATCCCGTCTCCCCAGTCGTAGACCTCGTTGTCGAGCACCGCGTTGTCGTCGTTGTCCGCGCCGGCCTGGTAGCCGATCAGGACCGCGATGCCCGTGTAGTCGACGGGCTGGCGGCTCTGGTTCCCGTTCCGCACCACGTTGTCCTGCACCGCATTGTGGGTGGCGGGATCGCCGAAGAGCGCACCGATCACGACGCCGGCCTGGGCGGACTGCGGATTCAGGTGCTCGATGCCGTCGATCAGGTTGCCGTCCGCGACGTCGTGATCGCCGCCCTCGATGCTCAACAGCCAGTAGGTGGCGGGATCGCGCGGCTGGATCGTGAGCCCCTGGATCACCCACCAGCTGCCGCGAACCCGGATCGCCTCGAACAGCGCGCGCGCCGACTGCTGGATCGCCTGCAGCGGCCCGCTGGCGGGGTCGAAGCGCAGGTAGCGGCGGCTCGCCTCGCTGCCGGAGAGCGACAGCGTGAGTGGGCCGAGCGCGCGGTAGTCGCCCGGCTGGATGCAGAAGACGCGATGGCTCGGGTCGTTCAGCAACGCGAGCGCGGTCGCCGCGTTGCCCACGTTGACGACGAGGTCGCAGCGCCCGGGGTCAGGGATCGCCGCGTGATGTCGAGAGTCTTCGAAGGGCTCGCCCCCCAGCACGCAGGAGGCCACCAGGCCGACGGCGGCCAGCCCGACGAGGGCGTGGACGGCGGGACGCATCAGCCTCCCCCCAGCGGCGCGAACGTCCCCATGTATACCCGATGCGCGGGGGCGCGGAGAGGGTGGTTTGCGCAGGCGCGCGGCGTTCAGGTCTCCGAGAGGCCTCGCACCATCAGGATCTTGCCCGAGCGCACCAGCTCGCGCAGTCCGTAGGGGCGCAGCAGCGCGATGAAGGCGTCGAGCTTGTCGCTCGCGCCGTAGACGCGCAGCATCAGCGACTCCTGCCCGTAGTCCGTCACCTTGGCGCCGAAGTTCTCGGCGATCTGCAGGATCTGGGTGCGCTCGGAGAGGCCCGCCCGCAGCTTGACGAGCGCGATCTCGGTCTCGTAGGCATCGTCGCCCGTGTGGTCGATGGCGTGCACCACGTCGACCAGCTTGGCGAGCTGCTTGATGATCTGCTCGAGCGTCCCGCGGTCTCCGCGGCAGGTGATCGTCATGCGCGAGAAGCTTCCCTCGGCCGTCGCGCTCACCACCAGGCTCTCGATGTTGTAGCCGCGCCGCGCGAAGACGAGCGCCACGCGCACCAGGACGCCCGGCTTGTTGTTGACGTAGAGCGAGATGGCGTGGACGTCGTCCGCTCCCGCGCGAGCGCTCGGCTCAGGTGCTGCCAACGGGCTTCTCCAGCCGGCGCTTCGGCGGATCGATGATCATGTGCGAGACCGGCGCGCCAGCCGGAATCATCGGGAAGACGTTGTCCTCCTTCATCACCTCGGCCACCACCACGGCCGGCCCGCCCTTCACCGCGCGTGCCGCCTTGAGCTTGCGGTCGATGTCGGCGGGGCGCCGGATCCGGAACGCTGCGATGCCGTAGGCCTCGGCGAGCTTGACGAAGTCCGGGTTGCCCTCGAGGTCGACGCCGGAGAGCCGGTTCTCGTAGAAGAGCTCCTGCCACTGGCGCACCATGCCGAGGTAGTTGTTGTTGATGATCAGGCAGCGGGCGGCGACCTTGTGGACCGCCGCGGTCGCCAGCTCGGCCATCGTCATCTGGAAGCCGCCGTCGCCCACCACCGCCCAGACCTCGGCTTCGGGGCGGGCGAACTTGGCGCCGATCGCGGCGGGCCAGCCGAAGCCCATCGTCCCCGCGCCGCCCGACGTGATCCAGTGTCGGTTCGCGGTGGTCTTGCAGAACTGCGCCGCCCACATCTGGTGCTGGCCGACGTCGGCGGTGATGACGGCCTTGCCCTCGGTGATGTGGTGCAGGCGGTCGAGCACCTGCTGCGCGCGCAGGCCGCCCTTCTTGGCGTACTTGAGCGGGTACTGGCGCCGCCACGCGGCGCACTGCTTGAGCCACGCCGCGGTGTCGCCGGGCTCGACGAGCGGGATCAGGTCCTCGAGCACGAGCCGCGCGTCGCCCTCGAGACACAGGTCGGGCCGGATGACCTTGTTGAACTCGGACGGATCGATGTCGACGTGGATCTTGCGGGCGCGCGCGCAGAACTCGTCGACCTTGCCGGTGACGCGGTCGTCCCAGCGCGCCCCGATCGCCATGATCAGGTCGCAGTGGATCACCGCCTTGTTGGCGTAGGCGGTGCCGTGCATGCCCATCATGCCGAGGTGCAGCGGGTGGGTCTCGTCCGCGGCGCCCTTGCCGAGCAGCGTGTTCACGATCGGCGCGCGCAGCTTCTCGGCGAGCTGGACTACCGCCTTGCCGGCGTCGGAGATCACCGCGCCGTGGCCCACGTAGAGCAGCGGCCGCTCGGCCTGGCCGAGCAGCCGCGCCGCCGTCTCGATGCCCGCGCGCGCCGCGCGGCCCGGCACGCGGTAGCCGGGCAGGTCGATCGCGTCGACGAAGGGCGCATCGCACGGCCCCGAGCTGATGTCCTTCGGCACGTCGATCAACACCGGCCCGGGGCGGCCCGTGGTGGCGATGTGGAAGGCCTCGCGCATCACGCGCGGGATGTCTTCGCTGCGCTTGATCAGATAGCTGTGCTTCACCACCGGGTAGGTGATGCCGGTGACGTCGGCCTCCTGGAAGGCGTCCTTGCCGAGGTTCGTCGAGTTGGTCTGGCCGGTGATCACGATCATCGGCGACGAGTCCATCAGCGCCGTCAGCAGCCCGGTGACGGTGTTGGTCGCGCCGGGGCCCGAAGTCACGAGCACGACACCCGGCCGCCCCGTGGCGCGCGCGAAACCGTCCGCCATGTGCGTCGCGCCCTGCTCGTGGCGGACCAGGATCAGCTTGATCTTGGAGTCCACCAGGGCGTCGAAGATCGGAATCGCCGCGCCGCCCGAGAGCCCGAAGACGTACTCCACCCCCTCGTGCTCGAGGCATTGCACGAGCTTCTCGGCGCCAGTGGGAATCCTGCCTGCCATGATGGGGGCGCAGCATAGAAGACGCGCATCCGAACGGCAAATCGGATCCGCCCTCTCCGGGCGGGGAGCGAAAGTTCTCTTGCAGATTCGAAGTTTGACTACCCGCGGGGAAACTAGTCGACAAAGAGCGATTCGATGGGGTCGGCACCGGCCGCCTCCCCGCGGAGGCGTTCGCCGAAGTCCACGGCGCGCTCGACCAGGATCTCGTTGCCGACCACGGCGTCGAGGGCTTCGGCGAGCCCGCCCGCGCTGAGCATCTGGCGCCGGATCGGCGGCGGGCCGAGGCCGAGCAGCTCGACGCGGCGCGCCCAATAGTGCTGGTCGGCGAAGTGCGGCACCACGATTTGGGGCACGCCGGCGCGCGCCGCGCTGGTGGTCGTGCCGGCGCCACCGTGGTGCACCACGGCCGCCACGCGCGGGAAGAGCGCTGCGTGCGAGACGGAGCCGATCACCGTCACCCCTTCGGGCAGGGCGCCGCCGCCGAGCCCGGCCCAGCCCGCCGAGACGACCGCGCGCACGCCGACCTGCGTCGCCGCGTCGAGGAGCACGCGCGTCGTCGCGGCCGGGTCCGGATCGGGCATGCTGCCGAAGCCGAGGTACACGGGCGCGGGACCGGCGGCGAGGAAGCTCTCGAGCTTCGCGGGCAGGGGCTCCGGGCGCATGCCGTGGAGACACGGGACCTGGCTCACCGGGAAGGGCGCGTCCGCCGGGGCCGGTGCCAGCGCGCGGTCCGCCGCCAGGATCACCCGGTCGCCGGAGAAGTGGCGCCACGCGTCGGCGAGCAGCGGCAGCCCGAGCCGGCGGCGGTGCTGGTTGAGCTGGTTGCGCAGGAATACGTTGAGGAGCGGCTGCGTGAGCCACCAGGTGACGCGGTTCAGCCAGCGCGGCAGCCACTGGGCGGGCACCAGGAACGACGGGTGCTCGGCCGACGGGATGATCGCCGGGCAGTAGCTGACGTAGCGATAACCGGCGCCGTTCAGCTCGGCGCAGCTCGCCGCGGCGAAGGGAAGCCCCGCGGCGATCACCCAGTCGCAACCGGCCGTGGCGTCTGGAAGCGACGCGAACTGCGCCTCGATGTTCTCCGCGGCGTAGCGCCCCGCTTCGGCCAGCAACGCGCGGATGCCGTCGGTGACGACGCCTGCGTGCGCCACCAGGTATTGGCGCACGAAATCTCCGACCGGGCGAAACTCGAGGTCTCGCGCCGCCGCCTCGGCGCCGAAGTCGGGCGGCGCGCAGAGACGCACCGCGTGTCCGGCTGCGAGCAGGCGCGCGCCGAGCTCGATCATCGGGTGGACGTCGCCGCGGGTTCCCGCCGCGACCAGGGCGATGCGCATGCGAGCCTCCGGGCGCCTCGACGTGGATCGATCGATCGCGCCGGAAGCTTGAGGCCCAGTCCTCGGAGTCCGGAGTCCCGCTTGCGACGACCCCGATCCCTCCTCGCGTCGGCCCTGACCCCAACGCGACGATCCGCCCCGAGCCGACCGCCGAGCTGCTCAGTGCCGCCGCGCTCCTCGCGCTGGCCGGGCTCGCTCGAGCGCGGGTGCGAGGTGGCGCCCGGTGTGCGAGTGGCTGGCCGCCGCGACCTGCTCGGGCGTTCCGCAGGCCACCAGCCGGCCGCCGTCCGGGCCGCCTTCGGGGCCCAGGTCGATCACCCAGTCCGCCGTCTTGATCACGTCGAGGTTGTGCTCGATCACGACGACGGTGTTGCCTGCCTCGACGAGCCGCTGCAGCACCGCGAGCAGCTTCTTCACGTCGTCGAAATGCAGGCCCGTGGTCGGCTCGTCGAGCACGTAGAGCGTGCGGCCGGTGGCGCGGCGCGCCAGCTCGCGCGCCAGCTTGATGCGCTGCGCCTCACCGCCCGAGAGCGTCGGCGAGGGCTGGCCGAGCTGCACGTAGTCGAGCCCCACGTCGGCGAGCAGCTCGAGCGGAGCGCGCACCTTCGGATGCGCCGCGAACAGCTCCTGCGCCTCGCGCACGGTCAGGTCGAGCACGTCGGCGATCGACTTGCCCTTGTAGTGCACGGCGAGCGTCGCCTCGTTGAAGCGGCGCCCCCCGCACTCCTCGCAGTGGACGTACACGTCGGGGAGGAAGTGCATCTCGATCTTGCGCATGCCGTCGCCCTGACAGGTCTCGCAGCGCCCGCCCTTCACGTTGAACGAGAAGCGGCCCGGTCTGAAGCCGTGCACGCGCGCGTCGGGGAGCTGGGCGAAGAAGCTGCGGATCTCGTCGAACACCTTGATGTAGGTGGCCGGGTTGCTGCGCGGCGTGCGTCCGATCGGGCGTTGATCGATGTGGATCGCCTTGTCGAGCTGCTCCGCGCCGAGCAGCGAGCGGTGGCGCCCGACGCGCTGGCCGGAGCCGTGGAGCCGGCGCGCCAGCGCCGGATGCAGCACGTCGTTCACCAGCGTGGACTTGCCGGCGCCGGAGACGCCCGTGATCGCCACCAGCACGCCCAGCGGCAGCTCGACGTCGATGTCCTTCAGGTTGTTCTCGCGCGCGCCGAGCAGCTTCAGCGCCGCGCTCGGCTTGCGCCGCTCGGCGGGCAGCTCGATGCGCTCGCGGCCCGCCAGATACGCCCCGGTCAGCGAGTCCCGGCTCCTCGCCAGGCTCGCCGGCGATCCCGCGTGGACGATGCGCCCGCCCTGGACCCCGGCCCCCGGCCCGAAGTCGATCACGTGATCGGCGCTGCGGATGGTCTCCTCGTCGTGCTCGACCACGACCACGCTGTTCCCGATGTCGCGCAGGTGCAGCAGCGTATCGAGCAGCCGGCGGTTGTCGCGCTGATGCAGGCCGATCGAAGGCTCGTCGAGGATGTAGATCACGCCGGTCAGCTCCGAGCCCACCTGGCTCGCCAGCCGGATGCGCTGCGCCTCGCCGCCCGAGAGCGTCGGCCCGGCGCGGTCGAGGGACAGGTACGCGAGGCCGACGGCGGCGAGGAAGTCGAGGCGGCTCTGGATCTCCTTCAGCAGCTCGGCCGCGATCTGCCGGGCGGCGCCTTCCAGGCGCAGGCCGGCGAAGAAGTCGCGCGCCTGCTCGATCGTCAGCGCCGAGATCTCGACGATGGTGCGGCCGCCGAAGCGCACCGCCGCGCTCTCCGGCCGCAGCCGCGAGCCGCCGCAGCTCGAGCAGGCGGTGTCGGCGAGGAACTGCGCGTACCAGCGCTTGGCGCGCTCCGAGCCGGTGTCCCGGAAGCGCCGCATCAGGCGCGGCAGCACGCCCTCCCAGGTCATCGTGAAGGTCGCTTTGCCGCCGCCGGCGCCCTTCCACCGCACGGTGTACTCGCGCTCGCCGGTGCCGTGGAGCAGCTGCTCGCGCTTCGCCCGGGGCAACGAGCGGATCGGGACGTCGAACGGGATCGCGAGCTGCTTCAGGATCTGCGTGCGCAGCCCCGACCAGCTGGTCTTCTTCGAGATCTCCCGGCCCCACGGCTTGATGGCGCCCGCGTCGATCGTGAGCGAGTCGTCGGGGATCACGAGATCGGGGTCGATCTCGACGCGCGAGCCGAGCCCGTTGCAGTCGACGCACATGCCCTGCGGGCTGTTGAACGAGAAGCCCTGCGGCGTGAGCTCGGGAAACGAGAGCGCGCAGGGGGCGCACGCCATCTTCTCCGAGAACACGCGATCCCCGCCGGCGTCGGTGTGCGCGATCAGCACGCCGCTGCCGGCGCGCAGCGCCTGCTCGACCGACTCGTTGAGCCGCGCGCGCGCGCCGGGTCCGACGACGAGGCGGTCGACGACCGCCTCGAGGTTGTGCTTGCGCCGCTTGTCGAGGGCTTCGACGTCCTCGGAGGCGACGATCTCGCCGTCGACGCGCAGCCGGACGCTGCCGGCGCGGCGTAGCTCGGCGAGCAGCTCCCGGTGTTCGCCCTTGCGGTTGACGAGGATGGGGGCGAGCAGCTGGAGGCGCGTGCCCTCGGGCAGCGCGAGGAGCTCCTTCGCGATCTGCTCGGCCGACTGGCTGCGCACCGCCCGCCCGCAGCGGTGGCAATGCTGCACGCCGACGCGCGCGAAGAGCACGCGCAGGTAGTCGGAGATCTCGGTGATGGTGCCGACCGTCGAGCGCGGGTTGGTGCCGGTCGTCTTCTGCTCGATCGAGATCGTCGGCGAGAGGCCCCGGATCGTGTCGTACTTGGGCTTCTCCATCTGTCCGAGGAACTGCCGGGCGTAGGCCGAGAGCGACTCGACGTAGCGGCGCTGGCCCTCGGCGTAGAGCGTGTCGAAGGCGAGCGAGGACTTGCCCGAGCCCGAGACGCCCGTCAGCACCACGAGCTTCTTCTTGGGGATGCGGACGTCGATCGAGCGCAGGTTGTGTTCGCGCGCGCCCGTGATGAGGACGTGGTCGAGCTCCATGGGGCGGGGCGAGGATAGCGGCGCCACCGCCCCGCCCGCCGGGTCATCAGGCCCCGCCCGCCGGGTCATCAGGCCTTGCCCGCCGGGTCATCAGGCCTTGCCCGCCGGCTCATCAGGCCCCGCCCGCCGGCTCATCAGGCCCCGCCCGCCGGGTCATCACGCGCCGCCCGGCTCATCAGGCCGGCGCGGCGCGCGGCGCGGTCGACGCGGGCGTCGCTCCAGCGCAGCAATGCGCTGGCGCCGCGCAGCGCGAGCCAGCGCAGCGGCTCGGGTGGCAGCGACGCGTGCCGGCGCTCGAGCAGCACGCGGCCCGGGCCTTGGCGGCCGGCCATCCAGTCGGCGAGCATGCGCCCGGCGAAGCTCGCGAGGTGGACCCCGTGACCGGCATAGCCGATGGCGTAGAGCAGATTGCCGTGGCGGCCGGTCGCGCCGAGCGCGGGCAGCATGTCCAGCGTGAAGGCGGCCGGCCCGCCCCAGAGCGACTCGAGCGCGACGTCGAGCTCGGGAAGGCGGTCGCGCAAGGCGCGCGCGAGCAGCGCGCAGGCGGCGGCCGGCTCGCGCCGCGGGGAGCGCCCGGCGAATCCGTAGTGCACGCTCTTGCCGCTCACCAGCAGGCGGTCGTCGTCGGTGAGGCGGAGGATCTCGAGCATCTGGTGCCCGGTGTAGATGCCCTCGCCGCCGGGCCATTCCAGCGCCGAGCGCTCCGCGCGGGTCAGCCGCCGGGTGCGCCCGACGGTGGCCCAGAGCGGCGCGGCGAGGCTGCCCAGGCGCCCCAGCTCGTGCGTGTAGGCGTTGGTGGCGAGCACGGCGCGCTCCGCGCGGACCCAACCGCGCGGTGTCACGAGCACGAGCTCGCGCCCCTCCTCGAGCGAGACCAGCGGCGTGTGCTCGTAGAGCTCCACTCCCGCCTCGAGGGCGGCGCGCCGCAACCCGCGCGCGTAGCGGGCGGGATCGAGGGTGCCGCCGCGCCGCTCGAGGATGCCGGCCAGGAAGGCGCGCGGAAGGCCGCGCTTGCGCATCGCGGGCGGGTCGAGCCAGTCTGCGTCGCAGCCGAGCTCGCGCGCCTCGCGCGCCTCGCGCTCGAGCCAGCGAAGCTGGCTCTCGTGCACGGCGGCCTTGACGTTGCCGGTCGGCCGGTAGCCGCAATCGATCGCGTGCCCGGCGATCAGCCGCTCCACGTACGCGACGGCCGCCTCGGCGACGTCCAGCAACGCCCGCGTGCGCTCGCGCCCGTGGGCGCGCAGCAGCGCGGGGAGATCCTTGCCGATCCCCGGCGTGAGGAAGCCCGCGTTGCGGCCGCTCGCCCCGAAGCCGGCCGTCTCGCGCTCGATCACCGCGACGCGCGCGCCCTCGGCGCGCAGCGCGAGCGCGGCTCCGAGGCCGGTGTAGCCGGCGCCGACCACCGCCACGTCGACGCGCCGCTCGCCCTCGAGCGCGGGCGCGGGCTCGGGCGGCGCGAGGTCGGCGAGCCACGCGCTCGGCGCGTCGCTCTGGGCGAGGGCCTGCGGCATCGGCGCCACAGCCTATCATGCGCAGATGGGCCGCTGGGCCGCAATCGCGCTGCTGCTCGCGTCCGCGGCGTCGGCTGCCGAGGCGCCCGACCCGTTCGCGGCGCAGCGACTCCGCATGGTGTCGGAGCAGATCGAGGCGCGAGGCATCTCCGACGCGCGGCTGCTCGCCGCGCTGCGCCGGGTGCCGCGCCACGAGTTCGTGCCGGCAGCGGCGCGCCCGCACGCCTACGAGGACCACGCGGTGGCGATCGGCCACGGGCAGACCATCAGCCAGCCGTACGTGGTCGCGCTGATGACGGAGCTGGCGGCGCTGCAGCCGGGCGCGCGCGTGCTCGAGATCGGCACCGGTTCCGGCTATCAGGCAGCGGTGCTCGCCGAGCTCGGCGCAGACGTTCACAGCATCGAGATCGTGGCACCGCTCGCGCGACGCGCCGCCGCAACGCTCGCGCGCCTCGGCTACGGCGCGGTGCGCGTCCGCCAGGGCGACGGCTATCGCGGCTGGCCCGAGGCGGCGCCCTTCGACGCGATCCTGGTGACAGCGGCGCCGCCGCGCGTGCCGCCCGCGCTGCTGGCCCAGCTCGCGCCCGGCGGCCGGCTGGTGATCCCGGTCGGCGACGTGGAGCAGCAGCTCGAGGTGCACACCCGCACCGAGGCCGGCTTCGAGGTGCGGCGCGTCGCGCCGGTCCGCTTCGTGCCGATGACCGGGCAGGTGCGCGAGCCTCCCCGCTGAGGCAGCCTTCGCGGCGAGAGGAGCGCGCCGTGGACTACGAGCAGATCCGGGTGGAGGCGCGCAGCGGCGTCTCGCTCGTCACGCTGAATCGGCCGGAACGCCTCAACGCTTGGACGCCGAAGATGAGCGTCGAGCTGGCGCACGCGATCGCCGCGGCGAACGGCGATGGCGCGATCGGTGCCATCGTCGTCACCGGGGCGGGGCGGGGCTTCTGCGCCGGCGCCGACATGGAGGCCACCTTCGGTGCGCGGCTCTCCGGTCGCGATCCCGGTGGCGACACGGCCGAAGGGCAGGGCGGTCTGCCGCGGGGGCTCGACTGGGTCGCGCTGGTGCGCAACTCGAAGCCGCTCGTGGCCGCGGTGAACGGCGCGGCGGTGGGCATCGGGCTCACCATGATCCTGCCCTTCGACGTGATCGTCGCGTCCGAGCGGGCGCGCTTCGGGATGTTCTTCATCAAGATGGGCCTGGTGCCGGAGCTCGCGAGCACGCACTTCCTGGTGCAGCGCATGGGCTTCGGGCGGGCCAGCGAGATGTGCCTCTCGGGACGCCTTCACGGGGCCTCCGAAGCCTACGAGAAGGGGCTGGTCGACCGACTGGTCCCGCCCGACGCGCTGCTCGACCGGTCGCTCGAGCTGGCGGGCGAGATCGGTGCCAACCCGGCCCCGCAGCTGCGCATGATCAAGGAGCTGCTGACGCGCAACGGCTCGGCCACCGATCTCTCCGACGTGCAGCGCTCGGAGACGGCGCTGCTGCGCGAATGCTGGAAGACGCCCGAGCACCGCGAGGCGGTGGCCGCCTTCGTCGAGAAGCGCCCGCCGCGGTTCCGATAGCGGATCGACGCGGCAGCCCGCGGGCTACAGCTGCGGCAGCCCGCGGGCTACAGCCGATAGGCGCGTGCGCGCGCCTCGACGTAGCCGAGCAAGCCGGTCATCACCTCGGGCGGCACCTCGACGAAGCGCACGCCCATGCCGACCGGCGCGTTCGGGCGGCGCAGGTTCCCGGGCACGTTGTTCCAGACCACCTGTCCCTCGAGCACCGCCTCGCCGTTCGGAAGCGTCAGGTGGACCTGCACCGGCCCGCCGCGGAGGGCGGGCCGGGGGGTCACCAAGTAGGCGCCGCCCGTCGAGAGGTTGTAGACCAGCGCGGCGCGCTCCCCCGTCTTGGTGACGACGCGCGCGCGCAGGTTCGAGGGCACGCGCTCCTCGGTGCGCGGCGCGTCGTCGCGGCCGAGATGGTGCGCCTCGTTGATCACGAAGCGCAGCTCCTCGTCGGTGAAGGGGTCGAAGAGCGCGAGCTGCACGCCGGCTTCGCGCAGCGCCGCGATCTCCGGAGCGTCGGGCCGCCGGCCGAACGCGATCCAGTGGATCGGGCCGCCGGACGAGCGCTCCCTGAGCGCGCGCAACACCTCGCGAACGTCCGGGAGCTTGTGATCGGTCGACAGCAGTGCGGCGCGGATCGCGAGCGGCGTCGCGTCCTGCGCGCGCAGCGCCCCGTCCAGGTCCTCGGCGCGCGTGCTGCGATAGTTCAGCAGCAGCACGCGGCCGCCGAGCAGCCGGGTGCGCTCCTCCGGCCCGAGGATCAGGACCAGCTCTCGCTCGGCCATGGGGATCGCACCTCGCTAGCTCGCATCGGCGATCCTCGCAGGAGGCTTGACCCGCGGCGTCAGCGGGCGGCATGGTCGGCGAGGACCTGGGCGACGCAGCCGCTCAGGCGCCTCGCGGTGGGAACGTGCAGGAACTCGTTGGGCCCGTGGGCGTTGGCACCCGGGCCGAGCACGCCGGTGATCAGGAACTGCGCCGCGGGGAAGCGCTCGCCGAGCATCGCCATGAACGGGATCGTGCCGCCCTCGCCCATGTACACCGCCTCGCGTCCGAACCAGCTGCGCGAGGCGCCCTCGAGCGAGGCGGACAGCCAGGGCGCCAGGGGCGGGGCGTCCCAGCCCGCCGCAGCCGCTTCGGGCTCGAAGCGGACCCGTGCGCCGCAGGGCGGGTCCTGCTCGAGGATCTCGCCGAGGCGCCGCGTCGCCGTCTCGGCGTCGACCGGCGGCGGGAGCCGCAGCGAGAGCTTGAGAGCCGTCTCGGGGCGCAGCACGTTACCCGCGCGCTGCGGGAGGGGAAGCCCCTCGGCGCCCGTCACCTCCAGGAACGGGCGCCAGGTGCGGTTCAGCACGAGCTCCGCGCCGTCGCGGGCGATCGGCCCGGCGCCGGCCGCGAAGGGAAAGCGTCCCCAGTGGGCTTGCCCGAGCACGCGGGCCGCCGCGGCGGCCTGTTCGGCGCGAGCCGGCGGGATCGGCGCGTGGAACTCGCGCGGACGGATCCGGCCGCTGGCCTCGTCCTCGAGGCGCGAGAGCAGCGCCCGCGCCAGCCGGAAGCTCGAGGGCACCACGCCGCTCGCGTCGCCCGAGTGCACGCCCTCCTCGAGGACCGTCACGCGCAGCAGGCCCGCCGCGATGCCGCGCAGCGAAGTCGTGCACCAGAGCTGCTCGTAGTTGCCGCAGCCCGAGTCGAGGCACACCACCAGGCTGGGGCTCCCGATGCGTTCGCGGAGATGCTCGATGTAGAAGGGCAGGTCGTAGCTGCTGCTCTCCTCGCAGGTCTCGATCACGGCCGCGCAGCGCGCATGCGGCGCCCCCTGCTCGTGCAGCGCGCGGATCGCGGCGAGCGAGGCGAAGACCGCGTAGCCGTCGTCGGCGCCGCCGCGCCCGTACAGGCGGTCCCCGCGCCGCACCGGCTTCCAGGGCGCGAGCCCTTCGGCCCACGGCTCGATCTCCGGCTGCTTGTCGAGGTGCCCGTACAGCAGCACGGTGTCGCGGCCCGTTCCGGGCACTTCGAGGAAGAGCAGCGGCGTGCGCCCGGGCAGCCGCACCACCTCGACGCGCAGGCCTTCGATCGGCTGCGACCGGCACCAACCCTCGGCGAGCGCCACGGCCCGTTCGAGGTGGCCGCTGCGCGCCCAATCCGGATCGAAGTGCGGCGACTTGCAGGGGATCGCGATGTACTCGGTCAGCGCCGGGAGGATCGACTCCTCCCAGGCTGCGTCGATCGCGCGGCGCGCGCGTTCGACATCGATCACTTCGCGGCGCCCTTGCCGGCGTCGACCAGAGCGCGCAGCTCGGCCAGGTGCTTCGAGATCGAGGCCGGCACGTTCACACCCGAGGAGCCCGTGTAGGCGAGCAGCGTCTGCTCCTCGAGCAGCGCGTAGGCGGGCTCGGCGAAGGGCTCGCGCGGCGCCAGGCGGATCGAGGTCTCGAGGAAGAACTCGGCCTGCGGGACCCAGTAGAGATCGCCGATCTGCGCCTGGGCGACGCCGAGCAGGTAGTAGGCCTCGGCCTCGTCCCGCTTCGAGGCGGGCTTCGTCTCCAGGAAGCGATGCAGCACGCTCGACGCCACGACGTTGTGGACGAGCCCGCGGCGGTCGGCCGGGTAGGGGACCAGGCGCTGCGCCTCCTCGACGAGCCGCCGCGCGGTCTCGAGCTCGGGCGGGGCCTCGGCGACGGGGCGCAGCTCCTTGAGCGCGCGTACCCACTCCTCGACGTCGAGTCGCAGGCTGCGCCACAGATCGGGGCGCTTCGCAAAGCGCTCGAGCACCGGCACCGGCCGCTGCAGGTCGCCCTTCACGCGCACCGAGACGATCAGGTAGTCGGTCAGTGGCGCGAGCATCTCGGACGGATTCACGCCCGGGTTGGCGAACAATCCCTCGAGCACGGTCAGCGCCTCGTCGAACTGCCGCGTCGCGATCAGCAGGCGCGTGCGTTCCTCGAGCGGGAGCGCATTCAGCGCCGTGCGGTCGACGAAGCGCTCCGAGAGCGGTGAATCGCCGGGGCTCGGCAGCCGCGTGTGACACGCGATGCAGTTCTCGGTGGCCTGCTGCACCAGGAAGGCCGAGCTCTCGTAGCGGCCCTCCCGGTAGCGCTCGAGCGCCTCGCGCGCGTCGGTCGCGAGCGAGCTGCCGAGGTAGCGGCGCGCGGCATCGTCCTCGCGCGCGTGACGCGCGATCTGGTCCGAATGGCGCGCGAGCCCCTCGAGCGCCGCCAGCACCGCCGCGCGGTTCTGGGGCGCCGCGAAGCGCTCGTCGTTGGTGCTGAGCGGAAGCAGCACCTTCATGCTCTCGAAGATCTCCTTCATCATCGCGCGCGTGCGCTCGCGCTCGCTCTCGGCGCGGCTCGCCGGCGCGAGCGCGAGCCCCACCCACACGGCCGCGAGCGCCGCCACGCCTTGTCGTTTCGTCGTCAAACGGACACCCCCCGGCCGCCCACCGCAGACTAGCTCCGGCTTCCCGCCTGCGCGCCCCACCATCCAGCTCCGGCGCCCGCACGCCGATCAGGGAAGCGGCCCCGAGCGGGGGGCACGGAAGGGAGCCTGCCGAACGTGCCCGAAGCCGACCTGAACCGCCTGCGGCTGCTGCTCGTCGAGCCGGATCGGACCGAGGGCGAGCGGCTGGCCGTCGAGCTCGGCGCGCGCGGCGTCGCCGTCGAGCGCTGCTCGGATGCGCCCAGCTCGCTGCGCCGGCTGCGGGAGAGCGGTGCCGACGCGGTCGCGCTCGCCACGCCCCTCGCCGACGTCGATTGGATCGCCGCGGCCGCTGCCTTCAAGGAAGGACCTGCTGCACCGGCGCTGCTGCTCCTCGATGGAACCCGCCAGGGCGCCGAGCTCGCGCGCATGCTTCCGGCGGAGCGCGCACCCGATGCGGTGCTCCCGAAGCCGGTCTCGGCGGCGAAGCTGCTGATCGCACTCGTCGAGGTGTTGCAGTGGCGCGACGCGCAGTCCGAGCTGCCGCCGGGCCCCACGTTTCCGGAGCTGCTCGTGGCCCTGCGCGATCGCGGCCAGAGCGGCGTGCTGGAGCTGCGCGCCGACGGCCTGTGCACGCGCATCACGCTGCGCGGCGGCGTTCCCGTCTTCGCCGAGGGCGGGGCGCTGCGCGAAACGCTCGGCCGCATGCTCCTGCGGCGCGGCGCGATCGACGAGGCCGACTACCTGCGCGTGATCGACCGCATGACCGAGCGCTTGATCGAGAACGAGGCGACGCGCATGGGGGAGGTGATGGTGGAGCTCGGGCTCCTGACGCCGCGGGAGGTCTTCGAGGCGCTCTCCGCCCAGGTGCTGGAGAAGATCACCGGCTGCTTCCGCTGGCTGCGCCTTGCACACCACTTCGAGCCACAGGATGCCTTGCCCGAAGACGTCGCCGCCTTTCCGAACCTCTCGGTCGAGGCGCTGGTGCTGGGCGGCGTGCGGGGGCACTTCGGACGCGATCGGCTCGAGCCGCTGCTGGCGCCGCACGCCGCGCGATATCCCTGGCTGCGGCTCCCGCCCGCCGACCTCGCCGAGCGCTTCCAGATGACGCCCGCCGAGCAGCGCGTGCTCCCCGCGATCCGCGGCGACCGCACTCTCGAGGCCGTGCGCGCCGCCTCACCGCTCGACTCCGTGCAGACCGCGCAGGTGCTCGCAGCGCTCTCGATCGGACAGGCGCTCGCCTGGAGCGAGGCGCCGAACGCACGCCCGCGTCGCGCGGCGCAGACGCGGGCGAAGCTCGCGCCTGCCGCGCCGCGGCGGGCGGCGCCGCCGCCGAAGGCAGAGGCCGTGGTGCGCGCGCGCCCGCCGCTCGCGGCGTCGGCCTCCTCGCTCACGCAGCTGCGCAACCAGCTCGCGCGCTCGGGCAGGCCGCCGTCGCAGCAGCAGCGGGCTGCAGATCCACGCACCGCTCGCCTCGAGGCGGAGCGGGTGTTCCGGCAGGGGATGCGCCTCCTCGAGCAGCCGGCGGTTCCGGGTGCGCTGCGCGCCTTCGCCCGCGCCTGCGAGCTGGTCGGCGACGAGCCCGAGTACCGCATGTTCGAGGCGTGGGCGGAGTATCTGACTGCGAAGGGCGACGAGGCGCTCGCGCTTGCACGCGCGAAGGCTGCCGCTTGTGCCCAGCGCATGCTCGAGCGCGACCGCGACTCGGTGCGCGCGCACGCGATGCTCGGCCAGCTCTGCTGTGGGAGCGGTGACCTCGAAGCCGCCGAGCGCCACTTCGTCGCAGCGCTGCGGCTGGCACCCGACGACCGCGAGGCGCAGCGCGGGCTCCGTCAGGTCCAGCGCCGGCGGCGCGAGGCGCGCTGAGCCTCGCGTCTATTCAGCGACCCAGCGCCAGCGCCCAGCTCGAGATCGCCAGCGCGATCGCGCCCGCGCCTGCGAGCCGCTGTGCGGTGCGGCTCGCCGCGCCCCAGCGCAGCAGCGCGGCGACCACGCCGAGCACGCCGCCGACCGCGAGGCCGAGGACGTGCGCCCAGAGGTCGACGTGCTGGCCCTCCGTCCCGATCATGGCGAGCAGCGCGAGCGCGGCGGCGACGGGGATCCAGGCGCGCTTGCCGCGCGCGCCGCGCGCGCGCCCGCGAACCAGCGCGCGACCGGCGAGGATCCCGAGCGCGCCGAAGACCGCGGTCGACGCGCCGATCGAGAGGTGGCCGCCCGCGCGGTGGATCCACGCGTTCGCGAGGTTGCCGCCGGCACCCGCGGCGAGCACCAACGCCGAGCCGACGCCGAGCCCGAAGGCGCTGAAGACGCCCGCGAGGAACAGCGCACCCGCCACCGCGTTGCCGAACACGTGCGCGGCATCGGCGTGGAGCGTCAGGGCGGTGACCGCCCGCCACGGCTCGCCGCCGACCAGCTGCTGGGCATCCGCGGCTCCGCGCGCGAACCATGTCACCTCGGGAGCGTCGGGCCCGGTGATCAGGAAGAACGCCACCAGCGCGGCGGAGAGGGTCAGCGCGTGCCGGCCGGCCGCGGGATCCAGGGACGGATCGGGCAGCGCGACGGCGGCGGCCTCTGCGGCCCGCTCGCGCGACTCGTGCTCCCAGGCGTCCAGCAGCGCCCGGGCGCGCAGCACCTCCTCGTCGGGCACCGCGAGCGCGAAGCCGCCGCGCTCGCCGCCGATGCTCGGGTGCAAGCCCTCGGCGACGAGCACGAGCGCCCATTCGTCCACGAGCGCGCGCCGCCGCGTGACGCGGATCGCGACCTCTTCGCCCATGGATCCAGTATACGGACGGGGCGCGCCTCAGCCGGGCTCGCGGGCGGATTCGGCGAAGGTGTCGACGCTCCCGTGGATGGGCAGGTGCGCCAGGAAGCAGGCCCCGCCGCGCGCGCCGGGGCGCAGCTCGAGCACGCCGCCGTGCTCGCGCACGATGTCGAAGGCGATCGCGAGTCCGAGTCCCGTGCCCTCTTCGGGGCCCTTGGTCGTGAAGAAGGGATCGAAGATGCGGTGGCGCAAGCCCTCCGGGATCCCGGGGCCGTCGTCGCTCACCATCACCTCGACGATGTCGCCCGCGAGCCGCGTCCGCAGCGTGATGCGACCCGACGCGCGCCCGGCCAGCGCCTGCTTCGAGTTGACCAGCAGGTTGAGGAACACCTGCGTCAGGCGTTGCGCCGACCCGTGCACGGGCGGCAGCCCCTCGGCGAGCCACGCCTCGACGACGACGCCGCGGTTCGGATGCAGCTCGGCGAGCCGAATCACCTCGGTCAGCACCTGATTCAGGTCGACGGGCCCGAACTCGTCGCTCGGGACTCGCGAGAAGCGCCGCATCGAGTCGACGATGCGCCCGATGCGCTCGACTCCGTCGATGCACTCCGCGACCACCTGCGGCAGCTCGGCGAGCTCGAGCTGCGCCGCGTCGGGATGCGCCGGCAGCTGCTTCGCCACGAGGTCGGCAAGCCGCGCGAGATGGCTCAGGTTGGCGCTCACGAACGCGAGCGGGTTGTTCACCTCGTGGGCGATTCCCGCTGCCAGGCTGCCCACCGTCTCGAGCTTCTGGCTCTGCCGCACCAGGCGCTCGTAGCGGCGCTCCTCGGTGCGGTCGCGCAGCACCGCGAAACGCCCGACCGTGCCGGCGTCCGGATCGCGCAGACACTTGGCCGCGACCTCCACCCAGCGCTCGTCGGCGGTCAGCATCTCGGTGGGCGCCAGCATGGCATCCGGCGCGAGCGCCTCGAAGGCCGCGGCCAACGCCTCGCCCTGCGCGGAGTCGGCCGCCGGGGCGGCGAGCAGCTCGGCGAGGCGGCGGCCGCGGATCGCGGCGAGCCCGCGGCCGAGGATGCGCATCGCGGCCGGATTGGCGTCGAGCACGAGACCGTTCTTGTCGGCGAGCAGCACGCCGTCGCGCAGGTGATCGATCACGTCCCGCCACGCGAGCGGGAGCGCGTCGAGCAGCTGATAGCGGAAGATCCCGACCGTCAGCAGCAGCAGCGAGACGGCGAGCACCGCAGGCGTCGGGTCATGGGCCCATGGCACGATGCGGAACACGAAGAGCGCGCTGGCGAGCGTCGGAAGGATCGCCGCGCTCGCGGTGAGCAGGCCGCGACCCCAGGCCTCCCGGGTCCACATGCGCCGCGCGGCGAGCAGGAACAGGGCGACACCGGCGAGCACGCAGGGGTAGGCCCACGCGAGATAGCCGTAGAAGAGCGGGCCGCGCTCGCTGTGCGCCTGGGTGAACTCGCGGAAGAACAGGTGGTGCCGTTGGTTGGTGGCGACCGCGAGGAAGCTCAGCACCGACGGAGCGAACGCGGCGATCGACACCGACGGTCGCGCCTCGAGGATCGGCACGCGCGCGTAGCGCGCTCCGAGCAGCAGCCAGAGCGGCGGCAAAGTCGAGATGCCGATCCAGGAGAGGACGACGCCCGTGAAGGCGGCCTCGTCGGAGCCCGCCGAGAAGCGCCAGATCACGCCAGCCGACCAGACCATCAGCGAGCCGAGCAGCGCCACCAGCGGCGTGCGCAAGAGCGTGCGGGCGGGGCGGAGCGCGACGTACGCGGCGAGCGCCGCGGCGAGCAGCAGCGTCATGGCGGCCTGGAGCGTGGCGAAGAACATGCGCCCTGCTCATCGGCGGTCCGGGCGAGCGGTGTGAGGCGCGATGCCCGCTCAGCGAGCGAGGAAACGGCCGGCTTCGACCTCCTGCACCGCGCCGTTGCGCACCAGACGCGCGAGGTGCTGCGCCATGCTGCGCGCCTCGACGGGCTCGGCGAACGACACGGGGTCCTCGGGCCGGTAGACGAAGCGATGGCGCGCCACCTCCGCGAGCGTGCGCGGGGCGTCGCGCAGCCACGCCAGCAGGCGCCGCTCGCGATCGCCGATCACCGCCTCGAAGCGATCGAGCCGCTCGAGGAAGCGCTCGCGCGAATCGATCACGCCGACGTGGTGGAAGGTGGCCCAGTGGCGCGGCGCGAGCGGTCGCAGGCGCGCGAGCGTGCGCTCGAAGTCCTCGAGATCGGACCAGGCGTCGCCGTAGTAGGGACCGAAGCTCGAGAGGTCGACGTCGGCCAGGTAGAGCACGTCGTCCGGCTCGATCCAGAAGAAGCAATGCCCGCGCGTGTGGCCCGGGGCGTGGATCACGCGGATGCGTGCGCCACCCAGCTCGAAGACGTCGCCGTCGCGGAAGGGCATCGCGTCGGGGCGCGGCGTGAAGTGGAACTGCTCGACGACGACGCGCCGGAACGCCGATAGAACGGGCTCGGGATAGCCGTAGATCGCCATCAGGCCATCGAGCGAGCGCATTCCCGGCAGATCCGCCTCGTGCAGATGCCAAGGCACCGCGGGGAACAGGTGGTTCCCCGCGATGTGGTCCTCGTGGCAGTGGCTGTTGAGGACCCGGTCCGCGTGCGGCAGCGCCGCGCGCCGCGGCAAGAGGCCGAGTGACGGGTCGATGACGACCGTCTCCTGGCGACCCCGCACCACGAGCGTGTTGCCCTGAGGGTACTTTCCCCCGCGCGCGCCGAACAAGACGTCCACGCAGCCGATGCGGCGCTGCTCGAGCGACTCCATGACGCCACCGTAGCCGCGCGTGTGGTCGTTTTCGAGGCAGAACACCACGCGCGAAGCCGCGCGGGGGCGCGCGCCCGCCCTTGGGTCCGGCACGCCTCTTGCTCCGCTTCAGCCGGGCAGCCGGGTCTGCCGATGAGAGGATTGATGCCGACCTCCGCCGTCGTAACCCGCCTGCGCCTGCGCGCCGAGCGCGTCGTCTGCGCGTGGTGTCGGCTCCCGATCGCGTCGAGCCGCGTGCATCGCGAGCAACGGCCGGAGGTGAGCCACGGGCTGTGCCGCCCGTGCGCGCGCCGGCTCTCGAGCCGCATCGGCAGCCGCTGACCTCGTCAGCCGCGTTCCGCGACGCGCAGCAGGAGCGCGCGCCAGCCCTCGCGCCGCGCCGCGCGCTCGCCGTCGGCGAGCTGCGGCGCCACGCGCGCGGGAGGCTGCGCGCGTCCGCACGCCTCGGCCGGCGTCGACCAGACTCCCGTCGCGAGCCCCGCCAGGAATGCGGCGCCGAGCGCGGTGGTCTCGGTCTCTGCGACGCGCCAGACCTCGCGACCGGTGAGGTCGGCGAGCAGCCCGATCAGCACGCGGCTGCGCGCGAGCCCGCCATCGACGCGCAGCGGGCCCGCCTGCAGCGGCAGCGCCTCGCACACGTCGGCGCAGCGCTGCGCCACACCCTCGAGCGCCGCCCGCACCAAGTGCGCGGCGCGCGCGCCGGGGCAGGCCCGGTATGGACCTCGAGCATGGCCGAGGTCCCCAGCGTGAGCTTGCCCGCACCGGGAAGGTGCACGCCCTGCGCGAAGCTGGCGGCCTGCTGGTCGCCGGCCCGCGACGCGAGCGCAACGGGCGTGCCGAGCGCGCGCGTCTCCCCGACGACCACCGCCGTCGGCACCACGCGCGCCAGCCAGGCGGCGTCGAGACCGAATCGATCGAGAGCGCGCCCGGACCCGGTGCCGGTCGAGGCGTCCCAAAGGCCCGTGCACGAGGAGTGGCCCGGGTCGGTCGCGCAGCACTCGCCGCTCAGGCGGCGGGTCAGCCAGACGTCGGATGTGCCGAGGCGCAAGCGCCCGGCCCGCGCGGCCTCGGCGACCGCAGCCAGGCCGAGAAGCCACTCGAACTTCGTCGCGGAAGCGAGCGTATTGGCAGCGATGCCGCTCGCTGCGAGCTCCGCGACGCGCGGCGCCGTCCGCTGGTCCTGCCAGCCGATGGCTGGGGCGAGCGCCGCGCCGCTCCGCGCATCGAACGCGACCGCCGTGCTGCGCTGGCTCACGATGCCGAGGGCGGCCAGATCGCGCGCAGCGAGCCCCGCCTGCGCGAGCGCTTCGCGCATCACCGCCACGCTCTGGGTCCACCAGTCCTCCGCGTCCTGCTCGACCCAGCCGGGGGCTGGAAAGCGCGCCGCCAGCGGTCGCCAGGCGCGCGCCCGCACGGCCCCGTCTGCCCGCACCACGAGCGCGCGCACGCCCGTGGTGCCGAGGTCGAGCGCGAGGACGTGCTCCCGGGCGGTCATTCGCCGGGCAGCAGGTTGCCCGGATTCATCAGGCCGTCGGGGTCGAGCGCGCCCTTCAAACTGCGCAGCAGCGCGATGCCGGCGTCGCCGAGCTCGCGCGCCAGCCACGCGCGCCGCACCCGCCCGACTCCGTGGTGGTGCGCGATGCCACCCCCGGCGGCGAGCGTCTCCTCCAAGGTGCGGCGCCAGCACTCTGCATAGGTCGCGGCGAGACGATCGCCCGCGGGCTTGGCGGCGAAGCTGAAGTAGAGGTTCGTGCCCGAGCGATAGCTGTGGCTCGAGTGCGCGCTCGCCGCGAGGATGCCCTCGACCTCGCCGAGCGCCGCCGTGACGCGCTCGTAGAGCGCGCCGACGCGGCGCCAGGTCGCCGCCACCTCGATCGTGTCGACCACCACGCCCTGCTCGAGGAAGCTCCGGAAGCTCGCCACCTGGTTGCGGCGCGCGAGCCAGTGGTCGACCGCCGCGGCGTCGGTCTCGACCCCGCCGGCCTCGCGGCACAGCAAGGCCGCGGCCGCCGACTCCGCGGCGACCGCCGCCTCGGGGCCCTCGTGCAACAGCAGCAGCAACGCGCGGCCGCTGGGGCAGTGGTCGCGGAAGTGCCGGCGGGACTCGCGCGGGTCGTACAGACGCGCGACGGGAGGGCGCCAGCCGGCGCGCAGCAGCCGCCGGATCGGGTCGAGGCCGGCACGGAAGCCATCGAAGTGGAACGCCTGGCCGCGTCGCGCGGGAGGTAGCGGGCGCAGCGAGAACGTGACTTCGGTCACGACGCCGAGCGTGCCCTCGCTCCCGAGCAGCACCTGGCGCAGATCGGGGCCCGCGGCGGCGCGCGGCGTCTCGCGGGTGCGCAGGACGCTGCCATCGGGCAGCACGGCTTCGAGGGCGAGGACCAGGTCCTCGATGCCGCCGTAGCCGGTCGAATACTGACCGGACGCGCGCGTCGCGATCCAGCCGCCGACGCTCGAGATCTCGATCGACTGCGGCCAGTGCCCGATCGTGAGCCCGTCCTGCTGCACGCGCCGCTCGGCTTCGATCCCGAGCGTGCCGGCCCGGAAGCATGCGGTCAGGTCGTAGGCGTCGAGATGCACCAGCCCCGAGAGACGCCGGGTCGAGAGCACGACGGCCCCGGCACCCGGCTCGATCGCGCCGCACACCCCCGAGCCGCCGCCGTAGGCGACGATCGGGAGCCGCCGCGCGCGGCAGCTTCGCAGCGCGCGCGCGACCTCCTCGGTCGATCCCGGCTCCAGCACGGCGATCGGGAGCGGCCGCGCGTTCCCTTCGAGGGCCGCGAGCTCCGCCATGACCCAGGCATCCGCGCGGTGGGCCGCGAGCGCGGCCTCGTCGCAGCGCACCCACTCGCCGAGCTCGCGGCGCAGGTCGTCGGCGATCTTGCTCACGTCTCCTCCGTGTGTCGGAAGCCGAGGTCCCGCGCCAGGCGCGCGCGTGTGGCGGCGATCTCGCGGTCGCAGCGCGCGGCCGGCCATCCGAGCCGCTCGGCCATGCGGCGCGCCACCGGCTCGACGACGGCCTCGCGCGCGACGGGCTCGTAGAGCGCGGCGCGCGTGCGGCGGTAGACCACGTCTTCCACCGTCGCCGCGCCCTCCACTGCGATCGCCCAGTCCACCTCGCCGGCCAGCACCGAGCTGCCGGGGCAGAGCGGACGCGCGCCGAGCCTCGCGACGGCCTCCGCCTCCGTGCCGTAGAGGCTCGCGAGGCGCGCGGCGGCGTCGGAAGCCAGCGCCGCCGGGCCGGCGAGGCGGCGCGCGAGCGTGTCGAGATCGCCGTCGAAGTCGCCGCCCGGGAGCGGCGCGTCTTCGCGCTCGGGCGCGGGGAGCCGCCGCCCGAGCACCTCCGCGGCGCGGGCCAGCACGTCGGCGCCCATCTTCCGGTAGCCAGTCAGCTTGCCGCCGGCGACGGTCACCACCGCGGCCGGCCCGAGCGTCACCTCGTCGCGGCGCGAGAGCTCCTGCGGCGCCTTGCCGGGCTGCGCGAGCAGCGGGCGCAGGCCCGCCCAGGCGGCGACGCACGCATCGACACCGATCGGCGAGACGTCGAAATAGCGCGGCAGCGGCGCGAGCAGGTACTCGACGTCGGCGCGCTCGACCTCGGGCCACTCCTCGGCGCCGCGCCCGTAGCTGGTGTCGGTGGTGCCGACGTAGACCACGCCGCAGCGCGGGATCGCGAAGAGCGAGCGCTTGTCCGCGGTCCCGAGGATCGCGATGTGGTGCAACGGCAGCCGCTCGCGCGGCAGCACCACGTGGACGCCCTTCGAGAGGTGCAGCAGCGGCGGCGCGCCCGGATCTTCGAGGCCGCGCACCGCTTCGACCCACGGTCCGGCGGCGTTCACCACGCAGCCCGCGCGCACCCGTATGCGGCGGCCGCTCTCGCGGCACGTCGCCTCGACGCCGGCTGCGCGCCCGCGCTCGACGAGCACCCGCTCGACCGGCGCGTGGTTCACGGCGAGGGCCCCGCGCGCGGCGGCGTCGCGCAGATTCGCGAGCACCAGCCGTGCGTCGTCGGTCAGGTACTCGCGGTACACGCACGCCAGGGGGTAGCGGTCGCGGCGCAGCGCGGGCTCCGAGCGCGCGAGCTCTGCCGCGTCCCAGTTGCGGTGGCGGTCGGCGTCCTCGACGGCGCCGAGCGCCTCGTAGGTAGTGAGCGCGGCGCGGAACTTGAGCAGGCTCGCGCGCGAGCGCGCCGGCACCAGCATCCAGCGGCGTTCCGCCAGGTGGGGCGCCAGCGCGAAGACGCGCTGGCGCTCGAGCGCGGTCTCGCGCACCAGCGCGACGTCGCCCATCGCCAGGTAGCGAAGCCCACCGTGGATCAGCTTCGAGGAACGGCTCGAGGTGCCCGCGGCGAAGTCGCGTGCCTCGAGCAGCGCGACCTCCAGGCCCCGCAGCGCCGCTTCGCGCGCGACGCCTGCTCCGGTGATGCCGCCGCCGATCACGACACAGTCGAAGGTCGTCGCCTCGAGGCGCTCGAGGGTGCGCGCGCGGTCGAGCGTCGAGAGGGCGCCGGGGGCGGTCACGCAGTCGCCTCGCTGCGGGAGCGCGGGGATCCTACCGGACGCGAAGCTGTTGGCATGCGGCTTGCGAACTAGGGACGCCAAGCGCCGGCTCGCGCCGGACAAAGGAGGAAGGTGATGGCCGCAAGACGGAAGGCTCCCGCGCGCTCGACGAGGAAGACGATCGCCCGGCGCAAGGCGCAGGCGATGCGGGCGCTCGAGCGCCTCGAGGGCGACCTGCCCGCGACGCTGAAGCAGTTCTCGCGCCGCGTCCGCAAGGGTCTCGAGACCCTCGAGAAGCGCATTGACAAGGTGGAGGCGCGCACGCGCCGCGACATCGCGCGGCTGTTGCGCGAGGCGAGCCAGCAGCTCGGCCGCTTCGAGGCCGAGGGCGAACGGCGCTGGCGCAAGCTCACCGCGCAGGCCCGCCGCGACGCTCTCCAGGTGCTGCGCCGGATCGAGAAGACGCTTCAGGGAACGGAGCGCAAGCTCGCGCCCGCAAAGCGGAAGATGGCCCGACGCAAGAAGGGCGCCACGGCCGCCCAGTCGGTGTCGGCGCTCGTCGCCAGCGGGATCTGACGGGCTCCGAGCGGTGCGATCAGCGGGGGGCTGAAGCGCCGCTCGGGGCCTGGATCGTCTCGAGGTAGGCGAGAATCAGGTCGATCGTGCCCTGGCGCGCCGCCTCGCGCACGCGCCCGCTCGGCGAGTCGGGAGCGGGTGATTTGCCGGCCTCGCCGCGGTAGAGCTGCTCGCCCCAGACCGGCATCTCGCGGGGCCCGTGCGCCTTGACGTCGGTGCGGCCGTCGATGAACGCGGCGAGCTTGTCGACGGGGAGCGGGCGGCCGTACTTCTCGGCCAGGCGCGTCAAGTTCGCTGGCTTCGCGACCAGCACCATCACGAGCGGCCCGTCGCCGCGGCCTCCGACGCCGTGGCAGCTCGCGCAGTAGTTCATGTAGAGGTGGGCGCCGGTCACAGCAGGAGGCTCGGGCTCGGGCTCTGCGGCGAGCGCCAGCGAGGACGTGGCGAACGCTGCAGCGAGGACGGCGGCAAGGGCGATCGGGCGCATCGGTTCTCCTTCGAGTTGGTCGGGGAATGCAGCGCATGTGCCCGCGCGGCGCCAGATCCGGACGCCGCGCGCGCACGCCGCTGAGGCGCAGAGACCCCCGCGTGCGACATTCCGCCACCGGCGGCTCCCGATTGCGCCCCGTCGCGCTCGGCCTAGGCTCCGCCTCGTGAGCGACTCGACCCCGCCGAGCCCCGTGCCGGACGATCTCGCCTGGGGCGCCTTCAGCGAATCCGGACCCTGGTGCCTCGAGCGCGAGCGGCTGGCGTGGTGCCGCGGCAGCAGCGCCTTGCGCGCCGCGGTGCAGGCCGAGGTGCCGGGCTGGGTCCGTGCGCGGAGGCTTCCGCCGGTGCGGCGCTTCGTGCGCGCCGGAAGTGCCGTCGGCGGAGCCCTGCTGGCGTGGTGGCTGCGCGAGCGGCGCGCCGGCGGCGACGCTTCGCGCGCGGCGATCTCGCGAAGGCTGCGGCGCGCCTTCGAGTACCTCGGTCCCTCCTACATCAAGCTCGGGCAGATCGTGTCGTCGGGGCAGGGCCTGTTCCCCGACGAGCTGGTGGCCGAATTCCGCCGGTGCCGCGACCGCGTGCCGCCCGAGCCCTTCGCCGCGGTGCGCCGCGCGGTCGAGGAGGATCTCGGCCGCCCGCTCGACGCCGTCTTCGCCCGCTTCGAGCGCGAGCCCCTGGCCTCCGCGTCGATCGCGCAGGTGCATCCGGCCCAGCTCGTGAGCGGCGAAGAGGTCGTGGTCAAGGTGCAGCGCCCGCAGGTCGCTGCGCGGGTCCGACAGGACCTGGCGGCGATGGCGTGGATCGCGCCGTGGCTGGTCGGGCGCATCCCGGTCGCGGCCCTCGCCAATCCGCCGGCGCTGGTCGAGCTGTTCGCCGAGACCATCGCGGAAGAGCTCGACTTCCGCCTCGAAGCGCAGAACATGCTCGACATCGCGTCCGTGCTGCGCGACGCGGGGCAGACCATCGTAGTGGTCCCGCGCCCGCATCCCGAGCTGGTCACGCGGCGCGTGCTCGTGATGGAGCGCCTCGCGGGCTTCCACTACGACGACATCGACGGCATGAAGGCCGCGGGCATCGACACCGCCGAGGTGCTGCGCTCGCTGATGATCTCGTTCCTCGAGGGCGCGATGATCTACGGGGTGTTCCACGGCGACCTGCACGGCGGCAACCTCTCGGTGATGCGTGACGGGCGCGTGGCGCTCTTCGACTACGGGATGACCGGGCGCATGGAAGAGCCGCAGCGGCTGGCCTTCCTGCGCATGATGATGACCGGCGCGGTGAACGACGTGCGCGGCCAGCTCGCCGCCTTCCGCGACCTTGGCGCGCTGGCGCCGGACGCCGACCTGGACGAGCTGATGCGGGTGCTGAAGGTCGATCAGCCCGTGCGCGACCCGACCCGGATGTCGAGCGAGGAGCTGGTGGCGGAGATCCAGGACATCCTCAAGGGGCTGCTGCGCCACGGCGCCCGGCTGCCGAAGCACCTGATGCTGTACGTGAAGGACATGCTGTTCTTCGATGGCTCGATCGCCCGCTTCGCGCCCGACGTGAATCTCTTCGGCGAGGTGGCGAAGATCTACGGCTACTTTGCCCGCAAGCACGGCGAGCGCATTCTGCGCGAGATCGGCTTCGACCCGAGCCAGACCCAGGTCGACCTGGTCGGCATGAAGGCCTCGATGGGCCTCGCGCACGACGTCGACTCGCTCACGCACCGCGAGCTGCAGGCGCGTCGCCAGATCATCCGCGAGCGGCTCGAAGCGGGTCCCAAGATCGCGATCGAGCCGTGAGCCGCGGGCGTCCCCAGAACCGGGGACATCGCGTGCGGCGCTCCGGGGTAGACTCTCCCGGGAGTCGCGCATGACCCGACACGCCGTCGTGCTGGTCGAGGACGATGAGCCCACCCGCGCGCGGCTGCGGCGCGTGATCGACGCCCATCCCGAGCTTCGCGTCGCAGCGGCATTCGGCAGCTGCGGCGAGGCGCGTGCGCTGCTCGAGCGCGAGGCGCCCGAGGTGCTGCTCACCGATCTCGACCTGCCCGATGGCAGCGGCACCGAGCTGATCCGGATGCTGCGCGCCCGCGCGGCGCCGACCCAGTGCATGGTGATCACCGTGTTCGGCGATGAGCGGCACGTCGTCGAGGCGATCGAGGCGGGCGCTCTCGGCTACCTGCTGAAGGACGGCTCCGCCGACTACGTGAGCCGTTCGATCCTCGAGATGCTGGCCGGCGGCTCGCCGATGAGTCCGCCCGTCGCCCGCTACCTGCTGAGCCGCTTCGCGGGCACCTCGGCGCCCGCGGGCGCGGGGACGGAGCCCGTGCTCTCGGCGCGCGAGCGCGAGGTGCTCGGCTACATCGTAAAGGGCTTCAGCTACGCCGAGATCGCGCGCCTGATGGCGCTGTCCGCGCACACCGTCGCCACCTACGTGCGGCGGATCTACGGCAAGCTCGAGGTGCATTCGCGCGGCGAGGCGGTCTACGAGGCGCTCGCGATCGGCCTCGTGAAGATGGACGAGTAGCCGCTCAGAGCGGGAGCCGCAGCCGCACCGAGGTCCCGCCCGGGCCGCTGGTCAGGATCAGCTCGCCACCGAGCTCGGCGGCGCGCCGCTGCATGTTGCGGAGCCCGCGCCCGCCGCCGGCGCGCGTGTCCCCTCCGGGTCCCGCCGCCTCGAAGCCGCGGCCGTCGTCGGCGATCTCGACGAAGGCGCAGGCGCGGCCGGCCGCGTCGCGCTCCTCGCCGGTGCGCACCACGAGCGTCGTCGCCCGCGCGTGCCGGAGCGCGTTGGTGACGGCCTCCTGGAACACGCGCAGCACCTGCAGCGCCGCGTGTGGGCCGAAGCCCTCCGGTCGCGCCACGTCGCGCACGTCCCACGCGAAGCGCAGCCCCTGCGGCTCGAGCCGCGGCTCGAGCCGCGCCCGCGCCATCGCGAGCAACGGCACCAGATCCGGCTGCGCGGGATCGAGCGAGTCGATCGTGAGGCGCAGGTCCGCGAGCGCGTCGCGCAGCGCATCGGCGAGCGCGTCGCGCGTGAACTCGCCTCCCTCGACCATGGCGAGCGCCGACACGAGCTGTCCGCCGGTTCCATCATGCATGTCGCGCATCAGGCGGTCGCGCTCCGCGGCGATCGTGCGGGCGCGCTCGAGCTCGGCGACGCGCGTGTAGCTCGCAGCGAGCTCGCTGCGCTTCTCCTCCACGCGCCGCTCGAGTTCGAGGTTGAGTTCCTCGGCCAGCGAGAGCGACCGGCCGAGCAGCGAGACCAGCACCGCCGCGGCCGTGAGCCCGATCAGCGGCCGCGCGAGATCGAAGAGCGACAGGCCGAGGATCGGCGCGCCCCGGATCAGGCTGGCGAGGTCGACGACGCCCGCGCCGAGCACGAACAGCGTGGCGCCGAGCACCAGCCAGCCGGGCGTGAGCCGGCCCCGCCGCCAGTTGCCGACCGCGAGGTAGACCAGGTAGACGCCGAGGCCCGCGTTCGCGAGCCACCAGAGGTTGTCGACGAACGGCCGGAGCAGGGGCCGGGCGAGGCCGCGCAGCGCAGCGGCGCCGAGCACCGAATAGGCGAGCGCGCGCTCGAAGCGCGGGCGCTGGACGCCGAGCACGCGGTGGAAGCCCACCACCAGGCATGGTACGAAGGCGTGCGCGACCACGGAGAAGAGCCAGTCGCCAACCGCCCCGACGGGGAGGCGCAAGCGCATCGCGAGGTCGGCGCCCGACCAGCACAGCGTGCCCGCCGCGAACCAGCGCGCGCTCCCGACGGGGTCCCAACGCGAGAGCGCGAGCACCAGCACGCCGCTGGCGACGCCGAACAGCGTGAGGGCGAACGGGAGCGTGTCCCGCAGCAGGAGATCGCGTCGGTGCGCGGGCTCGAGCAGCGCCGCCGGCGCGAGATCGAAGGGCTCGAGCGCGCCGATTGCCGCCGGCGAGATCGCGAAATGCAGCGTCAGCCGGTTCGTTCCGCTGCGCAGGGCGTCCTTCGGCAGCGGGGCGTAGAGGACGCCGAGGGGCCCGATCGCGGCGCTCCGGTCTCCCGAGCTCCATTCGGCGACGGGCCGATCGTTAAGGAACGCTGAGAGCCTCGACCAGCCGCCGCTCAGCGACAGCGCCCACGCCTCGCCCGGCGCGGGACGCGCCTCGAAGTCGACGCGGTACCAGCCCGCGATCGCGTCGCGGCGGCGGCGCAGCGTCCAGTAGTCCGGAAGCGCGACGCTCTTCCAGCAGGCCGCCGCCTCGGGAGGCGCTGTGTCCGCGGCGCTCTGGCAGAGCTCGGCGCGCACCACGTGCGCGCCGCCGCTGCGCGTCGGCGAGGCGGGATCGGGAGCGCAGCCGGGCGCGACGATCGCGAGCGCGGCCGCACAGGCCGCCCACGCGAGACCGGGAGCGAGGCGCCGCGAGCTCACGAGCGGCGACGGTACATCGCGCTCAGAGACGCGCCGCCCACTCCGCCGGCGAGCGCACGCTCGGGTCGTGGCGTGCCACCGCGCGCTCGACGCGCCGCGCGCTGCGCGGCCCGAGCGCGAGGCCGTGCTCGCGCAGAAAGGCTCCGAGGTGGGCGCGGCAGAAGGCGATCGACTGCTCGCGCGTCAGGCTCTCCGGGTCGATCCCGATCTCGCGAAGCCGCAGCCAGAGCGCGTAGCGCGGCGCCAGCCGGCCGAGGCCGACCGAGATCTCCGCGAACAGGTGGTCGAAGCCGCGCCGCATGCGGCGTCCTCCCAGAGCGAAGTGGACGCGGGAGGGCTCCGCGTGGCAGCGGCGGCGTGGCGCCCCGCAGCGCAGCCTCCCGGGCGCGTTCAGACCTCGAGGCCGACGGCCCGCATCAGCGCCAGCGCATTGCTGCGCGCGACGACCCCGGGACGCATGCGGTAGTCGAAGCGCATGCGGCCGTCGGCCAGCTCGTCCTCGAAGTGCACGTTGGCCGCACCTGGCGCGAGCGCGTCGGCAATCTGCGCCAGCGCGAGGTCGTGCGTGGTGACGAGCCCGAGCGCGCCTCGCGCGACCAGGCTCCGCACCACGGCCTCGGCGCCGATGCGCCGATCGTGCGAGTTCGTGCCGTGCAGGATCTCGTCGAGCAGGAACAGCGCGGGTGACGGCCCCTTCGCGAGCTCGACGATCTGGTGGAGGCGCTGGATCTCGGCGTAGAAGCGCGAGGCGCCCTCCTGGAGCGAATCGATCACGCGGATCGACGCGCCGACCGCGAGCGGCGTCATGCGGAGTCTTCGCGCGCGCACCGGTGCCCCGGCCTGCGCGAGCACCGCGTTGGTGCCGATGCTGCGCAGCAGCGTGCTCTTGCCGGACATGTTGGAGCCGCTCACGACGAGGACGCGCAGCGGCTCGCCGAGCGAGAGGTCGTTGCGGATGCAGCGCGCCTCGGCGAGCAACGGATGACCGGCGTCCTGCGCCTCGAAGCGCGGCGGCCCCGCGAGCAGCTCGGGGAACGCGTCCCCCGGATGCTCGCACGCGTGGGTGGCGAGCGAGGCGAGCGCCTCGAGCTCGCCGACCGCGTCGATCCAGCCGCGCAGCGCCGGCCCGTTGTGCGCTCGCCAGGCGTCGACCGCGAACGCGACCTGCGTGGTGAAGAGCAGCGCCGCGCCGATCGGGGCGAAGAGCTGGTTGCGGCGCGCGTCGAGGAGCTGGGCCAGGCGCTCGAGGCGCGCGATCGCCCGCGACGGGAGGACGCCGTCGCGCGCCACGCTCCGCTTCAGCTCGACCAGGCGCGCCGAGGCGAAGCGCTCGCGCTCGAGCACCTCGAGCAGGCGCGCCAGCAGCTCGAGGTCGCGTGCCGGCTCGTCGATCGCCCGCAGCGTGCGCCGCACGCGGCCGCGCACCGAGGCCGCGAAGGCGAGCTCGGCCGCCAGCACCGCCAGCCACGGGATGATCGGAGCGCCGAGGCAGAAGCCGGCGAACGATGCGACCGAGAGCGCCGAGAGCGCGGCGGCCGCCGCGCGCAGGGCCCGCGCCGGGGGCGCGGCGGCCGACTCGCCCCAGCGCGCGAGCGCCTCCGCGCGCAGCCCGGGCGCGGCCTCCTCGCCGAGTCGAGCGAGCTCCTCGCGCAGGTCGAGCGCCGGGGCGAGCTCCGCGACCGCCGCCTGTCGCGCGCACACCGTCGCGGGCGGCGCTGGCGCGAGCAGCCAGCCCGCCAGGGTCTCCTCGCCGGCCGTGGTGCGGGCGCGGCACAGCAGCTCGAAGAGTCCGCCGTGTCCGAACAGATCGAGGTCCTCGGCGTAGGCGTGATGGCGGTCGCGGAAGCGCTCGCCCGCGGCGCCGCGCCCCGCGAAGCGCGCCTCGAGCCGCGCGAGACCCTCGTCGTACCAGCGCACCGCGCGCTCGGCGTCGCGCTGCCGCCGCAGCACGCGGTCGTGCCGGCCCACGAGCGCGGCGAAGGCCAGGGCCGCCACCCAGAGCCAGTGGCCCGAGATGCGCGCCGCGCCGAAGGCGAGCCACGCGAGCGCGACGCCGACGGCGAAGACGGCCAGGCGTGCGTTCGAGATGCGCGCCGCGCTGCGCGCGGCGCCTGCCGCGGTCGCGCGGCGCGCTGCGAGACGGGCTTCGTACTCCGAGCGGACTCCCGCCTGCGCGGCGCGGATGCCCGCTTGCTCGGCGCGGATGCCCGCTTGCTCGGCGCGGATGCCCGCTTGCTCGGCGCGGATGCCCGCTTGCTCGGAACTGGGTTCGCCGGTCATCGGGGGCGCGAGTCTGGGGCAGGGCGCCGCGCGCCGCACGCTGGCGGGTCGGCGCCGCGGTCGCGGACGGGGTACGGTGAGGCGGTCGGAGGAGGGGGGTATGACTCGCAGGCAGGCGATCGCGCTGGGCCTCGCGCTCGGCTCGCTGGCTGGCGCGGCGGCGGGCGCCGAGGACGCGTTCGTGATCCCGATCGGGCCGCGCACGCCGCTCGAGCTCGGCACCGCCTGGAGCGCCGCCAACGGCGCCGCTCGCTCGGCCGAGGGGACCTGCATCGAGTCGGAGGGCACGGACCACGCGCCGGGCGGGTCGCCGAGCTACTCGCTGGTGATGCTCTCGCGCGTGGGCGGCCGCCTCGTGCTGGGCGTCTACGTCTCGGCGCCGCTCGCGACCGAGACGCTGCGCGGCGCGAAGCTGACCGACGCGGCGCGGCGCACCGCGAGCGCGCAGGCCGACCAGTTCCGCTCGCTCTGCGGCGACGGATTCATCGGCGCCGTCACGAGCGGGGCGAGCTACGTCGCGGAGATCGAGGTCGACCCGCGCGACGCTGCGCGCGCCGCCAGCGTGGTGAGCTCGCGGCTCGGCACGACCTCGGACCCGGATCGATTCCGCGAGGCGCTGGAGTCGGTGACGGCACACTTCCGTGTCGTCTCGCGCGAGCTGCCCGGCGGGAGCCACGCCGCCGCCACGGCGGTCGAGCCGGCGGCGCTGGTGCGGCGCGCGCTCGCGCTGCCCGGCGCGCAGAGCGAGGCGAGCGCGCGTCCCTACCTGGCCGTCTCGTTCGCATACCCCTCGGACGCCTTCGCGGGCGTCCCGATCGAGATCAGCCCGGGGGCGGGCCGCGAGCGCGAGGCGGAGCAGGTCTTCCTGTGGGACCGGCGCGGCGCCGGCGTCGGCAGCGCCTCGCGGGCCGCCGAGCTGCGCAAGGCGCAGTCCCACCCGTCGTCCGTTTCGTCAGCGCCGGCCGCGCTGGCGACGCTCTCTCCCGCCCCGTCGCAGGCCGCCGAAGCCGAGCGAAGCTCGCCGGAAGGCGCGGCAGCGCAGCGGCCGAGCGCTGCGTCCAGCGTTCCCCCCGTCCCTGCACCGCTCCGCTCGAATGCCGCGCTGGTGTTCCAGACGCCTGACGGCAGGGAGGTCTACGCGACCACCGAGGCGCCGCCGGGCGTCTACGCCGAGCCGATCGGACATCGCGTGTACTGGGTGCCGGGCGCGGCCGAGGGCACGCCCGCGGTGAAGGATGCGATCCACGCCGCCGCTGCGGGCAGCGCGCCGGCGCGGGGCACCACCATCCAGAGCGCGGCCTCGGGCGTCGTGATGACGGACGCGGCCCCCATCGCGGGCGTCCACAGCGAGCGGGCCGGGGCGCTGCACGCGTGGATCGCCGGGGTCGCGACGCCGAGCCCGGCGCAGCGCGAGGCGCTCGCCGCCGCGATCCGCGCCCAGGATCGCCCCTGACGGCGCGACGCCCGCCCGAGTAGAATGCGCGATCCCGAACTGGGCCTGCAGGCGCTGACTCCGGCGGGCCACTGCGGGCGGAGGGCCCGTGCGCGTCCTGCTGATCAACCCGTCGTATCCCTTCGAGGAGTTCCCGCGGCTCCTCGTCACGCTCCCCTACGTGGCGGCCGCGCTGCGCTCGGAGGGGCACGAGGTCGAGATCCTCGACCTGTTGCTGGCGCGCACCACGCCCGACAAGATCGAGCGGCGCCTGGAGCGGCTGCGCCCCGATCTGGTCGGCATCACCTCGGTGACGCTCAACCACCACATCGCGAGCCGGATCGCGGAGATCGTGCGGAAGTGCGCTCCAACGGTGCCGATCGCGATGGGCGGGCCGCACGTCTCCTTCGAGATCGAGGGATCGTTCCGCGACCTCCCCGCGCTCGACTACATCGGGATCGGCGAGGGCGAACACACCATGGTGGAGCTCGCGCGCGCTCTCGAGGGGCGCATGGACCTGCGCGACGTCCGCGGCCTCGCGGGCATCGACCGCAGCACCAACCGGGTGTGGCGCACCGCGCCGCGGCCGCTCGAGGACGACCTCGACACGCTGCCGAATCCCGCCCGCGACCTGGTCCCGCTCGCGCGCTACCTGGCGTTCGACAGCCACGCCAGCGTCGTGACGAGCCGCGGCTGCCCTTACGAGTGCATCTTCTGCTCGGCGCCGCAGTGGACCGGGCGCAAGGTGCGCTACCGCGACCCCGCCCGCTGCGTCGACGAGATCGAGGACCTGGCGCGCCTCGGCTTCACCGAGATCACGATCGAGGACGATCTCTTCACGCTGTATCGCAAGCACTTCCTCGCGGTGTGCGGAGAGCTGATCCGCCGCGACACGGGGATCCGCTGGAACGCCTTCTCGCGCGTCGACACCATCACGCCCGAGATCGTCGAGACGATGGCGCGCGCGGGCTGCCAGGCGATCTGCTTCGGCGTCGAGAGCGGCGACCAGGAGGTGCTCGACCTCGTCAAGAAGAACTCCAACCTCGCCAAGGTGAAGGACGCGATGCGCATGACCCAGAGCGTGGGCATCAGCGCGCTGGCGTCGTTCATCATCGGGCTGCCCGGAGAGACCGAAGCGAGCCTGCGCAGGACCGTCGAGTTCGCCAACGAGCTGCACCAGGAGTTCGGCTCGCTCTACGGCTTCCACGTGCTGGCGCCCTTCCCGGGCACCGAGGTGCGCGACAAGGCGGCCGAGTACGGCCTCGACATCCTGACGAGCGACTGGACCAAGTACGACGCCAACCACGTGGTGACCCGCACCGCCGGCGCCGACACCTCCGCGATCCAATCCGTGGCCGACGAGTACGACGCGACCATGGAGCGCTACATGAAGTACCAGGACTGGCTGTTCGCGGAGGCCCGGCTCGAGGGATTCGAGCGCAAGATGTACCTGCGCCGGCGCCGCCAGTCGCTGCTGTGGCGGCTGCTGCTCGACGAGGTCGTCGAGGGGCTGCTGCCGTTCCGCGGCGACGCGGTCGGTGAGCTCAAGGCGTCGGTCGCCGCGGCCACCGGCAGCGCGCGCGACCTCGTCGACCAGGAGCTCGACCGCGTGCTCGCGCTCGGCGCGCTGGTCGGCGAACCGACCGCCGAAGGCGTCCGCTTCCGCTGGGCGGAGTGAGGCCACGGACGAGGTCCTGAAAGCCGACGCGGTCGTGATCGGCTCCGGCGCCGGTGGGGCGCCGGTGGCGGCGCGGCTCGCGGCGGCCGGCCGCGACGTGCTGGTCCTCGAAGCGGGCGCGCGCTGGTCCACCGCCGACTTCACCGGCGAAGCGGCCCAGATGCTGGCGCGCCTGATGAAGGCGACCAGCGCGCACGACAGCGGGATGGAGCTCTACGCCGGCGCGTGCGTCGGCGGCTCCACGGTGGTCAACGACGCCCTCTGCTGGCGCCCCCCGCCCGAGATCCTGGCGGGCTGGCGCAGCGACCATGGACTCTCGGGCTTGACCGACGCGGCGTTCGCGCCCCGGGTCGACGAGGTCTGGCGGGAGATCAGCGCGACGCCCACCGATCGGGCGCATCTCAACCGCAACGCCCATTGCCTCGAGCTCGGCGCGGCGCGGCTCGGCTGGGCCGCGGAGGCGATGCCGCGGAACGTGCGCGGCTGCGTGAACCTCGGCCTGTGCAACCTCGGCTGCCCGAGTGGCGCCAAGCAATCCGCCCTGCTGAGCTGGCTGCCGCGGGCGGAGCGCGCCGGTGCCCGCGTGATCCCGCTCGCGCGCGCCGAGCGGATCGAGGTGCAAGCGGGGCGTGTGCGCGCCGTCGAGGCGGTGAAGCTCGACGCCGCCACGGGGGCGGCGGTCGGGCGGCTCCGCGTCGAGGCCTCGCTCGTGGTGGCCGCCGCGGGCGTGCTCGAGACGCCGGCCCTGCTGCTGCGCAGCGGGCTCGGTGCCCGCGCCGGGATCGGCCTCCAGTTCCACTCGAGCGTGTACGTGTCGGCGCGCTTCCGCGAGCCGGTGCTCGGCTTCTACGGCCCGACGATGGCCTACGCGGTGACCGAGTTCAGCGACGTCCACGGCCGCAGCGGGCCGGGCTTCATGATCGAGAGCGTCGCCGCGTCGCCGACCGTCACCGCGTCCTCGCTTCCCGGCTTCGGCTCCGCGCACGAGCGCGCGATGGAGGCGCTTCCCTACCTCGCGCGCGCCGTCGTGGTGCTGCGCGACCGGACGCGCGGTCGCCTGGAGCTCTCGCGTGCCGGGACCCCGCGCGTGTCGTACGCGCCGGTGGCCGAGGACCTCGCGCGCCTGCGCGAGGCAGTGGCGCGGATCGCGCGGCTCTATCTCGCGGCCGGCGCGCTCGAGGTGTACCTGCCGGTGAACGGGCTCGCGCCGGTCCGCTCCGAGGCGGATCTCGCCGGGCTCGAAGCCGTCGCGTTCGCGCCGCGCGCACTCTCGCTGCTGTACGCCGTCCACCTGTTCGGCGGGGCGGCCATGGCCGGCACGCGCGCCGCCGGCTTCTGCGACGAGAGCGGCCGCGCCTGGGACGTGGCGGGGCTCTACGTGGCGGACGCGTCCAGCCTGCCGGGCAACACGGGAGCGAACCCCCAGGTCACGATCATGGCGAACGCGCTGCGCATCGCCGACGGAGTCGCCGCGTGAGCGAGGCGGTCGACTCGATGGACCGGCGCGGCTTCCTGCGCTTCGCGGGCAGCGTCGCTGCGCTCGGCACCGGCGCGCTCTTCGCGGCGGGGTGCGAGCGCGCGGGGATCCCAGCCGAGTTCGCCCCGCCCGCCGACCTCGCGCTGCGCGTGCTCTCGCCGCGGTCCTATGCCACCTTCCAGGCGGCAGCCATGCGTCTGGTGGGTCCGCGGGGCGCAGCGGCGGTCCGAGCGCGCCGCATCGATCCGGCCGCCGCCGCGGATGCCTGGGTCGCGCGGCTTCCGGGGCTCGGCGCGACGCTTCGGCAAGGCCTCTGGCTGCTCGAGTTCGGCGTTCCGCCGCTCGTCGCCAAGTGGGGGCCGTTCACGGCGCTCGGCGCCGGGGCGCAGGACCGCGTGCTCGAGAATCTGATGGAATCACGGTGGGATGTGAAGCGAGACCTCTTCAAAGGCCTCAAGTCGCTCGCGATGCTGGCTTGCTACGCCCAGCCCGCCGCGCGCGAGCTCACCGGCTACCCCGGGCCCTTCGACCGTGCAGGCATCGCCGAGGCGATGCGCTACCCGGCTTGAGCGGGGTCGCATGGGCTCGCGAAACGGGCTCGGATCGCCTACACCCATCCCGTCCCGGCAGGCCGCGTGAAGCGATGAGTCGCGCGGGGACGACGGGCGCGCCCGCCTACGAGTTCGTGGAGGGCGCGACGAGCGACCTGGCCTTCGTGGCGCGTGGCGGGTCGCCCGAGGCGGTGTTCACGGCGGCGGCCGATGCGCTGCTCGCCGCCACGCTGGAGCAGCCCGAGCATCTGGGCGAAGGCGAGCGGCGCCGGCTCGCGCTCGAGGAGCCGACGCTCGATCTGCTCCTGCTGCGCTGGCTCAACGAGCTCGTGTACCTGCGCGATGCCGAGCAGCTGTTGCTGCGGTGCGGGCGGATCGCGATCGGTCGCGACGGCGGCTTCCATCTCGAGGCCGAGCTGTCGGGCGATCGGGTCGGCCCGCGGCATCGGCTGCTGGCCGACGTGAAGGCAGCGACGGCGCACGGCTTGTGGATGGGAGAGACGCGTGATGGCTGGGAGGCGAAGGTGACCCTCGATGTCTGAACGCCGCCGATCCGGCGGGAAGTCGCGTCACGAGGGCGCGGGCGGCGGGCGATCGAGCGCCGGCTCGCCGCCCAAGGCGACCCGCACGGGCGGCACCCGCGCGCGCTCGACGCATGAGCCGGCGCCGCGCTTCGACTTCGCGTTCGAGGAAGACCTCGAGCCGCTCTCGCCGCTCGACCTCGAGCCCGCCGCGGAGACGTCGGAGGGAGCGGCGCCGGCCGCAGCGCTGCGAACCGATCCGATGCACGTGGCGGCGCGCCGGATCGGCATCGAGCAGCTGTACCCGGAGCAGGAGCAGGTCGTCGCCGACGTGCTCGCCGGGCGCGACGTGTTGCTGGTGCTACCGACCGGCTACGGAAAGTCGGCGTGCTACCAGGTCCCGTCGATGATCCTCGCGAAGCCGGTCGTGGTGGTCTCGCCGCTGCTCGCGCTGCTCGAGGACCAGCACCGAAAGCTGCTGGCGCACGGCGTGCCGGTCGTGCGCATCGACGGCTCGGTGCGCGGGGCGAAGCGCCGCGCCGCGCTCGCCGCAATCGCGCGCGGCGGCCCGCTGCTGGTGATGACCACGCCCGAGACGCTCACGAATCCGGAGCTGCGCGGTGCGCTCGAAGAGCCGGGGGTGGGTCTCGTCGCGGTCGACGAGGCGCACTGCATCTCCGAGTGGGGCTACGACTTCCGGCCCGCCTACCAGCGCCTCGGGGCGCGGCTGCGCGAGCTCGGCGCGCCGCCCGTGCTGGCGCTCACCGCCACCGCGACGCCGCGCGTGCGCGAGGCGATCGTGCGTTCGCTCGGGATGCGCGAGCCGAGCGTGGTCGCGGCGTCGCCGCACCGCTCGAACCTGGCCTTCGAGGTGCTGCCCTGCGAAGGCGACGAGCGCCTGCGCGCGCTGCTGCGGCTCGCCAAGCGCCTGCACCGGCCGGGCATCGTGTACTGCGCGACGCGCCGGGAGGTCGATACCATCTACGCGCTGCTGTGCCGCTTCGGCCTGCCTGCGCACCGCTACCACGGCGGCATGACGGCGGGCGAACGCGAGAGCGAGCAGGAGCGCTTCATGCACCCGGGGCGGCGCACCGTGATGGTCGCGACCAGCGCCTTCGGCCTCGGCATCGACAAGCCCGACATCCGCTACGTGATGCACTTCCAGGCGCCCGCGTCACTCGAGCAGTACGTGCAGGAAGCAGGACGCGGCGGGCGCGACGGCGGCAAGGCGAACTGCATCCTGCTCTACGAGCACGCCGACCGCTCCATCCACGAGGCGCTGCTCTCCCGCAGCCGCGTGCGCCCGGACCAGCTGTATCGCCTCGCCGCCGCCCTGGCGGCGTGGAAGGACGAGGAGCGCGAGCCCTCGCTGGAGGCGCTGGCGCTCTCCGCGGAGATGGGGCCGCGCGTGGCGTCCGCTCTGCTCACCAAGCTCGAGGAGGCGGGGCTCGTCGCCTTCGACGAGAAGCAGATCCGTATTCCGGGCCCGCACGAGACGCTCGAGCAGGATGCGCGCGCGCTGGCGGGACAGTTCGAGACGCTGCGCACCCAGGACGCGCGCCGCCTCGACGCCATCGCCGAATACGCCCGCTCCGACGCCTGCCGCGCCGTCTTCCTGCGCGGCTACTTCGGGGAGACCGAGGGTGAGCCGTGCCGGCTGTGCGACGTCTGCCGCGGCCGGCCCGCGCGACCCGCCGCATTCTTCGAGCCGCTCGCGCGACCCGAGCCGCTGCGGCGGCGTGGGCGCGGACGCGGGCGCCGCGGCCGTGGCGAGCGTCCGCAGCCGGGGCGCGAGCGCAAGCGGGGCGGCGCGAGCGGTGGCCGAGCGGAGCGCGTTGCAGCGGAGGCCGAGCGCAGCCGCGTTCCTGCGGCCGGTGCCGTCGCGCCGGGCGACACCGGCGCGGGGCAGCAGGCGGGACGCCGCCGGCGTCGGGGCCGGCGGGGCGGGCGCCGCCGGCGCGGCCGCCGCGGCGGCCGCGAGCCGGAGCAGAACCCCGAGCCCGGCGTCTGAGCGGCGTCAGGGTGCCGGTGCGTCGGGCGGAGCCGGCGTCACCGCGTTCGCCTGCAGCCCCTTCTCTCCGGCCTCGATGTTCAGCCCCACGCGCTGCCCCTCCGCGAGGCGGTCGAAGTCGAGCCCGCCGTGCAGCGCGTTGCGGTGGAAGTACACCTGCTCGCCGCCGTCGGTCAGGATGAAGCCGTAGCCCTCGTCGTGGAGGACGCGGTCGACGATGCCGAGGTAGGGCGGTACGGGCAGCTCGGGACGGCGCTCGGAGCGCCGGTCGCGCAGGCGCCGGACCTCGCGGACGAAGGCGTCGACGGCCTCGTTGAGCGCGAGGCCGACCTCGGCGCGCGTGCGCGCCGCGACGATCTCGTGGCCGCGCGCCTGGCACGCGATGCGGACCTCGTGTCCGCCGTGGCGGTGGTGATTGCTCGGCCGCGCCGCGATGCGCACGTCGATCAGATCGCTGTGGCCGTTCGAGAGCGCGCGCAGCTTGCGCTCGACGGCCGCGCGCTCCTCTTCGCGAATCTCGTCCAGATGGCGCCAGTGGATCTCCAAGCGGTCGACCTCCGTTGCTCTGCTGCTAGCTGCCCGAGGCGCACGCGACGCACACGGTGGTGCCCGGCAGCGCGCGCAGGCGGGGAATCGGGATCGGCTGGCCGCAGCGCTCGCAGCTTCCGAGCTGACCCTGGGCGGCGCGATCGAGCGCGTGGTCGAGCGCCGCGAGGCGTCGCAGCGCCAGCTCGTCGAGCGCGCCGGCGGCGCGCACCTCGGTCAGGTCGGCGCCGCGCTCGGCCTGGTCGAGCGGCTCCTCGCGCACCACCGCTTCGAGCGCGCGCTCGCCCTCGAGCCGCGCGGCGAGCCGCGCGCGGATGCGCTCGCGCTCGCGGGCGAACTCGCCGAGCAGCGCCCCGAGCTCGTCGGGTCGCGCGCGTTGCTCCGCGCTGCGCCGCAGGCCGAGCGACGTGGCGAGCGCCCAGAGCACGTCGGTCTCGGAGAGCAGCCCCGCCAGCCGCCCCGCGTCGTCCACGACCGGGATGCAGCCGATGCGCAGCTCGGCCATGCGCTCGGCTGCCTCGGCGAGGGCCGCCTCGGGGCCGAGCGTCTCGGGCGCAAAGGTCATGATCTCGCCGACGCGAGACTCGCGCGCCGCCTCGCGCTGCTCGGCATCGAGCGGGCGAGCCACGCTGATCGGGAAGGGCAGCGCCGCGCGCAGGTCGTCGATCGAGAGCACGCCCACCACGCGCCGCTCGCGGTCGACGACGGGCAGGTGTCGGATGCCGCGCGACACCATGCGCTCGAAGGCCTCGAGCGCCGAGGCATCCGCGTCGATCGACACCGGGTCGCCGCTCATGAACGCCTTGACCGGAGCCTCCACGCTGTTCTCCTTCGCTCGCGGCACGACGGGGCTTCCGCTCACGTCTTCGCCGAACCGATTTCCTTGCGGATCGCCTCGGCGAGCCCGCCGAGCTGGACGGCCAGCCGCATCAGCAGGTCGTCCATCGCGATCACGCCCACCAGATTGCCCTGGTCGTCGGTCACCATCACGCGGCGGATCGCGAGATCGCGCATCACGGCCACGGCGCTCGAGAGATCGCGGCGCTCGGAGAGGAAGATCGGCTCGCCCGACATCACGTCGGCGAGCCGCACCTTGCCCGGGTCGCGTCCCTCGGCGATCACGCGCACCGCGAGATCGCGGTCGGTGACCAGGCCGAGCGGCTTCGAGCCCTCCGTCACCACCACCGCGCCGACGTTGGCTTCGCGCATCAGGCGCGCGGCCGCGGTGCACGTCGCGTCGGGAGGCAGGGTCTCGGGTCCGCGTCGGATCAGGTCGTCGAGCGGCATGTCGGCTCTCCTCTCGCTGTTGCGCGCGTGCCCTGCGGGCAGGCTGCTAGTGAAGCTCGGCGGCGGCGCCGGTTCCCGAAGGCAGGCTCGAGCCGGCGACCGGTATGACCTCGCCGCCGCGTGCCACCACGATCTCGGCGAGCGCGTCGAGGACGTCGTCGTCGCCGCCTCCGGCGACGAC
>Ga0335070_10000384_pt1 | contig 50722 bp, 45 predicted proteins | sample Lox_Sample_13_FD_206722 | JGI IMG/M metagenome (GOLD analysis project Ga0335070, IMG submission 206722) | Soil microbial communities from Loxahatchee National Wildlife Refuge, Florida, United States - Lox_Sample_1.3 | ecosystem: Environmental > Terrestrial > Soil > Wetlands | place: USA...
CGCTTCAACCGTTGATGCAAATCAAGGGGTTGAACGGTGGTTTCCGCACGATGGCAGAGACCTGATCAGGGGGCCTCGCCGATGCGCCCAGCGCAACCATATCCGCCAGATCCGCACTGCGAAGCAGGCGGATGGATTGCCTATTGCGCGGCCGCAAAGCTGCCTCCCGCGGCCGAAAACGCATCCGGCCCGATGTTCCGCTTCATTGATCTTCATCTCACCGAGGACGAGCGCGATGAACTCCGTCACAACTGAACAGCAGCCTTGGCGTTTCGACCTCGCGTTTTTTCCAGCGATCATCGCGCTTTCGTTTTTCGCAGGACTTTTCGAAGCCGCGCGTTCGCCCGATCCGCGCATGGTGATGCAGGGTTGGACGTTTGCGGCGGCCATGCTCGCCATCGGCATCTGGTATCTGGTGCGCTATGGCGCCCGTGTGCCGGAGGATGAAAAGGGCGGTTATGCCAATGACGTGGTGAAGGCTGGCGTCATTGCCTCGATGTTTTGGGGCATTGCCGGAATGCTGGTGGGCGTGATCATCGCGCTGCAGCTTTCCTTTCCAAATCTCTTCTATTTTCCCGATCTGCCCTGGACAAATTTCGGGCGGATGCGGCCGCTGCACACGTCGGCGGTCATTTTCGCGTTCGGCGGCAATGTTCTGATCGCCACATCGTTCTACGTCGTGCAGCGCACCTCCAAGGCACGGCTGTTCGGCGGATCGATGCCGTGGTTCGTGTTCTGGGGCTACAATGTTTTCATTCTGCTTGCGGGCACCGGCTATCTCGAAGGCATTACCGAGTCGCGCGAATATGCCGAACCCGAATGGTATGCCGATATTTGGCTGACGCTCGTTTGGGTTTGTTACCTGATCACCTTCCTTGGTACGATCATCAAGCGCAAGGAACCCCATATCTACGTCGCGAACTGGTTCTACCTGTCGTTCATCGTGACGATTGCGATGCTGCACATCGTGAACAACCTTTCGCTTCCGGTTTCGATCTGGGAGACGAAAAGCTTTTCGCTGTTTTCCGGCGTGCAGGATGCGTTGACGCAATGGTGGTATGGCCACAACGCCGTTGGCTTTTTCCTGACCGCGGGCTTTCTCGGCATCATGTACTACTTCATTCCGAAGCGTGTGGAGCGGCCGATCTATTCCTATCGCCTTTCCATCGTGCATTTCTGGAGCCTGATCTTCGTCTACATCTGGGCGGGTCCGCATCACCTGCTGTTCACCGCGCTGCCGGAATGGACGCAGACTTTGGGCATGACGTTCTCCATCATCCTGTGGATGCCGTCCTGGGGCGGCATGATCAACGGGCTGATGACGCTCTCAGGTGCGTGGGACAAGCTGCGCACCGATCCGGTCGTGCGCATGCTCGTCGTGTCCGTGGCCTTCTACGGCATGAGCACGTTCGAAGGCCCGGTGATGAGCATCAAGACGGTCAACGCGCTGTCGCACTACACCAACTGGACCATCGGACACGTGCATTCCGGCGCGCTCGGCTGGGTGGGTTATGTCAGCTTCGGCGCGCTTTATTGCCTTGTACCGTGGCTGTGGAAGAAGCAGCGGCTTTATTCGCTGGCGCTCGTCGAATGGCACTTCTGGATTTCGACGCTCGGCATCGTGCTCTACATCACTTCGATGTGGGTGGCGGGCATCATGCAGGGCCTGATGTGGCGTGCTTATAACGACTTCGGGTTCCTCGAATATTCCTTCGTCGAAACCGTTCAGGCGATGCACCCCTACTACATCATCCGGGCGTTGGGCGGACTGCTCTATCTCACCGGCGTGTTGATCATGGCCTACAATCTGTGGCGCACCGTTCGCAGCGCTCCGCGATTGAGCGCCACGGCCGAGCCCCAGCTCGCGATGGAGGCTGTGTCGTGAAACACGAGATCCTGGAAAAGAACTCGATCCTCTTGCTGATCGGCATTCTTGTGGTCGTCGCCATCGGCGGCGCGGTGGAAATTGCGCCGCTCTTCTGGGTGAACGGCACGGTAGAAAAGGTGGACGGCATGCGCCCCTACACACCGCTGGAGCTTGAGGGGCGCAACATCTACGTGCGGGAAGGCTGCTACGTCTGCCACAGCCAGATGATCCGCTCGCTGCGCGATGAGGTGGAGCGTTACGGCCGTTACAGCCTCGCCGCCGAAAGCATGTACGACCATCCGTTCCAGTGGGGCTCGGAACGCACGGGTCCGGATCTGGCGCGCGTCGGCGGCAAATATTCCGACGAATGGCAACGCGCGCACCTCGAAGACCCGCGGTCGGTCGTGCCGGAATCGGTGATGCCGCCTTACAAATATCTGGCGCTCACGCCGCTCGATTATCGCGACATCGAACAGGAGTTGAAGACCAACAAGGCGGTCGGCGTGCCTTACACCGATGACGAGATCAAGAACGCCAAGGCCGATCTAGAGGCGCAGGCCGATCCCAACAGCGATGGCGCCGATGCGATGCAGAAGCGCTATCCCAAGGCGCAGGTGCGCGATTTCGACGGCAATCCGAAGGAGATCACCGAAGCCGATGCGCTGATCGCTTACCTGCAGATGTTGGGCACCTTGGTCGATTTCAAAACCTATCACGCCGACGCACCGGAAAATCGGAGGTAGACGTGGGAAACTGGGCTTACGAAGACGTGCTGGCATTCACCCGCAGTTGGGACGCCGTCTATTTCACCTTCATGTTCATGATCGCGCTCGCCTATGCGCTGTGGCCTTCGAACAAGAAGAAATTCGAACAAGCCGCGCAGTTGCCGCTGCGTGACGACGGAGACCTGCCGTGAGCAAAAAGGAAATCGATCAGCATTCCGGCACCGAAACCACCGGGCACGAGTGGGACGGCATCAAGGAATTGAACACGCCGCTGCCGCGCTGGTGGCTGGGCATCTTCTATGCCTGCATTGTGTGGGCCATCGGCTATTGGATCGTGATGCCGGCTTGGCCGATGATCCACGGCTATACGCATGGTTTGCTCAATCATTCCCAGCGCGATGCGGTGACGGGGGCAGTCAAGGCGCTGCAAGACGCGCGGCGCGCCAAGGAAAAGGAATTGAGTGTCGCGACGTTGCAGCAGATACAGTCCAATCCCGATCTGCAACAATTTGCGATAGCGGAAGGCAGGACCGTGTTCGGCGACAATTGTGCGCCGTGCCACGGTTCGGGCGGGCAGGGCGCACGCGGCTATCCCAATCTGAACGATGACGTCTGGCTGTGGGGCGGCAAGCTCGCCGACATTCAACACACCATCACCGTCGGCGTGCGTTCCACAGATCCCAACACGCGGCAGTCGCAGATGCCGGCCTTCGGGCGTGACGGGATCTTGAAGCCGGAACAGGTGGACGATTTGACGGAATATGTGGTGCACTTGTCGGGGCGGCCTGCAAATGCGGCAGCGCTCAAGCGCGCTGGCGAGTTGTTTGCAGACAATTGTGCGCAATGCCATGGCGCGCAAGGCAAGGGCGACCGCGAATTCGGCGCGCCCAATCTGACCGACAATGATTGGCTCTACGGGCCGACGCGCGAAGACATTCACGACCAGATCTGGAACGGCCATGGCGGCGTGATGCCGACCTGGGCAGGACGCCTCTCACCCGAGACGATCAAATCGCTGGCCGTCTATGTGCACAGCCTTGGCGGGGGCGAGTAAGGCGCTGTGATGAACGAGCGCGTCAAATTCACCTTGAACGGCACGCAGCCCATTCCGGCGATGGCGGCGGAAGGTGTGGCGCGTTCGGACGCGCAGGCGAGCAACAGCGCGGCCAATCGCAAATTCTACAAGGCGCGGGTGCCGATTTATCCCAAACTCGTGCATGGCACCTATCGCCAGATCAAATGGGCGGTGATGGCGGTCACGCTCGGCATCTATTACCTGCTGCCATGGGTGAGATGGGATCGCGGGCCGACCGCGCCGAACCAGGCCGTGCTCGTCGATATGGCGCATGAGCGGTTCTATTTCTTCTTTATCGAGATCTGGCCGCAGGAAGTCTATTACATCACCGGTCTTCTTATTCTGGCCGCGGTTTCGCTGTTTCTGGTGACCTCGCTGTTCGGCCGGCTGTGGTGCGGCTATGCCTGCCCACAAACGGTTTGGACCGATCTGTTCATCTACGTCGAGAATCTGATTGAGGGCGACCGCAGCGCGCGCATTCGTCTGGCCGCTGCACCATGGTCGGTGGAGAAGGTCGCCAAGCGCGTATCGAAACACACGATCTGGCTTCTGATCGCGGTCGCAACCGGCGGCGCATGGGTTTTCTATTTCACCGATGCGCCGACTTTGGCGCACCAACTGGTCGCTATGAGCGCCCCCACAGTGGTCTATCTCGGCATCGGCGTTTTCACCTTTACGACCTATTCGCTCGGCGGGCTGATGCGCGAACAGGTCTGCACCTATATGTGTCCATGGCCGCGTATCCAGGGCGCGATGGTGGACAGGGAAGCACTCGCCGTCACCTATCGTTTCGACTGCGGCGAACCGCGGGGGCCGCACAAGAAGGGCCAGAGCTGGGAAGGCCGCGGCGCATGCATCGATTGCAACCAATGCGTCGCCGCCTGCCCGATGGGCATTGATATTCGCGATGGCTTGCAACTTGAATGTATCAATTGCGGGCTTTGTATCGATGCGTGCGATGACGTGATGGCGCGCATCGACCTGCCGAAGGGCCTGATCGCTTATGACAACGACGCCAACGTCAAGCTGCGCCAACAGGGAAAGAAGGCGCGCTACCGCTTTGTGCGGCCCCGGACCGTTCTTTATGCGGTGGTGCTCGTCATCGTCTCGGCGATCATGCTGTTTGGGCTTTCGACGCGCCACACGCTGGAACTCGACGTGCTGCGCGACCGCAACCCGAATTACGTGACGTTGGCGGATGGCGCGGTGCGCAACGCCTACACGCTCAAGCTGATGAACCGTTTCGACAAGCCGCGCGATCTTCTGCTTTCGATTTCGGGCATTCACGCGCGCTCCGTCAATGTGATCGGCCTTGGCAATGTGAAGCTGCCAGTGAAATTGAACGTGGAGGCCGACAAGGTGCGTGCGGTGCGCGTTCTCGTGACGGTGGCCAAAGGCGATGCGAAACCCGGCGAGCAACGGCTGACCTTCACGCTCGGCGACGCGGCCAATCGGGAAACGCGGGATGTTTCGGCGGTGTTTGTTGCGGGAGGCGGCCAATGACCCATGAGATGACCGGACGGCAGGTGCTGATGTGGCTGGTCGGATTCTTTGCCCTGGTCATGGCTGTCAACACCGTCTTTATCGTGGCATCGCTGGAGACGTTTCGCGGCGAGGACGAGCAGAAGCCTTACCTGCAGGGCATCGAATATAACGAAACGCTCGCGCTGAGAGCAGAACAGGAAAAGATTGGATGGCGGGCGGCCATCGGCGCAGGGCGCGAAACATCGGGTGGCGTGCAGATTTCCGTGTCGCTGAAACAGGCGAATGGAACGCCCGAAACACAGGCCGCGCTCAAAGGCGAGCTGCGCCACCCGGCAGATGAAAACAAGGATCGCACCTTTGTCCTGACGGAAGTGGAGCCCGGTATTTATCGGGCGCAGTTGTCGGGCATAAGCGCGGGCACATGGGATGTGGTTGTCATGGCGCGCGATCCGAAACAACCGTTCGAAGCGAGCCGCCGGCTATGGGTGCCTTAAGCCTCTCCCGCGAACTGGAAAGTCCGGTTCAGGACCTGAGCCGTTTCATCCGCAGGGATGACGACGGCTCACAAATCTTCGAAGCGGCGGTCGTGGGCGCGCGTTGCGCCAATTGCATTGCCAAAATCGAATCCGGTGTCGGCGCGCTGGAAGGTGTGAAACAGGCCCGCCTCAATCTTTCGACCGGAAAACTGGCTGTTGCCTGGAAGGGACGTGCCGATCCCGCCGCGGTTCTCACCCGCGTGCGTGCGCTCGGCTATCAGGCGCAGCCCTTCGATCTCGGTGAAGTGAAAACCGCCGAACGTAGCGAAGGCAAATTCCTTCTGCGCTGCATGGCCGTGGCCGGTTTCGGCACTGTCTTCGTCATGGGGCTGACAGACGCCATCTGGTATGGCGGCGACGACATGAGCGAGGCGACGCGCAATCTGTTCTTCTGGCTCGCGGCTGCCGTTTCGGTTCCGGTCACGCTTTATGCGAGCCAGCCCTTCTTTCTCTCGGCCTGGCGCGTTCTCACCAAAGGGCACACCAATATGGATGTGCCGATCAGCCTTGCGATCATTCTGTCGCTGGGCTTAAGCATCAGCGAGACGGTTCAGCATCACCAGAACACCTATTTCGATGCGGCGGTCATGCTGGCGTTCCTGCTGCTGATCGGGCGCTATCTCGATTTCCTGCTGCGGGACCGGGCGCGCAGCGCGGCCCAACATCTGGTGGCGATGCAATCTACGCTCGCCCGCCGCATCAAACCGGACGGCAATCTGGAAACCGTTGCCGCGCGCGAACTTGTGCCCGGCGATCGCGTCATGCTTTCGAGCGGCGAGCGCGTTCCAGCGGACGGGATGGTGGAAGGCGAAACCGATGCCGATATTTCGCTCGTCACTGGCGAGACCACGCCCGTCGCCATCGCGACCGGTGCGGGCTTGCGATCCGGTTCGGTGGTGATCGGGCGGCCGACGGTGCTGCGCATCTCTGCACGCGTGGAAGATTCGCTGGTGGCCGATCTCGCGCGTCTTCTAGAGGCGGGCCAGCAATCCAAGGGCCGCTATGTGCGCTTGGCGGACAAGGCTGCCCGGGCCTATGTGCCGTTCGTTACCGGGGCGGCGCTGCTTGTATTTGCTGTCTGGTCGATCAGCGGTGCGCCGCTCAATCTCTCGATCACCAATGCCATCACGGTTCTCATCATCACCTGCCCCTGTGCCTTGGGCCTGGCCGTTCCCGCGGTGCAGATTGTCGGCACAGGGCGGCTGTTCGAACGCGGTGTGCTCGTCAAATCCGGCGATGCACTCGAACGGCTGGCCAATGTCGACACGGCCGTCTTCGACAAGACGGGCACGCTGACTTTTGGCGAGCCCGAATTGCAGAACGGCAGTTCCATCCCGCGCACGACGCTTCAGGATGCCGCCACACTGGCGCGTGCCAGCCGCCACCCGTTTGCCCGTGCGCTCGCAAAAGCTGCCGGAGAAGGGCCCGTGGCGCCGAACGTGAGCGAAAAGGCAGGATTTGGTCTGGAAGCCGTCATCAACGGGAAACCATGCCGGCTGGGCAGCGCCGCATGGTGTGGGGCCGAAACGACGGCCGGCGGAAGCGAGCTTTGGTATCGCGCGGGCGACCAGCCACCGGTGCGATTGGCGTTTCATGACCGGCCGCGGCCGGACCTGAAGGATATGATGGCTGCGCTGGCCAAACGCGGGGTGGCGGTCGAAATGCTGACCGGCGACGCGCGCGGTCCCGCCGCCGAAATCGCATGGGCTGCCGGAATCACGAACTGGAAATCCCACGTCGATTCCAAACAAAAGGCGGCCCATCTGGAAGACCTGCGGCGCGGGGGCCATCATGTGTTGATGGTGGGCGATGGGCTGAACGATACCGGCGCACTGGCGCTGGCCGACGTTTCGATGGCGCCGGGAACCGCCGCGGACGTGAGCCAGCTGGCCGCGGATTTCGTTCTGCGTGGGGACAGCCTGATGGGCGGGGTCGAATCCCTCGACGTCGCCAGAAAGGCCCGCAGCCTGGTAAACCAGAACTTCGCCTTCGCCGCGATCTACAACGTGGCCGCCATCCCCCTCGCCATGATGGGCCTGGTTTCCCCACTACTGGCCGCCTTCATGATGGCCGGGTCCTCGCTGGCCGTGACCATGAACGCCCTGCGCCTCGCGGCAGGCAAAGCCAAATGAGCGAAATCGCCCCTATCATCGGCGCGGCGTTGGCGATTGGGCTGGGGGCGTTGCTGCTGCTGCTGTGGTCGTTGAGCAGCGGCCAATATGACGATCTCGACGGCGCCGCAGAGCGGATTCTGATCGAGGATGAGAACGATCAGGTCTGAGGCCTGCAAGCCAAATCGAACAAATTGCCATTTATCGGTACTAGTACCTTGCCGATTGCTTCTAAATTGGCCCATTCCTTTGACTGTATCAGCTAACCACAACGCTCATGTGTCGATCTAAGCACTTGAGTGAAATGGATATTTGTCCATATTAGTGGCGAATCAGTGGTCCCCGATCGATTGCGATGATTTTTCTGCAACCTCGCGGCATCTGAGACAGGGCGCTCAATCCGGAAAATGTTAAGAAAAAGGCAGCAGTTGACGGGCGATTTAATGAAGATGGGGACTGGACAAGGAAGCGATGTCCGAAAGTGATCAGCATAGCGATGAGGGTGAACGTGTGCTGGACCCCCGAGAGCTTGTGCGGCTCATCGGCAAAAAGTTGAAGACATATTACAGGCTGTTGTTCGCTCTTCTCTCCACATTTCTTATTGCTGCAGTGATAATTGCCGCTCTTGCAGAGCCACAGTATGTCGCCACCGCGGTCGTCGGCCCGCCGCAAACGTCCTTAAGCCAATCAATGTTGGCAAGCGGCCTTTCGGGGAGCGGTCTTGCCGGATTGGCGTCGAAGCTGTCGGGGCTTGGATCGTTGTCTGGTCAAGGCACACCCTTTTCTGAGTATACGCAACTGCTAACCTCGAACAGGCTGGCCGAAGACCTCGCGCAGACGAAGGGCGTTCTGCCAACTGTCTTCTACAAAAAATATGACTGGGAAAACAAAAAATGGAAACCTCGTGATGATCTGTTTCATCGGTCGATCGATTTCATAAAGCGGGTCTTCCATTATCCGGTGAAATCATCCCCCGATCAGGACGATTTGGAGCGGTTCTTGTCGGAAAATATGGATGTCCAGACTTCGCTGGAATCCGAATTCGTTACCGTCAACCTGAAATTTAAGGACCCCGCTCAGGCGCAATATCTCTTAAAGGTCATCTTGATGACCGCTGATCATATAGTTCGTCATGATACACGAGCTGACGTCTCGGCCCGCTTGGCTTACCTTGAAAAATCTCTTCCTTCAATCAGTCAAGCGGACGTGAAAGAAAGTCTAATTTCCATCCTCTCTACCCAGCAGCAGACGATGATGGCCATAAGCGCAGACAAGCTTTTCGCCTTCGATCTGGTAGATCCGGCGCATGCCGATATGAAGCCTGCCTCTCCCAACTTGCCCCTTTTTCTATTCCTCGCAATTTTGCTTTCGACTGCAACATGGGGGGTGCTGGTTTTTGCTTTGAGGCCCGATCATTGGCTCCTTCTCAGGTCAAAGCGGACTTCGGAAAGTTTGCTTTCTGTCGGCGACGCTGCGCGTATGCAACAATCGAAACTCAATCCATAGGCGGCTTTAATAATGGCACATGTACTTATCACCGGCGGAGCGGGATACATCGGCAGCATTCTCACAGAACATCTTTTGCGCAGGGGTGATACGGTCACCGCCGTTGATACTTTGATGTACGGCGATCATTGCCTTTTTCAATTCTGCGAAAATCCGAATTACGAATTCGTTCGTGGCGACGCGCGGGACGAGCGCATCATGAAGGACCTGGTCCCCAAGGCCGATGTCATCATTCCGTTGGCGGCAATTGTCGGAGCGCCGGCATGTGCTGCCGATCCTTATCTCGCCAAGACAATCAATTTCGATGCCGTGATGCTGGCCAATAAGCTGCGCTCGCCAAGCCAGCTTGTGATCTACCCGAACACCAACAGCGGTTATGGCACGAAGACGGGCGAAGCCTTCTGCACAGAAGATTCTCCTCTTGAGCCGATTTCCGTCTACGGCCGCACGAAAGTCGATGCGGAAATGGCGCTACTGGGATCGGAAAATTCCATCACTTTCCGCCTCGCGACGGTTTTCGGCGCATCGTCGCGTATGCGTGTCGACCTTCTGGTCAACCATTTCACATACGCCGCGGTCACCGACCGTTACATCGTGATCTTCGAGAAGGACTTCAAACGCAACTACATTCATGTGCGAGACGTTGCGGATTGCTTCATCTATGCCATCGAGAACAGCGCCAAGATGCGTGGTCGCCCATACAATCTGGGCTTGGATGACGCCAACCTTTCCAAGGAGCAATTGGCGCTCAAGGTTAAGGATCACGTGCCGGATTTTTACATTCACTTTGCCCCCATAGGGGAAGATCCAGACAAGCGGGACTACATAGTCTCCAATCAACGCTTGCGCGAGGCGGGATTCGAAGCGCGCCGTGGCTTGGATGCGGGGATCAGGGAACTTATAAAGGCATACAGAACGCTCGGCAGAAAGCGGTACGCTAATATCTGAGGTAGTGGCTGGGGGGCTAATACTGCAGCAGGAAAATACAATGTCCACGGCGGTTTTGCGGACGGGAGACCGGTTAGCGGATTTCAGAGGCGATTCAGGCGAGATCGTCCGCGCCAAATCTCCATTGCGGATCAGTTTTGCCGGCGGCGGCACTGATATTCCCGCCTATTACAATGAGCGCGGCGGTGCTGTGCTATCCAGCACGATAAATCGCTATGCCTATGTGACGCTCTATCCGCGTGACGATCGTCAGGTGCGTGTCCGCTCGCTCGATCTTGGATATACGGTGAACTACGGCCTCGAGGAACAGCCCGCTTTCGATGGCGTGCTTGATCTGGCGAAGGCTGTTATCGCGCGCGTCGGCCTAGAGCGTGGCGTCGATATCGACATCCGGTCGGACGCGCCGGCCGGAAGTGGGTTGGGAGGGTCGTCAGCGCTGACCTCTGCGTTGATCGGCGCGATCGCTGAATTCAAGGGTGTGAAGTTCTCGCCCTATGAATTTGCCGAACTCAACTACGTCGTCGAACGGGAAGATTTGGGCATCGCAGGCGGCAAGCAGGATCAATACGCTACGACCTTCGGCGGTTTTAATCACATCGAATTCACCGCGGACAGCGTGCTTGTGAATCCGTTACGCATTGAGAACGGATTGCTCAATGACCTTGAAGCGCATCTGCTTCTCTGTTTTGTCGGAAAAGTACGCAGCAATCTCAATCTCGTCGCGAAGCAGGTCGATTTCTACAAGCAAGGCCGCGAAACGACGATCGACAGCATGGAGCGTATTTGCCAGCTCGTTGGCGAAATGAAGCATGCGTTGTTGCGGGGCAAGCTGGATGATTTCGGTCGGCTTTTGCACGAGGGGTATGTCAACAAGAAGTTGATGAACCCGCATGTCACCGAGGGTACTAAGACCGATCGTCTGTATGCGATTGCCCTTGAGAAGGGCGCGATCGGGGGCAAGCTGTTGGGTGCGGGCGGCGGAGGTTATTTCGCGATCTATTGTCCCACCGATTGCCAGCACGAGGTACGCGCGGCCCTTGAATCCGAAGGCGCACAGTTCGCGGATTTCACGTTCGATGGCCATGGCCTTCAGGTCTGGCGTAGTAAGAGCCGATGATCGATCCGTGCGAAACGGATGTGATGGTGCTCGTCGGAGGACTGGGCACCCGGCTTCAATCGGTCGTTTCCGATAGGCCAAAGGCGCTCGCCTCCATCAACGGACGGCCGTTTCTGCACTACCTAATCCGGCAGATCGAAGATGCCGGGTTCCGTCGGGTGGTGCTTTGTACGGGATTTCGCGGTGCACAGATCGAGGAAGCGCTCGCCTCGTCACCCGATGGGCTGGAGTTTGCGTTCTCGCGTGAGGAGACGCCGCTTGGCACGGCCGGCGCCCTGAGGTTCGGCCTGGATCTCCTTGAGTCGTCCAAAGTCGTGGTCCTGAACGGCGATAGCTTCATCGATGTGGACTTGTGTGCCTTTTTGCAATGGTACGATACGTCGCCTTTTGACGTCGGGCTGGTTGCCGCGTCGGTCGCCGATGCCAGCCGCTTCGGGACGCTAGATATGGATCAGGCGGGAACTATCCTGGCCTTCCGCGAGAAACGCGGCGTTGCGGAACAAGGCTGGATCAATGCCGGGGTCTACATCTTTTCGAAGGAAAGGCTACTTGATATTCCCGTGGGCCGGACGGTTTCGCTCGAGCAGGATATCTTTCCGGAATGGTCGCGGCAGGGAGCCATGGGTGGCTATCGCGCAGGCGGCAGATTTATCGACATTGGCACGCCGGAATCGTATTCCGCCGCCAGCCGCTTTTTCGAAGGCAAAGTTTGATGGGTAGGCGCCGGTTCGTGATGTTGGACAGGGATGGGACGATCATCGCTGAACGGCATTATTTGTCTCGCCCGGATCAGGTCGAGCTGCTTCCGGGCACCGCTTCGGGCTTGCGTGCGATGCGGGATTTGGGCTGCGGTCTCCTGGTTCTGACGAATCAGTCGGGCATCGGCAGGGGGTATTTCGACGCGGACATGTTGGCAAAGGTGCACGATCGAATGATGGAACTTTTAGCCGCCGAAGGCGTGGAGTTGGACGGCATCTACTATTGCCCGCATACGCCGGAGCAGGGCTGCGACTGCCGCAAGCCGGCCATCGGGCTGGCACTCCAAGCCGCCGCGGAGCATGGCTTCGACCCCGCAACGGGATTTGTGGTAGGGGACAAGCGTTGTGACGTCGATTTGGGACAGAATATCGGAGCACGGTCCATTCTGGTTCGTACAGGCTACGGCAACGAAGAGGCGCGTCTGCCGGATTTAAGGGTCGACCGTATCTGCGATGATCTGGCCGATGCCGCGTCCTTCATTGCGGAGTGCGGCCGATGAACATGGCGACGAAACCAGGCTCTGTGTTGCAATTTCCGGTCGATGCCGACGATCGCGTCGTATCTTTGCTCAATGAAAGCATACGGACGAAGAACGCAGTCATTGCGCAATGCGTAAATGACATTGTTACCGCCTCGCGTGTTGTTGCCGAAGCCATGTTTACCGGGCGCAAGCTTTTGATATGTGGAAATGGTGGAAGTGCCGCCGACAGCCAGCATATCGCGGCGGAGTTTGTCAGCGTGTTGAACCAGCATTTCCCGCGGCCGGCGCTGCCCGCGCTTGCGCTTACCACTGACAGTTCCATGCTGACAGCCAGCGCCAACGATTTCGGTTTCGACGGCGTGTTCGAGCGGCAGGTGCAGGGACTGGGCGTGCGCGGTGATGTTCTTCTGGGTATCACCACCAGCGGTAATTCCAACAACGTCATCAAGGCAGTCGATTGTGCAAAGGCGAGCGGCATCAAGACGATCGCGTTTACGGGCGGCGGCGGCGGAAAGATAGATATGCTTGCCGATGTTGCCGTTCGCGTTCCGAGCACCAACACGCAACACATTCAAGAGGCGCATATCGCCATCGGTCATATTTTGTGCGACCTGGTCGAACAATCCTTGTTTGCAAAGAGGTAGAGTAAATGACCACGTTCTGGAACGGAAAAAAGGTTCTGGTGACCGGCGGCGGCGGCTTTCTAGGCAGCCATGTCGTCAACCAGTTGCGCGAAAAAGGCGCCGACATCTTCGTCGTGCGCAGCCGCGAATACGACCTCACGCACGAGGCCGATGTGGTGCGGCTTTACCGCGAGCATCCCGCCGAGATCGTGATGCATCTAGCCGGGTATGTCGGCGGCATTGGGGCGAATAAGACGTTTCCTGCGGATTTCTTCTATCGCAACCTTATGATGGGCGCGCTCGTTCTGCACAATGCTTGGAAATCCGGTGCAAAGAAGGTCGTGGCGGCAGGGGCTGGATGCGGCTATCCCGAATTCGCACCGCAACCGATCAAGGAAAGCGACTATTGGAACGGGTATCCGCAGGACGACAGTGCACCCTATTCGCTGGCCAAGCGAATGTTGCATGTGCAGTCCGTGGCTTATTGGCGACAGCACAAATTTCCAATCGTGGTCACCATTCCCGGCAACATTTATGGCGAGTTTGACAATTTCGATTTAGCCGCCGCTCACGTGATACCAGCTTTGGTGCGCAAATTCGTTGAGGCAACGGATGATGGACATGCGTCGCTTCCCGTTTGGGGTTCTGGCAAGCCGACGCGAGATTTTGTTTATGCAGGAGATGTTGCCGAAGGCATGATCCGTGCGGCGGAAAAATTTGACGAGCCAGTCTTGATGAACCTGTCCGCAGGACGCGACCACTCCATTCGCGAAGTCGTGGATCTGCTGACTGATATATCTGGTTTCAAGGGTAAGATTGTCTGGCAAACCGACAAGCCGGAAGGTCAGTCGAGCCGCCTGTTCGACATGTCCGTCGCCGAAAAGCGGTTGGGGTTCAAAGCCGACACGAGCTTGCGCGATGGTCTGAAGAAGACATTCGACTGGTATAGGGCAAACCGTGCCCAAGCCCGGAATACGGTCGAAGCTGCCGAATAACGCCGAGAATAGATGAGCGCTGCCCGCATATTGGTTCACGACTACGCCGGCCATGTCGCGCAGGTGGAAGTGAGCCGTGAACTGGCGCGGCGCGGCTATCAGGTGTTGCACCTCTATGCCGCCGGATTGGAAACGCCGCGCGGAGCCCTCGAGCGTCGGCCCGGCGATCCGCCGACGTTCGATGTGCAGCCAGTCTTCTTCAAAGGCAAGTTCCAGAAACACAACTACGTCAGACGTCAAATTCAGGAAGTCGAATACGGAACGCCACTGACGAAAGCGGCATTGGCTTTCAGGCCGGATATCGTGTTGAGTGCGAACACACCGCTTATACCGCAAGCGCAGCTTCAATGGGCCTGCAGCCGCGCTGGCGTACCCTTCGTGTTCTGGATGACGGATATTTATTGCCTGGCAGTTCAGGGTGGCATTCGTAAGAGACTGGGTTGGGCAGGAAAGGCCATCACGTCGTTCTATCACTGGCTTGAATGTCTTCTCGTGCGGCGAGCAGACGGTATCATCGTCATTACCGAGATGTTCAGGGAAATACTTTCCGGCTGGGGCGTACGGCGCCATGATGTGCAGGTAATTCCCGTCTGCGCCCCATTTGAAGAAATCAAACGGGGCGACAAGGACAATGAATGGTCGAGGGCGCACGGAATCGAACGTACGCGCAACGTCATTTATTCCGGAACGTTGGGGACGAAGCACAACCCCGCTCTTCTGGCGGCATTGGGGCGATACCTTAAAAGCGAGAAAGACACTCGCCTGGTTGTAGTGACGGAAGGTTTGGGCGCCCATTACCTCAAGGGCGAAATATCGGCCGACGGCCTGGATAATGTGTTGCTGTTGCCGTTCCAGCCTTTCGAATGCCTTTCAGATATTCTTGCATCCGGCGATGTATTGCTGGCGATATTGGAGCCGGACGCTGCGGCTTATTCGATTCCCAGCAAGGTTCTCAGCCAGTTGTGCGCCGGTCGTCCCCAGGTCATCGCCGTTCCGCAAAGCAATGTTGTGGCGAAAATTCTAATGGGAGCTGATGCGGGGATCGTGGTGCCGCCGAATGACGAGAGCGCCTTTGTCTCGGCAATTGCCTGTCTTCTCGCCGATCGGGAAATGCGAGAGCGCATGGGACATGCAGGACGGGCATACGTGGAACGCAACCTGGGCGTAACATCGCTCGGGAACAAGTACGTCGAACTCATCGAGAGCATGTTGCGGCCCGTCGGTTCGAGAGCGGTGGAAAATCGCGAGGAAAGCTTCTCCGTCGATAGGTTAGGCAGCCCGCTTACATGACGCCTGAAGATTCGCAACCTCGTATTTTGTTTGTGACGCGCTATGAACCGTTTCCCGCCACGAGCGGTGACTTGATGTACAGCGGCCAGATAATATCGCTTCTGGGCGACCTGACAGGGCAGTTGACGGTGATTTGTGCCCAAAGAGAGTCCGCCAAGGGTGGAAGGTCATCCCTACCTGGGCCAAATGGAGCGAAAATATCCAGCAAGCTGCAGGCACGCGCAAATTTAGCGCGCTATTTCCTCGGAATCAGTCCCAAAGCCGCGCTCGATTTCGATTTGCCCGAGAACGGGCGAACATTGTTCGGCTTTTTGACGAAGTATGAACCCGACGTTGTCGTAATTGATCATATCGGCTCGACCTGGGCGCTTCGCCCCTTTCTTTCCTATAAACGCATCGCGGCGCGTGCGCCGAAGTTGATGTACGTCACGCACAATGAAGAACTTTCAACCAGGCTTTCGATTGCGAGGAACGCAAGCTTTCCGTTCGGCCTCCCCCATTTTCTTGATGCCATAAAAATCTTTTTCCGGGACAGAGCCATGTTGCGAGCCTCCGATTTGCTCTCATGCATCACCAAATCCGATGAGACTCTTTACGCCACGCGGGCCGACACCCCTGCAATTGTGGTTTCGCCGGTTTACGACCGGCACATAATTGCCAGGCGCGAAATAACGCCGGACACACCGCGTAAAGTGATTGTCGTGAGCAATTTCCTGTGGTCGGCGAAGCTGATAAACCTGAAGGGATTTCTAACCCATTCGGCGCCAACTCTACTGTCGCATGGAATTTCGGTCGAAGTCGTCGGACGCATGTCGCCAAAGAATCTCATTCGCTTCCGCAAGAGGTTTCCGGGTGTGCAGATCCATGGCGAGGTAGAGAAGGTTGAGCCTTTCCTGGCAGATGCGCGGATAGGCTTGCTCATTGATCAAGCCGGCGGCGGATTGAAGCTGACCACGCTAAGCTACGTTTTCAACAAAATTCCGGTTGTCGCGCTCTCGAATGCTGTTACCGACAAAAATTTGCGAAACCACTGCATGATCGCGCAGGACCTGGACGATTTGGCCCGGCTGGTTATTTCCCTGATCGACGATTTCGAGCGCCTGAATGCGATAAAGGAGCGTGCGTTCGAAGGCCTGAAGGATTTTCTGGATACGTCGGCAAATCGCAGAACCCTGGAATGCGCCCTGAACAATTTGATGCGGAATGCCTCAGCGCCCTCTAACGGAGGTTGACAGGTGATGCCTCTGCTGATTTTCGAACCAGAGGAGATCGGACACCGGGCAAATTACTTCAATGCGTTCATTCGCCATGCCGCAGCCCATCCCGAGACCGGCGAAGTTATCTATGCTTTATCCGAGAAGCTTTTTTTGAGGCTGGAGCCGAATACCCTCCAAGAATTGTCCGCGTCGGATGGGCGCCTCCGCGTCCGTTTGTTGACCGAACCGGAGATCCAATTCGTCGAACGCTCGGCAATGGAAGTGCGCAGCAATTTCAACCGTTGGCGGTTGGCTCTGAAGATTGCCGCAGAAGAAACTGCCGGAAGAATCCTTTTTCCCCTGTTGGACGATGTCATGAAGGCGGCGGCCATCATGCCGGTAACGCGCTTTGAGATATCGGGGATTTATTTTCGTCCCACGACGCACTTCGCGGAATATCGGAAAGGGCCCGTAGGACTGACACGTCAGGCGGCGAAAGCCCTTCTGGTAAAGCGGTTCCTTGACAGAGGGGATAGCAAAAGCCTTTCTAGTTTCGATCCATGGTTCACCGATTTTGCACAATCGGCTTATAGCAATGGGGCGAAAGTGAGAACGGTGCCTGAACCCATTGATGTTCCGGGTGCCGACAAGCCGCCTCGGGCGAATGGGGCGATCCGCTTCCTATTCTTTGGGGCGCTGCAGAAGCGTAAAGGCGTGGCAGAGTTTATCGGGGCTTTCAAATATCTGAACCCGGATTACCGATCGATGGCGGAATTTTCCATTTGCGGCGAAGGCGAATTGTCATCTTTGATCCGACAGGCGCTGCCGGAGATAAAGGCAAGGGGCTGGAAAATAAACTTTGAGCAAGGTTTTCTTCCGGAACCTGTTTTGATGGAGCGATTGAAAGCCGCCGATGCTATTCTGGCGCCTTACAGGGATCATATCGGCTCAAGTGGTGCGCTTTATGTTGCGGCCGGGCTCCGCTGCCCGGTAATCACTCAGGCGACCGGATTGTTGGGGCGGCAGGTGACAAAGTATCGGCTTGGGGAAGCGATCGATACGGGAAATCCCGAACAGATCGCGCGCGCGATCGAGCAGACAACGGACAGGTTGTTTAGCAATGCTTCCAATGTGGATGCGGATTACGAGGGGTTTTCCGCAGGGCATGGGAGCGAGGCGTTCGCCCAGGCGATCTATGAGCACAGCTGAAGACAAACCGCAGGCTCGGCAGAACGCGAATCTCGTGCGGTCGTTTCTATTGGGGCCAATGCGCTCGATCGTGCCGGCGCTGCTCAACATTGCGTTGATACCTATAATCATCAGCAAGGGTGGGCTACATGCGGTAGGTTATTGGGGAACAATAAATCTAATCGTAAGCGTATTTTTACTCTGCGATTTGGGAGTTTCGCAGCACATTAGCAGGGCGCTCTCGGTTCGGTCTCACGATTCGCTAGCAGTGCGTCGCATGATCGAAATCGTGTTTAGCTTTTGGTTCGTGTTGTCTCTTGGGGTGATGGCGGTCTTCTTAGTATTTTCTGGACCGGTGCTGACCTCGCTGGGCATTCCACTTGAGCCGCAATCCGTGGCAGGCCTCGCCTTGGTTTCGATTGCCGGTTTGTGCGCTCTCTACTGCGGCGTTTTCGTATTCTTGCACATCTCCGTGCACCAGGTTCCGTTCGCGCAAGTAAACCAAGCTGCCGGAGCTCTGGTTCAATTCGTTTGCGCTGCTTTTCTTCTCCAGATTCTTCACCCCTATCTTGCTCTTGCGGGAGCCATTGCGCTTGCTTACGCAGCACGAACGGTTGGGCTATATTCAAACTTGCGTCGCGTCGGGTTCGAAGCCTTACCGTCCCGAATAGCGTTTCCTTCAATCTCGTCGTTGCGAGAAATTTTTTTGCAGTCAAAAGGTTTTGCCCTTCTGGGTGCATCTCAGCAGATGTTTCAGGTCGCCAACCGCTCCGCAATTCTTGCCTTTGGGGGAACGTCGGTGCTCGGAGCTTTTGAAATCGCCAACCGTGTTCCGTTCTTGCTGGAACAGGCGTTTGGAAACGGACTGCAGCCTCTCTTTGCAGTGTTCGCTGCGGCCGATTGGCAAGGTGAGGAAGGCCGGAAACGACTCCAAAGCCTTGCGCAGTGGGTATTTCGTTTATTGGTGGTGACGAGTAGTGCTTGTCTTGCAGCTTGGGTTGCGTTGTCAGGACCAGTTATTGGGATTTGGTTGGATTTGGCGCGGCCGAAGCTCATTCTCGCGACGCAGTTGTTCGCCATATATAACGCGGTACGTTCGTTCAACGCGCCAACATTCTGGTTTTTGCAAGCCCGGGGTGGGGAGACGGCTCTCGGGGCCATTTATATGGCTCAGGCGCTTCTCCTTCTGCCAGTGCTGACAATAGCGGCAAAGTTTGTCGAAGTGGATTTGCTGACAGCGGCGATCGCAATAACCGCGCTAAGCATTATTGCCGAATTGTCCGCGCTCGCTGTTGCTGAGATTCGCTACGGTTATGTTCGCACTGTAATTTCTGGTCGCACTGCGATACAGCCTCTAGTTATTTCGGCTGCATTGATAACATGCGCGTGGCTGGTCGCGGCTCCGCCAACGCACCGGGCCAACGCCATTCAGATCGGGCTGATGCCGGCAGCCACATTTCTCGGGCTTTGGGTAGTCGCTTTACTTGTGGTTTCTGGTGGACGCCCGGATAAGTTGTTGAGGCCTGAGTATTTGTCTTAGACGTGCACATCCAGCTTGGTGACAGCGTTGCAGAGGGTTACAACGCTCCGCGGCATATATCGCAGGGCGATTCTGTTTGTATCCTTAGCATTTAAATGCTCGAATTTTACGAACGGACTAGGGGGAAATGAGCAGTTTTCGCAATCCCAATTTTCTCTGTATCGGCTTTCCCAGATCCGGAACCACGTGGTTGGATGCGGTGTTGTCTTCGCATCCGCAGATCCAGCTTCCCGAGAAGAAGAAGGAGATTCACTATTTCAATATCTACCATCATCTCGGCGAAGAATGGTATCTGAAGTATTTTCCCGCGACCGAAACAAATCCAGTTGCGGTCGGCGAAGTCAGTCCCTTGTATGTATATTCGGAAGTGGCGTCTCGGCGAATTGCCGAATTCGGCTCGATAAAAAAGTTCATAGTGATGCTACGCGATCCGGTATCTCATTTCGTTTCCGCGTACCAGTTCTACATGCGATATTACCCTGGAGTTGCGGATCGCGCATATTTCCTCAGGCGCTATGAGAGCGCGTTTTTTGGGCTCAGACTCCATTTCCACTTGAACGAATTTATGGAGCCGTTTGATCGGGAGCAATTTCTCTTTGTCACCAAAGACGAGCTCGATACCGATGCGAATGCCGTTTTGGGAAACCTTGGGAAATTCCTCGGTGTTGATGAGCAGGGATTTGATACAGGCGTAGCGGCCGAGCGGCATTCGTGGGCACAAGCGCCGCGGTTCCGCTTCCTCTACGACAGAGCGCGCGGCCTGCGGGATCGGTGGGCGCCGCACCTCGAATGGTCGTCCCTTGTCGAACAGAGGCTGTCCTACATGCGACCGATGTTCTTCCGCCCCCATGAAGCCGCGCCGGATTGGCTGCTGGAGGAGCTTCGGCTGCGTAGAGACCGGATAAATGCCGATACGTCGCGCCTGGCAGAGCTCATCGGCCGTGATCTCAGCTCCTGGGAGATCAAGTAGAATAGCGATTCGAGACAGACGGCGATTGTGGCTGCGACGGAAATGGGCGCTCCTGGGTTTTTGAGAAATTTTGCTTATGGGCTTGCTCATTTCGGGATCGACCTGACATGCGTAATTCCGTCTCAGCATCTGCGCCGCTTCATTCTCAAGCGTGTGTTCGGACTGAGCATGGGGCGGCACGCCGTCATATATAGGGGGTGCCACCTCCGCTCACCCTGGAAAATTCGGATCGGCGCTGGGTCCGCGATCGGTGGTGAGGTTGAGCTCGATGGGCGGGGCCGTATCGAAATTGGCGAGAATGTGAATCTCAGCACGCAGGTCATGTTGTGGACGGCGCAGCACGATCATCGTGATCCGAAATTTACGGGAACGTTGGCGCCGATTGTTCTCAAGAATTTCGTTTGGCTCGGCCCCCGCGTTATCGTCCTTCCTGGGATCACCGTGGAAGAAGGCTGTGTGGTCGCGGCCGGAGCCGTCGTCACAAAAGATACGGAACCCTATGGAATTTACGCGGGCGTGCCAGCGCAGCGAATAGGGGAGCGGGCCCGAAATCTCGATTACACGCCGGGGAAAGAATTTCTCCCGTTCGCTTGATTATCGTTTATCACTAGATATTCAGCAGCCTTCTTGCCGAGCCGACCAGCCGTTGACCGATCGTTGGCGGCAAACTGTGATCCCGGAAACGCTGATCTTTTCTGAATATTCCATGCCGCTGCACATAAGCGATGTCGCACCATCCAAGGGCGTTGTCGAGGGGCCGATTGAACGCCGCAAAGATGTCGTAGGGCACGAAGCCGCGTTCAGACATGAAGTTGATGGAGTCCGCAATCAGAGGCTGGCTCGTTTCAAAATCGAATAACGCAGTCTCAAGAATGATCACATCAACTTGCGTGAGGATATCTTCAGCGCCCCTAATAACGTCGAGCTCCGCTCCCTGAACGTCGATTTTTATCATCATCGGGGAAGGCAAGTTACGCTCCCTCACCAAACGCTCAAGGCGGCGAACCGGAACGATGCGGGCATTGGTTTCTTCTTCGATATTGGAATTGAGGTTAATCAGCGATGCTCCGTGCATATCCGCCATAGAAGAGCCAAAGCGGATCGTCTTTTCTCCATCTTCAGCGCTAACCGCCGCCAATATCGCCTCTGCTTTGTAATGTGCGCAAATCCAATCGAGTGCCGGCCGAAATTCCGCCATTGGTTCAATCAGCAAATATCGCGCATCCGGAAAGACGGTGTATATGTCGAAAGTGCCATCTGCCACGCCAACGTCAATGATCGTCTGTGGCTCAAAGCCAAGGGACCTCAAATGACGGCAAAATTGCTCCAGAGAAGAGCGGGCAGGCTGGGCGCCGTTTGGCCTTATGCCCAGCGCCCCGAGCGCTTTCTTTAATCGATATTTCAGAAAGGGAGACATCTATTGAGTTCCAAGGGTCGCAGGTATCACATTTTCTTTCGATACCACGCATCGTACATGGAGTAATTTCTAAAGCACCTCTCATAACCTTTGGCCGCGAGTAGATCGTCGAGTTTGGCTTCTTGCTCAGTGTAGTTGTGCTCGATTGTTAATAGGCGAACGTCGTACCGTTCGAAGTCGAATGTTTGCAATATCGATAATTCGCTGCCTTCGGTATCTACACTCATGTAATCGATGGTTCTGGGAGCCGAATATCTCGAAAGTAAGTCATTCAGGGAAATCGTCTTCACCGTAAACTCTGCAGAGCCTTCTCGGGCGTGGGCATGTACATCGCCCTCTCCAAACCCCACGAGTGTTGAGTAACCAGGGTCCGGAGATTGTCTAAACTTCAATTCTTCACCGGTTACAGACCAAACGCATTCATGGGTGATGGCACATGTTCTATTCTTGGCCAATTCAGCGTGCCAAATAGGAGCCGGTTCCGCGAGAATGCCGCTCCACCCGTATGCTGTTTCCAAAAGATAGGTGTTGTTAATTCTTTTGCCGTTTGTCGCGCCGAATTCTACAAAAAAGCCGTCACGCTTGTAGCCAGTCTCAAAAAGCACCCATAGATCTTGAAATATTTCCGAGTAACTTTGATCCGCCCCGTTTGCGAAGGCTCCAAGAAGTTTGAAATCAGGATCGCGCAGAAGTGGAGCGTGCTCCCCTCTCTCTTTCGCAAGGAGTATTGTTCGGTGAATGAACTTCTTGATGATACCGTAGTTCAGCGTCCATAGGCACGCGCCCTTCAGTTCTCGGCTAATCCAGCGTCGCATAAGCGCCCCCCTAAAGATTTCCGTGCTGACGACTATGCGAGCAAAAATTGTCCAAAATAACCGCAATAAACCCCAAACTTATCCCACCTGAAACGGTCGCGAACGGAACCGCTCGAATGTAAATTAAAAATGCGACGGGGGCTAATAGGAACGCCATCTGCACATGGACAAACCATCGAGCGCCTCGCGTCTTTTGCCAATATTTTCTTGCGAGAAATGCAAATATTGCCAACGTGAGCCATATGCTGAAGTGGTAGTTCAAAAATATAATCGTATTGTCAATTGTGTTGCCGCCGAAGATGACAGGGCTGCCGAGGCTCGCTAGATGACCGATTCCGTGGGGTACTGCAAATCGTGGGATGTCCAGCAACGAATGAAAATAGTTTATGTAGATCGCGTCACCTGGGCCAGACTGGTTATATAGGGCCCTGACGAACTTCAGAATGAGTTGCTTGATATATTCAATGGGTAGGCCTTGGGAAAGTGCAAAGAGCACAAGCTTATTCAAATATGCAAGAATTGTGATTGGCTTTGTTTTTAACAAGAATCCGGCGCCGCCGACCAAGATCGCGCTCGTTAGTAGCTTTACTTCGTCCGACAGCCTTTTGCTGCCGTATAGTGGTACTAATACGACTCCGGCAACGGTAAGAACTAGGCCGATATATAAATACCGATACGACGTCTTCGTCGCTAAGTACGCAAATCCTACCAAAGATATAAACGCCAAAAACTTGTGCCTTCGCATCAGATAGAACGCAGTAACCACAAATAGGATAACCGGATAGGTGATTTTGCCGGTGAGAAGCGCGTCACTTTCAATGAATTGCGCACTCAAGCCAGCGGCAAACACGAATACGTAGAGCAAAAGTGTGATCGTAGATGCGATGAATACAAATCTCTCTGCTATGTTTGCTGGAATGTTAAACAGAATGGCGAACGAAGCTATGACGCAGAATATCGCGCGGGTATCTCCATACACATCGGCAAATGAGGCTCCTCGGATCAAGCCCAGCAGCGCGAATGGCACTAGTAGGATGCTCGAGTTAATCAATATGCTGCTCACACGTTCAAAGAACGCCGCGCTAATTGGCGTTTTTGTTATAAAGAGGCAGAAAATCACGAAAAGCAGAAGTGGTATTTCAGCCGCATAATGGTCGTCGATTTGGAACATCGTGACCGAGAACGGCCCCAGAACTAGGATGGCTAGAGCGGTCGCATTCAAAAATGTTTGATCAATTGCCAGCGCAAACTGCTTCTTCCGTTCGCGTTTGATCTGACTGGGCACCGCCTCTACTTGGGACATGGTCGGAGTTCCACCCTGCGGCAACTCTGGGAATCAACATTTCCCAATACAAATACAAGAAAGAGGAGCAATCTCGAACAATGCAGATTTCTATTATCCGAGGACACTAAAATGGGCCTGCCAAAGTGGGTGATTCAAGGGTTCTTGTTTTCCTGGATTGTGGGCTGTCTGCCCGCCGGCGCATCCCCGCCTTCCGCTCCAGAAGGGCTAAGGTGGCAGATAACGGAGCCGTTGTCTGACGGGTTTTCTGGCCCCAACTTGGATCGGTCGAAATGGCTTGACACCAATCCAAAATGGCCCGGTCGCCTTCCAAGTCTATTTACGGCTGGTAACGTTTCCGTCAGGGGTGGCTTTTTGCATCTCACAACAACAACTTTTCAGCAGGATAGCAGGGGATCGCAGCCCGCCTTTTGGATAGCAGCGGCAACAATCCGCTCTCGAGACCAGTCGGCGTTCTATGGCTACTACGAAGCTCGTTTGCGGGCCTCTGATCTGGCTACTACTTCGTCATTTTGGCTCAAGGGGACGTTTAGCGAAATAGATATAACGGAAGCTGTAGGCGCATCTAACAAACGTCATGAGATGGCAAATCGAATGCACGCCAGTTCGCACTATTTGAGCAACGGTGGAAAAATTGATCAGGTGACAACGGCGATGATTCCGACACTGTCATCGGTTACCGATTGGCACACATATGGCGTTTGGTGGAAGGATGCGCGAACCTTGTGGTTCTATTTGGACAACAAAATAGTTAGCGAGCAAACGACGAAAGGTGATTTTACCGAACCCATGTTTCTCTACTTTGACACCGAGGCGGTTGAAGACACTGACGGGCTCCCTGACGAACAGGCGCTCCGAGACCCGCATCGGAATGCCATGCTGGTCGATTGGGTGCGCTCTTACAAACTCGTCCCCGCGCACTAGGTCCACTTCAATTGCATCACTACACGATCTGCAATTGCCAACGATGCCGTGAGCCCCGGTGATTCGATGCCGAACAGGTTCACCAATCCTTCCACGCCGTGCGTTTCGGGGCCGTCGATTGCGAAGTCGGCTGCGGGTTCGCCGGGGCCGCTGAGCTTGGGCCGGATTCCGGTATAGCCGGGCTGCAGCCTCTCGCTATTCACGCCGGGCCAGTAACGCGAGATGGCGCGCGCGAAATCTTCCCGCCGCGTTGCATCGAGGCTGTAGTCGATGCCGTCCACCCAGCGCACGTCGGGTCCGAATTTCGCGGCGCCGCCCAGATCGAGTGTCAAATGCACGCCAAGCCCCCCGGGCTCGGGCACCGGATAAACGAGGTGGCGAAACGGCGAAGTTCCATAACTGAAATAGCAACCTTTCGCCCATTTTGTCCGGCGCAGATGGGCGGGCGGCAGCCCCTCGATCCGTTCGGCAACGGCGGTCGCGAACAATCCTGCGCTGTTCACCAGAATGCGGCTCTGCAAGGTCAGCGGCTCGCTGCCGCCGCAGGTTATCGCGAAACCGCGCCGGTCGCGGTGGGCGCTCAGGAACGGCGTGCGGAACGCCACGCGTCCGCCCGCATCTTCGATCTCTCCTAGCAGCGCCAGCATGTAGCCGTGGCTGTCCACGATTCCGGTTGAAGGGGAGAGGAGGGCCCCGGTCGTGTGCAGATCCGGCTCCAGCGCACGCACCTCCGCAGCGCTGATTCGAACGAGATCTTGGACGCCATTGCGCTGTCCGACAGCAAGAAGCCTTGCGATCTCTGTGTCTTCGGCCTCGTTGGCGGCCACAATGAGCTTACCGCAGCGTCGGAACCCGACCTTGCGGCTTTCGCAATATCGATAGAGGCGGTGGCGTCCTTCGACGCAAAGCGCTGCTTTCAGGCTTCCTTCGGGATAGTAGATTCCGGCGTGGATGACCTCGCTGTTGCGCGAACTGGTGTGCTGGCCGATGGCATCTTCCGTCTCCAGCACAATGACATCGTGGCCGGCCAGCGCGAGTGCGCGGGCCACGGCGAGGCCGATTACACCCGCACCCACCACCACGGCATCGGTTTCATACATCCGGTTTCAGCATCCTCATCGTCGCGCGGCCCGGCGTTGGTCGTCGTTGTCGCCCGTTTCCTTCTGCCAAGGTAGCGCCTTTCAAAGTCCTGCGATTTTTGGTCGCCGGGGCGGTACCCACTTGATTCGTCTAGATAACCTACCGGTAACCCTTGCCGCTGATCGGCGGTGTGTTATGAAGCCGACACAGCAGGAAAGGGCGATCATGGCGGGGCACTGGCGATCCCTATCGGCGAGGCTGCGCGACCGCGCCCGGCGCGCGATTTCGGTCCTTCTCGCCGGAGCTCTTGTGTCATTTTCCATTGCCCCGGAAGCCAGCGCTCAACAGGGTGGCTTGGGAGGAGATATTTCTTCCATCCTTCAGCAAATGCAGCAGAGTAATGGGGGCGGTTCGGCCACTCCTGCAAACCAGCAGCCGCAGTCCCAGATAATCCAGGCACCGATCGGGCCGCCTCCGGTTTCTGCGCCATCGCGGATCGAACTGATTCTCTCCGATCGAGCGGGCCTGCCTCTCCGCCAGTTTGGCTACGACGTCTTTGCCGGGCTCAATCAAATTTCTGTGCCGCAGGTGGGTTCGATCCAGGGTTACTACGTTCTGGGGCCGGGTGATGAGTTGCAGATCACACTCCGCGGGCAGGAAAACGCAAGTTACGACGTGCTGGTCGACAACGACGGCAATGTCTCGCTGCCGAAGCTGCCACCCATTCGCGCAGCTGGGCGCACCTTCTCGGATTTCCAGTCATCGCTGCAGTCTGCCGTCAAGCAGGCATACATCTCGACCAATGTTTATGTTTCGGTGGGTCAGCTTCGCCGCGTGAGCGTAACGGTTGCGGGCGAAGTGAATTCGCCGGGCGTCAAGCAGGCGACGGGACTTTCCACGCCGCTCGATGCGTTGGTCTTGGCGCTGGGCGTGAAGAAATCTGGCAGCTTGCGCAACATCCGCATCATTCGTGGCGGGCGCACGATTCCTTACGATCTCTATCACGTGCTGCTGAACGACGGTTCGGCGCCGCAGGTTCTGCTGCAGGATGGCGATCGCATCGTGGTGCCGACGCTGGGCAAAGTTGCAGCCGTCAGCGGCTGGGTGCGGCGGCCGGCCATTTACGAACTCGGGCCGGGGCAAAGCGCGATTTCCTTGCAGGAACTTCTTCGCCTCGGCGGCGGTCTGCAGGTGCGCGGCAATTTCCGCTATGCGCTGCAGACAACCGAAGCGGACGGACGGTTGACGCTGAAGGCAATGTCCTCACTCAACGGACGCGCGCAGGACGGCGACATCCTCTTCGTGGAGCAGACCGCGGCGGCGACGGCCGGTCGCTTTGAATTCTTCGGCCCCACGAGCCTTGCAGGCGAATATTCGCTCAGCAACTACCGCAATCTCTCCGATCTTCTGCGCGCACCCGGCGCGATGGGCGAAGCACCGTATATGCTGCTCGGCCTCATCTCGCGCAAAGATCCGAAGACGCTACAGCGCCATGTGGTAGCGTTTGCGCCCGCCGAAATACGCGACGGAAAGAACGACATCGCGCTGCAGAGCGAAGACATTGTGCGTGTCTTTGATCGGCGAGAAGCCGCTCTTATGACCAATGCCGTCGACATTTACGTGAAGAAGATCGACTACATCGACATTGCGACCAAGCCAACTGCGTCGGATTCTGCGGCCACGGCAACCTCGGTTGCACTGAAGGATGCTGTCAACGCGGCCATCTTCGCGCAACCAACCGATCAAAGCCTTAGTCAATATTCGGCGCAATCTCAGCAGGGTAGCCAGGCCACGAGCGCGCAGCTTGCCGCTATAGCAAATGCCCAAGGCGGCATTCCCGCCGCGATGGCCGGAGCGCCTGCGACTGTTCCCGGGCAGATGTCGGGGGCAGGAATGACCAGTTCCAGTCCAGGGATCGCCATGGCCGGTGTAGTGCCCGGTCAAATGCCCAGTGCCCAGCAGCAATACTACCAGTCGCAATCGCAAATTCCGCCCACGACACAAATGCCCGGAGGCGTTCCCGCCCAGGCCTATCCTCCGGGCTATCCTTCTACCTACCCGCAACTGCCGCAGCAGACGCTCGATCAAGGTTCTGCAATTCTTCAGCAGAACAACATGATCCAGCAGGCGACCGCGGGGCCTTTCACGCTTGATCAGCGTACGTCCTCTCAAGGCAACGTCCCGATCACAAGTGAGATGGTGAATGTTGCCGGTCTCGGCCAGCAGATCGGCATAGATCCTGTCGTGCTTATCAGCTTCCTTTCGGATCACAGAACAACACTTAATGGCGCTGTGCGAGGGCCTGGAACCTATCTAATCGGCGGTGGCATTACGCTCGATGAGCTTGTCGAGGCGGCAGGCGGTCCGTTGAAATGGACGGATTTGTCCAACGTTTCGCTTTTGCGTATCGACGTCGATGCTGCGACCGGACGCTCGAAAACCAAACAGCTCACTGTGCCGATCACCGGCGAAAATCTTGCTAGCATCGACGTACGTCTGCGCGACACCTATCGCTTCAATCCGGTTTTTACCGATGCCGATCAGGGCACGGTGATGGTGCAGGGCGAAGTGCATTTCCCGGGCGCTTTCGATCTTACACGCGGCGAGCGGCTTTCGGAGCTTCTGCAACAGGCTGGCGGGCTCACCCAGCAGGCCTATCCTTATGGCGCAGTGTTCCTGCGCAAATCAGCCGCCCAGACACAGAAGATCGGCTATGAGCGAGCCGCCGACGACATCCAAAAACAGTTGATGATGGCGGTTGCGGCGGGCTCGGGTCCCAATGCCGTTACGTCTGCGCCGAGTGGAGAAGCGGCAGGATTTCTGCAGGGCCTCGTTCAGCAACTGCACAATACGCAGGCTTCGGGCCGAATTACCGTGATTGCCGATCCCGCGGCGCTAGCTACCCATCCCGAAGACGACATCGTTCTGCAGCCCGGTGATTTTCTCTACGTGCCACAGCGGCCGAATTCGGTGACGGTGGTGGGAGAAGTTCTCAATCCCGGCAGCTATCCTCAGAGAGCGGATGCTACGGTTGACGACTATATCGAAGTTGCGGGAGGCTATGGCCGGTATGCCGATGACAGCTATGTCTATGTGGTCAATCCCGACGGTTCGTCGAAGCCCGTCCAATCGAGTCTCTTTCACTTCGGATCAGAGAGGCTGGCGCCCGGTTCGCTGATCGTGGTACCTCGCGATCTGAGGCCGTTCGACTGGCAGCAGTTTACGGTGGAGATAACCAAGGTCCTGTCGGATCTTGCGATATCTGCCGCATCGGTTTCGGTGATAAGCAAAAATTGATCGTCCGGGTCGATAGCTTGAGGCTCCGGCTCGGGCCGTTTTTCTCCTTGAACCCTGAGCAGGATTGGCCTCTTTCGGGGGCCGGATGATCTTGCGTAAGGTACCGCTACCCCTTATTTACGGCTTTGAGATGGCCAATAAATCGTCTCACACAAATATTTTGTATTAATGGCCACTGACCGCCAGGACCATCCCGTGAAGCCCACCCCCACCCGCCTCACCCACCTCAAGCGCCTGGAGGCGGAGTCCATTCATATCATGCGGGAGGTGGCGGCGGAGTTTGCCAATCCGGTGATGCTGTATTCCATCGGCAAGGATTCGTCAGTGATGCTGCATCTGGCGATGAAGGCGTTTTATCCGTCGAAGCCGCCGTTTCCGCTGCTGCACGTCGACACCACCTGGAAGTTCCGCGAGATGATCAAGTTTCGCGACGAAACGGCCAAGCGGCTGGGGCTGAAGCTGCTCGTGCATATCAACGAAGACGGGGTGAAGCGCGGCATCAATCCGATCGATTCCGGATCTTCGCTGCACACGCAGGTGATGAAGACCGAAGGGTTGAAGCAGGCGCTCGACAAATACGGCTTCGATGCGGCGTTCGGGGGCGCGCGGCGCGACGAGGAGAAGTCGCGGGCGAAGGAGCGCATCTTCTCGTTCCGCAACGCCAATCACGCGTGGGATCCGAAGAACCAGCGGCCCGAGCTCTGGCGCGTCTACAACACGCGCATCAACAAGGGCGAGAGCATTCGCGTGTTCCCCCTGTCGAACTGGACCGAACTCGACATCTGGCAATACATCATGATGGAGAACATCCCCATCGTGCCGCTTTATTTTGCCGCCAAGCGGCCCACGATTTCGCGCGATGGCACATTGATTATGGTCGATGACGACCGGTTAAAACTGCGCGATGGAGAAGAGGTGGAATCGCGGCTGGTGCGCTTCCGCACGCTGGGCTGTTATCCGCTGACGGGCGCGATTGAATCGTCGGCCGCGTCTCTGGAAGAGATCGTGGCGGAAATGTTCACGGCGCGCACCTCCGAACGGCAGGGGCGGCTGATCGATAGCGACGAGAATGCCTCGATGGAGAAGAAGAAGCGCGAGGGGTACTTCTAATGAACGCGCCGATCACCGATCTGAAAGCCTATCTCGCCGAGCAGGAGAAGAAATCTCTCCTGCGCTTCCTTACCTGCGGCAGCGTGGATGACGGCAAGTCCACTCTCATCGGGCGGCTGCTTTACGATTCCAAACTGCTGTTCGACGATCATCTGGCGGCGTTGAAGAAGGATTCCAAGAAGCACGGCACCACCGGCGACGATATCGATTTCGCGTTGCTGGTTGATGGCCTTGAAGCCGAGCGCGAGCAGGGCATCACCATCGACGTTGCCTATCGCTTTTTCGCCACCGACAAACGCAAGTTCATCGTCGCCGACACGCCTGGCCATGAGCAGTACACCCGCAACATGGCGACGGGTGCATCCAATTCCGAACTCGCGGTGATCCTGATCGATGCGCGCAAGGGCGTGCTTATCCAGACGCGCCGCCATGCCTATATCGCCTCGCTGCTTGGCATCCGCCATGTGGTGCTGGCGGTGAACAAGATCGATCTGGTCGATTTCTCGCAAAAGATCTTCGACGAGATCGTGGCGGAGTTCACGCAGTTTGCCGGACCGCTGGGGTTTCAGACCCAAGTTGCGATCCCAATGTCGGCGCGGTTCGGCGACAACGTCTCCGAAAAAAGCGCCAAGACGCCGTGGTATGGCGGGCCGACGCTGATCCAGCATCTCGAAACCGTCGATGTCGAAACCGCGCTTGCCGAAAAGCCGTTCCGCTTGCCGGTGCAATGGGTCAACCGGCCCAATCTCGATTTCCGCGGCTTCTCCGGCACCATCGTTTCGGGTCGCGTGAAGCCGGGCGACACGATCGTGGTCGCCAATTCGGGCCGCACGTCCACCGTGCGCCGCATCGTGACGATGGACGGCGATCTCGACGAGGCGGTCGCAGGCGAAGCGGTGACGCTGACCTTGGCCGACGAGGTGGATATTTCGCGCGGCGATCTTCTGGCCTCGCCGGGCGCGCGGCCGCAAGTGTCCGATCAGTTCGCGGCGCACATGCTGTGGATGGCGGAAGACGAAATGCTTCCGGGCCGCCAATATCTGTTGAAGATCGGCACGCGCACAGCGCCCGTTACCATCACCGCGCTCAAGCACAAGGTCGACGTCAACACGCTCGACTCGCTGGCTGCCAAGACTTTGCAGTTGAACGAAGTGGGTTACGCGAATCTTTCCAGTTCGCAACCGCTGGCTTTCGATCCTTATGTCGAGAACCGCGATACCGGCGGCTTCATCCTGATCGACCGTTTCACCAATGGAACGGTCGCCGCCGGCATGATGGATTTCGGCCTGCGCCGCGCCACCAACGTCCATTGGCAGGCGCTCGACATAGACAAGTTCGTGCGCGGCGAGCAGAAGGGCCAGAAGCCGGCCGTCTTGTGGTTCACCGGGCTTTCGGGTTCGGGCAAATCCACCATCGCCAACATCGTGGAACGCACGTTGTTCGCGCAAGGCCGTCATACCTATCTGCTGGATGGCGACAATGTCCGCCATGGCCTCAATCGCGATCTGGGCTTCACCGATGCCGACCGCGTGGAGAACATCCGCCGCGTCGCCGAAACGGCCAAACTGTTCGTCGATGCGGGGCTGATCGTGCTCGTGTCGTTCATCTCGCCTTTCCGTTCGGAGCGGCGCATGGCGCGGGGTCTGGTGGGCGAGGGCGAGTTCATCGAAGTGTTTGTCGACACGCCTATCGACGTCTGCATGACGCGCGATCCCAAGGGGCTTTACGAAAAGGCGAGGGCCGGAACGATCAAGAACTTCACCGGCATCGACAGTCCGTATGAGCCGCCGGAGCACGCCGAACTCACCCTGAAGACGGTCGGCGAAGACGCCGAAACGCTTGCAGCGCGCACAGTGGCGTTCCTGCAATCGCGTGGGTTAATCCCCTGATAAGCATAAGCCGGTAAAGTTCCCAATCCGCAGGGCAAATGTGCGTTGATGCAACCGCGCATCAACTGACACGTTCTATACGTTACAGACCTGAAAGCTGCCGGACAGGAGGGTTCTTTCCATGTTGCGCAAGATCGCATCCGTCGTTGTCGGCGCATCGATGCTGGCAAGTTCCGCGGCCTTTGCCGCGGACACCGATATGGAAGCCGGTGCGCTGGCACCCGGCAATGCGGCGGGCCTCCATCAAGCGCAAGGAATGGACACGGACCTGACGATGAGCATTCTGGCGGCCGCCATTGTGGTTGCCGGTATCGTCATCCTCATCACGAGCACCGGTAACGGCGGCCACGCGACGACGCCGGCCACACCGGGCTAACGGACACTTTTCGCGAAACTATTTGCTTTCCGGAGGCCGCAGGATTTCGGTGGCGACCGGTCCGAGACGCGGGTGCACGTACTGGATCGATTTCCAGACCATCCCGCTCTTCTCGCCCATCCAATAGGTGTTCACGAAGGACCAGCGCAACGCATCCGCGCGGCAGCTTTCCTCGACGCGCTGGGTCGGAATGGTCTTGCCCAGGATCTGTATGTTTTCGTGTCCGAGTTTGGTCGTGCTGCACGCGGTTTTGACCGAATAGGCATTAAGATCGGCGAAGTCGTAGAGCAGCGTCCGCTTGCCGCCGCGTTGCTTCAGCGCGTCGAGCGGTGAAATGGCCACGCCCACATCGCCGCTGACGCCCGAAAGATTGTGCGCAAGACCCGAGGTGCGCACGATCCGCCCATCATCGGTTAACAGCGCGATGGATTTTCCCGCCGCCCACAGGCGCGCATGGGGCGCATCGGTCGCCAGCACGATCAGGAATTCCGCGCCGCCGTCGATCCGCACGCCCAGCGAGGCGTAAGGGATTGCGGAAGCCTCCTGTAACGTCACTTGCGACGGACTGCCGGTGACGCGCGCGCGCAAGGCATCCACCAAAAGGTGCATATCCGAGCTTTCCGAACTGCATCCGGCGAGCGCCAGGCAGACGGCTGCGGCAAGCGCGCGGGGCTTATGGGTTCGGAATGTCATCGAGGTGATGGGCGAAGGCGCCATAGCCGGTTTTGCGGGTTTCTTCGTAGAGTGAATCGTCGCCGTCGAGCCGCTGTCCGCCATCACGTTCGAGCGGACGCAGCGTCAGAGTGTACGCCGATTGCGAATGGATCGGCAGCGCCCATTCGAGCGGAATGCGCGCGATGACGCCCTTGTCGAAGCTGCCTTCGCCGAATTTCTTGAACGGCACGTCGGTGAGGGTCACGAAACCGCCGATCTCCACCCCGCTGTCGAAGCGGCGCATGATCTCGAAGGTTGCGCCATAGTCGCCGGCGAGATAGCGCCCGGCGTGGAGGTTGAAATTGAGTCCGTACCAGGGCGATTCGTAATAGATGCTCAAATGGCCGGTCAGCACGTGATAGGACTGGAAACTGATAAGCCGGTCGAAATTGCGCTGCCAGACCTCATAGAGATCGGCGCCCACGGTGAAGCGCGAATTCTCCGGCCGCCAGACGATCTGCCCGCCCGCGCCGCCGAACATGTCTTCCAGATAGCCGCCGCTTAGCTTGAAGAACACGTCCGGCGCCAGCCGTCCGCGATAGTTGGCTTCGAGATTGGCGATGCCGTTGATGCCGTGTTTGTAATATTGCTGGATGTCGCTGCGCACGTGCGGCAACGTGCTGTCGTTGGGCGTGGCGTCGGTGAAGTTGTTGTAGATGTTGATGTCGAATTTTCCCTGGATGGTGACGCCGGGATAGAGGTCGACGCTCGAGGTCACGCCCACCAGAAGCTGCGCTTCCAACGGAAGGTTCGGATCGAACAGGCTTTGCTTGGTCTCAGGCGAAATCGCCCAGGAAAAACGCGGGAAGCGTTGCGGGACCGTCGCTTCGAGCGCCGGATTGTCCATCGCCGCGGGCAGAACGGAAACCGCGTCTTTCATTTCGGCAATGCCGCCATTGGCGGCCAGCGTGCGTTCCAGCGAACTGCGCTCGATCCTGATCTCGCGCAGCGGCAGACCATGTTCCACCGAGATGAAATGGAACACTTCCACATCGGGCGACGCATCGGCCATTGCGATGCGCGACAGCCGGCCCACGGCTTCCGCTTCAAGATAATAGTGGTGGTTGGTGAAGTAGATCCACAATTCGCCGTTTTGCTGGCGCACCGCATCGACATAGAGCGATTGCTCGCGCGCATCCTTGACAAGGTTCTCCGCCACCTTCCTTTGCGAAATATGACGCGGCAGCGGGGGAGGCGGGGTTTGCCCCGCATAGGCATCGCTGAGCGGGTAGGCGGCGGACGCCAGTTGCACGCCCGGTTTGGGCACGTTGCAGGTGACCACGTGCCCGTCGCCCGCGCGCAAATCGGCCACCGCCACAGATCTCAGGTTCAATCCGGCGACCGCGGGAAGTCGCGCATAGGAACGGCAATCGGCGGACGATGGTTGTTTGCGCGCGTTGACGAGCAGCGTGTAGCCGTCGATCTCGTAGTCCCAGACGGTTGCGTCCATGCCCGACAGCGCATCGGTCAGCGCGTAACGATCGTCCTTGCCCGCGTAACGCTGCGGCAGCCAGGGATGGTTTCCGGCGATCACGTTGTGGCGCGAGAGATTGACGATGGCCGCCTGCTGTTCTTCCGGCGTACGCGTTTTGGCGGGGGGAGGCGGCACGCCAAGACGGGCATCTTCCAGCGGCTTGGTCGGATCGGCGTCGATGGTCAGCGACAGACCGTAGGTCGTGCCGTAGAGAAAGCCCGCTTCCAGGGTGACATGGCTGATCGGGCGGTAGGCGAGAGCGAAATTGACCGGAATGGATTCGTCCAGCATCCCGAAATGCTTTTCCTGCACATAGCGGTCCGAGGAATATTCGATGAGGAAATCGAGATTGGGGATCGGCGTGTGCCACGACACGCCGCCGAACAGGCCGATGTCGGGCCCGCGGAAAAGCTGGCTGAAATCGAGCTGCGTGGTTTCGTGCGGCGGCTGGCGCACCTTGGCGGCGGGGAAAATCGCTCCGATGGGATTGGGCAGTGCGCCGGAAGATCCCAACCGCCCCCAGCCGATGCCCGCCGTCACATCGAAATCGCGGAAGATGTGCTTGCTCGCCACAAGATATTCCGAGCCGTAGACGCCGGTGCCGAGAAGATCGCGCAGGCCCAGCGAGATGTCGGGCCAGTCCACGCTTTCCTCGACCAGCCGCAGTTTCATGCCGAAAGCGCGGTCGTTGTAATCGTCGTCGTTGTAGTTGGAGAGGTGGCTGTAGCGAAACGAGCCTTCCAGCCGCGGCAGCACCTGGAAGGTGAAGCCGTAACGCTGTGCATCCTTGGTTGCGCTCACCGACACGGCGATCTGGCCGTCCTCGGTCATGTGCGCGGAGGGCATGTCGATCAGGCCCACCTCGCCGAACATGTTGCGGATCGGGAAAGGCTGGTCGGTGCGGATGTCGGAGTCGGCGTATGACGGCACCGCCGAGAGCGCCGCCAGAACCAGGCCGGGCGCCGCCAGACGGCGCGCAAAGTCTTTGCGGCGTTGGTTGCTGGCCACCAGTCCCCGGCCTCTTGATGGGCGATTTTCTATGGCAAGCGGGGGTGGCTATGGCAAGGCGGCGAAACGCATCGAACTGGGTGTAAAGCCTGCCCCGGAGGGCCTTTTTCAGCTTTTGGGGCGGGCCCCGGCGCGGCCCACGCTGACATAGGCGAAACCTTGCTCGGCCATCTGCGCCGGGCGGTAGATGTTGCGCAGGTCGACCATGAGGGGCGTCTTGAGCAAGCCCTTCATCCGGGCGAAATCCAGCGCCCGGAACTCGTTCCACTCGGTCAGGATCACCACCCCGTCCGCGCCCGAAAGCGCCTCATAGGCATCGGCGCAATAGTCGATGTCGAGATGCTTCCTGGCTTCCTTGGCGCCTTCGGGATCGTAGGCACGGATGCGAGCACCCTTGGCCTGAAGGTGCGGGACAATGACGAGGCTCGGCGCATCGCGCATGTCGTCGGTGTTGGGTTTGAAGGTGAGGCCCAGGATCGCGATGGTTTTGCCCTTCACGCCGCCGAAAGCCTGCTCGACCTTCTCCGCCATCTGAACCTTGCGCGCATCGTTGACCTTCACCACCGCATCCACGATGTGGGTGAGAGCGCCTGCTTCCTGCGAAGTACGCAGAAGTGCGAGCGTGTCTTTCGGAAAGCATGAGCCGCCGAAGCCGGGGCCCGCGTGCAGGAACTTGTTGCCGATGCGGCCGTCGAGACCGATGCCGCGCGCCACGTCCTGCACATCGGCGCCCAGTTTCTCGCAGAGATTGGCCATCTCGTTGATGAAAGTGATCTTGGTCGCAAGGAACGCGTTGGCCGCGTATTTGATGAGTTCGGAGCTTTCGCGGCTGGTGAAGAGGATCGGCGTTTCGTTGAGATAGAGCGGGCGGTAGACCTCTCGCATTACCGCTTTGGCACGGTCGGTTTCGCAGCCCACCACCACGCGGTCGGGCCGGCGGAAATCTTCGATGGCCGACCCCTCGCGCAGGAATTCGGGATTGGAAGCCACGTCGAAATCCGCGTGCGCGCGTTTCTTGCGGATGATGTCTTCCACCTTGCGGCCGGTGCCCACCGGCACGGTGGATTTCGTCACCACCACCGTATAGCCGTCGAGCGACTGGGCGATCTCTTCCGCCGCATCGAACACATAGGTGAGATCGGCGTGGCCATCGCCGCGGCGGGACGGCGTGCCCACCGCGATGAACACAGCATCGGCGCCCGGAACGGCCTTCTTCAGATCGGTGGTGAAGGACAGGCGGCCCGCCTTCACATTGGCGGCCACCACTTCGTCGAGGCCCGGCTCGAAGATCGGAATCTGGCCCGCTTCGAGTGCCCGGATCTTGGAGGGGTCCTTGTCGACGCAGATCACCTCATGTCCGAATTCGGAGAGACAGGCGCCGGACACCAGCCCGACATACCCCGTCCCGATCATCGCCACGCGCATGCGCCGAAAGCCTCTCGAAGAACGAACCTCTTTGGCCCCGAATGTGGAGCCAATTCAAGGCAGTACTACCACGGTTCCTTAACGCGCGGGTTAATTCGTTAAGGGTTCCGGGGTTGTATAATCCGATGCGGATAGGGATTCGCCCATGAGCCTGGCACAGCGCGCGCGCACCCTTGCATTGGCCCTGGGGCTTTCGGCCCTGGGCCTTGCACTGACCGCTTGCGCCGAGGAGCCGCAGCCGCCACCGCCCGCCGCCACCGACTACACGCTCGGCACCGGCGACCAGTTGCGTGTGATCGTGTTCGGCGAGAACGATCTCTCCGGCCAGTTCACGGTGGATGACACAGGCAATGTCCGCCTGCCGCTGATAGGGCAGGTGGAAGCCAAGGGTCGCACCCTGCACCAGTTCGAAGGCGATGTGGCGGCCAGGCTTTCGCAAGGCTATCTCAAGAACCCGCGCGTCAGCGTGGAAGTCACCAATTATCGCCCGTTCTTCATCATCGGCGAAGTGAACAAGCCCGGCGAATATCCGTATGTGAACGGAATGAACGTGCTGAATGCCGTGGCGCTCGCCGGCGGCTTCACCTATCGCGCACGCGAAGGCGAGGTCTATATCAAGCACGTGGGCTCTAATGACGAAGTGTCCGTCGATGTCGATGCGGGCGGCAAGGTCGAACCCGGCGACATCATTCGCGTGCGGGAACGGTTTTTCTGAATTCCCCATACCCTCCCCTTGAGGGAGGGTCGAAAAATCCGTCAGGATTTTTCGGGGAGGGGTCAAAACTAGGCTCGCGTGGACCCCGCCCCGAAAATTCGTCGCGTGCCGCGCCGAATTTGTCGACCCTCCCTCAAGGGGAGGGTCTAAGTTTTGTTGCGACCCAAAACTGCTTTCGAATTGCGTATCCTGTCGCTTGGCACTGGTGTTTTAGCGGGGGCGTCGTCGAGGAAGTTCAGAAGATCTTTGGGATTGGCGCCGGTTGCACGCTGTCTAAAAAAATCCTTCGCTTGAGTTTTACCCTTTTGCGCCGGAGTGGGATGTTTCTTGCCCATGATCTCGTACACTTTCCGTTAAGAGGCGGCCTCGGTACCGCGCCCCCTTTATTCTAATCAATTGGGCAAGGTCCCCAAACGCCCCCTTAACAAATCGTCTCTAGCCTGTCCCGATGGAGCGCGATCACGTCACACGGTGGGAGCAGAAGCTCGCAGCGAAAGCGCTGCGCGTGGGCGTGATCGGGCTCGGCTATGTGGGATTGCCGCTTGTTCATGTGTTCTGGCAGGCCGGGTTTTCCGTCATCGGATTCGACATAGATCCCGAGAAAATCGCCAAGCTGAAAGCCGGCGAAAGCTACATCAAGCATTTCCTGCACCAGCGCGTGGGCGCGATGGTGCAATCCGGACGCTTCACGGCGACCGATGATTTTTCCGAACTCAAGAATGTCGATGCCATTCTGATCTGCGTGCCGACGCCGCTCACCGCCACGCGCGAACCGGATTTGCGCTTCGTTACCAACACGGCGGAAGAGATCGCCAGGCATTTCCGCGAAGGCACGCTGGTGGTGCTCGAATCCACCACCTGGCCCGGCACGACGGCGGAAGTGGTGCAACCGATCCTCGAACGCAAAGGCATGAAAGCCGGTCGCGATTTCTGGCTTGCCTTCTCGCCGGAGCGCGAAGACCCCGGCAGCGCCATCGAAACGCGAACGATCACGAAGATCGTGGGCGGTATCGACGAAACGTCCGGCACCGTCGCTGCGAAGTTCTATGAAGCGGCATTCGCGAAAGTTTATCCCGTCCGTGACGCCTCGACGGCGGAAGCGGTGAAGATCACCGAGAACATCTTCCGTGCCGTCAACATCGCGCTCGTCAACGAGTTGAAGGTCGCCTATTCGCGCATGGGCATCAATGTGTGGGATGTGATCGATGCAGCAAAGACCAAGCCGTTCGGCTTCATGCCGTTCTATCCCGGCCCCGGTCTCGGCGGGCATTGCATCCCCATCGATCCGTTTTACCTGTCGTGGCGTGCCCGCGCCTTCGAAGTCGAAACGCGCTTCATCGAACTTGCGGGCGAGATCAACCGCGCCATGCCCCGGCTTGTCGTTCAGACCTTGCAGGACGCGCTCGGCAAACGCTTCGCCCGCGCGCTGAAGGACTCTTCAATCCTGATCTCCGGTCTCGCCTACAAGAAAAACATCGATGACCTTCGCGAAAGCCCCGCCTTGCGCATCATCGAAATCCTGCGCGGCTTCGGCGCCAAGGTCTCCTATTACGATCCCTATATCCCCGAGATGAAGCCGACTCGCGAATATGCGAGTCTGCTCGGCATGCGCAGCGTTTCGTTCGATGCGAATACGCTGGCCGGTTTCGATGCGGCGTTGATCGTTACCGATCACGATGCGGTCGATTACGAAACGCTCGTCGCTCTGTCCAAACTGGTGGTCGACACGCGCAACGTCACCAAGAGTGTGCAAAGCGGGCGCGAGAAGATCGTGCTGGCGTAAACAATCGGAACTCCCGAAAAAATTGCCGCGGCACACAATTTACCGGCCATTAACCACGTTTTTGTCACGCGCCCGTCATACGCGGCCCGTAGCTGAGCCCCACGCTTTCCATGCGAGGGGATTTTCATGTCGTCCAAACGTCTGCTGCAGGCCGCTCTTCTTTCGTCCGCCGCGTTCCTGATCGCCGCACCGGCTTTCGCCACGCCGTTCACGGTAACTGCGGGCACGACGGACACCGCTATCAAAGCCGTTTCCGGCAACGACACGGGAACGATCCAGGCAACGGGCACGCTTCAAACCACCAGCAGCACCGGTTCGATCACCTGGAACGATGGCGCCGCCGGCAACAAGACCGTCATCAGCAACAGCGGCACGGTGAAATCCACCGGCGGCCGCGCGCTGGAATCGGCGAAGGTCACCGCGGGAAGCCTTGAGATCGACAACAACACCGGCGCGTCCATGGTCAGCACGGTGAAAGATGCACTTCAGCTTCAGAGTAAGAAGAACACCACGCTCAACGGTTCGGTCGTCATCAACAATGACGGGTTGATCGCAGCTCAGGGCACGGGCGATTTCAACGGACAGGCCATAGATCTGAACGACCTGATCGTCGCCTCCGGCAAGATCGACGTCGAGAACACGGTGAACGGTCAGATCACTGCCGCCGATTCCGATGCCATTCGCGCTTCCAACAACGCGCTGATCAACAATTACGGCCTCATCCAATCCAGCTTCGCCGTAGAGCCCGGAACGGCCAACGGCAACGACAGCGGCAATGACGGCATCGATTTCAACGACAAAAGCTTCACCGGCATGGTGAACAACTACCAGACGGGTTCGATCATCGGTGCGCGCCACGGCATCACGGCGGGGCAGGCGATCACGGTCACCAATGACGGCATCATCACCGGCAATGACGGTTCGGGCATCAATCTGGACACCGCGGGCAACACGACCGCCCATATCACCAACAATTTGCACGGCGTCATCACCGGCAATCTGGTTTCGTCGGATGGCGACGGCGTGGATGTCGACGGCCAGGTCGCGATCGAAAACTACGGTCAGATCAAATCTCTCGGCAGCGGCGGGGCAAACCTCTCCGAAGGTCTCGCCATTGGCGGCGGCACGGTGAACAACTATGCAAGCGGCCTGATCGAAGGCGCGGACCGCGCCATCACGGTCGATGACAGCAATCTCGGCGACGAATTCGGCGGCACGACTATCGTCAACGAAGGCACGATCAAGGGCGACACCGGCGATGCGATCAAGATCACCTCTTGCACGGTCGTGGCGACTTGTTTCTCCAACACGTTGACCAACCGCGGCACGATCATCGGTAATGTCGCGCTGGGCAATGGCGACGACACGCTCAACCTCGGCCACGGCTCCTCGATCGCCGGCACGGTGGACGGGCAGGGCGGCAACGATGCGGTGCATCTGGCCGATGCGGGCACCGTGTCCAACCTCGTCAATTTCGAAACCCTGAGCGCCGACAGCGGCACCTCCACACTTACCGGCACGCAAACCTATTCCGGCGGCGCAAGCGTTCAGAACGGCGCCACGCTCGGTCTGGATGGCGCAACGTTGAACGCCAATGTCGGCGTTGCGAGTGGCGGCACCTTGTCGGTCGGCGGCGCGGGCGGCACGGTGAATGGCGATGTCACCAACAACGGCAATGTGCAGGTGGACCACGCCTCGGCCACTTTCAGCGGCCACTTCACCAACAACGGCACGTTCTCCAGCGATCCCGCCACGATGACGTTCAACACCTTCGAAAACGATGCGACCGGTGTGGTGCATGCGGCTCCCGGCGACGTCTACAAGATCACGGCCGATTTCCTGAACCACAGCACGCAGAACACGGCCTGGGATACGAGCGGCGCCACGCTCGAATTCACCGGCGGCGGCGCCCACACGCTGCTCGCGAACGGAACCGATTTCGGCCCCTTACCCGCCGGCTACGTGAACAATTTTGTCTGGGGCGAACTGCTGCTGGATGGGGGCAACGCGCTCACGCTCGACGGCGTCAACACCGACTCGGTGTTCTATACCCACGCCATCCTGGGCCTCGATATCGTCGGCAACACGATCACCAACATCACGGGCGGCTTCGACATCTATTACGATGCCGCGGACGCAGCCAACGCCTATCTGGGCGGGTTGACCTACGATCTCGAAGGCGGCGGAAAATTGATCGCAGCTTACGCACCAGAACCGGCGACATTGTTCCTCGCCGCACCCGCTCTGATTTTCCTGCGCCGGAAGCGGGTTAAAGTTTCAGCGTCTTGAGCATCGCTTTCAGCGAAGGCGCTATGTCCGGGCGCGTCAGGCCGACGGCGATGTTGGCCTGCAGGAAGCCCACCTTGTCGCCGCAATCGTAACGCGCGCAGGTGGTCGTGACGGCGTGGAACGGCATGTGGCCGATCAGCTTCGCCATGGAATCGGTCAACTGGATTTCGCCACCCGCGCCCCGCTCCTTGCGGTCGAGTTCGGTGAAGATTTCCGGCTGCAGAATATAGCGCCCGATGATGCACAGCGTGGACGGCGCCTTGTCTGGATCGGGCTTCTCGACAACGCCTTTCACTTCCGTCGCGGCGCCGCTTCTCTTGCCGGGATCAATCACCCCGTAGCGCTTGGTTTCCTCGCGCGGCTTTTCCTCGGCCGCCGCGACCACACCGCCTCCGACCTGTTTGTAGGTTTCCATCATCTGCGCCAGCGCGCCCGGCTTGCCGACCAGAAGATCGTCCGGCAGCAGCACCGCAAACGGCTCGTTGCCCACCAGATGCCGCGCTGACCACACGGCATGGCCAAGGCCCAACGGCTTTTGCTGGCGGGTGAAACTCACCGAGCCGGTATCGGGCAGCCCTTCAAGAAGGCTGTCCAGTTCCGTGGTCTTGTCGCGGTCGAGCAGCAGGGATTCCAGTTCGTAGGCGTGATCGAAATGGTCTTCGATCACGTGCTTGCCGCGTCCCGTTACAAAGATGAACTGCTCGATGCCCGCCTCGCGCGCCTCTTCCACCGCGTACTGGACCACCGGCTTGTCGACCACCGGCAGCATTTCCTTGGGGACCGCCTTGGTGGCAGGCAGGAACCGCGTTCCCATGCCGGCAACCGGCAGGACGGCTTTACGAACTGGCTGAAATGTCATGGCTTTGGAACGTTGGGTTGAAGGTAACGGTTTCATGGCATATTGCCCCGGCACCGTCCATAAGCCGGGCGGCCTTTGGCCAAGGCAGGTTATGAACATCCTTCTCACCGGAGCAGCCGGTTTCATCGGCTTTCACACTGCGCGCGCACTGTTGACCCGCGGTCACAGCGTCGTCGGCATCGACGAATTGAACGCCTATTACGATCCGCGGCTGAAGGATGCCCGTCTGGCCGAACTGGCGAACGAGAAGAATTTCCGTTTCGCCAAGGTCGATATCGCCGATGCGGCGGCGCTGACTGCGGCCACCAAAGGCGAAAGCTTCGATGCGATCCTGCATCTGGCCGCGCAAGCCGGTGTTCGCTACGCGCTGAAAGATCCCGCGTCCTACACCCGCTCCAATCTCGTCGGCCATCAGAACATCCTGGAATTTTCGCGCCATCATGCGCCGCTAAAGCATCTCGTCTATGCCTCGTCGAGTTCGGTTTACGGCAACGACACCGTGGCGCCCTTCCGCGAAGATGCGCGCGCCGATCATCCCGTTTCTTATTACGGCGCGACCAAGCGCGCAGGCGAGTTGCTGTCGCATTCCTATGCGGAACTCTTCGGTCTGAAACAGACGGGCCTTCGCTTCTTCACCGTCTATGGGCCGTTCGGGCGGCCGGACATGGCCTATTGGTCGTTCACCGATCTCATCTTGAAAGGCAAGCCCATTCCGGTGTTCGGCGGCGGCAAGCTGCGCCGCGATTTCACCTATGTGGACGACATCGTGGCAGCACTCGTGCGGATCATCGAAACGCCCTATCCGGAAACCCAGGGCGCGCCGCATCGTGTCTACAACCTCGGCAACAGCCATCCCGAAGAGGTGCTGGACCTGATCGCGATCATCGAACAGGCGACCGGCAAGAAAGCCGTCATCGAACACACCGAAGGCCCGCCCGGCGACGTGCGCGAGACCTATGCCGATGTCTCCCGCGCCGCAAAAGACTTCGGTTTTTCGCCCACGGTCAAACTTTCCGAGGGCATCCCCCGTTTCGTCGAATGGTTCCGGCGCTATCATAACCAGCGATAGGGTATTAAGAGAGCGCGTGTGAGCAGAACGCTTGCCGCCATGGTCATCGCTATCGTGCTCGCGGGCCCCGCGCTCGCGGACGAGGACCCTGCGCATGTCGAAGTCACCACCACGCGCGTGCTGCAATCCGATACGCTGTCGGCGCTGGACCGCGCACAAACGCTGGTGACGCGCGGACTGGCGCGCGAAAAGCTCTATCGGCCCAAAGATGCCTATGACGATTTCACCTATGCGTTGAGCCTTCACGCCTTGCCGTCCGCCGATATCGCACGCGTGCGTTTCGATCGCGGCGTGGTGCTGGAAGAAATGAACAAGCCGGAAGATGCGATTGCAGACTACACGGCCGCGATCAATTTCGAACCGCGTTTTGCCGCCGCTTACAACAATCGCGCCAATGTCTATCGCAGGCTCGGCCGGCTGGACGATGCGATGCGCGATTACAATGCGTCTCTCGCCAACGGCAATCCGCAACCGGAATATCCGCTCTATGGTTTGGGCCAGATCGCAGAAGCGTTGGGGCGGACGGATGTTGCGCGCAGCTATTACCAGCAGGCGCTTGCCAACAATCCGCATTTCGATCTCGCCGCCCAGCGCATGGGCGTGATGACGATGCCAAGCACGGAGGAGGCGCCGACGGTTTTGCGGCCGCCGCATCTCACCCCGCCCAACCCGGAAACAGAGGTGGCTGTCGCGCCAGCCCCACCAATGCCCACTCCGGCGGCACCGCCAACCGAGCGCCATCGTTCCGCCTGGTTGGGACCTTCGCCGATCCAGCTTGGTGCCTTCCATGATGAAGCGTCGGCTATGGCCGAGTGGAACAAGATTGCCGCTTCAACTGGCACCCTGCTGGACGGCCACACGCCCCGCATCCTGCCGTTGGACCAAGGCGACCGGCGCATCTACCGGCTCCAGACCGGCCCGTTCCCCTACCCACGGGATGTCTGCGACAAGGTTGTGGCGGCGGGCTTTGGCTGCTTTCCGGCCCGCGATGCGCAGTCCAAAGCAGCCGCCGCAACAGCCACCGCCGCCTCTCCCTAAGGCGGACGTTGCCGCTCCAATCCAAACCTGATTTCTTGCCTCTCAGAGCTATAGAAAGGGCAGGAAATGACAGGCATTACCTCTTACGGCGCTTACATCCCGCTGCGCCGCCTCCAGCGAAAAGCGATCTCACAGGCCAATGCCTGGTTTGCGCCCGGCCAGAAGGGTGCGGGCGAGCGCGCCATGGCCAATTGGGACGAAGACGCCATCACCATGGCCGTGGAGGCCGCCCGGGACTGCCTGCCCGCAACAGACGCGATCAAGGACCGCGCCCATATCGACACGGCCTATTTCGCCTCCACCTCCATGCCGTTCATGGACCGGCAGAACGCGGTGATCATGTCTTCGGCGCTCAGCCTGCCGCAGACAGCCGCCACCGCCGATTTCGCGGGCTCGCAACGCGCCGGTCTTTCTGCGCTGCTTGCAGCGCTCGACGCCGCCGCATCTGGCCGCGCCAAGACCGCGCTCGTCGCGTCCGGCGAACATCGCAAGGCGCGCGTCGCCTCCGCCGAAGAGATGCGTTACGGCGATGCGGGCGCCGCCGTCACGGTGGGCAATGACAAGGTGATCGCGAAATTTGTCGGCTCGCATTCGGTGAGCGTGGATTTCATCGATCACTTCCGCGGCGAGAGCGAAGAATTCGACTACGGCTGGGAAGAACGCTGGATCCGCGACGAGGGCTATTCGAAGATCGTGCCTGCTGCGATCAAGGCGTTGCTGGAGAAAACCGGTGTCGCCGCATCCGACATCGCGCATTTCATCCTGCCGTGCCCGTTTGCCAAACTCGATCAAACCATCGCCAAACTCTCCGGCCTCGATCCCGTCAAGACACGTGACGGGCTCGCCGCAACGGTGGGCGATACCGGCAGCACGCATGCGCTGTTGATGCTGGTGCACGCGCTCGAACAGGCCAAACCTGGCGATAAGATTCTGGTCGCGCAATTCGGTCAGGGCTGCGACACCGCGATCTTCGAAGTGACGCGCGAAATCACTGAGCTTGCGAAACGCAACGGCGTGACCGGTTCGCTCGCCCGCCGCCGCGAAGAAACCAACTACATGAAATATCTCGCCTTCAACGGCCTGATCGAACTCGAAAAGGGTATGCGGGCTGAAGTGGATAAGAAGACCGCGCTCACCGTGCAATACCGCAAGAGCGATATGCTGCTGGGCCTTGTCGGCGGCAAGTGCACGGTCTGCGGCACCGCGCAATTCCCGCGCACGCGCATCTGCGTGAACCCAAACTGCAAGGCGGTGGATAGCCAGGAGCCCTATGGCTTCTCCGAAATCCCCGGCTCGGTTCTGTCGTGGTCGGCAGACTTTCTCACCTATTCGATGGACCCGCCCAACCACTACGGCATGATCACCTTCGCCGATGGCGGCCGCTTCATGGCCGACATTGCCGACGTCGAGCAGGGCCAGGTCGATTCCGGCATGAAGGTCCGCATGGCCTTCCGCATCAAGGATTTCGACGACAAGCGCGGTTTCCGAAGGTATTTCTGGAAAGCCATACCGGCATAGCGTTGACCCTCCCCTTGAGGGAGGGTCGATAAAATTTCGCAGCGTAGCGAAGAAATTTTTCGGGAAGGGGTCTGCGGTACCGTCGCCTTGACCCCTCCCCGAAATTGCTTTCGCAATTTCGACCCTCCCTCAAGGGGAGGGTATGGGCTAGCATTGCTCCAACAATATCGGGAGAGTAGCGCCATGCCGTATGTCGAGAACCGCATCGTCCACGATGCCGATTCCCATCTGATGGAATTGACCGATTGCCTAGACGAATTCCTCGATCCGAAATTCCGTGCCGCCTACGATGAATTGCCGAAGGTCAAGGCATGGCCGCGCGACGGCAAACTCGCCACCCACGCGCGCCGGCAGCACGCCGATCCGGCGTTCCGCGCGGGCGATGTCGAAAATCTTCTGACCCGCAAGAACTACGAAGCCCTCGGCAGCTTCCGCCGCGAAGACCGGCCCAAGGCGCTCGACCAATTGGGCTTCGCGAGCCAGTTGATCTTCACCACCTGGTGCCTCGGCAATTTCGGGCTCGATGACTCCGATCACGTCGAACTCGCTTACGCGACCGCGCAGGCCCACAACCGCATGATGACGTGGTTCTGTTCGGTGGACCGCCGCCTACTTGCGACCGCCTACATCCCGCTTGCGGATTTCGACCGCGCCAAAACCGCCGCCCGCGAAGCGATCGATCTGGGCGCGAAGGCATTGCTCATCCCGTCGCGCTGTCCGAAGCGTCATTCCCCAAGCCACATCGCGTTCGATCCCATCTGGGCGATGGCGCAGGAGGCGGGTCTGCCCATCGTCTTCCACGTCGGCGGCGAAATGAAAATGAACCCCGACTATTTCGAGAACGGCCTGCCGCGCGTGAAGGATTTCCACGGCGGCGAGGAGAACTTCACCTCGCTCAGCTTCATGACCATTCCGCATTCGGTGGAAGAAACACTCGCCGCGCTCATCTTCGATGGCGTGCTCGACCGTTTCCCGAAACTGAAATTCGGCGCCATCGAACTGGGCGCGTCATGGCTGCCGAGCTGGATGCGCTATCTCGATGCCGGTTACGGCGCGTTCTTCAAACACGAAGAACGGTTGAAGAAGCTCTCGATGAAACCGAGCGATTTCGTCAAACGCCAGGTCCGCGTCACGCCCTATCCGCATGAGGACGCAGGTTGGATCATCGCCAATTCCGGCGAGGAGATTTGCCTGTTCTCCTCCGACTTCCCCCATGTCGAAGGCGGCCGCAATCCGCTCAAGCGTTTCAACGAGTCGCTAACCGGCATCACGCCGCGCGCCATCGAACGCTTTTATTGCGATAACTTCGTCGACCTCATGGGCGAGGGGTTGGCACCCGATCTCAGGCGGCCCGCAGGCTTGGTGGCCGCTTGAGATTGATACGGAAGTTCCGTATAGTGCGGAAGTTACGCAACTTACGGAATGCCCAATGGTGAAAGTTTCCGCTGCCGAATTTCAGAAGAATTTTGGCCGTTATCAAGACGTTGCGTTGAAAGAGCCGGTCACAGTCACCCGCAACGGACGTGATCGCACGGTCCTGCTCTCCATCGAAGAATACGACCGCCTCAAGCGCCGCGACCGCCGGGTGATGTCGCTCGACGATTTCACCGAGGAAGACATCGCGGCGATCGAACAGGCACAAGTCCCGCCCGAAGCAGCCCAGTTCAATCATGAAGTCGAGTGACGAATCCGGCTTTCCACGTCCCCAGCCCGGTCTGGTTATTCGCTACAGTTATCTCTGGCATTCCGAATTTCGTGCAGGGCGCGAGGAAGGTCTTAAAGATCGTCCCTGTGCGATCATTCTGGCATTGGCGACCAGCGGAGAGAAGGAAATGGTGATGGTCGTCCCCGTCACGCATTCTCCTCCTGACGATCCATCCGTTGCTCTTGAAATTCCGGCCGCAGTCAAAAAGCGTTTGGGTTTGGACGATCTGCCATCTTGGGTCATTTTAACCGAAGCGAACCAATTCGCGTGGCCGGGGCCTGATTTGCGCCGCGCACAATCAGGCGAAGGAGGCATTGCTTACGGACTGTTGCCGGAAATTCTCTACGAGAGAATGCGGGCGAAATTTCTGGAGATATTGCGCGCTCGGAAGGCAAAGCTTGTGATTCGAACCGGATAAAACAAAAAGCCCGCCGGTTTCCCGGCGGGCTTTTCGCGTTTCACACGTGCCGGAGATTACGGCATGTATTTCAGGTGCAGCGCGCCGATGCCCGCCGCCACGTTGAGCCCCGTGTTGCCTTCGATCGACAGCGGCTGCAGCGTGATCGACTTGTCGAAGCCGCCTACCAGCGCGTTGGCCGACGCGCCGACGCCCACCGAAGCACCTGCCGTCACGCCGGCATAACTGCCTTCAAGCGCGCCCGGCTTGGTGTCGGAGGTCGGTGCGACCACCGCCCAAACCATCACGCCGCCTTCGGTGTAACCGATGTCGACGCCGAACTTGTCGATGCTGCCTTCATAATGTTCGCCGTGACGCTTGTTCGGGCGATAGTTGCAGCGGATGTCTTTCGACGAACCGAACACAAAACCCCAACCGCTTGACACGTTGCAGGTCAGCGTACCGACCTTCACGCCGCCCGCGGCCGACGCAGGCGCCGCAAACGCAACAGCCGCAGCGGCTACAACAGCAGCACTCAAGAATTTCTTCGACATGCAATCAGCTCCTTTGTTGCGAAAGGTATTTCCCAGACGAGAACGCTCGCTCTCCCGATATTGGGCCGGATACCAGGACGGCACCGGTGGGGCGATCGGAGATCATATCCCGTCCGCCGGGTCAGAGAACGTGCCGCCCCCGCCAATGTTCCCGAATCCGTTCCGATTGTTCCATTACATCCTTGGATAAGTGGCAGCTTCGACACAGCCGCGTGACACGCTTTGCAAAAAATCCGATGCAAGATTCCGCTTCTTTCTTTTGTTTTTCAACAGGTTAAGGGCCGGCATCGTCCATATGAGTGCTTTACAGCCGCCGGAACCGGGCTCTAAATGGCCCCAGGCAGCTAAGGGAGAACAAAGTGGCCACAGGCATCAGGGACAAAGTCGCGATCCTCGGAATGGGGTGTTCGAAATTCGGCGAGCGTTGGGAATCCGGCGCGGAAGAATTGATGGTCGAAGCCTATCTCGAGGCGATGCAGGACGCGGGCGTGGAAACCAATCAGATCCAGGCCGGCTGGTTCTCCACCGCGATGGATGAAGTCAATGTCGGCAAGGGCGGCACGCCGCTCTCCGTCGCGTTGCGTCTTCCCAACATTCCGGTGACGCATGTCGAAAACTTCTGCGCGTCGGGTTCGGAGGCGTTTCGTGGCGCGGTCTATGCCGTTGCTGCAGGCGCTTGCGACATCGCGCTCGCGCTCGGCGTCGAGAAGTTGAAGGACACCGGTTACGGCGGCCTGCCGCAACGCGAACAGGGCACGCTCAATCCGCTGTGGAATGCCAACGGTTCAGCACCGGGCAATTTCGCGCAGCTTGCCTCCGCCTACCGCGCCAAGCACAAGGTCTCGAAAGACGATCTCAAGCGCGCCATCGCGCATGTGTCGGTGAAGAGCCATGCCAACGGCGCCAAGAACCCGAAAGCCCATTTGCAAAAGCCGATCACCGAAGACCAATGCCTCAACGCGCCGATGATCGCCGAGCCGCTCGGCCTCTTCGATTGCTGCGGCGTTTCGGATGGTGCGGCTTGCGCCATCGTGACGACGCCGGAAATCGCGCGTAGCCTCGGCAAGACCAACATCATCACGGTCAAGGCGCTGCAGCTTGCGCTGTCGAACGGCACCGAAAGCCAGCACAATTCATGGGACGGCAGCTACTTCCACACCGCGCGCATCGCTTCCAAGCGCGCCTATGAAGAAGCCGGCATCAAAGATCCGCGCAATGAAGTCTCGATGATGGAAGTGCACGATTGCTTCTCCATCACCGAACTTGTGACGATGGAAGATCTGCATATCTCCCGCGAAGGCGAAGCGTGGAAGGACGTGATGAACGGCTTCTACGATGCCGACGGCCAGGTGCCGTGCCAAATTGATGGCGGCCTGAAATGCTTCGGCCACCCCATCGGCGCAAGCGGCCTTCGCATGCTCTATGAAATGTACCTGCAGCTTCAGGGCCGCGCCGGCGCGCGCCAGCTGAAGAACCCGAAGATCGGTCTGACCCACAATCTCGGCGGCGCGCCGATGATGAATGTGTGCTCGGTGGCGATTATCGGGGCGC
>Ga0335070_10000386_pt1 | contig 50534 bp, 51 predicted proteins | sample Lox_Sample_13_FD_206722 | JGI IMG/M metagenome (GOLD analysis project Ga0335070, IMG submission 206722) | Soil microbial communities from Loxahatchee National Wildlife Refuge, Florida, United States - Lox_Sample_1.3 | ecosystem: Environmental > Terrestrial > Soil > Wetlands | place: USA...
GGGGTGAAGGCCCTGGCTTATCTTTAGGACCCAAGACCGAGAAAGGTCTGGAAACAGTATATTGCTTTTGAGGGCAAAATTCCAGAGGGGCGATGATGCAGGCATTTGATATCTTCTTGTATTTGCTATTGAAAATTAACGGGTAATAGGCTAATGTTTCAGAAATGGACGATCAGAAGTTTCTCATTCTAAGGTTAAGCGCAGTGGGGGATGTGATCCGAACACTGCCCGCCGTCAAGACTCTAAAAGAATATTTCCCTTCCTCGACGATCACCTGGATTGTTGAAGAACCCTCTCGATCTTTCCTGGAAAGTCAACACGAGATTGACGAGGTCATCCTTTTTCCGAGGAAGAGATGGACCCGGGGGATGACATCGCTGACCCAAGTATGGGGAACGATCGGTGAAATGTGGGGGTTCATTCGAGGGCTTCGGAAGCGAAAGTTCGATACGGTACTCGATTTTCACGGGATTCTTAAAAGTGGGGTCCTTTCTCTTCTATCCGGTGCTCCTAGGCGGATCGGATATGACCGGAGGTCGACCAAGGAAGGGAATTTCTTATTTTCGAATGTGAAAGTGAGGCTTCCGAAAGAAAGAATCAGCCGATTCAAAAGGAACCTCGCTCTCTTAAGAGGTATGGCGCTCGAGGCAAAAGAGCTTAAATGCGGCCTTCATATCCCTCCGGAAGATCGGGAGTACGTGGCGTTGTTTTATAAGGCTTCATCCGCGTCCATCCGGAGACCGCTGATCGCCATTCATCCGGGAACGAGCACCAAAGCAGTTTTTAAGCGATGGATGCCGGATCGATATGCCCGGGTGGCAGATCAATTGATCGAGGGACTGCAGGCGACCGTTCTCTTTACATGGGGAGACGGGGAGCTCGCATGGGTGGACGGGATTCGAAAACAGATGAAGAACCCGTCTCTCTTGGGGCCAAAAACAGAATCGTTGACACAACTCGGGGAAGTGTATCGACATTGCGATCTTTATATCGGCGGAGATACGGGACCCCTGCACGTGGCTTCCCTGATGGGAGTTCCTGCCGTCGTCATTTATGGACCGACGGACCCCGTCGAAAATGAACCGATTGGAGATCACATCAAGGTAAGAAAAGAAGTGGGCTGTAATCCGTGTCACGAATATTCGTGCAAAGAACTCTCCTGCATCAAAACGATCTCTGCCGACGAGGTTTTTGAAGCGACGAAGAAGATCTTGAGGCCAACGCGTTGAAAATGTTTTATTCTGAGTAGGATGGGCTCCGTGCCATACTCTTTCTAATTTAACGAAGGAACCATGCTTTGAGACAGGATCTTAGTTCCATGAGTGGCGGGATCAATCGTATCCTCGTCAGAGGGGTGAACTGGGTAGGGGATACGGTGCTCAGTTATCCAGCGGTTCAACAACTGAAGACTTTTTTCCCAAAATCCCACTTAGCGGTCCTCGCTCCAAGTTATCTCATCGACTTGTGGAAAACCTTTCCTTATGTGGATGAGATCATCCCTTTTCAAAAGAGGGCAGGAATCGGATCCCTTTGGGAAGATTTGAACCTTAGCCAATCCTTAAAAGAGAGAAATTTTGGTCTGGCCGTCATTCTTCCCCGGTCTTTCCGCTCGGCTCTCCATATTTTTCTGGCTCGAATCCCCATCCGGGTCGGTTATCGAGATGAATGGCGTTCACTTTTTCTGACCCACGGAATTCGTCGCACCCGAGAGGTGCTTCAGGGCCACCGAGTCTATTATTACCAGAAACTGATTGAGCCGTTCGGAACGATAGAAAGTCCTCCTTCTCCTCGAATCTTTCTTAGAGAGGAGGATCGAAAGTGGGCAGATCGAATGTTGCAGGAACTCGGAATTTTGCAGGGGAAGCCGCTGATCGGGATGAATCCTGCGGCCACTTATGGTTTAGCCAAATGTTGGGAGCCGGATCGATTCGGGGAATTAGGAAGGAGGCTTGTCGATCATTGGGGAACCAAGATCCTCCTCTTTGGCAAGGAGGGAGAGCGCCCGATCATCTACGAGATCCTACGCCGTTTAAATGCAAAAGGGGTCGACTTAACCGGGAAAACCGCGTTGCTCCAACTGGCCGCCCTTCTGGAACGTTGTACGCTCCTTGTGACCAATGACACCGGGACCATGCATGTCGCCGCTGCAGTCGGTACCCCCGTCGTCGCTCTCTTTGGATCAACGCTCCCTCTCACGACGGGTCCTTGGGGAGAGGGGCACGTGGTCATTAAGAAGAATATTTCTTGCAGCCCTTGTTGGAAGAGGGTTTGTCCAACGGATCACCGGTGCATGGAGCAAATCACCGTGGATGAAGTCGAGGGGATTGTGGATCGAAAGTTGGAAGAACTCGCTTCCAAACGATGAAGGAAGAAGAAGGGACGATGGAAAAGATTCCGGTTTCTGTCTATGTCCTCACCACCAACAACCTCAGGACGATTGAGCGGTGTCTCAAGAGCCTCTCGTGGGCTCAGGAACTGGTGGTCGTCGATTCTTTCAGCCAGGACGGGACTTTCGATATCTGTAAGCAATATACGGATAAGATATTTCAAAGGAAATGGTCCGGACATCGCGACCAATACCAACATGCCGCCGATCTCACCACCCAGGATTGGATCATGTTTGTGGATGCCGATGAGGAAGTTCCTCCGGAATTAGCCGGAGAGATTCGGGAGGAGTTAAACGGAAAGGGAAAGGATTTAGACGGATATTTTGCTTATCGACGTACCTATTACCTTGGAAGATGGATTCGATACGGAGGATGGTATCCCGACGGTGAGATTCGTCTTTATCGAAGGGAGAAGGGGAGGTGGGAAGGAGGGCTTCATGCCAAACTGGTGGTCGACGGGAAAATCGGTGTTTTAAAACATCAGTATCATCATTATACCTATGGAAACATCTCAGATCAGATTCAAACGATCGATAAATATTCTAAAATCGCGGCAGAAGATCTCTTTGAGAGCGGAGAGAAGTTCAGCCTTTTCCATCTTCTCTTTCACCCTCCCTTCCGGTTCATCAAGGAATATGTTCTTAAGTCAGGATTTCGGGATGGGTTGCCGGGGTTCATCATCATCATCTCAACGATGTATTACGTCTTTATCAAATATGCCAAATTGTGGGAGTTGACCATTTCCAAGAAGGAGAAAGAGAATGGCTCCTGATACGGAGGTTTTTAGGGGAAAGAAGGTCTTGGTGACAGGGGGATTGGGCTTTATCGGGTCCAATCTGTCGGCCAGGCTCATCGCACTGGGGGCAAAAGTGACGATTGTGGATAATATGATGCCCCGCCTGGGAGGAAACCTTTTTAACGTGAAGGAGATTATCGACCGCATCCAGATGAACTTCAGTGATGTGAGGGATGGCCATTCGATGGATTATTTGGTCAAAGGGCAGGAGATCATTTTTCACCTCGCGGGGCAGGTGAATCATGTGGACAGTATCCGGAACCCGATTCAAGATCTGGACATCAATTGCCGGGGAACGCTGGTTCTCCTCGAATCCTGCCGGAAGTATAATCGGGAGGTCAAGATCATTTTTGCCGGGACACGGGGGGAATACGGGGCCAGTGTGACCTTGCCGGTGGGGGAAGATCACCCGACGAATCCCAAGGGAATTTATGCGGTCACCAATCTATCGGCCGAAAAGATGGTTCTCGTCTATCACGATGTTCACAAGATTCAGGGGGCCTGCTTGCGGATTACGAACACCTACGGCCCAAGGCATCAAATGGCCCATGATGAATATGGGGTGGTCAATTGGTTTATTCGTAAAGCCGTCGATAATGAAGCGATTCCTGTTTTTGGAGACGGCCGGATATTAAGGGATTTCCTTTACGTGGATGATTTGGTCAACTGTTTCTTGCAAGTGTCCGCCTGTGCTCAGGCCTACGGAGAGGTGTTCAACGTGGGGACCGGCATTCCCATCAACTTCATCGACCTGGCGAAGAAGATTGTTGCCATTGCCGGAACCGGCAGGGCGGCCTTTACCGAATTCACCCAGGAGCGAAAGGAAGTCGAGCCGGGAGATTATTATACCAATATCTCGAAGGTCAAACGCATCGTGGGCTGGGAGCCAAAGACCGGTTTAGAGGAAGGCCTTCGGAGAACGATCGAATTTTACAGAAAGTATAAGGAGGAATACTGGGGCTGAATATAATGCGGATTTCGGAATGGGGATTGCGGAATATACAATCAGAACCCGGGGAGATGGGGATTTCGGATTTTGGAATGCGAATAAAAGGATGGGATCAATTTTTTTAAATCCGCAATCCGCACTCTGCATTCCGCAATAGGGTAGTGAAGATGGTTCCTTTTTTCGATTTGACCCGGCAATATGAAAAGATCAAAGGCGAAATCCTCTCGGCGACCCAAAGGGTCTATGAAAAGGGGCATTTCGTTCTCGGAGAAGAAGTTTCTGCCTTTGAGAGGGAGTTTTCCGAGTATTGTGGGGTTCCGTACGGGGTCGGGGTCGGCTCCGGGACCGATGCGCTTTATCTGGCCTTGAAAGCAGCCGGCATCGGTGAGGGCGATGAAGTGGTCACGGTGGCGAATTCTTTTGTGGCCACAGCCCTCGCCATCTCGTTTACAGGGGCGTCACCCCTTTTTGTCGATATCGACCCCCAAACTTACACCATGGACCCCGAACGCCTGGAGCTTCTCTTAAAACGTCAAAGGGCAAGAAACAGGAGCCGAAAAATCAAGGCCATTCTCCCTGTCCATCTGTACGGCCATCCGGCGGAGATGGATTCGATTATGGAAATTTCAAATCGTTATGGTCTCATCGTTGTCGAAGACGCCTGCCAAGCCCATGGAGCAAAATTCGGAGATAAGAAAGTGGGCTCCTTGGGTGCCATGGGGTGTTTCAGTTTCTATCCGACCAAGAACTTGGGAGGATACGGGGACGGCGGAATGGTCGTGACGAATCATAAGAAATACGACCAGAAACTCAGACTCCTGCGATGTTATGGAGAGAGAAAAAAATATCAGCACGTCCTGAAAGGGCATAACAGCCGATTGGATGAGATCCAGGCAGCACTTCTCCGGGTCAAACTAAAATATCTGGATCAATGGGGTGAGGAGAGGAGAAGGAAGGCCAGGATTTACACAGAGACGTTGTCTCCCCTAGGCGTCACCTGTCCGTCGGAAAGGGCGGAAGTTCGGCATGCCTACCATCTTTATGCGATCAAGACGGAAAAGAGAGGCAGGCTTCAAGCGTTTTTGAAAAAGAGGGGAGTCGAGACACTGATTCACTATCCCATTCCGATCCCCGCTCAGAAGGCTTATCATGATTTGAGATACAAGCGAGGGGACCTCCCCTTAACAAACGAGTGGTCTCGAAAGATTCTCTCCCTTCCTTTTTATCCAGAGATGAAGAACCATGAGATGGAGGAGGTGGTCGAAGGGATTCGTTCTTTTATGAAGGGCGAATGAAACGAATGGCACCGAATGAGACGAATATTATTTACCCGGATTTGTCTTGTCAAATCACGGGTGCGATCTTCGAAGTTCACAAAAAACTCGGGCCGGGATTTCTTGAGTCTGTTTATCAAAAAGCGCTAATCGAAGAACTTTCAGAAAGAGGAGTGAACGTTGAGACCGAAAAGGTTATTGATTTCAAATACAAGGATGAGAAGATTGGAGTTCATCGTCTTGACTTAGTCATTGGAGATAACGTTGTTGTAGAGTTGAAGACTGTAGAAGGTTTATCCATTCACCATAAAGCACAACTAACATCCTACTTAAAGGCAAGTGGCTACAAGCTTGGAATTCTGGTTAATTTCTCAAAGGCAAAAGGTGAATATAAGCGCGTTCTTATTCGCTCAATGTGATGTCATTCGGGTAATTAGGCGGTGAATAAAATCAGGTTTGCCCTAGGCCTTCGTGACTTCTCTAAGAAAAGGGGGGGAGCCGAAAGATATTTAGCAGACCTCTGTACCCGAATGGCCTCCGAGGGACATGAGGTTCATGTCTATACGGAGCATCATGATGAAGAAGATCCCGGGATCTTCTTCCATCCGGTTAAGACAATCCGGTTCCCAAGAAGCGTTCGACTTCTCTCTTTTGCAATCCGGGCGACGAGAGAGATTGAACAGGGTGATTACGACATCATCTTCGGAGTCGGAAATACATTGAAGGCGGATGTTCTTCAGCCTCACGGAGGCGTACACTGGGCGTGGTTCTGGCGGAGCCTCAGGGTTTATGAGAATCCCATCCTATGGATGGTGAAATTGTTGGGGAGGATCTTCAGCCTCAAGCAGTGGGTGAGCGGTTGGGTCGAAGACGCCCCTTATCGAGCGGAGCGTCTCCGGGCCATCATTGCCATCTCGGATATGGTGAAGCGGGACATGATGCGCTGGCATCGGATTCCTGAGGAAAGAATCCATGTCGTCTATAATGGAGTCGACCTTGAGCGGTTTCACCCGAGGAATCGCCGATATCGGCAGGAGATCAGGCGAAGGCATGAAATCGGAGAAGAATTCGTTCTCCTCTTCGTCTCAAACAACTTTCGGATGAAAGGGCTGGTTTCGTTGATCAAGGCGTTGGGGGAAACGAAGAAAGCGAATTTTCCTCCTTTCAGGCTTCTTGTTCTTGGGAGGGATCGTCAAGAATCTTATTCGACCTTAGCCAAGGAGAGGGGAATTTTCAAAGAAGTGATCTTTGCAGGGTCCAGCCAAGAACCCGAAAAATATTATGGGGCATCGGACATTCTCGTCCACCCGACATTTTACGACGCTTGCTCCTTGACTGTGTTAGAGGCGCTGGCCAGCGGCCTTCCGGTCATCACCACGGCTTCCAACGGTGCCAGTGGGGTTCTCTGCCATGGAGAAGAAGGTTGGGTGATCGGTGATCTGAAGGATGGAGAGGAACTTCAAAGAGGAATCGCCTATTTTCTCGACGAAAAAAGGAGACGGGAAGGGTCCTATCGGGCGAGGGAGAAAGCGGAGCGCTATTCAGAAAAGGCGAATTTTGAACGAGTGATGACGATATTCAACGAAGCGCTTCTACGGTGACGATGGAAGAGGTTCTAGCTCGAGAAGAAACTCACGACTGGATCGTCGATGCCCTGTCAAAAGAAAAGAGGGGTCTCCTTCTCGACGCTCCGGCCGGAGCCGGGGCATTGGCTTCACGGCTCAAGAAAATGGGTTTTTCGGTTTCCTGCTGTGACATTGACCCTTCTCTCTTTTCGATCCGGGATATTGAAATCAAGAGGGGCGATTTAAGCCAATCGCTTCCTTATCCACCCGGATCCTTCGATTTCATCACTTGCATTGAAGGGTTGGAACATTTGGAAAATCCGTTCAACGCCATTCGGGAATTCCATCGGATCTTGAAGACCGGGGGGAAACTTTTCCTGTCCTTGCCCAACTATCTGAACATCGAACGAAGGTTAAGGTTTCTGATTACGGGCCTTTTTTCTAAAATCCCTTCTCCGGAGAGATCGGGGAAAGATCGCTTTAATAACCTCTGGATGCTGCATCTGACGCCACTGACCTATCCTTTGTTAAAATTGGCGCTAGAACATTGGGGCTTCAACGTCGTCGCCCTGGAGAAGGATAAGGAGAAAAAGAGAATGAAATGGCTCCTTCCTGTTGTCTGGGCCATTCGACTGTATTGTTTTTTCTGGCCGAAGGAAACAAGGGAGAAGTATCACCTGAAGGACACCCTCTCCCCGATCTTAATCATGGGAGGAAATACGTTGATTGTCGTGGCGCAGAAGAGGGAAGACGGAAAGGCGGTTCTGGAGAAATGAGCGCGGGGTACTGGGGGGAACAATTCCAGTGGCGTGAAAAGGTTCATCAGCGATTCCCAGAGTTATGGGATCTGAAGATTGTGAGAAAACGTCTCCCCTTTGTTTTGAAACACTTGAAGGACGGAGAACGGGTCCTTGAAATAGGGGCTTTCGATCGGTCCCTGGAAGGCCGGTTAAAGCAATTCTGTCCGAGAATCGAGTACAAAAGCTTGGATATCGACCCCACGTTTCGTCATGACTACACTTCTCTTGAACAGGTGGACGAGAAATTCGATCTCGTCCTCCTCTTCGAATTAATTGAACACTTGGATTGGGAGAGCGGGAGGGAGATGGTGATGAAAATTTTTGATATTTTGAAACCGGGGGGGCGAGTGATTTTAACCACTCCAAATATTTATACACCCGGCCAGTACTGGAAGGATGTCAGCCACCGAACGCCCTACCACTATGAGGAACTGGGAGGATTATTCTTAAGCCAGCGATTTGAGTCGATTGAACTCTTCCGGTTATTCAACGATCATCCGATAGGGTACTTTTTAAAGGCTTGCCTTTTCTCGCCCGTTTTTCGGTTCCTCAGGATCGATTTTACAAAATCCATCCTGTTGCTGGCTCGGAGAGCATGAGGGATGAAGGTTGCCTTTCTGATTCACAGCCTGGAAGTCAACAGTTGCCGCTATCGCGTGCTTCAATACCTTCCTTATTTAAAGGAAAAAGGGGTCGACGCTTCCGTCCATTTTTACATGCGAACGTGGGCGGATAAGCTGACCTTTTATAATACGCTGGGTCAATATGATCTCCTTTATATTCATCGAAGGCTCTTCCCGCCCCTGGAATTTTGGTACCTCCGGAAAAAGGCAAAAAGGATCATTTACGATTTTGACGATGCGGTGATGTACCGGAGTTCTGGTTCGAAAAATTCGTACTCATTCTCACGGCGGATGAGATTTGCCTATATGATGAAGCGCGTCAACTTTGTCGTCGCCGGAAATCAGTTTTTGCGATCCGAAGTCTTCCCGTATACTGCAAATGCGGAAATCATCCCGACCTCCGTCGACCTCTCTCATTATTCCTTAAAGAGGGGGGGGCCTTCGGAAAGGCCCCTGATTCTCGGTTGGCTGGGGAGCAGCAGCACGGTAAAGTATATGAGGACTCTGATGCCGGTCCTGGAGAACCTTTATCGGAAGTTTCCTCACTTTCAGCTCAAAATGGTTTGCGATCAGTTTCTGGATGCTAACCGCCTGCCCGTCATCAAGAAGAGGTGGTCTGCGGAGGAGGAAGAGGAAGACCTGAAGAGCTTCGACGTGGGGATGATGCCGCTTTCTGATGACCTCTGGTCAAAGGGAAAATGCGGCCTGAAAATCCTCCAGTATTACAGCGTGGGCGTTCCGGTCGTTTGCACGCCGGTCGGCGTCAACCGCGACATTGTGGAGGATGGGGTGAACGGATTCTGGGCCACGAACGGAGACGAGTGGGAACATCATCTTCTCGAATTGATGAAGGATGAAGCGATGCGGAAGAAGATGGGACTCAGAGGAAGGGAAAGAGTGGAGACAGGATTTTCTCTGGCAGTGAATGCGCCTCGGCTCCTCGGCGTCCTCCGAAAGGTTCTATCCTGATCACGAGGTGGACTTGAAAGGTCTCTTCTTCAAGTTGGCATTCCTTTACGCCAGGATCTATGGCTTCTTCTCCTATCACCGGAAGAAGGAGAGGCGGGAAGAGATCGCAGGGAAATTGGATTTTTTTCTTTCAGGACAGTGGAATCCCGGTCAGAGGCAGAAGGTCGTTCAGCATATTTTTGAGCTGCGGGGAGCGAGAAAGATCCAGCGCTATGTCATCCCCTGGATGGACGCAGGGTTTATCAGAAAATTCGTTGAGGTGGATGGCCTTGAGTATGTGGACCGAGTATTACAGTCTGGGAAGGGAATTGTTCTGATGACCGCTCATTTCGGGAATCCCCACATGGGATTTAATGCGCTGAGGGCGATGGGCTATGATTTGGCCGTGATTAAGGGAGGACTGCCCAGGGAGTTCAAGCGTCGAAGGTTCCGCTACGTTGACGTTATTCAAAACACGATCTTTGTTGGCGATCCTTCCCACGCACAGCAGTATAAGGAGAGGATCCTGGAAACCCTGAGATCTGGCAACATCATTACCCACTATGGGGATGCGAAAGAGGGAAGGTTGAAGGAGAAGGTGACCTTCTTCGGAAAAGAGATGGCTTTCCCTACGGGGATGATTCATCTGGCCCATCAATCCCATGCCGCGGTTATTCCCTTCATCCACCTTTATCGTCGGGGGAAGATTAGCTTAATCTTCAAAGAACCGATTGACCGCGGATGGAAGAATGGCGAGGAGGAGTATCGACGGATCGTTTCAGAGTTTGCCAAAACGTTGGAAACTTATATTCTCCGCTACCCGGAGCAGTACATGGGGATCTATGGCCCCACGGTCCTGGCCGAATATGTCCGGGTACACGGAAAAGCTCAACCGGGGAAAGCATGAGAGAAGCGGTTATTGACTATGTCAAATGGGCCATCGAGCGGTTTCCTTTTCAGGAGCCCATCCTCGACACCTGTGCCGGGTGGGAGCCGAATTATTACCGGCCTCTCTTTCCGGGGAAAAAATACATCAAACAAGATATGCAGGACTTTGATCCGCCCTGCATTGACCTGATCTGTGATGTCGCAGACATGAAGCCGATTTCCAGCGAGAGCATTGGATTAGTGTTGAACCTCGAGTCTCTTGAACACCTTCCCTATCCTCAAAGAGCGATCGATGAGATCCACCGTGTGCTTCGCCCGAATGGACTGCTTATCCTGACGACGGTCATGCACTTTAAGATTCATCGTACCCCTAAGGATTATTGGAGATTTACTCCGGACGGAATGGAGCTTTTATTGAGTCGATTCAAAATTCTCGATTGCGCCCTCGAGGGAGACATAAAAAGACCGAAGGGGATATGGGTCACGGCTCAAAAGACCGCTCATTCAGAAGAATGGGGAAAACTTCCTGATTCGAGGGTCGTTGGGAGTGATGACCGGATTTTAAAGAAGTTGAGAAGGAGACTCATCCGGGTGAAGAAAACTTTTTAACCCTACACTTTTTCCATCCCTCTCCTCAGCACTTGTCCGCGGGTAGACACGGAGACAGGGAGAGGGTGTGCCCCTCAATTTTGTCGTCTGTGTTGGGACTTCGATTGCAAGTGAGCCAGTAAGTCATGATCGCCAAGCTTGACACTTTGGAAAATATCCAGGTCTTGAAAGACCCTTGCGTGTCTGTCATTATCGTAAGTTGGAATACGAGAGAGTATCTTCTTTCTTGTCTAAAATCGATTTTTGAAGAGAGAGAGGCGAAAAGCTGGAAAGTCATCGTTGTGGACAATGGGTCAAAAGACGGAAGTGGAATTGAGGTCAAGAAGACATTTCCCTATGTTCATCTTATCGAAAATGAGGAAAACCTTGGATTTGCGAAGGCAACGAATCAGGGTCTTAAAAAAGCTGCGGGGAAGTATGTCCTGCTTCTGAATCCGGACACTCGGGTAAAGAGCGAGGCCATCGAACGACTCATCTTATTTATGAATGCTTCCCCAAAAGTCGGGATCGCGGGAGTCCAACTCCTTAATTCCGATGGATCGAAGCAGAACTCCATTGCTAACTTTCCTTCGTTAGCCACCGAACTTTTGAATAAGAGTCTCTTGAGGTGGTTATTTCCAAAGGCCTTTCCCGGCAAGGAGAGGGATTGGCCGGAACCGATCGAAGTGGATTCTGTGATTGGCGCCTGTATGATGGTGAGACGGAAAGCCATCGAGCAGGTGGGCTTATTGGATGAGGATTATTTTCTATTCCTCGAGGAGACCGATTGGTGTTATCGGATGAAACAGGCGGGGTGGAAGGTGGTCCATGTCCCGGAGGTGAGAATCGATCATTTTCAAGGGAAGAGTGCTGGATCGGAAAAGAAAAGAGCAAGAATAGAGTATTTTCGGTCGAGGTACCATTTTTTCAAGAAACACAAGGGAACACAGCAATGGTTGATTCTTTATGCCGGTTTGGTCGTCAGGCTTCTTATCGAATCAATCCTTCTGACGGTTGCATGCGTTTTCACGCTCGGTATGATGAGAAAGTGGAGGAAGAAACTTTCTCTTTATACCTATTTGCTTTGGTGGCACGTGAGGTTTTGTCCGGAGGAGGTTGGGCTGCGGGATCGTTCGTAAAGGATCGATTAAGAGAGGGAATATCCGTTGATTGATTTATCCATTTGTATCGTAAACTGGAACACAGAAGCCATCTTGAGAGAATGCCTTCAGTCTGTTTATGGGCGAACGCGAGGGATATCCTACGAAATCTTTGTCGTGGATAATAGCTCGAAGGATAAATCGGTGGAGATGGTCGAAGCCCTTTTTCCGGATGTTCATCTCATCGTGAACGAGCAAAATAAGGGCTTTGCCGCCGCGAACAATCAAGCCCTTGGGTTGGCAAAAGGCAGGTATATTCTTTTTCTGAACCCGGATACCGTGGTCCATGAGGGTGCTCTCCAGACAATGGTTCAGTTCATGGAGAAGCATCCTGACGCTGGAGCGATGGGATGCAAACTGCTCAATGACGATGGTTCGGTTCAGCGCTCCCTGCGGCGGTTTCCTAGTCTCGGCATTGCCCTGCTGGAGGGGACGATCCTAGGACGACTTCCGGTTCTTAAGCGGAGGGTTAAGGATTTCAAAATGGAAGGTTTTTCTTTTGATCGGACAGAAGAAGTGGATGCAGTCTGTGGTGCTGCGCTGCTGGTAAGGAAGGATGTTCTGGACGAAGTGGGTCCGATGGATGAAGCTTATTTCATGTTTATCGAGGAACTGGATTTATGCCGGAGGATTTGGGCAAAAGGGCATAAGATTTATTTTACCCCGGAGGCTCGGATCACCCATCTGGGAGGGGAGAGCAGAAATCAAGAACCAGATGGATTGATGATGGTCAGCCTCAAGAGTTTATTCCGATATTTCACCAAATTCGAGGGACCCCGGGAGATTTTCTTTTTTAAAGTTTTGTATAAGCCCTTGTTTCTATCCGGACTCATCCTTGAGTTGATGCTTGATTTCCTTAGAGTGGTTAAGTATAACACGATCAGGAAAAACCCTGTGAAGTCGGAAAAGAAGATTAGAAAGATCCGGGGGGCAATTCATTTTTTCAAGAAAGACTTAGGCTACTTTGTTTTTAAACTTTAAAAACCAAAGCGAGTGAAGGATGAAAAGCGTCAGCCTCGTAGTCCTCAACTGGAACGGAGAGAAGGTCATCTCCCGTTGTCTCAAGGATATTTTCAAAGCACTGGAGAACTCCCCTGGCGGGGGAGAGGTCCTCGTTGTTGACAATGGGAGCACGGACCAGAGTATTTCCCTCATCGAAAGAGACTTTCCCCAGGCCAGGCTGATCAAGCTGGGAAAGAATATTGGTTTTAGTGAAGGGAACAATATCGGCGTCCTGGAGAGCAAAGGGGATATTGTTGTCCTCGTCAATAATGACGCTTACCTCCACCCCGACTTTCTCGTTTACATCCTTCCACATTTTGAAGACGCTCAAGTCTTTTCAGTGAACCCTAAAATGTACAAACTGGATGGAACCACCTTGGCCAGTGGCAAGACAGAATTTCTCTTCCACCGCGGAATTTTCAAGCCGAAGATCAGCAGGAATAATCATTCTTCCCCTGTCCCCTGTCTCTTTGCCTCTGGAGGCGGAGGCGCCTTTGATCGGAAGAAATATTTGGAGTTGGGGGGGCTCTTAGACTTCTTGTATTGGGAAGATTTGGAGTTGGGCTATCGCGCTTGGAAACTGAAAGGTTGGAAAACGATTTATGAACCTCGAAGTCTGGCCTATCATGACCACGGGACTTCTTTCAAGAAGGTATTTAGCAAGAGAGCCTTGAAGGAGATGCTGTCAAAAAATCGGTTTCTATTCCAGTGGTACGCTCTTTCAGATCCTTTATTCGTGATCCAACATCTTTGCAGCCTTCCTTTTAATTTAATTTACTACTCGTTGAGAGGCGACGTCGATTACCCCATTGGTTTTATTCAGGCTTTGTTCAAGTGGAGGCGATTTAAGAGAGAAGTCGATAGAAGTGTACCCAACGTGAAGGCAAAATTAAGAGACCAAGATATCTTGGAGATTGTTCGGGATGAAAAGAAAGAATCGGCTTAGTCGACTTTCGACACCGATGGAAAAAGCTTATGAGCAACGTGCGATGCCGAAGCCTTTTCGACCGGATGACCCATGTGGATTGAAAGGGAGGTTTGGGTCAAGGTAAGATCGCGTAGCGAGCCGGTGAAACGGGAGGAGACTGGAGAGCGGTAGAAGATGGAGAAAAAGGTTCAAAACCTTGATTACTATCATGGAGCTTTTCCGAGGGCGGATCTCATCGAACTCATCCCTCAGGGAACGAGGAAAATACTCGACGTAGGGTGCGGCGTGGGCAAGACGGGGCAGCTTCTGAGAGAGAAAGGGTTTGAGGAGATCTTCGGGGTTGAAATTAATGTCGACGCGGGCGAACACGCAAAGCCCTATTACAAACAGGTGATCGTTGGCGATATCCAAAAGGATCGCTTGCCTTTCAGCAAGGGTTTTTTCGACTGTATTCTCTACGGCGACGTGCTGGAACATTTGGCCGACCCGTGGAGCGTTCTGAAAGGCCACAAGGAAATCCTAAGCGACCATGGAATCATTATTTGTAGCATCCCGAATATCCGGCACTACAAGGTTCTCAAACCTTTAATTCTAGAGGGAAGATGGGAATACGTTGATCTCGGGACGCTCGACAGAACTCATTTACGTTTCTTCACTTTGAAGACCATTGAAGCAATGTTCCAAGAGACAGGCTTCGAGATCAAAACGTTGATAAAGAAGAAGCGGTGCAGCACGACCCTTAAGTTCATCAATCGTCTGGTTCTTAATCATCTGATCGATGTTTTGGTCTTACAATATCGCATCATAGGGGTGAAAAGAAGGTGAGATGCCGGTCATTGTTTCAGAGATGAACTGACCGCTGACGGAGGTGCTATGGTTGATGTTGCTGTCGTGGGCGCTGGAGCATGGGGAAAGAATCATATCCGGGTGTTCTCCGAACTTCCCAAGGTCCGATTGAAATATGTCTGTGACCAGGATCGTTCCAAATTGCTCTCCCTACAAAAGACTTACCCTCAAACGAAGATGGTTGAGGATTTGAAACCCATTCTGCAAGACCCCGAGGTGAAAGGGGTCGTGGTGGCCTCTTCCGCTGTCTCTCATTACTCTCTGTCCAAGGAAATCATGCTGGCGGATAAGGACGTGTTGGTGGAGAAACCGATGTCCTTGAATACCAAAGATGCCGCGGAGATGTTGAAGATTGCGGAGATGAGGAAAAGAATCCTCATGGTGGGCCATCTTCTGATCTATCATCCAGTCGTAGACCGGCTGAAAGAAATGGTAACCTCCGGAGAATTGGGGAAGCTCTACTATATTTATACCCAACGGGTAAACCTCGGAGTCATCCGCCAGGATGAAAACGCCCTGCTGTCGTTCGCTCCTCACGATCTCTCGGTCATCCTGTACCTCCTTGAAGAAGAACCGGTTGCCGTGACGGCGCGCGGAGAAAGTTATATTCAAAAGGGAATTGAAGACGTGGCATTTCTTGGCCTCCAATTCTCCGATGGAAAGATGGCGAATATTCATCTCAGCTGGTTGGACCCGCATAAGTTAAGAAGGATTACGATTGTGGGGTCGAAGAAGATGGTGGTCTTTGATGATATGGAAGCCTCCGAGAAATTGAAGGTGTATGATAAAGGGGTTAAGAACCTTTCTTACGATACCTACGGAGAATATCTCAGCCTTCGGTTTGGAGACATTACAATCCCGAGCATTAAAATGTCTGAACCGCTCCGGGCGGAAGCGGAACATTTTATTCAAAGCGTCGAGTCGAGAAAAAAGCCCAAAACCAGCGGCCGGGATGGGCTCCAGGTGGTCAAGATTCTTATGGCGGCTCAGGAGTCCTTGAAGAAAAAAGGGGTTCCAGTCCACGTCGAAGGAGCATAAAGAAATGGAAAGAGAATACTTTATCCACAGCACGGCTGTCGTGGATGAGCCCGCGGAGATTGGGAAAGGGACCAAGATCTGGCACTATACCCACATTATGTCGGGTGCCAAAATCGGGGAGAATTGCATCATCGGCCAGAATGTTTTTATCGGGTCCGGGGCTATTTTAGGGAATAGTATCAAGGTTCAAAACAGTGTCTCCATCTTTGACGGAGTGATTCTAGAGGATGATGTCTTTTGTGGGCCCTCCATGGTCTTCACCAACGTTTTTAACCCGAGAAGTTTCATCTCCCGAAAGAAAGAATTTCGGAAGACCTTGGTAAGGAAGGGTGCCACCATCGGCGCCAACGTAACGATCGTGTGCGGAAATACCGTAGGTCAATATGCCTTCATCGGGGCCGGTTCTGTGGTGACGAAGGATGTCCCGGATTACGCCTTGGTTTATGGGAACCCGGGAAAACCGAAAGGATGGGTCTGTCAGTGTGCTGAAGAAATTCGTTTTGAATCCGGGAGAGCCGTCTGTAAGGCTTGCGGGAAGAAATACAGAAAAGATTCGACGGGGGTTGAGCCAGCCTGAAAAGGGACAGACGACTTCATCGGGTCGAGAACCTAAAGAGGTTTGGTTGACAGAGGCAGAGGAATGAAGATTGTGACGGTTGTGGGCGCAAGGCCCCAATTCATAAAAGCCGCGGCGGTCAGTCGAGGTATTCAGGCCTGGAACAGAAAAGGGAATCGGATTCATGAAATCCTGGTTCATACGGGACAGCATTACGACGCTTCGATGGATAAAGTCTTTTTTGAAGAGCTCGAACTTCCAAGACCGCATTACCATCTGGGTGTGGGTTCTGGTGCTCATGGCAGACAGACTGGAATCATGCTTGAGCGAATTGAGGCTGTGCTGGAAAAAGAAAAACCGAAATGGGTACTCGTTTATGGGGATACCAATTCAACCCTCGCCGGGGCTTTGGCCGCTGCCAAGCTGAAGATTCCGATTGCCCATGTCGAAGCGGGGTTGAGGAGTTATAACCGCAAAATGCCCGAGGAGATCAACCGCCTCCTCACAGATCATCTTTCCACCCTTCTTTTCTGTCCAACGAATCAAGCGGTGAAGAACTTGGCAAGGGAGGGCATCAAGGATGATAGGAGGAGGGTCGTTAAGAAAGTCGGCGATGTGATGTTCGATTCGATCCTGTATTATTCAAGGATCGCCGAAAAAAGATCTACAATTCTGAAAAGGTTGGACCTCTTAACCCCAAACTCTGGACGGAACGCAGATCTGCCTTCCTTACGGCCCTGTACGGAACGGTTTCAAGCCGTTCCCTACTATCTCGTCACCCTCCATCGCGCTGAAAACACGGATGACCCTAAAAGGCTCAGATCTATTTTAAAAGCTTTGAATGAGATCGGGAGAACAGTTTCCATCATCCTTCCTCTCCATCCCAGGACGAAGAAGATGATGAAAGTCCATCGGCTGTTGTCAGAGAGGCGACGGCTTAGACAGATTGAGCCAGTGTCCTATCTTGACATGCTCCAGTTGGAAAAGCATGCAAAGGCCATCCTAACCGATTCGGGAGGTGTCCAGAAGGAGGCCTACTGGTTCAGGGTCCCCTGTTATACCTTGCGGGATGAAACGGAATGGGTCGAAACAGTCGCAAGCGGATGGAACGTATTGGTGGGGAGCGAGGGAAGAAGGATTGTAAAAGAGGTAGGTCGATGGGAAAGGCGAAGGGGGTATCTAAAAGGAAATGGGGCATTTGGGGATGGGAAAGCCAGTCAGAAAATTCTTCAACTCTTAACCCGACAGATGGGTGATCTGGGTTGATGTGAAGAATTTGAAACAGAAAATAGATCGATAAATCAATGATCCGGAAGTTTATCGACACCATAGAAAGCCTTAATGAAAAACGGATTCTTCTGCTTCTCATCGGGGTGACCTTTGCGCTGAGGCTCTATGCCGTGCTGATGGCACAGGGGATTGCGAACGATAGCGCCGCCTACGGTTTCGTCGCACGGGATTTCTTGAAAGGCGATTTTGTAAAAGGATTGTCTTCGGCCTTTCCTCCTTTGTACCCTTTCTTGATTTTCTTGTTCTCTCCGGATGCAATGCATGTCGAAATAACAGGAAGACTCCTCTCTCTTTTTTTTGGCACTTTTGCACTCATCCCGCTATTTTATTTAGTGAAGGAGGCCATCGGTCGAGAAGGGGCTATTCTTACGGGACTTCTCTATGCTTTTCATCCCTATCTTGTCACGAGTTCGGGAATGCTCCTGACGGAAGCCACTTATTGGGGACTGCTGACTTCGTCGGTTTATTTTTTCTGGACAGGACTGCAGAAGCAGAGAGGTTGGCGGATTGCGTTATCAGGATGTTTTCTGGGCCTGGCCTATCTGACAAGACCGGAAGGGATAGGTTACGTTTTGGTTTATCTGGCCTGGGTGATCGTGGATGGGGTTCTTAGAAAGGAATGGCTTAAAAAATTGATGCTCATGGGGATCCTCATCCCGAGCGTTCTTATCTTTGTCATTCCTTACGTGATGTCTATCCATCAAGAAACAGGCCAATGGTTGATCAGTAAAAAGGCAGTGGATGCGCAATCTCGATTTTTAGAAAGGGGGACAGAAGAGGCCGGCTTTTCAAGAGGGGATAAGAGCAGGGGGCCTGCGGAGAAGAATTCCAAAATCCTCGATCTTACCAAGAATGTCGGTAGATTTCTTCCTTCCGTAGCCTATCACTATTTTAGGGCTTATCACTTTTCATTGTGGCTATTTCTATTTTTCGGCTTAACCCGAATGAGCCAGACGTTCATTGCTTATGAGTGGTTCTTGGCCTCTTTTGTTCTCTTTCACCTGGTCTCCCTGTCCACTTTTCTTCCCTCGACCATCCGTTTTTCAATCCCGGTCATCCCCGTCTCTCTTTTTTGGGCGGGGGCTGGCATTTTAGAAATCAAGCGATATTTGGGAAAAACAAGAATATCGAATCCGGAAAAAGTTGCCTTCCTCTTGATCCTCCTTGTCATGTTAGTCCAGTTGCCGGAGAGTTTGAAGCCGGAGAGGAGACATCGGGCAGAGCAGAAAAGGATCGGCCTGTGGCTTAGACAGAACACCCCGCCGGACGCGGTCATTATGAGTAATAGTCCCCAGGAGACATTCTATGCTAACCGGGAGTTCATCCTGTTGCCCCGCGTGAATCCCGCGCTGGGGGACCCTCTTTTATCGTACGACGAGATTCTCCACTACGCAAAAACAAAAGGGGTTCGCTATATCCTCGTCGATAAGAATTCTCGCGAGATGAACCCAAACTTTGTTGAATCCATTCAATCGAAGGATTTGAAGGAGAGGTTTAGTAAAGCAGACCAAGGAGTGATCATCTATGAGGTGGTTTATTGAGAGGGTGAGAACCCGTTCGATTTGCCCTCTACTTGGAAGGGTAAGATGACTGTGACGAATGGATTGTCGATCGATTTAGAAGAATGGTATCACTCCGAGCTGGTGGAAGGGAGACGATCTGCTTCCTCTCAGGCAGCAGGGGCGACAAAGCCCATTCTTGACCTATTGGACCGATATCAAACAAAAGCTTCTTTCTTCGTGGTCGGGGAGGTCGCGGAGCAGAATCCGGATCTGATTCAGTCCATCTTCAAGAAAGGACACGAGATCGGTTGTCATACTTTTTCTCACAAACTTTTATGGAATTTGGGAGAGAGTCTTTTCCGGGAAGAGCTGGAGCGATTTCGCTTCGTCATGCAGAAAATCCTGGGAAGGGTTGAGATCATAGGGTTTCGCGCCCCTTGTTTTTCGATCGATAACCGCAATCGGTGGGCTCTCAAGGTTCTTCGGGATACCGGGTACCAATATGATTCAAGCATCTTCCCTCTGAAATTAAGTCCACTTTATGGAATCAGCGGAGCGCCGACTCGACCCTACCGAATTTCTCTGGAAGATGTGAGAAAGGAGGATGCCCAAAGTCCTCTTCTGGAATTTCCCTTGTGTCCCCTGAAGATCGGAGGACTGAAGATTCCGATCTCGGGCGGATTCTACCTGAGAGCCTGGCCGCGGTTGTTCCTTCATTGGGGATTGGGGAGAATTAATCGATCACAACCTTTCATGGTCTATTTTCACCCCTGGGAGGGCGACGAAAAAACGCCCAGATTTGACCTTCCTCTTTTCAATCGCGTGATCTCATACTACGGCATCTCTTCGGCGTTGAAAAAATTCGAATCTCTTTTGAAACATTTCAAATTTGACAGAGTCGATCATGTGCTCGGCCTGAGATAGAGGAAAGATGAGCCCCCACCCCTTGCTCTCCGTCATCATCCCGAACTGGAACGGACGCAGATTTCTTGAAGAGTGCATCGATTCTCTCAAGGGCCAGACCTTTCAAGATTTCGAGACCATTCTGGTGGACAATGGATCGGCGGACGGCTCGGCGGAATTTGCCCAAGAGCGATATGGGGAATTCCTTCGGATCCTTCGGAATAAGGAGAATCTGGGTTTTGCCGGAGGGAATAACGTCGGAATCCGGATGGCGAGAGGGGAGTATATCGTCCTTTTGAATAACGATACAACGGCCGATCCTCGCTGGCTCGAAGCGTTGATTAAAGCGGCCCGGTTCGATCCGTCGATCGGAATGTGGGGGTCCAAAGTTTGCTCCTACGCTCAAAGAGACCGTATTGATGGGATAGGGGAGCTCATCTACTGGGATGGATTGTGCCGGGCCCGGGGACAGTACGAGAAGGATCGCGGCGATTACGTGACGGAAGAAATTTTCTTTCCCCAGGGGTGCGGAGCGATGTACCGGAAAAGCCTGTTCGACGGAATAGGCCTTTTCGACGAGGATTTTTTCGCCTATGCAGATGACAGCGATATCGGAATTCGGGCACGACTGGCAGGCTGGAAATGTCTCTTTGTGCCTTCCGCCGTCATCTATCACAAGAGCTCAGGGACCGCTGGACAACATTCTGCTCTGAAGGCCTTTTATGTCGAGAGAAATCGTTTCTGGCTTACGATCAAATATTTCCCTTCTCCGCTGCTCTTTCTCAGTCTCTTTTTTACGCTCTATCGTTTTGCTTTTCAGGCTTACGGAGCCCTCACCCATCGAGGAGCGGCCGGGAGATTTACGGAAATCCATTCCCCTTTAGAATTAGTCGTCATTCTGCTGAAGGCTTACGGTTCAGGAATTCGTCTTCTCCCCCGGATGTGGAAGAAAAGGAGGATGTTAAGGCCCCTGAGAAAGGTGTCCTATGGTGAAATCTTTAGTTGGTTTAAACGATTCGGGATTAGCGCGAAAGAAATTTCTCTTCGACTCTAGTGTCGCGTCTTGTAAATAAGTTACATAAGTTGCGGAGCTCAGGTTGGGCGGAAGTATCTTTGTTTTTTTACAATGCGGTCATCACGAAGGCTTAGAGGGCGATATCCATGTCCCCGAATTTAGGTGGGGATGTTCATCCGTCGGAAGTAATCCATCAGGACAAAAGTGCCGACGTAAACCAGTTCCGACACCTCTGTCCGACCTTCTTGGGTCTTTTTTATTCGGTTTATTTTTGAAACGTGACACTATTAACCGACTCAAATCAAACAATGTCAGCAACCGCCCCGAGGGAGAGACGAATCGCATGGTAAGGAGGCGAGAAAGCCGCCCAGGAGAATGGAAAGGCAAAAACGGACGCAAAAAGATTGGTACGAAAGCCCCCCACCGCTGAGAGGACAGGAGATCCTTCAAGAGGCTGGAAGGGTTCACATCGAGCAACTCAAGCGCTTAATCCCTGCCCATCAGGCCGCTCTCAGTCTCAATTGCGGTTGTGGAACCGGCGGGCAGAATAAGATTTTTAGCAAGTCGATCGGGATGGATATCTCGCTCAATAATGTTCGTTCGGTCACTGCATCCGGGGGCTTGGGAGTGGTGGCCGATATGGAATTTCTTCCGTTTAAAGATAACACCTTTGACATGGTCTATGGATTTGGAATCCTCCACCATCTGGGAGATATTCAAAAAGGGATTTCTGAAGCGGCTCGGGTATTGAAGAAGGGAGGCTATATCGGGTTTGGAGCGGAGAACAACGGATCTTGTCCGTTGAATTATGCGATGTGCCTGATTTATAGAAACTGGAGAATCGAGAAGGGATTCTATCGCATTCGTGAGGCTTTCCTTAGAAAGATATTTCGAGAGGCAAGGCTCAGCGACATCAAGATATCTCACCACGGGATGACGATCTACGGGTTGGGGCGAATCATTTATCGCCTGACCTCGACGGGGGAGAGGTGGTGCGGCCGAATGAAGCTCCTGAAGCCTTTTCTGGGATATTGTTATGTCTCGGGGAGAAAAAAGTAGCTGACCCGATGATGAGGGGAGAATGTCTGGTCTAAAGGTGAATCGGAGGATAGAAGGAATGATCCGCCTATGAAAAGGAATCAAAAGATCGGGCTCATTTGTTCGCATGGGGGGCATTTCGTCGAACTCCTTCAAGTTCGAGAAGCCTTTGACGGCTATCCTGCTTTTTTGTTAACTTACAAGGAAGTATCAACATTAAACCAAAAAAATGCCTATTACATTGCGAATATTGGAAAAAATCCCGTCGCATTCATCTTCGGCGTATTCAAGATCTTTTTCATCTTGTTGAAAGAAAGACCCACCGTCCTCTTTTCGACAGGGTCAGAGATTGCGATCCCTCCTTTTTATTTCGGCAAATTCCTTTTTGGAACCAAACTCATCTATCTCGAATCGTGCGCTCAGATCTTCCGCCCGTCGATGACGGGAAAATGGGTTTATCCCATCACGGATCTGTTCCTCGTCCAATGGGAACCTTTACTCAAGGAGTATGGTTCCAAAGCAAAATATGTTGGGGGGCTCGTATGATCTTTGTGACCGTCGGAAATCATTTCCAGGGATTTGAACGTCTTTTAGAAAAGGTGGATGAGATTGCGCCTCGGCTCCCTCACGAAATTGTGGTGCAGAAAGGTTATTCAAAATACGTTCCAAAAAATACGAAGCATTTTGATTTTGTACCTTCGAATACGGCCCTGGATTATATCCGAAATTCGGATTTAGTCGTTTCCCACGCAGGGATGGGGACGATTATTCTTTGCAGAGAACATGGGATCCCCATTCTGATTTTTCCAAGAAGGGAAAAATTCGGAGAACACGTGAATGATCATCAATTGGAGATCGCTCAGGTCTTGGAAAAACGGGGGGACCCGAATACCTATATCGTATACGAGGAAGATCAGTTGGAAGAAAAAATCATAGAAGCCGCGGGCAAGAAAGAAATTGTTCAGCTGGAAAACAAGGGGAAAGAAAGTCTTATCAGGACGATTAAAGAATTCATCGAAGCCTTCCAGGGATGAAAAAACCTCTCTAGCCGTTGTATCAACGTTCTTGCTTCGGTAAAATTCTTCTCAATTTTTGCAAGGATAGGGTGAAAATACTGGCGTTTAAGGCCTTATTGTGTTAAACAATTTCGATAGATAGCAGAGAGAAGCGAGGGAATATGAAACGTGCGTTGATCACAGGGATTACCGGCCAGGACGGCAGCTACCTGGCGGAGTTTCTTTTGAAGAAAGGCTATGAAGTTCATGGGTTGATCCGTAGGGCGAGCACGTTCAATACGGAGAGGATCGACCATCTTTACACCGACCCTCATGATCCAAAAACAAGGATTCACCTCCACTACGGTGACCTTTCAGATTCCGGTCAGCTGACCAATTTAATTTATAACATTCAACCCGAGGAGATCTACCATCTGGGTGCCCAAAGTCACGTGCGCGTGAGTTTTGACATGCCCGAGTACACCGGAGATATTACGGGTATTGGAACCATAAGGATGTTGGAGGCGATCCGGAGGAGCGGAATCGCAACGAAATTTTATCAGGCTTCGAGCAGCGAGATGTTCGGAGGGTCCCCACCTCCGCAAAATGAGAATACACCTTTTATGCCTCGCAGTCCTTATGCGGCCGCAAAAGTGTATGCATTTTGGGTTGCCGTCAACTATCGAGAGGCCTATAAAATCTTTGCCTGCAACGGGATTCTGTTCAATCACGAGTCGCCAAGGAGAGGAGAGACCTTTGTTACCCGGAAGATTACCCGATCGCTGGCAAGGATTAAGCTGGGTTTGGAAAAAAAACTTTATCTCGGCAACCTGAATGCAAAAAGAGATTGGGGATTTGCTGGAGACTATGTTGAAGCCATGTGGTTGATGCTCCAGCAGGATGGCCCCGATGATTATGTGATCGCCACAGGAAAATCCCATTCGGTGGAAGAATTCTTGGAAGAGGCGTTTACTTATCAAGGCTTGAACTGGAAAGAGTACGTCGAGATCGATTCAAGATATTTCAGGCCGACGGAGGTAGGATATCTTCAGGGAGATGCCTCGAAAGCAAGGAAGAAATTAGGATGGCAGCCGAAAGTTCATTTTAAGGAGTTGGTCAAGCTAATGGTCGACGCCGATCTCCAGGCGCTCGTCGATCTGAAGGATCGTCGAGAAATGATGAGAAACGCGCTCGGAAAAGTCACGGAGTAATCCCATGGGTTTTTGGGAGAACAGGAAGGTTACGGTTACGGGGGGAGGGGGCTTCCTCGGCTCCTGTGTTGTCAAGAAACTGGAAGAGAGAGGTTGTAAAAATATCTTCGTTCCGAGAAGCAAACACTATGACCTTGTCAGCTACGACGCCTGTAAGAAAGTTTACGAAGATTCCAAACCTGATATTGTCATTCATCTTGCCGCAAGAGTCGGTGGGATAGGAGCCAATCGAGAAAACCCGGGGAAATTCTTTTACGAAAACCTGATGATGGGCGTTCAAATGATCGATCTTGGAAGAAAGGCAGGAATAGAAAAGTTTGTTGCCATTGGTACCATTTGCGCCTATCCGAAGTTCACCCCGGTACCGTTTAAGGAAGACGACCTCTGGAATGGTTATCCCGAGGAGACGAACGCTCCCTATGGCCTTGCCAAGAAGATGCTTTTGGTCCAGGCGCAGGCTTACAGGCAGCAATACGGTTTTAATGCGATCTATCTCCTACCCGTCAATCTCTATGGTCCTGGGGACAACTTTGATCCCCGATCTTCGCACGTCATACCGGCTTTGATCAAGAAATGCGTTGAAGCCATAGCGAATGACGAGGAGGTAGTGACCGTCTGGGGGACAGGTAGCCCGACGAGAGAGTTCCTTTATGCGGAAGACGCTGCCGAAGGCATTCTTCTTGCTTCTGAAAGATACAATAAGCCAGACCCGGTAAATCTTGGAGCAGGTTTTGAGATATCGATTAAAGATTTAGTCGGTCTTATCGTGAAACTTACGGGTTTTAAAGGCAGGATCTTATGGGACAACGCAATGCCTGATGGACAGCCAAAAAGAATGCTGGATACGTCAAGAGCTGAAAAGGAATTTGGGTTCAAGGCAAAAACTAATTTTGAAGACGGTCTTAAAAAAACAATTGACTGGTATGTGTCGAGTAAATAAAGAGAAAGTAGCAGAGGAGTCGTAGATATCGAGATGGCCGATAACAAAGCCATTCTATTCCCGGCTGAGCCTCTTCCCAAGATCGTCATCAAGCCTTCGCGAGGCCTATTTAACCTTCGTCTGACTGAACTGTGGCAATATCGGGAGCTATTGTACTTCCTTGCCTGGCGGGACATCAAGGTTCGATATAAACAGACTGTCGTGGGAGCAGCGTGGGCGATTATCCAACCTTTTTTCACCATGATCGTATTTACTCTGTTCTTTGGGAATTTAGCCAAAATGCCTTCGGAGGGTGTACCCTATCCTATTTTCAGTTATGCCGGGCTTTTGCCTTGGACATTCTTTGCCCAAGCGATGAATCAATCTTCCGACAGCCTGGTTGCGAACGCTAATTTAATTACCAAGGTTTATTTCCCTCGCTTGGTCATTCCTCTTTCCGCCGGCCTTGCGCCGTTAGTAGATTTTTGTATCGCTTTTATCGTACTGATCGGGATGATGTTCTATTACCAGATATTTCCAACAGGCACTCTAATCTGGTTGCCGGTTTTTTTATTGCTTGCGTTTGCCACATCCCTCGGCGTTGGGCTGTGGCTTTCGGCGCTGAATGTCCAATATCGAGATGTGCGATACACCATACCCTTTCTGACTCAATTGTGGCTTTTTGCGACACCGGTGATTTACCCGAGCGGGGCGGTAGTGCACGGTCCCTGGCGTATCATTCTCGGATTGAATCCGATGACGGGGGTGGTGGAGGGATTTCGTTGGGCGCTTTTGGGAATCGGAACGGCCCCAGGAACCATGATCTACACGTCGATGGGTGTTTCCCTGCTGCTGGTTTTTACAGGCCTCATGTACTTTAATCGAATGGAGAAGACGTTTGCGGATATCGTTTAAGACGAGACGGCAGACGCAGCACGAGACGGGAGGTGGGTCTGAAGGCGGTCCAGAAAGTTTTTCTCACCTCTGAGGAGGTCCGTTCGAAGATTTATATGCGATTGCGTAATTCGTAGATTGATTCTTACAAAGTGTTTTGTGTTTAGAGCGTTTGATGGTCATCATAGGTTTAAAATCTGGACGATTAGCAAACCGATTATTTGCATTTAGCCATTTTATCGGAAATGCCATTGAATACAATTATCGATTGTTAAATCCAACTTTTTCTGAATACTGTAAATACTTTCCATCTACCAGGAACGACGATTTTGGAGGATATCAAATCTCAACGAAGAAGTCTTACGTGTATCCTTTGCTCTTGGTCTTAGTTCCACTGTTAAGACAATGTCGAAATTCCTCTCTGCATCATTTTTTGGAGAATCACGATGAATTGAACCCATTCGATTTGAACGATGAAGAATTTCTTAAACAGGCAAGGGAGAAGATGACTGTAGCTTACGGATGGAACTTTAGAGATCGTAAGAACTTTGAAAAACACGCTGAGACGATCAGAAAGTGTTTTGGACTTGCGTCCCCATACGATGAGAATGTGGAGTATAGAATTGACGATTGCAGAAGGGAAACCGATATTCTTATCGGGGTACATATCAGGAGGGGTGATTATAAGGGTTGGAGAGGGGGTATCTATTACTATGATGATAGTGTGTATTACGACAAAATGCTTCAAGCGAAGGGTCATTTTGGTGGAGGTGGAAAAAGAGTTTCATTTTTATTGGTGTCGGATGAAAAAATAAATAAAAATAACTTTGAGGGGTTAGATATAAACTTGGGAACAAATCATTTTGTCGAGGATTTATATTCTTTGTCAAGGTGTGATTATATTATTGGCCCACCGAGTACTTACTCTATGTGGGCCTCATTTTATGGAAAAGTCCCTGCTTTAGAAATAACGTCCGCAAAGCAGGCGATTGATGTAAAGTGTTTTACGGTGGCTTCCGGCTAATGTGGTGAGCGGCGGCTTTCCGCAAATGGGTTTGGTTTCTTTGTGCGAATATAAGCTTCTTGTCAAGAGCGTGATTGATGAGCGATATTGTAATTCGAGTAGAGAATTTAAGTAAACGCTATCGCATCGGACAGCGAGAGCCTTATAAGGCGCTGCGGGATGTTTTGACAGATGCGATTACTGCCCCTTTCCGCGGGCGGAGAGAACAAAATCCTCCAATCTCTCAACCCGCAATTCGAAATTCGAAATCTGAACATTTCTGGGCACTTTTGGAGGTGTCCTTCGAAATCAAGCAAGGTGAGGTAGTCGGCATCATCGGCCGGAACGGAGCGGGCAAAAGCACATTGCTCAAAATTCTATCTCGGACCACGGAGCCGACAGAGGGCTATGCCGAAATCTACGGCCGAGTAGGTTCACTGCTGGAGGTCGGTACCGGGTTTCACCCTGAACTCACCGGCAGGGAAAATATCTACCTGAATGCTGCAATCTTAGGAATGAAGAGGCGAGAAATCGACCGAAAGTTCGACGAAATCGTTGCCTTTGCCGAAATCGATAAATTTTTGGACACACCGGTGAAGCATTACTCAAGTGGCATGTTCGTACGTTTGGCCTTTGCAGTGGCTGCCCACCTGGACCCTGAAATTCTACTCGTGGATGAAGTCTTGTCAGTGGGAGATGCCGCTTTTCAAAAAAAATGCCTTGGGAAAATGGGGGATGTAGCGAAGGGCGGACGTACAGTGCTTTTTGTTAGTCATCAGATGAATTCAATCCGCAAACTGTGCGAACGCTGCATCTGGTTGGATGCGGGACATCTTCGGGTGACAGATTCAGCAGCGAAGGTTGTCAGTGCCTATGAGCTAGCTTCCACTTCAAAATCATTTAGCGATACGGATAGTCCCGAAAGTGCTTATACCCCGGCGAGATTCTTGCGTTGGGAAATACTCGAGCCCAAGGGATCCGAACCGAATCTACTAACCACTTTAGGGCCTGTGACATTCAAGATCGTAGTCCAAATCAATGAACTTGTACGAAATGGGGTCCATGGCATCGCCTTATGGAACAGCGATAACCAGCTGATGTGGGCATGGGCAGCATACAATCTGGAAATGAAGCCAGGGATTCAGGGGTTTATCTATACCCTCCCTGGTTTGCCTTTGCGGCCAGGCAATTACTCTTGGCACATAAGCCTCTCTAGCGAGGGGCGTTTGCTAGATGATTGGCATTGTCTTCCCGAGTTAATTGTTGCTACAGAACCCTTAACGCATCCCCGTGACGAATGGTCTGGGATTCTTAACATACCATGTGACTTTCAGTTGTCGGATATGCAGCGCAGATGAAAAAGAATTGGGTATTTGACGGTCAGGAGCAACAGAAGATTCACAAATATCGTAAGGAGTTTTTAGAACACCTTCTGCGGAGCTTGTTTAACGGTCCCATGTTGAAAACCGCCCTCGACGCCGGTTGTGGTATAGGTTTTTTCGCCAATTATTTATCAAGCCTAGGCCTAAGAGTAACGGCGTTCGACGGTCGCGGAGGAAACGTAGAAGAAGCAAGAGTGAGATACCCACAGGTTGAGTTTCATATTAGTGATGTAGAAGATCTGAGTATTCGAGAACTCGGCAGTTTCGATCTGGTTCTTTGTTTTGGATTGATCTATCATTTGGAAAATCCTTTTCGGGCAATCCGTAATCTTCACGATGTTACTGCAAAAATTCTAATTATAGAATCAATGATTACCCCAAGCCTGTCGCCTGTAGCTACACTCGTAAATGAAAGTCAGGGAGATGATCAAGGGTTGCGTTACGACGCTTTTATTCCTTCTGAAGCATGTCTGATCAAGATGCTTTACCATGCTGGCTTTCCAGAAGTCTACAAGACGATTCAATTGCCCGACCATGAGGACTTCCGGAAAACAGTTTCACATCAACGGCGACGCACGGTTTTAGTTGCTTCAAAAGTTGCCCTTCAGTCGGCTCTGCTGCAATGCATTGCTGAGCCCGAACCGCAAAGGCCTGATCTATGGGAAAAAAAATTGACACGGTTCATCAATGTCGCCTACGGAGTGTTGTTGCCGATTGTCCGGACTATTTTTCATAGATTTCTTTTTCAATTTCCATGGCCAATTCGCTTACCCTGGGGGGGATGGTGGATAGCATGGAATGATGTCATGGGCAAACATATTCGTCTTCACGAGAACTTTGAGCAAGAGGAGCAAAGTTTCCTACTACGATTTTTTAAACCGGGGATGGTTGCCCTGGACGTCGGCGCTCATCAAGGGCTCTACACTCTCCTTGCATCCAGAAAAGTTGGGGTGAAGGGCCAAGTAATTGCTTTCGAGCCATCGCCAAGGGAGTTACGAAGATTGCGGTGGAATTTGGCGCTTAATCGCTGCCGTAATGTTCACATTGAACCATTCGCTGTTAGCAATACAGAGAAGACTGCTGAATTGTTTGTTTGTCTTGGTCAGGAGACAGGATGTAATAGTCTGCGACCGCCGGCGGTTTCTGAACCTGTTAGAAAAGTTCAGGTAACCACTACAACGCTTGATTCTTATCTTCAAAGAAATGGAATCAATAAGGTTGACTTTATTAAGTTAGACGCCGAAGGGGCGGAATTGGAGGTGCTTCAAGGGGCCATTGGACTACTCAGGACTTCTAGACCTGTTATCCTGTGCGAACTTGCAGATATCAGGACCGAACCTTGGGGATATCGCAGCGTAGAGATTTACAATTTCCTGGAAGAACGAAATTATCAATGGTTTTCTGTAATGGCCGGAGGGAAGCTGCAGTCTTCTGAGAAGACAAGTCACCCCGAAAACTTAATAGCTGTCCCCAAAGAAAAACTCTCAGAACTGGCGGGATACATTACTAAGTAGGGTGGCCACCAATGCGCAGAGTTGGCATCACATTACCCTTTTATTTACCCGAGTGGCTTTATGGATACTTACGTCCGCTTAAGGCGAAACGGAGCAATTTAGTCGGCGACCGCGACGTCGAGTGGTCGTGGATCGCTTCGCAAATGCCTTCAGGACCGGGGGAGGCACTCGACTTCGGAAACGGCGGTAGCCCTCTCGGGTTAATCGCCGTGCAACGTGACTTCGATGTGACGGCTGTGGATCTCGGACCCGTACAATGGCCTTATACCCACCCTAACCTTCATTTCATTCAGGGTGACATTTTGAAGCTCCCGTTGCTCCGGGACCACTTCGATCTCATCATCAACTGCTCGACGGTGGAGCATGTCGGGCTGGCTGGACGTTACAGCGTTACCGAAGATCGCCCCGACGGAGATTTCGAAGCGATGGTTCGTCTCAGAGAATTAATGAAGCCTAATGGCGTCATGCTGCTAACTATCCCTGCGGGTCAGGATGCTGTTTTTACACCTCTTTGCAGAGTTTATGGTGAACGAAGGCTACCGCAGTTGCTGGAGGGGTTCACTGTAGAAAAAGAAGTCTTCTGGGCAAAGAACGCCCAGAATCAGTGGACAACCTGTAGTAGAGATGAGGCGTTGGGCTTTAAAGCATCAGCAGGTTCTTGGGATCCACTCGAAAATGTATACGCGATGGGCTGTTTTGTCCTGCGTCGCTTTTAGAGGGAGGATTGATGGAAGGGTTCGAACAGGTATCCGTTGAACAGGTCAAAGAGTTTTGGGACCGGCGTCCCTGTAACGTTCGGCATTCGAACAAGTCTGTGGGGACCATAGAGTACTTCAATGAGGTCGAAACTCGTAAGTATTTCGTCGAGCCGCATATTCCACAATTTGCCCAGTTCGAGCACTGGAGAGGCAAGAAAGTGCTGGAGATCGGTTGTGGCATCGGCACGGATACCATCAATTTTGCCCGCCACGGGGCCTCCGTGTCCGCAATAGAACTTTCAGAGAAGTCCTTGGAGATTGCCCGGCAGCGCGCTCACGTCTATCGCTTGCAAGACCGAATCCGTTTCTATCGGGGGAATGCAGAAGAGCTTACCAAGTTCGTGCCCGTCGAGGCATACGACCTGGTTTACTCTTTTGGTGTGATCCACCACACACCACACCCTGAACGGGTTATGGACCAGATACGTCAGTATCTCCATTCAAGGAGTGTGGTCAAGTTCATGGTCTATTATCGTTACTCGTGGAAAGTGCTCTGGATTTTGCTGACATATGGCAAAGGCCGTTTCTGGCGGTTGACGGAACTGGTAGCCCGGCACTCGGAGGCTGAGACAGGGTGCCCCATCACCTACACCTTCGGTAAGCGGCAGATACGTGAGTTGTTGCGGCAGCATGGTTTTGGCGTGACAGAGATACGGGTAGATCACATTTTTCCGTATCGGATCCCAGAGTATGTTCAGTATCGCTATATCAAAGTCTGGTATTTCCGTTGGATGCCGCAACGACTCCTCCGCTTGTTGGAGAGGCACTTCGGCTGGCATTTGTGTGTGACGGCGAGCTGCATGAATGCTCAAGGGAAGCATGAAACAACAGGAATCGATTAAAACCATCCAACCGTGGAAGAGACTTGACTCGCGATTGGTGTTATCAGCAAAACCCTGGGTAGCCGTTTACCAAGAACAGGTTCAGCTGCCCAGCGGACGGGTATTGGATGATTTTTATAGGGTGGAATGTCGGGACTTTGTAGCAGTCGTAGCCTCAACAGCCACAGACCACTTGGTCATGGTGCGATGCTATAAACATGGGATGGGTGAGGTCGTGCTGAGTGTGCCCGCGGGTTATATGGAACAGGGTGAAACTCCATTGACTGCGGCGCAGAGAGAGTTATTGGAGGAAACAGGCTATGCAGCGGCGGAATGGAAGCAATTGGGTAGCTTCGTCGTGGATGGGAACCGATACTGCAATACGATGCATCTGTTTCTCGCCAAGGAGGTACAGTGGGTGAAGCCCTGCAACACAGACGAGACCGAAGAAGTGCAGGTCGAGCTTGTTAGTTCACGCTGGGTAGCGGAGGCTATCCGCAAAGGTGAAATTCATCATCTTGTTACCGTCAGCGCCGTCGCAACAGCCTTAATGGGTGGACTGGACCAAGATTGAAATCTACGGATTCCTGATAGAACCCTGAAGTGATATTTTCGGCTGTGCTAAAGTAAAGGCCTATTGCCCCATGTTGACCCTTTTTGCCGTCCCGAAACAGTTTCAAGGACCGATGGATGTTATCCAGCGAAACGCCATCAGAAGCTGGACTTTGCTGCGGCCCCGGCCTGAGATCATTCTCTTCGGGGACGAAGAAGGAACGGCAGAGGCAGCGAAGGAGTTCGGCGTTGGTCATGTTGCGAAAATAGAGCGAAACGAATACGGTACTCCGCTGGTGAATGACCTGTTCGAAAGCGCCCAACGATTGGCGAGGCATGAGGTTCTCTGCTACGTGAATGCTGACATCATCCTAATGAGCGATTTTACAGAGGCGGTCCGCCGGGTAGTTGATTGGGTCCGTCGCTTTCTGATCATCGGTCAGCGTTGGGATACCGAAATTAAGGAACCTCTGGATTTCAGCGCGGACTGGGAGAGTAACCTACGTTCCCTTGCGATCGGCCAAGGAAAGCTGCATTCTCCGACCGGGATCGATTTCTTTGTCTTTTCTCGGGGGATATGGAATGAGATACCGCCGCTCGCCCTTGGACGGACGACATGGGATAACTGGCTTATCTATCGGGCGCGTTCCGGAAGGATACCTGTTATAGACGCGACAGAGGTAGTGACGGCAGTCCATCAAGACCATGATTATCGGCACGTGCCTTCGAATGCAGGAGATGCATGGAAGGGGCCGGAAGCAAAGCGCAACTGGGAACTGGCTGGCGGAGTAGGACACGTTTTCAATTCACAGGATGCTACGCACGTGCTGACACATCGGGGGATTCGGCGAGCGCTAGACCGAGCGCACATCGTTCGTCTGATTAAGACAACACCGCAGTTATATTCACCCCTGAATCCCCTGTTCATGATCGTGAGAGCTTTCGTTCTCATTCCTGCTCTGGCGAAGGCAGCTTTTTGGAAAATAACTACAACAGGGAGGAAGCAATAGATGCAAAATCACAATCTCTCTAACCCAGTGCCAGCGATCTCTATCGTTGGCCTTGGCAAGCTGGGTGCACCAACTGCTGCATGCTATGCTTACAAAGGATTTAACGTCGTCGGAGTAGACGTCAACGTGCAAACGGTACGCATGATAAACGAAGGGCACGCGCCAGTCTTCGAGCCTGGGCTCGAGGAAATGATCCAGACCAATAAGGTCAGGCTGAGCGCCACAACGGAATACGGGCAAGCCGTCTTAAACTCTCAGATCACCTTTATTCTCGTCCCCACCCCGAGTGATGACCATTATGGCTTTAGCTTGCGATATGTTCTGGAAGCGGTTGAACAAATTGGGAAGGTGTTGCGTACAAAGAAAGATTACCATCTTGTCGTTGTGACGAGCACTGTGCTACCGGGTGCCACGGATAATGAGATTAAACCCATGCTGGAGGCACATTCCGGCAAACGGTGCGGAAGCGACTTCGGCTTGTGCTATAATCCTGAATTTGTGGCTCTAGGCACTGTGATTCGAGACTTTTTGAACCCGGACTTCATCCTTATTGGTGAATCGGATCCCAGGGCAGGCGAATTGCTCACTTCCTGCTATCAGAGGCTTTGCGATAACCGACCCTCGATCGTTCGTATGAATGCGATCAACGCGGAGATAACTAAACTGTCTGTAAATACTTTTGTCACAACAAAAATAACCTTTGCGAATATGCTGGCGAGAATCTGCGAAAAACTACCAGGGGCAGATGTGGACGTCGTCACTTCAGCGCTGGGCCAAGATAGCCGTATTGGGCGGAAGTATCTCAGAGGAGCGATTGGCTACGGCGGACCGTGTTTTCCGAGAGACAATCTAGCACTCTCCTTTTTGGCTCAACGGGTAGGCGCACCGGCAACGTTGGCTGAAGCGACAGATAGAGCAAATAGACTGCAAGTCAACTATCTGGCAGGGTTGGTGAAATCGAAATTGATGCCGGGCGGAGTAGTGGGAGTTTTAGGTCTAACGTATAAACCTCAGACAGATGTCGTAGAAGAGTCCCAGGGCCTTCTGCTTTCACGGGTTTTGGCGGCGGACAACCTCTCTGTCACGGCTTATGATCCAGCGGGGATGGAAAATGCCCGGAGGGTACTGGGAACATCAGTGACATTTACAAAATCATTGGAGGATTGTGTCAAGAAATCGGATGTGATCGTGATTACTACTCCCTGGGAAGAATTCCGATCTATTTCGGATCATCTCTTGGCGCCGGCCAATAGACCGCGAGTCGTCATTGATTGCTGGCGACTGTTTAACGCAGAGCGATTTGGAGATGCGATAGAATATATTACGCTGGGCATTGGAAGGGAAACCTTGGCACCGAAAGGCACAAGTGAGAGAGGAGGTAGAAACGGCTGATTGAGTGGTGGTCGTGGCATTAGGTGTCGATCATGGAGGAGCTACCTTCTTTGGTTTTTAACTAGCATTGGCGTCGGTTACGTTTCAGGCTAGAGAGCAGATAATTTACGATATTAAACTCAAGAAAATTACGAGGTGTGACTATGGACCGAATACTGGTTACGGGTGGAGGAGGCTTCATCGGAAGCCATCTGGCAAGGTCTTTATACCAGCAGGGCCACTTTGTTAGGGTGGCAGATGTCAAATATGACGACTATATAGAGGAAGAATATTATACCGAAAAGCTTGAGGTAGATCTCCGGACGCCAAATAATTGCCGCAAAGCTACCAAAGGAATTGATAAAGTTTACAATCTGGCCGCGAACATGGGAGGAATTGGCTACATCACTTCGGTATTCGCTGATGTGATGCATGACAATGTGCTGATAAATACCCACATGCTTGAAGCGTCCGCGCGTAATGGAGTGAAGAGATTCCTTTTTAGTTCAAGCGCCTGTGTTTATGCAAACTATAAGCAGACGACGCCGGATGTCCCGGGTCTGAAAGAGGAAGATGCTTACCCTGCGGATCCGAACGAGGCCTATGGCTGGGAGAAGCTGTTTACCGAAGAAATGGTAAAGGCTTATCAGAAAGATCACGGGCTCGATATCAGAATCACCCGGTACCACAATATCTATGGTCCCGAGGGAACTTATAAAGGAGGGAAGGAAAAAGCTCCAGCGGCTCTGTGCCGTAAGGTGGCCGAAGCCTCTAATCCAGGCGTCATTGAAATTTGGGGCGACGGAAAGGCGACCCGGTCCTTCTGCTATATCGATGATTGTCTTAGAGGCACCATCGCTCTGATGGAATCTGACTATGACAAGCCGTTAAACATCGGTTCGGATAGGTTGGTGACCGTGGATGAATTGGCGGACATCGTGACAGCGATTTCGGGGAAGAAATTGACTAAAAAATATAACATAGCCGCCCCAGAAGGGGTCAGAGGCCGCAATGCTGACCTGACCCTGGTTAAGAAGGTATTAGGATGGGAGCCGAAGGTCAGTCTGGAAGAAGGCCTCGGGAAAACCTATCGCTGGATTGACATGATGGTTAAGAAAGACGGGAAGTTCGGGAAATGAGAAGATCTAGCAAGGAGGATGTTTACGCTGATATGAATGTCGATTATCCGCGAGTATGAATTACCTTATCCTGAACACCGATTACCCTGAATTTCTTTACTGGCTTTACGCTCATCAACCAGGCCTCGGACAGCAGCCTTATGAGGAGCAGATGCGGGCACGCAACGAGAGCCTTTTCGGCGTGGCGGACTTTTACTCTAGTAATTTGCGTAAGCTCGGGCATGAAGCACGGGACATCCATGCCAACAATGAGTGGATGCAGAAAGTGTGGGCAAGAGAGCAAGGCATTGAGGTTGAGGGAAATTCAAGTCTCACTCAAAGATTTAAGTCCATCGTTCATCGTGGCGCAAGCCTAGGCGCCAAAACGCCATTGCGATATCTTAGGTTTCTTGTTGGCGGGAAGGTTCGTATTGTCGATAGCCAACAAAAGAGACTCTATGATATCCTGGCTGCTCAGATCAGGCAATACAAGCCTGATATATTATTAAACCTAAGTATGGACGGCATCAGCAGCAGATTTCTGAAGGAGATGAAACCATATATTCGACTGCTGGTGGGACAGATTGCTGCTCCCTTGCCGCAGGGGGAGAACTGGGGTATCTATGATCTGGTAATTTCTTCCCTGCCCAATTTTGTCGAGTACTTCCGCAGCCTGAACGTTCCTAGCGAACTAAATAGACTTGCCTTCGAACCTGAAATATTGTCCAGATTAGGGAACCGGGTTGGAGAGATTCCCGTGTCTTTTGTCGGTAGCCTTTCGCGTGCTCATCAAGCGAGAGTCCATTTGATAGAGCAACTTTGTTCAAACCTCGAGATCGAGGTTTGGGGATATGGAGTCAACGGCTTGCCGAAAAATTCACCAATTCGATCACGCTATATGGGGAGTGCCTGGGGTATCCAGATGTATCAGATGCTTCATGCTTCAAAAATCACCCTGAATAACCATATTGGCATCGCCGAGTCGTATGCAAACAACATGCGCCTTTTCGAAGCAACCGGTGTGGGCACCTTACTCGTTACCGATTGGAAAGAGAACTTGATCGAGATTTTCGAACCGGGCAGAGAAGTAATTTCCTATCGCACGACTGAAGAATGTGTGGAGATGGTTAACTACTATCTTGAACATGAGGAAGAGCGGAAAGCCATTGCCAAGGCAGGGCAGGAGCGGACACTCCGAGAGCATACCTACTACCAGCGGGCGCAAGAGCTCGCAGACATGGTTCGAAAATACGTTTGACAGGATGTTTTATAGTTGTATGGTTCTTAGAGAGATATATTGGGAGGAGACATGTCAAGGACTCTCACGCGAATCGCAAGGAGTCTATTACCCCCTTTAGCTGTGGACCTAGTAAGGGGGTTGGTAAGGCGCCTCTCTTCCGTACGGGCTCCGGAATGGGAATACGTTCCAAGCGGTTGGCGCACTAATGATCCTCGGATTAAGGGCTGGAATGTTCAAAATGTGTTAGATACCCAAAGAGCGAAGTGGCCTCACTTTTTGGAATCGGTCCGGGGTACGGGTCCCCTTGGGTTATCCCACGAGGCATTGAAATCTTACGAACATGACTATGCGGTCCATAATACCTACATGACCTATGCGTATGTGCTGGCTTTAGCGGCTCGGAAGAAAGATCGTATTTCGTTGCTGGATTGGGGTGGAGGTATCGGTCACTATTATGTGATCAGCCGGGTGTTATTAGCCGATGTCGAGATCGAGTACCACTGCAAGGACCTCCGCATTCTTTGCCAAGGTGGTCGGGAGCTTTTGCCAGAGGCAAATTTTCACGAAAGTGAAGAAGAGTGTTTTGGGCGAACCTATGATCTCGTGTTGGCCAGCTCTTCACTGCACTATTCTGAGGACTGGAGACAAATTGTGCGGCGATTAGCTTCGGCGACTCACTCTTACCTGTATATCACCCGTCTCCCGATTGTACATCAAGCTCCGTCGTTTGTCGTGGTTCAGAGACCCTACCAGCATGGATATGAGACTGAGTATTTGGGTTGGTTTCTGAATCGTCAAGAATTTCTTGCTCATCTGAATACCCTGCAAATGGAGCTACTTCGAGAGTTCTTGATCCAAGAGCGCCCTTACGTATTCAAAGCACCAGAACAAGGGGAATACCGAGGGTTTTTGTTCCGCCAGAGGCAGGAGGGATGACCAGATGGACGAAGTATTGAAAGGTCGTAAGGTTCTTATCACTGGCGGCTTAGGCTTTATCGGTTCCAACCTTGCACGGCGGCTGGTGGGCATGGGCGCTGAAGTGCTGCTTGTGGACAGCCTGCTTCCAGAATTTGGGGGGAGCCTGTTCAATATCGCCGGTATTGAAGACAAAGTAAGGGTTAACATCTCCGATGTGCGGGACGAACACAGTATGTTCTACTTAGTGCAGGGTCAGGATTACCTCTTCAACCTTGCCGGGCAGACAAGCCATCTCGATTCCATGAATGACCCATACACCGATCTGGAAATCAACTGTCGGGCGCAACTCTCCATATTAGAAGCCTGCCGCAAAAACAACCCGGAGATTAAGATTGTCTTTGCCAGCACCCGCCAGATTTATGGCAAGCCTGCGTACCTGCCAGTAGATGAGGAACATTTGCTTCGCCCTGTGGACGTGAACGGTATTAACAAGATGGCAGGAGAATGGTATCACATTCTATATAATAACGTTTATGGCATCCGTAGTTGCGCCCTGCGCCTGACAAACACTATCGGTCCGCGCATGCGAGTCAAAGATGCCCGTCAGACCTTCCTGGGAGTGTGGATTCGGCTAGTTATCGAGGGCAAACCTTTTGAGATCTGGGACGGACAGCAGTTGCGTGACTTTACTTACGTGGAGGACGCGCTGGATGCCTTGCTTCTGGCAGCAATGAGCGAAGAAGCTAACGGGCAGGTCTTCAATGTGGGTGGCGATTGTGTGATCAGTTTGAAGGATCTTGCGGACCTGCTTGTCGAAGTCAACCGCGGCGGCGAATACATCCTTCGTTCTTTTCCACCTGACCGTAAGCGCATTGACATTGGGGATTACTACGCAGACTTCGGCCGTATTCAGTCTGCTCTCGGCTGGAAGCCTAAAGTACCGCTGCGAGAGGCACTGGGTTATACCCTGGCCTTCTATCGGGAACATGTGGGGCGCTATTTGTGAAGGAGGCAGAGACCATTGGATGCTTCATCTATGCTACTTCCTGCAGATCCTAAGGCAAATTACTTGGCGCATAAAGATGAGATTGACCAGGCTATTCATCGAGTGCTGGACAGCGGACGGTACATCTTGGGGCACGAAGTCGCTGCATTTGAGGGAGAGTTTACTCAGTATATCGGGGTGCGTGAGGCAGTCGGAACCGCCAGCGGTACGGACGCCCTCCATCTCGCTCTGCGTGCCTGCGGGATCTGTCAGGGCGACGGAGTCATTACGGTATCCCACACGGCTGTTGCTACGGTGGCAGCCATTGAATTAGCTGGAGCCATCCCCGTATTGGTGGACATTGAGCCTGCCACCTTCACGATGGATCCCAATTGCCTCGAAGAGGCAATTAAGAAGTATAGAAGGAGACGGTGGTTGCCTCGCGGGTCTTGTCTCAAGGCCATTATCCCCGTCCACCTCTACGGTCACCCCGCTGATATGCCAGCTATCATGGACATCGCCAGTCGCCATGACCTCTTTGTCATTGAAGATTGTGCCCAATCCCATGGCGCCGCGATTCGAGGACGGAGGACTGGCGCATGGGGACATTTGTCAGCCTTCAGTTTTTACCCAACTAAAAATTTGGGAACCTTGGGCGATGGCGGGGCGGTGATCACAAATGATCGTGAGTTAGCAGAGAGAGCGCGTTGGGCACGGGAATTCGGTTGGCGGGAGCGTTATATTAGTTACCAGCCGGGAATGAATACCCGGCTGGACGAAATCCAGGCAGCTATTTTGCGGGTCAAATTGCATTACCTCGATAAGGAGAATGGTCGGCGTCAACAGATTGCGGGCATCTACGACGCTTTGCTCTCCGCAACAGCCCTCATTCTACCTCGGTCGGAGAGTCCTTTAAGCCATGTGTATCATCAGTATGTCGTTCGTAGCAACCATCGAGATGACCTGAGAAGGTTTCTGAAAGCAAATTCCGTCGAGACATTGATCCATTATCCCCTGCCTGTTCATCTGCAACCTGCTTATCAGGGTAGAGTTGTTATCGGCCCGGACGGGCTGCGACAGACTGAGCGGATATGCCGGGAAATCCTGAGTCTTCCGATGTACCCTCAGATGGCCGATGAACAAGCTCGGCGAGTTAGTGAAATGATTTCTGACTGGTGCAGGCAGCCAAGGGGTAACGGTTAAATGTATTATTTCTGCACTTACTTTGACCATCGCTATCTCCCTAAGGGTCTTGCTCTCTTTAAGTCCCTAAAGCAACATTGTTCAGCTTTCCGGTTGTGGGTGCTGTGCATGGACTCCATGTGCTACGAAGCCCTCTCCCAACTAGACTTTAGAGAAATCTGCTTAATCTCTTTTGAAGATTTCGAAAGAGGCGATGAAGAACTTCTCAGAGCGAAGAGAAACAGAACCTTGATTGAATATTATTTCACCTGCACACCTTCGTTGCCGTTGTACATTTTCAACAACTATCCTCAAGTTGACCTTATCACGTACCTGGATGCAGACCTCTTCTTCTTCGCTGACCCGGCCCCAATTTATGATGAAGTCGCTGACCACCCGATAGCGATTATTGAGCATCGTTTTCCACCGAATCTTCGCTACCTGGAGCAATTCGGAATCTACAATGTGGGTTGGCTCTCCTTCAGACGTGACGAACACGCTTTCGCCTGCCTCCGATGGTGGCGTGAGCGATGCCTTGAGTGGTGTTACGATCGGTGCGAAGACGGACGCTTTGCTGACCAGAAGTATTTGGACGAGTGGCCAAGCCGCTTTCAAAGCGCTGTCGTGTTAAGCCATAAGGGCGCAAATTTAGCACCTTGGAACCTTGGTAACTATTGCATTCACCAGGATGGAAATGGGGTCTGGGTTGATGAGGATCCCCTTATTTTCTTCCATTTTCACGGTTTTAAGCAGATTGTTGGTTGGGTATACGATCCGAACTTGGCCTTCTACAAGGTGAAACTGTCCGAAGGAGTGCGGCGGAACATTGTTGTGCCATATGTGCGGGCACTACTAGAAATGAGGCAGCAGGTCTCGCCCCTATTAGAAAAGGTCTCTCTTCAGGGCAATATGAGAGCCGAGGTACAATCTCCCCCGCATGTTGCTCTTTTGAGTGGGCTACTGCGGATATGCAAAGGCTTTCTTGCTCGAGAGTATATCGTTGTCATGAACAGATGAGCGATGTAACAGGGATGCTTTCATACGCTGCCAAATCCCGAGTGAGCTTCCGGTGCCACCACCGGGGAAAAACCAGCGATCCTTCAACGGAGCCCAAACAGGTCGTAAGCGGGGAAAAGACCATAGCTGCTCGATACGCTGCCCAGCGGCCGACGCCGACCACGCGGGCTTTATGCGGTTCGAGGAATCATTCAGACAGAGAGTAAGATAGGCCGATCGGGGAAAAATCATGCTTACGCTGTTTTCCTGCCCGAAACCATTTCATGGTCTGATCAAGGTCATCCAAACGAATGCCCTTCAAAGCTGGATTCGACTTTCCCCGGACTGCGAGATTATTCTATTTGGGAATGAGGAAGGGACTGCGGAGGTCGCTTCTTCCCTCAAGATACGTCACGTCCCACAAGTTTCAAGAAACGAATTTGGGACGCCTCTTTTGGACGATGTGTTTTCGAAAGCCGGAGCGGTTGCAAGGCACGATATCATTGGCTATGTCAACGCTGACATTATTCTGATGTCCGACGTGATCAAGGCCATTGAGCGGGTCCGGGAAAAGAAGAAGACTTTCCTCATGGTCGGCCGGCGATGGAATATCGATTTAGGCCAGCCCTTGGATTTTTCTCAACCGGATTGGCAAGAGAGGTTACGGGCTTTTGTTCTGAAGCGAGGGAAGCCGACAGCGCCCGAGTGGGTTGACTACTTCGTCTTTCCGCGGGGCTTCTATCGTGATCTTCGTCCCCTTGCTCTTGGTCGGGCGGGGTTTGATAATTGGCTTTTGTGGAAATCGCGCTCCTTGGGAGGTTCAGTCATAGACGCTTCGGAAGAGGTCATGGCGGTTCACCAGAAGCACGATTATTCCCATCATCCACAAGGAAAGGAGGGGGTGTGGCATGGGATCGAGGCGAAACGGAATTATGAATTACTGGATGGCTGGCACCATTGCTTCACGCTCTCCGATGCCACATACCGCCTCACACCTACTGGCTTAAAGCTGAACCTCCGCATGGAACGTTTGAGCAGAATCGTGTGGGTTGGGGGAATTGTTCGTCTCTGCCATGCGCTGATGGCATGGACTCGACCCATCCGATCGAGGTTGGGGTTAGGCGATTCCAATATGGATCGCCTTTTCGATGCTCTGAAAAAGGGAATGAACCCGTTCCGCCGCGCGAAGCCCCGACTTTGAAGATGGGAATGACGCGTGGCTTAGGGTCTCACTCGATTAAACCTTCCGCATTCAGGCGGAGGAGTCGAAAGGTTGACATTGTCGGGTGAATAGAGGGATAGAGGTTGGATGCGAGAGAGAATGCGGCTGAGAAAGTATCGATTATTATCCCAGCCGTTAATAGGAAGAATGAATTGAGGAAATGCCTGGAGTCCATTTACAGGCAGGATTATCAGAATTTTGAAATCCTGATTATTGACAATGGGAGCACAGACGGAACACGAGAGATGATTTTGAAGGAATATCCAGGCGTCAGGTTATTCCCCAACAGAAAGAACTTATATGCCTGTAAGACTCGTAATTTGGGGGTAGCTCGATGTGTAGGTTCTCATGTGTGGTTTTTAGATTCGGATGTGGTCGTCGCGAAGGACGATTGTCTCTCCACGATGATGAGATTGATAAAATCGGATGAGACCATCGGAGGTATCGGAGGCACGGTGTATGTCTTTGAGGATCGATCTACGAGGTTTGGGCTGTCCCAAGATAATCACTTTAAGATGGTGGTTGATTGGGATCGGGAAATGTTTCAGACGGTTGAGTGTGATTTCTTGGCCAGCTCAAATCTGCTCATGAGGAGAGACCTTCTTTTGAAGGTCGGCGGTTTTACTGAGATATACGGCTATTTGTTGGAGGATAACGACCTGGGGTTTAAAATAAAAAAGTGCGGTCTGAGGAATATCGCGGACAGAAGGACGATCGCACTTCATCCTTTTAAATCCGGTCCGGTTAAATTGAGGAGATCCTATAATTTCTACAGGAACGTCTTTCTGTGTGTCCTTCTCAATTTTCACTATACAAAGTGGCCAAGGGTTGTGTTAGATAGGTTTCACTCGGGTCATCGTGTTTCTGAAAGCAATAAAGAAACGGGTCCTATGATTGAGAATCGGAGTCTCGCCCAGAACCTTATTGTCCTTTCCGGTGTGCTTCTCGGGTTCGTCAATGTCATTTTGTCGGCCATCCCTATCATGGGAATAATATTTGGTGGCAAGGACTACATCACAAAATATCACAGGGCATAGACAGTCTTCCTAAGGGCCTCTGTTAACAGAAGATGGGATGAGATGGAATAACTCTTGATAGAAACTAAATCGGACGTTTATGGCAAACCGGCAAAAAACCTTAGTAATCATCCCTGCCTATAATGAAGAAGGGTCCGTGGGGAAGGTGATCGAGGGAATTCGAGCTCATCTCCCAGACGCCGATATCGTCATTGTGAATGATGGGTCCAAGGATCTCACCTCAATGACGGCCAGAAGCTGCGGGGTAACGGTGCTGGATCTTCCTTTTAATCTGGGAATCGGTGGAGCCATGCAAGCGGGATATAAATACGCCTATGAGAGGGGCTACGACATAGCGATCCAGGTGGACGCAGACGGGCAGCACGATCCAGGAGAAATAGCAAAGCTCCTTCAGGCATTGACAGAAAACAGAGTGGATCTGGTGATCGGTTCACGCTTCCTCGGCGATTCGGAATTTAAGTCATCCCCAATGCGAAGGATAGGGATTTGGATCTTTTCCCGTGTCATTTCAAAGATTGCGAAACAGAGAATTACAGACCCGACTTCGGGGTTTCGAGCAGCGAATCGAAGGGCCATTCAATTGTTTGCTTCGAACTACCCACAGGATTATCCGGAGCCGGAGGCCGTGGTCCTTCTCCACCAATGTCGTCTCAAGATGGGAGAGACCCCGGTTGGGATGAGCAAGAGATATTCGGGGATGTCTTCCATTACGAAGATCAGGTCTGTCTATTATGTGGTCAAGGTCCTTCTTGCGATTTTTGTAGATTGTTTTAAAAAGCCCTTTTTTTTAAGAGAGGAGGAAGAGCGATGTTGATCAAGGTCCAAATCATTGTCGGATTGCTCAGTATTTTTCTGCTTTGGACCACCTTTGAACTGATCCGGAAGAACAGGCTCCGGGAGGAATATGCGATCCTCTGGCTTTTTACGGGGATGGTGGTTTTAGTTTTTAGTCTATGGCCCGAGTTTCTTCTCTCACAGTTTTTTGCCAGAATTACCGGCCTGTTCTATCTCACAGCCGTTGTAATCATCGCCTTTCTTTTCCTCCTTCTTATCGTCCTCCATTTCTCAGTGGTGATCTCTAAGTTAACGAATCAAAATAAAGAATTGGCCCAGCGATATGCTCTCTTAGAGTTGAAGGTCAATGAATTGAAGAGACGTCTTCCTCCTCTCGACAGCCCCCTCCCGTGATTCTTCAAGACTGTTCAGGCAGCCGAAATTGAGGTCAGGGATCATGATGTTTAATTCGATCCATTTTCTATTGTTTTTCGTCTTCGTGACGGCAATTTACTTCGTGATTCCTCGTCGTTTTCGGTGGGCCCTTCTTCTGATGGCCAGCTATGTTTTCTATATGAGTCTAAAACCCGCCTACGTTCTCTTGGTCATTCTGATAACCCTGATCAGTTATTACGCCGGTGTTCAGATGGGCAAGATGGAGACCCGATCCAAAAGAAGAAAGTTTCTTATCATTACCACCTTTGCCAGCCTCGGGCTCTTGTTCCTGTTCAAGTACTATGATTTCTTTAATTCTTCCTTTGACACCTTCTTCAATACTTTTCATTTATCCTACGGGATCCCTGCACTTCATCTTGTTCTTCCCGTAGGGATTTCGTTCTATACCTTCAAGAGCCTGAGTTACGCGATCGACGTCTACCGGGGGGACCAGGCGCCTGAAAAACACCTGGGATACTTCGCTCTCTACGTGGGTTTTTTCCCGCAACTACTTGCCGGACCGATCGAACGGGCAACAAGGTTCTTGCCTCAGTTGTACGAGAAGTTCGATTTTGATTATCAGAGGGTGACCCAAGGGATGAAACTGATGCTCTGGGGACTTTTCCAAAAAATGGTTATTGCGGACAACCTGGCGCCCTTGGTAGATGCTGTCTATAACGACCCAACTCATCAGGATGGGATCCGCCTCGTCCTGGCCTCCTTAGGCTTTGCTTTCCAAATCTATTGCGACTTCTCAGGCTATTCCGATATGGCCATCGGAGCCGCACGGGTCATGGGATTCACCACCATGGAGAATTTTAGCCGTCCTTATTTTTCCAAATCCATCTCAGAATTTTGGAGGAGGTGGCACATTTCCCTCTCCTCATGGTTCAGGGATTATCTCTATATCCCGATGGGTGGAAATCGCGTTCCTGTTCCACGCTGGTATCTGAACCTACTGGTGGTGATGCTGGTCTGCGGGTTTTGGCACGGAGCCAATTGGACCTTTCTGGTGTGGGGGGGACTGCATGGGTTCTATCTCATTTTTTCAATCCTGACCCGAGGGGCGAGAGATTATTTCGTCCGAGGCATCGGTCTGCATCGGGCACCGAAGCTCCACAGTTATCTTAAAAGCGTGATCACCTTTTCGTTGGTTTGTTTTGCGTGGATATTTTTCAGGGCCAATAGCATCTCTGATGCTTTATATATCATCCGCCACTTGCCAACAGGATGGGGGAGCCTCCTCCAGACCTATGGGCAAGTGAAGGCGCCATTTCTTGCACCGTTGAAGTTCGAAGGGGCGATTGCCATCTGCTCGACAGCTCTGCTCATCATCGTCCACTTCATGGAAAGACAAAGTTCTATCGTCGACAAGGTTTCGGAGAGGCCGGTTTGGTTACGATGGTCGATTTACTATGGCGTCACATTGTCGATTCTATTGTTTGGAAATTTCGGGTCCAGACAGTTCATCTATTTCCAATTTTAGGCTGGATTTATGAAAAGGTTCTTTTTGAGATCTCTCCTCTTCCTATCTCCCTTTTTGATCGTGATCGGTGTCGAACTCTTTATTTTGCCCATCGACTTTTTTACGTTTCGAGTTTGGGAAGCCGTGCTCATCAAAGAATTTGACTCGATTTTGCCCGGACACTTTTACCCTCGGATGGAAATAGAAAAAGTGGAAACGGGAGGTGACCTTACCCATGATCCTTCTGATTCCGTCCCCAAGAAGGTGAGGTGGATGACGGACCGCTACGGCTTCCGGAAAAATGATTCAGGGGGGATAAACCCGCTGGTAGTGATCGTCGGCGATTCGAATATAGCGGGCAGCAGACTCACCCAGAAGGAGATGCTCTCTGAGGTTTTGGAGGAGAGGTTGAAGGTCCCTGTTTATCCTTATGCACCGGTGGGATCGATTAACACCTTCTTAAAGGACCCGCGATTTATAAAAGACCCTCCCAAGGTGGTGATTGTTTCAATCATCGAAAGGGAGATCCTCAATATGCCCTTTCCGAAGCTCTCTCAGAGGAGGGAGAAGTTTTTTTCTTTTTATGAATGGCGGGATAAAATAAAGCAAACGACCTGGGTTCAATCTGTGGGGGTGCTGCTCGACCGACTTTTCAAAATGAATATGCTTTACTATTTCCGGGCGAGAATTGGAAAGGAGACGGCCGGGAATTCTCCCCCCTTCCCGTCGAAATTCGGCCGTATGTTTTTTCTTCAGGGAGCGACCGCCAACCAGGAAGTATCCGACGACGATTTCCGTAGAGTAATTGAAACCATAGAATCCTATGGTCGGGTCTTCAAGAAGAAGGGAATCCGTTTTATCTTTCTTCCAATCCCGAACAAAGAGAATATCTATCACGATTGTCTCCCGGGCTCTCCAAGTCCCATTTTTTTACACCGAGTGATTCAGGAGCTGAAAAGAAGAGGAATTGATATCGTCGATACTCAAAGAGCCTTCGAGGACGAATATCGGATCCATTCTGCGTTGCTCTATTTTATGGATGATAGCCACTGGAATGAAAGAGCCGTTCAATTGGCGGCAGCTCTCGCCGCACAATTGCTCCAAGAGGAAAGATGATAAATTTGACAAAGAATCCTTCTGCAGGGAAAACTTCTTCACTTTTTCCTGGATGTGATTCTTTCCGTTTCAGGGAATGTTTCTTGATAAATTAAGATCGTTTTGTTAAAAAGAAGCAAGGGAGGGCGAGATGTCGAAAATTCTAGTCACCGGAGGAGCGGGGTTCATCGGATCAAACCTGACAGAGGCCTTGCTCGAGAGAGGGCATTCTGTTCGAGTTCTTGACGATTTTTCAACTGGCAAAAGAGAGAACCTGAAGTTTAATTCAGCCCATACGTCGCTTGAGATAATGGAAGGGGATCTTCGTGACCTCGGCACCTGCCGGAAGGCAGCCCAGGGGATAGACTATGTATTTCATCAAGGTGCCTTGCCATCGGTTCAACGTTCTGTCGAAGATCCGGAAACCTCCAATGCAGTTAATGTAGGAGGGACGTTGAACATTCTGCTTGCTGCCCGGGAGAAGGGCGTAAGAAGAGTCATGTATGCCGCCTCTTCATCCGTCTATGGAGATACTCCTACCTTGCCGAAACATGAGGAAATGCCCCCCAATCCTCTTTCACCCTACGCCTTGCAAAAATACGTGGGCGAACAGTATTGTAGGCTCTTTTACCAGCTCTATGGTCTTGAAACCATCTGCCTGAGATATTTCAATATTTTTGGTCCAAAGCAGGATCCTAACTCCCTTTATTCTGCCGTCATTCCCAAATTCATCGATGCCCTGCTTGAGGAGCGTCCCCCGATCATTTTCGGAGATGGAGAGCAGTCTCGAGATTTTACGTATATTGAGAATGTGGTCCAGGCCAATCTTCTCGCCATGTCCGCAGACCACCTCCATGGAGAAGCCGTTAACATTGCCTGCGGAACAAGAATCTCGTTGAACCAATTGGTGAGCGTGTTAAAGGAGATCCTTGGGTCGAAACAGTCCCCTCTTTATCAAGAGCCCCGGAAAGGAGACGTGAAACACTCGCTGGCAGATATCCGCCGGGGAAAGGAAATCATAAATTATGAGCCAAAAGTTGGAATCGAGGCGGGATTGAGAAAGACGGTTGATTTTTTCAGGGGCCAGAAGAAATCTTAGAGGAATACAACACATGATCAGAATAAGGGAACGGAAAAAACTGGAATCGATATTGAAACGTTTTCCAAAAGTAAGACTCCTGGTGGTCGGCGACATTATGATGGATCGCTCCATTCTGGGGAAGGTCTCTCGGATATCTCCAGAAGCCCCTGTTCCAGTCATCATCGCAGAGACAGAGGATTTTAATCTTGGGGGGGCCGCCAATGTGGCCCATAATATTCGATCCCTCGGGGGAACTGTGTCGCTCTGCGGAATTCTAGGGGATGACGAAAATGGGCGGAAGCTCTATCGAAGACTGGTTGAAAGGGGAATCCAGACGCAAGGAATCTTTTTTGAGCCAGGGAGACAGACCACGGTCAAGACGAGGATCATCGCCCACCACCCTCACTACCAGCAATTGGTTCGAGTTGATCGAGAGACGACCGATCGGCCTAAGAGGACAACGTTCAGAAGCCTATCAAAGTTTCTGACAGAAAAGATCAAGGATTTCGACGGGATCGTTATTTCCGATTACGGGAAAGGTTTATTGACGAGAAAACTCATTCAGACCATGGTCAAGAAGGCGAAAAAGTTTAAAAAGTTGATCATGGTTGACCCAAAGTTGAAGAATTTCTTCTTTTATAAAGGAGTGACCGTCATTACGCCGAATACCAATGAAGCCAGCGAGGCGTCCAGAGTCCCCGTCACCGATCAGCTCTCCGTCGATAAAATGGGAAGGACTCTCTTGAGGAGACTGAAATGCAATGCTTTGGTCATCACTCAGGGAGAAAAGGGGATGACCATTTTTGAGCCGTATCAGAGACCCTATCCTGTCCCCACCGTCGCGAAAGAGGTCTATGATGTGACCGGTGCAGGAGACACAGTGATCGGAACGATGGCTCTTGCCTTGGGAACGGGGTCTGCCGTAAGCTGTAAAGATGCAGCAAGTTTAGCGAACTATGCCGCGGGGATTGTCGTCGGGAAGGTGGGAACGGCAGTCGTGAGCAAAGAAGAATTACTCGACGTCATTCAGGAGAAAACTTAAGCCCTGGAGGCTGTTGGTTTTTCTCATCCACTAACGGAGAAAGGGGGTTTGAAAGCAGAAAGACCCTACCTCGGCACCGAGGATAGGGCCTTTCATTTTTTCCCTCCTGTCCCCGGCCGAGCCCGTCCATCGGTAGGCAGGGGCAGGGCAGGTGGGTTTTCAGGTTTCAATCAATAAAAGTGGTTATGTCTCGAGGACGAAAATGATTTCCAACCTAACCCTGTATTCGATAATCTTCGAATTTTCCACTGCCACCCGCATTTCAGCAACGCGCATTCCGGTAATCCCTCTTAAGGTCTTTGTTGCTCTTGCGAAGCCAACCTTGAGGGCATCGTCAAAACCCTTTGAAGATCCTGCAATGATTTCAGTTACCCTCGCGACTCTTGGTTCTGCCATGATGATCACCTCCTTTTCTTAGAATGGATACCCATACTGAAGTCTATACAGAAAACCTAAAGGATGTCAACGAGAAAAATTGTTGAGAAAGATATTGATAAATTTTAAGATTGTGTTATAAAATGAAATTTCAATAATATTTTCATAACTTACACGTTGTTTGATGGAATGATAGATGAGGGGATGAATGGTCGCTCGGTCTTTGAGAAAGTCCGGTTTCATTCAGGAATTTATCCGTTATCTCTCTCTAGAGAAGAATGCGTCGCCTCATACCTGTCGGTGCTACAGAAAAGACCTGGAAGGGTTCGAGGACTTTTTAAAGGGGTCCGGAATGTATCTCAGCGCTTCGGGTGGGGTGGAGATTGAAAAAGCGGACCGGATGGCGGTTCGAAAATATATGAGTTTCCTCCATCGAAAAAATAAGAAGAGTTCCATTGCAAGGAAAATTTCCACGCTGCGTTCCTTTTTTAAGTATTTGACCAGAGAACAGGTGATTGCTTCTAACCCGGCCAAAAGCGTTTCAACTCCGAAAGTTGAGAAGACCCTTCCCACCACGCTCACGGTCGACGAGGCCTTTCGATTGATGGATTCACCCGGGAATATTCCTGAAAAGTTTTCAGAGGTGTCTAAAGAGAATCGTCTCAGGGATCGAGCTATTTTGGAGCTTCTCTATTCAAGCGGATTGCGAGTGAGTGAATTGGTCGGGTTGAATTTGGATCAACTCAACTCAGAATTGGGCATTGTCAGGGTGATGGGAAAGGGTAGGAAGGAACGCATCGTGCCGGTGGGGATGAAGGCATTAGAGGCATTGAAGGCCTATGTGGAAGAGCGAGGTGCGCCAAGAGGGGAGGAACCTATTTTTACGAACTCCCATGGAGGAAGGTTAACCACGCGTTCCGTCGGAAGGTTGGTGAAGAAGTACACGAGACATTCGGGCATTTTCCGGAGAGTCAGCCCCCATAGCCTCCGGCATACGTTTGCAACGCATCTTTTGGATGCCGGGGCTGATATTCGAGAGATTC